>Ga0302325_10026047_pt1 | contig 12150 bp, 10 predicted proteins | sample Palsa_T0_2_FD_201948 | JGI IMG/M metagenome (GOLD analysis project Ga0302325, IMG submission 201948) | Peat permafrost microbial communities from Stordalen Mire near Abisko, Sweden - Palsa_T0_2 | ecosystem: Environmental > Terrestrial > Soil > Palsa > Peat permafrost | place: Sweden: Abisko...
TCATTGGAATCGGCGACATCGCACGGAAACGCGTCATTCCCGCCATTCTCGCAGAGCCGCGCAGCGCCCTGTACGGAGCGGTGACGCGCGATCCGGTAAAGGCAGTGGCGTACCCGGGCATCCGCGTTTGGACTGCGCTCGACGACGCACTGCGGAGTTCTGAAATCGACGCGGTCTATGTGGCGTCGCCGGTGGCGCTGCATGCGCCGCAAGCCATCGCTTGCTTGCGCGCGGGCAAGCATGTACTCTGCGAAAAGCCCGTCGCCATGAATTATTCCGAAGCGCAATCCATGGTCGCAGCGGCGAGTGAGACCCGGCAGTTGTTCGGCGTTGCCTATTACCGGCGCCTGTTTCCCAAGCTGATCCGAGCCAAACAGTTGATCGCCGAGGGAGTCATTGGACAACCCGTTCTCGCCGAGGCGAATTGCCATGGCTGGCTGAACAACCAGGACCGAGGCTGGCTGGTGGACCCGGCGATGGCGGGCGGCGGCCCTCTATATGACACTGCGTCGCATCGCATTGACGCCGTCAATTTCCTGTTTGGCCGGCCGGTGAAAGCTACCGGTCTGCTATCGAATGTTATACACCGCGTCGCCGTAGAGGATTCCGCGACGGCATTGATCGATTATGAGAACCACGCGCGCGGAATTGTGGATGTGCGCTGGAATTCGCGCATGGCGCGCGACCAGTTCCGCGTGATTGGAACCGATGGGGAGATCAATCTCGATCCGCTGAATGGGCCTGCGCTGCGATATTCGGGTAAAGAGGAGCAGTTGCCCACACATGCGAATGTCCACTATCCGGCGGTGGAGAACTTCGTCAGCGCAGCTCTCAGTGGAACACCGTTGGCGTGCACGGGCGAGGATGCAATTTGGACGGATTGGGTGACATCCGAAGTCGTAAGACGGGCGGTTCAAGCATGAAGACGCTCAGCGCGAAACTGATGGCAGCCGTCGATTCGGCGGAAGCAAGGCTAATTGCGGTCACCGAAGAGGAAAGCGCGAAACCCGCTTTGCCCGGCGGCTGGTCGCGCAAACAACTCATCGGACACCTGATCGATTCGGCTTCCAACAACCACCAGCGGTTTGTGAGGGCTGCGCTGCAGGATTCGGTGACACTGCCGGGCTATGACCAGGAGGGTTGGTCGCGCGCGCAATTCGTGCAGGACGCCCGGTGGAGCGCGCTGATTGCTCTCTGGGCGAGTTACAACCGGTATCTGGCTCATGTGATCGCCCATCTGCCGGCCGGGAAACTCGATGTGCTATGTCACATCGGTTCGCTCGAACCGATGACTCTGCGATTCGTGGCGGAAGACTATTTGCATCACCTGAATCATCACTTGGAGCAGATCGGGATTTCTAGCGTTGCGACCACGTGATTTTGTGCTTTTGCGAAAAATCATTCCCTTACGGTCGTGGCTCAGAATCGGAGCCGCGCGCGTTAGCAAGCGGTCCTCGGGGAACTACTGCAACCCTCGAATCTTGATATTCTTGAACCACGCGTTGTCTCCATGGTTCTGCAGTGAGATGGGGCAGCGCTGGCGCGGTTGGTTGACCAGCAGATCGTAAACCGGCGAGGCCGCGCCCCAGCGCTTCGCCATGGCGGCGGCTACGGCGGCCGATTTGAGACTCGTATCAACCACCTTTTCCCCGTTCATCCAATGTTCCACCTGGCCGCCGCGAACTACCAGCCGCGAATGGTTGAACTCGCCCACGGGCCTGGTGGCGTCTCTCGAGGGCGATTGCACATCATAGAGCGCTCCAGCCTGATGCAGCGCGCCGCCGCGGGTAGCATCGGGATTTTTCTGGTTGTCCACCAACTGGTATTCGAAACCGACCACGTAATCCTGTCCTTTGGCCGTGCGCTCCAGGCGCGGGTTGAACGACGCGTTCAAGGTGTCCTCAAACTTTGCGCCTCGCTGCTCTTTCACGTACAGGTGATCCTGGATGCGGTACTTGATGCCGCTGTTTCCGGCCGGCGAGATCTTCCAGTCGAAGACCAGCTCGAAATCGCCGAACGTATCCCGCGTGAACAAGTCCTCAGTGATTTTGGGATGCGCCACGGCCCTGAGGCATCCGTCTTCGATGGCAAAGGAATCGCCCGGCGGCGATTTCCTGGAGGGGTCTATCCAGTTGGCGTAGCTGTTGCCGTCGAAGAGCAGGCGCCAGCCTTCGGCCTTCTCGGCGGCGGTGAGTTGATTATCGGCTGCGGTCGCGGCTGTCGTAACCAACGCGGCACAGAACGCGGCGCCGATACGCATCCATGGCATCATGGCGATATTCTCTCACGATAGAAACACAGTGGGAAGCTTTCGTCTGTCAACCCGGCGCGTCTCAGCGCCTCTGCGTCGAAAAACGTAGCGGCGATGCCTAACGTCTGACGAAGTGGATGATCAAAGAGATCACCGCCACGATGAGCAGCAGGTGAATCAGGGCGCCGGCAACGTGGAATGCGATGAATCCCAGCAGCCAAAAGACGACCAGAATGAGAAACAGGAACAAAAACATGGCTTCATTCTGTCACAGTTCGTCACCGGCTGAGTGTCAGTTTCATGGCCTTGAAATCCAGAGTGACAGCCCCCGCCTGGTTCAGTAAGTCTCTGCCGGCATTGCCATAACAGCCCGGACAATTGGTTGGCAATGGGTCCGATAGCAGGGAAACCCGGTCGAGCAGCATATCGAATCCAGCCAGGCCGAGTTTGATCTCGGGCAGTTCGGCGGCGTTCAGTGCGACGCTGTCGCCCAAGCCTTTCATCTCGTAAGTCCCCTTCGCGCCGGCAGTCTGGGCCGTCTCCGCGAAATCCTCGGCGAAAGTGGAATAGAGAAAGGTCTCGCCGTTGCCGGTGTCGAGGTCAAAAGCGAGATGCTGGCGGCCAAGATCGACTTGCACCGACAGGTTGCCGGCATCGAAACAGACGTTGGACTGAGCGATGTTTTTGGGCACCGATGGAAAACCGATTTCGAAACTGCCGTCGCGGGTCCAGCGAATGGTGTCGAATGCCAGAAGCACTGGTAATCCCAGAATGCCGCGCGCCGTTTCGGGCGCATCGGCCAACACGCAGAACGGCACGTTGCGCAGGCGGAAGCTCCCAGCCGTGAGCTGGCCGGCGATTGCCAGGCGGCACGGAAGCTGATTGCCGCCGATGTCCACAATGGGGAAATGGTCGTCGTGAATCGCGATGCCGAGGGATTTGGCTTGCGATTCGGAGATGGCGGAAATGGCGGCGCCGGTATCGATGTCGAACTGCGAGGATCTGCCGTTGACCGAGACCGTGATGGCGAAGCCGTCCTCATCCTGGACGAAAGGGAGACGCGAGAACCCGCGCGCGGCAACCGATTGTCCGGGATACTTCGCCAGCGCCTCCAGCACGCCGCGCGTGTCTTTCGGGTTGTGAGCATCCGGGTCGGCGGCAGCGGCTTGCGCGCTATGCTCCAACGCCTGCCGCGGATGTCCGGATCGCTGCATCATCGCGGAGAGCGCCATGTGTGCGGCGGTGGCGTCTTCGGAATCCGGATGCGAACGGATCACTGCCAGCAATTCCTTTTCGGCCGAGGCCGCGTCGTTGAAGGCGGCGGCCACGGTTGCGCGAACTATGGCGGAGGCCTTGGCGCCGGCGGCCGCATCGCGAAGCTCGAAGCAATTCACCGCTTGAATCGCTGGTACGCCGCGCGCGGGCGCCTTGACGGCCGGCTTGGCGGGCGCTGCTGCCGGAGCATCCACAACGGTGGTGCTTAGAGTGGACTCGGCGACGAACTTTTTGTATGAGCTATACGTCGATTGGTTGCGGAACAGAGTCTTGCCGATGGTGGTTTCAAACTCGTCGGCGATGGGCAGCAGATACTCATTGCCGGCGACAGTGACGCGGCCGTACTCCACCGATTCGTTGCCCTGCGCGTAAGAAGCCGGGAGACCTTCCGGGACTTGAGTGAGGCGCAGGATATCCAGCGATTCCGAGTCCACAAACAGGAGGCCATGGAAACCGTACTTTACGGTCTTGCAGGTGGTGAAAGCGATCCAGCTTGTACACTTGGCGCTGGCGGCGATGGAATCGGCCAGCGACACGTGGTAGGCGAAAACGTACACAGGCCTCCCGTGGAGATAACTCCTGCCTTGCGATTCGAAATGCGGGGCGACTTTAGGGTCGAAGATCAGACTCATGAGCGCGCCGAAGTTCCCGTTGGTTTCGACCCAGCCGCCGGCCTGGGTCCAGACGGACACCTTCTTCTTGGGGATGTCATCCACGGCGACGATCTGGTAGTGTTCCTCGTGCTGGTAATAACTGAGTTCCTGGGCCACCTTGACCTGGGGATTCCAGGTTTTGTTGGCGGCCTTGGCGAGAAAGTGTTGAGTGGTACGAATGCAGGTGAAGTCGGGCAGGCGCTCGAGGTAGCCGCGGGCGAACCCGGTGACGGTGTCGAGGATGCGTTGCTGTTGGTCGGGATCGGGTGGAGACTGGCCCCACGCGCCGCCGGCAAGCAGCGCCAGGCAGACGGAAGCGCCGACAGTGCGCAAAAGGATTCTCATTCCGATGATGCCGCCCCGACGATCTCTGTTTATTGTATCCGCCGCGCGACGGCAAATCGTGGCGCACGCACTTATGCGTGCAGCGTTCACACTCGTGTGAACGCGCTTCGGTCCTGGCGCAAGCTTGGCGCCCGAAAAACCACCGCGCAGAATCGATGCGTTCCGGTGAGTCTCCGGGAGAGGCGCGGAGGCGCGGAGATCGGCGCACAGCAGAACTTAGATGCGTTCTCTGCGCTTATCCCGGCGTCTCCGCGTCTCTGCGTCGAATCCCCAGTTCTCGACTCTTGACGGCGGCCCGATTTTCTGGTACAACATGTACCATGACAATACGTGCTGCATCGGGCGCTCGCGTGCGGGCTCCGCTCACCGAGTTGGAAAGCGAAGTGATGCGGGCGGTGTGGGACGCGGCGCCGTGTACCGTCGAGGCGGTGCATCAGACGGTGTCCCGCAATCGCAGCCTGAAGGAAACCACCATTCGCACCCTGCTGCGGCGGCTCGAGCAGAAGGGCTATCTGACGCACGAAGAGGAAGGGCGGGCCTACGTCTACCGCGCCGTAGAACCCGCGCGCAGTCTGGCGGCGCGCGCGGTGCGCCAGATCATCGACCGGTTTTGCCAGGGCTCTGTGGAGGAACTGGTTAGCGGGATGGTGGAGGCCAAGGTGCTTAGCAAGCGCGAAATGGACGGGTTGGAGGCATTCGTGAGGAGCCGCAAACTGGGCGGGAAGTGATGCAGGCTGGCATCGGAGGGCCGCCCATGGGGCCGCCCCACTGGAGGTGAAGTGGAACATCTGCTATTCGAATTTGTGGTGAGAGCGGCGTTGATCGCCGCGGGTACGGCGGCGGTGGTGCGCATCCTGCGGGTGAGGACCGCGGCGGCGCGGCATGTGGCCTGGGCGGGCGTGGTGGCGTTGATGCTGCTGCTGCCGGTTTGGACCGCTTGGGGACCGAAGGCTTCGTTGCGGGTCCTGCCTGCCGCCGCGGCGCCGGCCGCGAGCCGGACGGCGGTTCCCGCGGAGACTTTTTCAAGACTGGTGTTGCCGGGCTTGGACGTCATCCCGGCTCCGGTCCAGCGCCCCGGCTGGAGTTGGCCGGCCTGTCTGGCGTACATCTATTTACTGGGAGCCTGCGTACTGCTGGCGCGTCTGGCGGTGGGAACCGTACGTGCGCATAAGCTGGTCCGGCGGGCGGCAAATCGCGGGGGCAGGCTGACCAGCGATTCGTGCGCGGCGCCGGTTACTGTGGGTTGGCTGACCCCTACCGTGATCTTGCCGGAGTGCTGGCAGCGATGGCCGCAGGCGCAGCTTGACGCGGTGTTGACGCACGAGGGGGAGCACGCGCGGCGGCGCGATCCGCTGGTGCAGTGGCTGGCGCTGCTCAATCGCGCGGTCTTCTGGTTCCATCCGCTGGCCTGGTGGCTGGAGTTCAGGCTCTGCGCGCTGGCGGAGGAAGCTTGCGATGCGGCGGTGCTGGCGCGCGGGCACGATCCGTTCGAGTACTCGGAATACCTGCTCGAGATTGCGCGGTCGGTGTTGCGAACCGGCGTGCGGGTTAAGGTTTTGGGGATGGCGATGCCAGGGAGCTTTCTGCTGCAGCGCATCCGGCGGATTCTGGAAGGGCGTCCCGCGCAGCGGATTTCGCGAGTGCGCATGGTGTGTATGGCTGTGGCTTGTGCGTTGGTGTCGGCGGTGTTTACGGCGGGCGCGGTGGATCGGCGGGTGCCGCAGCCACGGGTGGAAACAGTCGTCATGGCTCCGGCGGCTTCGGTGCAGGAGGCTCCGGCGCCGGGCGTTCTGGCATACGACACGCGTCCGAAGCCGGCTGCGCGGCCCGTGTTTCTGGCTCAGGTTCAGGCTGCTCCGGCGGCGGCGACGGCTTCAACGCCAGCGGCGCCACAGGACAAGTATAAAGACCGGCGGATGTTGGTCTTGTATTTCGACCTGAGGGCGATGGCGATAATTGACCGGGCACGCGCCTTTGCCGCTGCTCAGGAATTTGTCCGGACGCGGATGCAGTCTATCGATCTTGTGGCAATTATGACGGCCAGCGACAGCGTGGCGGTCAAGCAGGATTTCACCGATGACCGCGATCGATTGCTTCAGACTCTGGACCAGTTGATCTCCGATTCGGGACCGGAGAGCGGCGCGGCCGTCGATGTCGATCAGCAGTTGGCTGGACTGCATAGAGCCGTCAATATATTGGGGTCGTTGCAGGGAAAGAAGGCTGTGGTGTACTTCGCAGCGCCTGTCGTAAGCCCTGTCGTAACCGCTGACGCCAGGGCTGATTCGGCTGAATTCCAGCCTCTAATCGATGCCGCCATTCGCGCCAACGTGGCATTTTACACGGTTGACTCGCGAGGTCTGATGCCGCAGGCGCCTGTGGTGGACAAGGCGTATATCATTGGCGCCGAGGATATGCTTCAAGTCTCGGTTAGCCAGTTGCAAGGAATTTCGGGCCAGTATAAAGTGCGTGCGGATGGTGTGATTTCCGTGCCTATTGTTGGAGACATCCGGACAGCAGGCTTGACGACGTCGCAGTTGCAAGCTGTGATCGCGGACCGCTTGGAGGGAATTATCAACAGCCCGTCGGTCACCGTCGTAGTGGCGCAGGCTCATAGATAGCCGGATGAGTTAGAATGCTTTATAACTTATCTCTTGCTCCGCGCAGGTCACGGGCCCGCGCCACTATGACTCTCGCTATCGTGGTTGGCATGTTGAGCGTACCTGCTATCCGGGCTCAGTCGCCGCAGAGCTTGGCCCAATCCGCAACTGCGGCAAAGCCGAAATTCGAGGTGGCCTCGGTCAAGCCCTGTAAGGCCGAGGACGGAGGAAGCGGCGGGCGCAAGGGCGGTGGTGGAAGTCCGCCTCCTGGAAGGTTGGATTTGCCTTGCCGGACTGTAATGGATCTCGTCAAGATGGCGTACCTTCAATATGCGGATGGCAAACTGACACTTGCAGGGCGGCATGTGCCAATTTCCGGTGGACCGGCCTGGATCAATTCCGGCCGTTACAGTATCGACGCGAAACCTGAGGGAACTCCAAGCCAGAACATGATGCGGGGCCCCATGCTGCAAGCGCTTCTCGAAGACAGGTTTCAGTTGAAGATCCGTCACCAGACCAGAGAGGTTCCGGTCTATGCATTGACTGTGTCCAAGGGCGGCGCCAAGCTTCAGGTTGCGCAGCCCGGAAAGTGCATTCCCAGGGACCCCGACCATCCTGTACCGCCATCACAGAGGCCGCCCGGCGTTTGGTCTTGCGGAGTCTTCGCTCCGTCTCGCACGAATGACGGATCTTACATGTACGGTACGACGTTGGCGAATTTTTGCGGACAACTCTCGGTCGTCCTGGACCGGGATGTCATCGACAGAACCGGGATTGCGGGTGTGTTCGATATCCACGTGGATGCGCCGCCCGCGGATAACTCCGCTCCCGGAGACCCCGCCTACGGCGTGCCAAGACCCCCAGGCCCGCTCGTACCCGCGAGCCCGGCGGACCCGCTCGGCTCGGCGATCATTGCCGCAATACAGAAGGTCGGGCTGAAGCTCGAACCAGCCAAGGGGCCCGGCGAATTTCTTGTCATCGATCACGTGGAGAAGCCTTCTGAGAATTAGCGGATGACATCCGAGTGGTCGAATCAGTTATATGGCTGCGACGCCGGCCTCTCGAATTAGGAATAATCCTGATGCCGGCGTTATGATCGCCACTCCTAACATGCCGTGAGCGTGATAAACAAAACACGCTTTAGTTAGATACCTAACGGCTATATATAACATTCCGCATTAGAGTTACCTGCTTGTTGATACACTATTTTGCAAGAGATTTGTATTTACTCAGGAAAGTGATCGCGTCGCTCGTCGTCGGCTGCGATCGAGGAGGCTTAGCGTGCAAAGCGACGCAGTCCAGTTGGTCCATTGTCCCGGCTGCCTGGCCAGCGATGTTCGCTTGTCCCGCAAGCGCAAGGCGTGGGATTTGGTTATGCGGATACTGCGGACCACGCCACTTCGATGCCGCAAGTGCGACAAGCGCTTCTACCAGCGAGTGGGTCCCGCGCATCTCCGCCCGCCAACTGCGTTTGGCCGCTCGCATTGGCCAGTTCCCGAAGTCCTTCCCATTTCTGGACAGAGGGCCGGAGCGGTTCTGATCGTCGAGGCTTCAGTTTCCTTCTCCAAATTGATCGGAAAAACGCTTGCAGACCGGGGATTCGCGGTTTTCGGCGCGAAATCTCACGATGAGGGACTGGCGCTGTTTCGTGCTCAACCGCAGATCGATCTGGCGGTGATCGGCTTGGCGACGCCGACTGCAGGCAGCCTCGATCTGACTGCTGAATTGGAACGTCTGCGGCCGGGCCTTCCCATACTCTATCTCGTCGGCGCAGGCAAATCCATCGCCCGCTGCAGCATCGAGGCGCAGGCTCCCGGCTCGGTGCTGGCCGCACCGTTCACGGAAGAACAGCTTATCGCGCGCATTGGCGCTCTTCTCGCAGTGGCGGCGCGCCAGGGGCCCGACGAGCGACTGTGGGAACGGCTCATCGCCGTTTCGGATTGGATTCCAGCGCCGATCGCGATGCTCCAAGTCTACGAAACCCGGCAGGCCGCGCTTGCCGAAGGTCATGTGGCCGTGCTGAGCGCCGGCAACATTGAGCATGCTATCCGGACAACCAACTGCAAAGCGGCGCCGTTTGGCGTGACCGTGTGCGGGCGCGACCTCACCCGCGCGCGTCGCCTTATTGGGCGGACCGCCGCCGACAGGCAGTTCGTCGTGGCGGCGTGACAGGAGGGCGGCGATCGCAGCAGGGTGGCATCCCATACCGCTTACTTTGGATATCCGTGACTATTCTGCACAAACTGTGGGGCGCCCCACACATTGGGATGGCACCCTGCCCAAACATTGGCTATCACTAATAACGCGAAATTCTACCCTAAGACGGGCATCATCCTCCTATAGGTTGGTGCTTTTTAAAGTGAGAGGCTATTGCAAAACTTGAAAAAGTTGTATATCGTCAGGAATATAGCATCTTATACAATATCAATGAGTTTTGTAACCACTGTCGAGCCTATTTCTACTAGTGTTGATACTGACACTAAAATCGCGACCTAATACGCTCGTGCACTTACTTTCGTAATTGGCCGCACACAAGACCCGAAATCCTGTATTTGGGCGCACACAACAGCGAGCTGTGATGGATCTGTATAAAGCGATTGAAGACTTATGCGTTGAGAAGGAAAATCTGGATCGGGTGATCGCTGCGCTCGAAAAACTGCAGCACGCCGCCGGCCTCGGCATCACGGCCGCGCCAGCCAGCGGGAAGCGCCGCGGGCGCAAAGCGATGAGCCCCGAGTATCGGCGGGAAGCGCCGGGACGATGAAGAAGTATAGGGCTCGGCCCGCGATGACTTGGCAGGATGGCTGAAAGCCGGCTGCAAGCCAGGATTGGGCGCCCCACATCAATCGTCGTGGCCCAGAATTTCCAGATAACGCGCAATGGCCTCGATCCCGCTGTAGAAATTCGGCAGGTGAAACTTCTCGTTGGGCGCGTGGAGATTGTCGTCCGGTAGTCCGAAGCCCATCATCACGCTGGGAATGCCAAGGTATTCGTCGAACACGCCGACTATCGGTATGGAGCCGCCGGAGCGGATGTAAACGGTTTCCTTGCCGAAGGTCTGCTTCAGCGCTTCAGCCGCGGCGTGGATGTACCGGTTGTCCGGGTTGGTCAGCGATGGAGCGCCGGTGTGAAGCACTTTCAATTCCGCGGTGACGCCTTTGGGAGTGGCCGCGCGCACTGCAGCGCGCAACTGCGCGGCGGCTTCATCGGGCCGTTGATCGGCTACCAGGCGCGTGCTGATCTTCGCCGTGGCGCGCGCGGGGATTACGGTCTTCGCGCCCTCGCCCGTAAAGCCGCCGCGGATGCCGTGAACTTCCACCGTGGGCCTCGCCCACAAGCGCTCGAATAGCGGTACGCCCGGTTCGCCCACCAGCTCGCGCGCGCCCATTTCCACTTCGGTGTACTCCTTCTCGTCAAACGGAAGACTCGCCCACGCGTCGCGCTCTTTCGGCGAGGGCGGCTGCACGCGGTCGTAGAAGCCGGGGATCAGAATGCGGCCCTGGCGGTCTTTCAGCGCGCAAAGAATCTCGGCGACGGCTTGTATAGGGTTGGGCGCGGCGCCGCCGTAAACGCCCGAATGCAGATCGTGGTTGGCGCCTTCCACAAGCAACTCGCAGTACACCAGGCCGCGCAGGCCGATGCAGATGGTGGGCAGGCCGGGCGCGAACATTTCGGTGTCGCAGATCACGGCCGCATCGGCGTGCAGCCGCGGCGGTTTCGATTTCACGTACGCTTCGATGTGCTCGCCGCCGGTCTCTTCTTCGCCTTCCACGAGGAACTTCACGTTGACCGGCAATTTGCCGTCGCGCCGCAACAGGGCATCGACGGCCTTGATCTGGAGGTAGACCTGGCCTTTGTCGTCGGCCGAGCCGCGCGCGAAAAGATTGTCGCCGCGCACCTCGGGTTCAAACGGCGGCGACTTCCATTCATCCAGCGGATCGGGCGGCTGCACGTCGTAATGGCCGTAAAAGAGGACGGTGGGCTTGCCCGGCGCGCCCAGCCATTCACCGTAGACGAGCGGATTGCCGTCGCCTTCGATCAACTCCGCGGCGAGGCCGGCGGATTGCAGTTCCTCGCGCACGAATTCCGCCGCGCGTTGGATATCGGGTTTGTGCTGAGAGAGGGTGCTGACGCTGGGGATGCGAAGGAAGGTCTTCAGTCCTTCGAGAAGTTTGGGGCGATCGAGCGTCATAGGAAATGCGATTCTAGCATCGTCCCCACCACCAGTTCCACAAGCTCCGCAACCACATCTTCAGGCAAACCTGGGCGGGTGAGCATGTGGCACAAAGCGGTCAAGTCCAGAACGCGAGCGAGATTCCGCCAGTTATCCGGCAGCGCGCCGCCACCTTCGCGGAAGCCTGCGGCGAAGTGCGGTTCCATCAGCGGCGATGTTCGCCGGTCATAGCGCAAACTGTGGCCCACATCGTAGAGCGGCGATCCGGCGAAGGCGAATTCCCAGTCCAAAACTGCGGCCACTTTCCATCGGCCATTCACTGGGTTCGGCGACTGGTTCAGCAATATGTTCGGGGAACCATAATCGGAATGCACCAGAGATCGCTCATCGCCGATCGCCGCGAGTTGCTTCGCCCAGTCCCAGATGAAACCGCGCAGCCGATGCCGATGCCGCTCGTCCAACCGCCGCGCCATCTCTGGCGACGCGAGGCAACTTTCGATGAACGTGGGCACTCGGTCGGGACCTTCCGCCAATGGCGCGCCGATTTCGAGGCCCGGTCCGATGAGTCCAGCGCAGGGAAACTGGAAGGACCCGATCTGTGCCAGCGTTTCGCCGATGGAATGCGCCGCTTCGGCGATCTCGCGCGGGTCCCGGCGCGATTTGATCTGGCGGAACGTCTGGCCCTCGATCCATCGCATCAGGATGTGCGGTCCCACGCCGTCTTCTTCCCGTGGATTGGCCCGTGGATTGGCATAGACAATCTCTGGAACCGGCACTTGGCCGCAGACAAGCTGGTGAAGGTCCACTTCTTTCTGGCACGCGGATGGGTCGCGCGAGTACACGCGCAATACAAAG
>Ga0302325_10026048_pt1 | contig 12150 bp, 9 predicted proteins | sample Palsa_T0_2_FD_201948 | JGI IMG/M metagenome (GOLD analysis project Ga0302325, IMG submission 201948) | Peat permafrost microbial communities from Stordalen Mire near Abisko, Sweden - Palsa_T0_2 | ecosystem: Environmental > Terrestrial > Soil > Palsa > Peat permafrost | place: Sweden: Abisko...
CGAGGGCTGAGGCCCGGGGGGGCGAGCGGGACACTTCCTAGAGAGGCAAACAGGTAAGCATCAAGCAGCTCGTTGGAGTGGAGGCCTGGTCGCCCGTGCGATGGCCTGGAGGTTGACGACGGCTGCGCAGCGTCGGACGTCGAGGGTGTTCTTTCGGATGCCCTTGTAGCGGGCGCGCGGACCCTGGACTGCGGAGAGCCGGGCGAGGGCGTGCTCGACGCGGATGCGCTCTCGGAGGGCGGCACGGCCCTCTGAGGTGCGCCGCCGCCGCCGAAGCTCTATGAGGAGCTCCTCCTGGGGATGGATGGTGACACTTCTGCCGCGGCCTCGTTGAGCCGCCGTGCAGTTGGCTCGCAGCCGACAGGGGTCGCAAGTGCGGGCTGCGAAATGGGCGATGAGGGACTCGGCCGAAATATTGGCCGTGGCTCCTGCCGGGCACGTGAGTCGTCCCCGCTGGAGGTCGATGGCAAACTCCTCCTTGGTAAAACGGCCCTGGTTGCGGCTCGGCCAGGGCTTGCACTGGATGTCCTTGCCAGCCTTCAGGAGCTGCTCGACGCGCGGGCTTGCCAGGTAGCCTCTGTCGATGAGGGCGACGTCGGTAGGCCCGTACTTCTCCGCGTCGTCGAGGAGTGGGGCCATGGCCTCGTACTCCGGGTGGTTTGCCGGCAAGGCGGTGGCCGCGACGATGAGGCCCTTTCCGGCCAGAGTGGCGATGTGGCGCTTGTAGCCGTTGAAGAGGTGCGACTTGCTCTTGCGCCCGTGGCGCATCTCCTTGTCGCCGAGTGAGGGCATCCTGTCCTTGGCGACGCCGCGGCGGATGAGACGGCCTCCGCCTCCGTTGGGGTCTGGCTCCAAGTCCTGCTCGAGGACACGGCGGAGGGCGGCCAGGGCCTGCTGCAGGGCAGGTTTCTCGGCCTCGCGGCCGGCGTGTTGCTGCACCCAGGCCTGCAAAGCGTCTGCTTCACCCAGTAGCCGCTGGAGGGCAGCTGCCTTCTCCTCGTCGTCGTCCCAGTCGATGTCGAGAGCCGCCTTGAGACTCGGGCCCGAAAGCAGCGTTAGCCTGGCTTCGCGCAGCACCTGCTCGCGTGGGACGCGAAGCGACTTGGCGGCACAGTCCACGACGGTGGAGAGGGCCCGGCCGATGAGATTCCAGGTGTCCTCGACCCGTCCCGCTCCGAGGAGAGGCGAGGAGTCCAGAGCAAATTTCAGCGTCTGCCAGCCAAATTTGCCCGTCTCGCGGGCCAGCTGGACGGTGCGCTCGAGCAGCTTCTTGTCCAAGCCGTGCTCGGCCATCCGGTCCCGGAATTGGGACAGCACCCCTTGGGAGAAAGGGGCTTTCTCAGCGCCGAGGCATCCCAAAGGAAGCTGCCACCGTAAGTCCGCCGTTCCCTGCTCGACGGCCTCAGAGTCGCTCGTCTTTTGGTAAGCCTGAAGCAGCGTCACCATGGCCAACAGAGCCGGGGGAAGCGGGTGGGTACCCCGCGGCTTCCCGTACGCCTTTTCCAACTCGGCCTGAAACGCCTCGTCGAAGAGGCGTGGGCGAATCTCGCGCAGGAAGATGAAGAATTTCCCGCCGCGTCGCAGCCGAAGCACAAACTTCTGCTCGGCCTCCGTCAGTTCCTCGGGCACGTCCCACCGCATATGGCCCTCCCCGGTGTGTTTATCCGGGGACTGAGGAGATCAAAGACTGCCGCCGCAGACGACCCCCCAGGCTAAGGGATCGAAATCGCTGCGGGTTTCACGGCGGCCAACCTTGCCGTAACGTGATCAGCTCTCTAGGAAGCCTGCGCTCTCACTCGACGGTGACGCTCTTGGCCAGGTTTCTCGGCTGGTCCACGTCGTTCCCGCGCAAGTCGGCCACGTGGTAGGCGAGCAGCTGAAGCGGGACGACGGCCACCAGCGGTGCGAGCAGCGCCCGGGTGGCGGGAATGCGCAGCACCTCGTCGGCCAGCTCGTCCACGCTGTGGTCGTCCTCGTCCACCACGGCGATGACTTTCCCGCCGCGGGCGCGCACCTCTTCCACGTTGCCCAGCATCTTCTCGTAGGGCAGTGGCGGGTCGCGCGGCGCCAGCACCACCACCGGCATCCGGTTGTCGATGAGGGCGATGGGCCCGTGCTTCATCTCGCCACCGGCGTACCCCTCGGCGTGGATGTAGCTGACTTCCTTCAGCTTGAGCGCCCCTTCCAGCGCCACCGGGTACATCGGCCCCCGTCCGAGGAAGAGGAAGTCCTGCGCGCCCTGGAAGAGCCTGGCCACGCGCTTCACCTCGGGCTCCACGCGGAGCGCCTCCTCCAGGTGCTTGGGAATCTCCACGAGGTGGGTGAGGTGGTCCTGCGCCTCGGCCACGCCCAGCTGCCCGCGCAGCCGGCCGAGCTTCACCGCAATGAGGTAGAGGGTGGCCAGCTGGGTGGTGAAGGCCTTGGTGGAGGCCACCCCAATCTCCGGGCCGGCGTTGGTGAGGAGGCTCGCATGCGCCTCGCGCGTCATGGCGCTGCCCATGACGTTGCAGACGGCGAGGATGTAGGCGCCCCGGGACTTCGCCTCCCGGAGGGCGGCCAGCGTGTCCAGCGTCTCGCCGGACTGGCTGATGGCCAGCACCAGGTGGTCCGGCCCGACGAGCGGGTTCCGGTAGCGAAACTCCGAGGCCAGCTCGACGTCCACCGGCATGCGGACGATGGACTCCACCATGGCCTTGCCGGCCAGGCCGGCGTGCCAGGAGGTGCCGCAGGCGAGGATGGTGACTTTGGACCAGGCCGCCGCCTGGGCGGGAGAGGGCGCCCATCCCTCGAAGAAGACGTCGCCCTCGCTGAGGAGGACACGGCCGCGCAGCGTGTCGGCCACTGCCCGCGGCTGCTCGTGAATCTCCTTGTGCATGAAGTGCTTGTGGCCGCCCTTCTCCGCCATGACGGGTGTCCAGTCGATGCGGCGCACCGGGCGCTGGGCCGGACGGCCGGCCCGGTCCTGCACCTCGACACCGGAGGCGCTCACCGCCACCAGGTCCCCGTCCTCGAGAAACATGACGTCGCGGGTGACATCGAGGAGCGCCGGGACGTCGCTGGCGACGAAGTTTTCCCCGTCGGCCAGGCCCACCACCAGGGGCGAGCTGTCCTTGGTGGCCACCACCCGTCCCGGGTCGCCGGCCCACACCACCGCCAGCCCGTAGGTGCCCTTCACCCGGGCCATGGCCGTGCGCACCGCCTCGGGCAGAGTCTGCCCCTCGTCCAGGGCCTGGGAGATGAGGTGGGCGAAGACCTCCGAGTCCGTCTCGCTGCTGAAGACGTGGCCGCGGCCGCGGAGCTCGGCCTTCAGCTGCAGGTGGTTCTCCAGGATGCCGTTGTGCACCACCGCCACGCCTCGGTAGCTGTGGGGGTGCGCATTCTCGTCGGAGGGGCGCCCGTGCGTGGCCCACCTCGTGTGGCCGATGCCCAGCGTCCCTGTGGGGTGCTCGTTGAGGAGGCGGGCCTGGAGGTTTTTCAGCTTCCCGCTGGCCCGCACCACGTGCAGCGCGCCGTTCTCGACGACGGCGATGCCGGCCGAGTCATAGCCCCGGTACTCGAGCTTCTTCAGCCCCTCGACGAGGATGGAGGCTGCCTGCCGCTGCCCGACGTAGCCGACGATGCCGCACATGCGTCCGTTTCTCCCACGAGGGGCGGCCTTCGGCAAAGCGGGGTGCCCCGGACCCCCGAGGGGGTCCGCCGGCCTCACGCGCTGAGGGCCACCTCGGCGCTCTCCTGGAGCGCCAGGTACTGGTGGATGAAGGCGATGGCCATGCTGCCCTCCCCGACGCCGCTCGACACCCGCTTGACGGACCCATGCCGGACGTCGCCGGCGCAGAAGACGCCGGGAAGGTTGGTCTCCAGCGGAAACGCCTCGCGGCGGCCGTCCCAGGCGAGGAGGTCGCGCCCGGTGCGGATGTAGCCCATGTCGTCGCGCTCGAGCTCGGGCGGCAGCCAGTCGGTCATGGCGTCGGCGCCAATCATGACGAAGAGCGCGTCGGCAGGCCTGGTGGACTGCGTCGCGTCCTCGCGCGCCTGGCGGGTGCGCGTCACGATGCGCTCGAGATGCTCCTCCCCCTCGGCGCGGAGGACCTCGGTGAAGGGCAGCACCTCGACGTTGTCCTTCGTCGCCAGCTGCCGGATGAGGTACTCCGACATGCTCTGCTTCAGCCCCGCGCCCCGCACGAGAATCTTCACCTCGGTGGCATAGTTGGCGAAGAAGACGGCCGCCTGTCCGGCCGAGTTTCCGCCGCCGACGATGAAGACCCGCTTCCCAATCACGGCGATGGCCTCGGTGCGGGAGGCCCCGTAGAGGACGCCCCGGCCGAGGAAGCGGTCCGCCCCCTCCACCTCGAGGCGGCGCCAGTCCACGCCCGTGGCCAGGAGCACCGTGCGCGCCGAGACGCGGCCTCCGCCGTCCAGCTCCAGGCAATAGCCCCCGGGCGCCGGCCTCAACGCCTCGATGCTGCGAGTCATGGCAATCTCGGCGCCGAAGCGCGTCGCCTGGCGAAGCCCGCGCGCCGTCAAATCCTCGCCGGAGACCGCCTCCGGGAAACCGAAGTAATTCTCAATCCGCGATGACGTCCCGGCCTGGCCGCCGGCGGCGAAGCGCTCCACCATCAGCACCTTCAGCCCCTCCGAGGCTCCGTACACGCCCGCCGCCATGCCGGCCGGCCCGGCGCCGGCGATGACGACGTCGTAGCTGTCGCTTCGGGGCTCGGTCTGGAGCTGGAGCGCCCGTGCCACGTCCCGGACGCGCGGCGGATGGATGCACTTGTCCGCGTCGACGACGACGGCCGGACCCGACATGTCCTTCGGGACGCAGGCCGGGACGCGCTCCGGGTCCCGTTCCCTGTCCACCCACTCGTAGGGGATGCGGTTCGCGGTGAGGAAGACGCGGACGTCGCGGCAGTCGGTGTCGTACTGCGACCCGAGGATGGTGACACGGGAGAGCGGCGTGTCGGCGGCGTGCAGCTGCTTCTTCGCCAGCCGCTCATTCATCACCTGCATGATGACCGCGCTCGCCGGGGCGGAGTTCCGGATGAGGTACTGGAAGTGGTGCTTGTCGAAGCGGGCCAGCCGGCAGGGCGTGTCGGCGCGCACGGAGACGAGCGCCGGCGAGCCCATGAGGATGGGCAGCTCGCCGAAGAAGTCACCCGCCCGGTAGGCGTATTCGGGGAGCTCCACCGCACGGCCGAGGACATCCTTCACCATCTGCAGGCGCCCCTGGAGCAGGATGAAAAACCACGGCGCCTCGCCTTCCCGCAGGAGCCACTCGCCGGCCGCCAGGTGCACATCGGCCGCCTTGCGGGCGAAGCGGGCGAGAAAGGCCTCGTCCACGTCCTTGAAGACGCTAATCGCTTTGAGCTCGTCGGCCGAAATCATGCAGTTCCCTCCTCAGCCGCCTGGCTACCTAACGGCGCCCGGCCCTCAGGGCTTCCCTTTGAGACGCTCGCGCCGCTTCTTCGCCCAGCCAGGCTTCACCACCTGTGGACTCCTGGAGAGGACGAGGGCGTCCTCCGGGACATCCTCGGTGACGGTGGTGCCCGCGGCGATGAAGGCCCCCGCCCCCACCTTCACCGGCGCCACCAGCTGGCTGTCCGAGCCGATGAAGACGCCGTCACCCACCTCGGTGAGGTGCTTGGCCACGCCGTCGTAGTTGCAGATGATGGTGCCGGCGCCGACATTGACGCCCGCGCCCACCACCGCGTCGCCGAGGTAGCTCAGGTGGTTGGCCTTGCTGCCCTTGCCGATGCGGGCCTTCTTCGTCTCCACGAAGTTTCCAAGGTGCACGCCCTCGGCCAGCTCGCTCCCCGGGCGCAGCCGGGCGAAGGGCCCGAGGGTGCAGCGCGCGCCCACCCGGGAGTGCTCCATGACGCAGTAGGGACGCACCTCCGTCCCCTCCCCCACCTCGACGGTGTCGAGGACGGAGCCCTGGCCGAGCTGGCAACCCGTGGCCACGCGCGTCTTGCCCCGGAGGCTGACGAAGGCCTCCACCACCACGTCCGGCTCCACCTCCACCAGGGCTTCGATGGTGGTGCTCTCCGGGTCGAGGAGCGTGACGCCGGCGCGCATGTGGGCCTCGTTGATGCGCCGGCGCAGCACCTTGGTGCAGGCCGCCAGGTCCACCCTGTCGTTGACGCCAGCCGTCTCCTCGAAGGAGGCCTCCACCGCGGCCACGCCTCCGGAGGCCGCGGCCAGCGCCACCAAGTCGGTGAGGTAGTACTCCCCTTGGGCGTTGGAGGGACGGAGCGCGGCCAGCGACGTCCAGAGGAAGCCCGAGTCCACGGCGTACACGCCGGCATTCACCTCGTGCAGCGTGCGCTCCGCCAGGGTGGCGTCCCGGTCCTCCACCACGCGCACCACGCGGCCGTCGGCGCGGATGAGGCGTCCATACCCACTCGGGTCCGCGGCGGTGGCGCTCACCAGGGCCAGCGGCCCTTGCGTCTGCAGAAGGGCGTCCAGGAGACGCTGCAGGGTGGCCGCGGTGAGCAGCGGCGTGTCGCCGTAGAGGATGAGGACCGGGCCCTTGGTGTCCTTCAGCTCCTCCGCCGCGGCCCGCACCGCATCCGCCGTGCCCAGGGGCTCGGCCTGGACGGCGAAGCGCGGCTCCTGGGATGGAAACTGCGTGCGGATGGCCGCACGGACGGCGTCGTCCTGGTGTCCCACCACCGCCACCAGCGGATGAGCGCCTACCTCGATGGCCGCGGCCAGCGGCCAGGCACACAAGGGACGGCCGAGGAGTGGGTGCAGCACCTTGGCCTGCGCCGACTTCATGCGGGTGCCCTTGCCCGCGCAGAGCACCACCGCCGCCGGTCCGTTGCCCATCGCCGAGGCGAGGATGCAAGGCGTTCGCCAGCGGCGTCAAACTTTCTCGGCGCGGGGTGTGGGGAGGGTTGCGCCCGGGGCTTTCGGTTTGCAAAGAGGGAGGCCATGGGCTCCCGTCGCCTGTTTGCGCTTTTGTCTGGCTGCTGCCTCCTCCTGCACTCCGGCGCGGCGTCCGCAGACCGCCTCTACGCCGGAGGCGTGGTGGCGACGGCCTACCCCGCCGCCAGCCAGGCGGCGCTGGAGATGCTGGAGCACGGCGGCAACGCCGTGGACGCGGCGGTGGCCGCGGCCTTCGCCGCCGGCGTCGTCGGCCCGTACCACAACGGGATTGGCGGGGGCGGCTTCGCCCTCGTCTACCTGGCTGACTCCAAGACGACGCTGGCCCTGGACTTCCGCGAGGTGGCGCCGGCCGGTGCCAGCAGGGACATGTACGTCCGCGAGGGCAAGGTGGTGCCCGGGCTGTCCACCGACGGGGCGCTCTCCGTGGCCGTGCCCTCCGCGGCGCAGGGCTACCTGGCGCTGCTGGCGCGCGCTGGCTCGCTCAAGCCCGAGGTGGTGCTGGCCCCGGCCATTCGCCTGGCCAAGCAGGGCTTCCTCGTCACCCCCAAGTACCAGGCCCTGGCCCGACCACGCGTGGCCTGCCTTTCCCTGGACGCCGAGGCGGCCAGCACGTTTCTCAGGCCGGGGGCGGACGGGACGCCGGACGTGCCGGCGCTGGGGACGCTCATCCGTCAGCCGGAGCTCGCCCGCACCCTGGAGCGCCTGGCCCGCGAGGGCATCTCGGCGGTGACGCTGGGCCCGGTGGCCCGCGCCATCGAGGACACGGTGCACGCCAAGGGCGGCGTCCTCACCGCGCTGGACTTGGCGCACTACCGCGTCCGCTGGCGCGAACCGCTGCGCGGCAGCTACCGCGGCCATGCCCTGGCCGTCTTTCCTCCGCCCACCGCGGGCGGCGTCACCATCCTTCAAGTCTTGGGGATGCTCGAGCAGCTGCGCCCGGAGGGGCTCGACCGGCGCTCGGTGCAGGACATCCACCTCTACGTCGAGGCGCTCCGCCGCGCCTACGTGGACCGGGCCCGGTGGCTCGGAGACCCTGGCTTCTCCGACATTCCGCTGGAGCGGCTCCTGTCCGCCTCCTACCTCGGCGAGATGGCGCGCTCCATCGACGTCCACAAGGCGACGTCGTCGGCCGCGCTGCTTCCCCAGGCCATGCCGCCCGCCGAGGCCAGCCCCAGCCAGCCCCTGGGCCTGGAACGAAAAAACACCACCCACCTCTCGGTGCTGGACGCCCGAGGCAACGCCGTCGCGCTCACCACCACCCTCAACGGCGCCTTCGGTAGCTGCGTGGTGGCGCACGGCACGGGTGTCCTCCTCAACAACCAGATGGACGACTTCGCCGCCCAGCCCATGCGGCCCAACAGCTACGGCGTCGTCACCGGGGAGGCCAACGCCATCGCCGCGGGGAAGACGCCGCTGTCCTCCATGTCCCCCACCCTCGTCTTCCAGAAGGCCCACCCGGAGCGGGTGCTCCTGGCGGTGGGCAGCCCGGGCGGGGCCACCATCCCCTCAACCGTCCTCGAGGTCCTCATCAACGTCCTCGACGCGAAGATGGACCTCGTCCGCGCGGTGGGCGGCGGCCGCATCCATGAGCAGTGGCTCCCGGACACGGTGGTGGTGGACAAGGAGTCCATCGACCTGGCCACCCAGTCCGCGCTGGAGGCCATGGGACACACCTTCCGGGTGGTGGAGGCCCTCGGCGACGCGGAGGCGGTGATGGAGAACGAGGAGACCGGGCTGAGGACGGCTTCTTCGGACCCGCGCAATGAGGGCGCGGCCCTCGGGCAGGACGCGCCCCGGCCCGGGCCCGGGCCCAAGGCACGCTGACGCTAGGGTGCCTTCTTCTTCGTGTAGACGCCCTCGAAGAGCACGCTCCACGTCCGGCCGTCGTCCTGGGAGATGTCCCAGCGCTGGCGCACCTTGTCGCCCGCCACCACCTGCCAGCTGATGCGCTGAAGCGCGCCCTTCTGCCGCCCCATGGCCTTCTCCCCCTGGAGCACCATCTTCCCGTCCTTGAATTCGCCTTCCAGGACGAGCACCTGGCCGGTGTCGTCGACGTAGGTTTGCCGCCACTTGCGTGCCACGGCGTCGTAGCTGCTGAGGGACGTCCCCTTGCTCCCGTCGGTGGCCTCCCAGTGCTCCTGCAGGGCACACCCCTCGAGGAGGCGCTCCACGCGGTTGGTGCCGGCCGGAGGGCCCTGCGGGCTGACGACGTCCCATTCCCCGAGCCAGAAGTCGAACTGCCGGTGGGCGACGCTGCTGCAGGCCTGGCTCTTCGGGACGCTGGCGGGCGGGGCCGCCTTCCGCTTCGACTGTCCCTCTGCAGACGAGGCCAGCACGAGGAGCGCGCCCAAGACGACAGTCGCTCGCCTGCTTCTGGCCGTCATGGCCTACCATCATAGGAGCCTTTCAAGACCCCGTGCTCGCCGCCCCTCGGCTCTTCGACGCTCACCTCCACCCGGAGCGCCTCCGGGACGTGGACCTCGAGACGCTGCGCTTCTTCGGCGTCCAGCGGGCCCTTGTCCTCGCGCACTTCCTCGAGGAGCCGTCGGTGGCTGCGCTCAGGGCGCAGTTCGCCGCACTCAGGAGCGAGCAGCTGCCTCGCCTCGAGCGTGCCGGCATCACCGGGATGCTGGCCCTCGGCGTCCACCCGCGCTCGCTCCCGCGGCGGGGCCTGCAGGCGGTGCTGGACGTCCTGCCCTCGGCCTTCGACAGCCGGCGCGTGGTGGCCCTGGGGGAGATTGGGCTTCACCACGGGGGCCCCCCCGAGGAGGAGGCGGTGGTGGAGCAGCTGCACCTGGCCCGCCGCCTCCGCGTCCCGGTGCTGGTGCACACGCCGGAACGGGACAAGGAGCGCCACACGCGCCGTCTCCTCACCCTCTTACGGGAGCACGGGCCGAGGCCGGACCGCGTGCTGGTGGACCACGTCAGCGCCCGCACCCTTCCGTTGGTGCTGGGCTGCGGCCACTACGCCGGCCTCACCGTGCAGCTCGGCGCGTTGAAGGCCGAGCGCGCGGTGGCCCTCGTCGCCCGGCTCGGCAGCGAGCGCCTCGTCTTCAACTCGGATGGGGGGGACCGCTCGGGTGACTTGCTGGCGCTTCCTCGCGCCGTGCACCGGCTGCAGGAGGCCGACCTCTCGGCGCGGGTGGTGCACCGGGTGGCCTGGGCCAACGCCTGCACCTTCCTCGGCGTGGGTGCGGACTAGACGCACGCCCTCCACCGAAACGGGTGAAGACGTCAGTGCAGCGCGGCGCGCTGCTCGAAGCGGACGTTGCCGTCCGGGTCCAGCCGGACGTCCATGTCGAAGCCCCGGAGACGGTAGGCGTCGAGGGACACCTCGGCGGCCTCCAGAAGCTCCTGGGTGCGCTGGTCGAGCTCCACTGCAGCGAGCAGCGTCAGGGCTGCGCGGACGTCGCCCGCGTACACCGGAAGCTGACGGAAGCGTGCCCAGCGTCCATTGCCGAGTTTGACGAGTTGGCCCTCATCCGCCATTTGCCTACCCCCACGCGTCACGCACTGCGCAAGAGGAAACTAATGCTCTGCCGGGGCCCCTGTCTACACCCCTGCGTTAACGCCTCTCAAATAACTGGTATTGCTAAAGTTAGTCATCGTCTCCGGGAAAGGAAGCCCCCCACCCGAGGAGCTGGGTTGTGAATCCGTCAACGCGATGACTTGGGGCGTTGTAAAGGCCCCAGGGGAGGGAAAGCACCCCTCAGGACTTGGGACGAATCTCGACGCCCACCAGCTGCTCGAGGACGGTGATGACGGCGCCGATGTCCTCCTCCCCTTTCCCTGCGGCGCGGGCAAGCGCGTACACCTCGCGCACCGCGGCGGCCAGCGGTGTCGGGACGCGGCGCGCGGACGCATCGTCGAGGAAGAGGGAGAGGTCCTTGTGCATGAGCTCGATGGAGAAGTGCGTGGAGAAGTCCCGCCGCAGGAGGGCCGCGCCCTTGAATTCGAAATAGGGCGAGCGAAAGCCCGAGGCCTGCACCACCTCCAGCACCTTGGACGGGTCCACGCCGGCCTTGGTGGCCAGAAGCATCCCCTCGCCAAGCCCCTGCAGCATCGAGGCGATGAGGGCATTGCCCGCGAGCTTCACCTGGACGGCGGCGTCGACGGCCCCGCAGTGGATGGCCTTCTCCCCGACGGCGGCGAAGACGCCCTCGCAGCGCGCCACCGCCTCCTTCGTCCCGCCCACCATCAGCAAGAGCGTCCCCTTCTCCGCGCCATTCTTGCTGCCCGTCACCGGGGACTCGACGAAGTCGACGCCCAGCGCATTCGCCCGGCGCTCGAGGGAGAGGGCCATGGCCGGAGAGATGGTGGAGAAGTCGATGAGCAGCTGTCCCTTCCGGGCCTTCCGGAAGAGGCCGTCCTTTCCGTCCACCGCCTCCTCCAGCACGGAAGGCGTGGAGAGACAGGTGCAGGCCACGTCCACCTCCCCCATCAACTCCGCAGGGGTGCTGGCCACCTTGGCCCCGTCCGCCACCAGCGCCTCGGCGCGGGCGCGGGTGCGGTTCCACACCGTCACGGCGAAGCCCTTGCGCGCGAGGTTGCGCGCCATGCGGCTCCCCATGAGCCCCATCCCGAGAAAGCCCACCTTCTGCGGTGTCGTCGTGCCCATGTCGCCTCCGGAAAGCAAAACGCTTAAGGTGCTGGCGATGCGGTTTCTACGTTTGTTGCGTTCGGCCAAGGACATACTCCCACGGGGCCAGCTGGCGCAGGACCAGGCCGAGCGCCTCCTGGCCGAGGCCTTTCGCTCGCTCGGCGCCCTGTGCGCCCGCACCGCGGAGCTCCTGGAAGCCCAGCGCCTGGCCCGCAGCGGCTACGGCGCGCAGGGAAAGTTTCTCGAGCGTCTGGAGCCACCGAGCTCCCCTCCTGGGCCCTCGAGGCTCTAGCCCTTCAGGACGTCGGCGAGAAACTTCTGTGTGATGGCGTCGGCCTCGGCCGCCGCCGGAGGGTTGTAGCGGCCGCCGGTGGGGTTGGCGAAGGCGTGGTCGGCATCGAAGCTGTGGAAGCTGTGCTTCACGCCGGCCTCGGTGAGCGCCTTGTCGAAGGCGTCCACCTTGTCGGGCGTAATCCACCCATCCTTCTTGGCCCAGATGCCAAGCAAAGGCCCGCGCAGCGTCTTCAGCTGGGCGACGTCCGTCACCGGCATCCCGTAGTACATGACGGTGGCCGAGACGGACTGGGGGCTCCCCAGCGAGGCCAAGAGGCTCTGGCCGCCGCCAGCGCACCAGCCCAGGGTGACGAGCTTCTTTCCGTGGAGGT
>Ga0302325_10026049_pt1 | contig 12150 bp, 11 predicted proteins | sample Palsa_T0_2_FD_201948 | JGI IMG/M metagenome (GOLD analysis project Ga0302325, IMG submission 201948) | Peat permafrost microbial communities from Stordalen Mire near Abisko, Sweden - Palsa_T0_2 | ecosystem: Environmental > Terrestrial > Soil > Palsa > Peat permafrost | place: Sweden: Abisko...
TTCGCTGCCGGTACGGCAGAACACCCGCTGCCCACCCCTGCCGGACCCGCGGGGTTCGCGGCCAGCCCTGCCCGGCTAGCGGAGGTAGCTCGCCTCCGCTATCCGTGCAGCGGCAGGATCTGAGCGGAGGACATCACTCCGCCGCGCGGGCGAACAGGCCCGATCAGCGCACGAGCAGCGGCGATCAGCGCACGAGCAGCGCCTTCGGTGGTTGATCGTAAATCACCCGTCGTGATCATCGGCGTGGCGCACGGAGAAGGCGGCCGCCTGCGTGCGGCGCTGCATGCCGAGCTTGGTCAGCAGTGAAGACACGTAATTCTTCACCGTCTTTTCCGCCAGGACCATGCGCTCCGCGATCTGGCGGTTGGTCAACCCCTCGCCGATCAACTCGAGCACCCGCCTCTCCTGGTCGGTCAGTGCCGCCACCGGGTCGACGCTGATGCTGCGCTGACGCAGCCGGGTCATGACCTGATGTGACGCCTGCGCGTCGAGTATCGACAGGCCGGACGCGACCGCGCGCAGGGCGCTGACCAGGTCGGTGCCGCACGTCCGCTTCGACACGTAGCCCGCGGCGCCGGCCATGATCGCACCGAGAAGCGCCTGATCGTCGTTGTAGCCGGTGAGCATCAGGCACGCGGTCTCCGGCAGCGTGGAGCAGATTTCCCTGCAGACCGAGATGCCGTCCCCGTCAGGCAACCGCACATCGAGCACCGCCACGTTCGGACGCAGCGCGGGAATCCGGGCCAGGGCCGCCGACGCGGTTTCCGCCTCGCCGACCACGTCAATGTCTGGTTCGTGGGCGAGCAGGTCCCGTATACCGCGGCGGAAGATCTCATGGTCATCGACGAGGAAAACGCTGATCCTGTCCTGAATACCAGTGTGCTCGCTCATACCGGCTATCTCCGTTCCGCGCCCCCGTGCGGCCCATGGCGCGGCGGAAAGAGGACCGTCGCGGCACCTGGTCGGCCACCGTCATGGACAGCTGGCAGACCAGCCTTCATGTTACTATATGTGACTGGGTGACTATTTATTGTTACTAAAACCTCGGTCGATGACGGCCGTCGCGGCAGGAGACGATCATGACCGACGACCCCAACCGGTTCCCTGCCCTTCGCACCGCGGCCGAGGAAGACGCCGACACGGGAACTCCCGTCTCGTACCTGCTGCTTGACATCGTGCGTCGGCTTCGCGCCAGGGAGCGCGGTTACCTGGCCGATTTGCTGCATGACGGGCCCATCCAGGATCTTGCGGCCGTGCCTCTCGAATTGGCCGAGGCGCGTCGCGTGATGGGAACATCGCCGGGCGATGAACTCGGAGTCGTAGCGCAGCAAGTGGATGCGGCCGGCCGGTCGCTGCGTGGCCTGCAGGAAGAACTCTGGCCGTTTCCGCGGCCGGCCTACGATCTGGCCGTGGCGCTGAACCGGCGGACCGCCTGGCTGCTGGCCACCCCGCTGGTCGTCGATGTGGGTGAGGGCGCGGCTGGCCTCGGTGCAGCCGAGATCCAGGTCGTGGCCGACGTCGCCGAATTGATCCTGGTTGGCCTGGCCAGCGCGGAAGGGCGACCGCTTGCCGCGGTGCAAGCCGACGAGCACCTGATCTTCCTTCAGATGAACATGGGCCTGGCGCCCGGCGGTGACCCGGCATCCAGCGGCCTGGCGGCGGCTCGAGCTTCCCTGGGTAGCCTGGCGGCGGCCATTCAGGCCGGTATCGAGGTCGAACTGCACGGTCGCCGCCTGCGGATCCGGATGGAAATACCAAGACGGCCGTATCGAACAAGGCTGGACGCTGCGGCCGCCGCCACCTCACATCGGCTCAATGGTCCCCCGTCCGCGTTGTCCCCCCGGACCCGGGTGTAGATCAGCGGCCCGGACGAACCCGGGAGACCATCCGCGACTGTCCCCTGCCGGTAAGGGATACTTGGTGCTGCGATGGCGCAATAGGCACCCGGGTAACGGCAGGCGGTGACAGGTGAGCGACCTCACGGTGGAGGTAGATCCGGCCGAGGTGGGCCTGGATCCGGACCGGCTGTCGCGTATCGGGGCGCATTTCGACCGCTATGTGGCCGACGGCCGCCTGCCCGGCTGGCTGATCACGGTGCGCAGGGGCGGCAGCCTGGCCTACGTAGCCCGCTGCGGGTCACGCGACCTGGAGGCGGACCTGCCGGTGACCGATGACACGCTGTGGCGCATTTACTCGATGACCAAGCCGCTGACCTCGGTCGCCGCGATGATCCTGTACGAGGAAGGCAAGCTCGCGCTCACCGATCCGGTGAGCGCCTTCATCCCGTCCTTCGCCGGCGTCCGGGTCTATACCGGCGGCTCGGACCTGCGGCAGGTGACCGTCCCCGCCGTCGAGCCTGTGCGGGTCTGGCACCTGCTCACCCACACCGCCGGGCTCACGTACGGCTTCCACCGGGTGCATCCCGTGGATGCCATGTACCGGGCGGGCGGCTTTGAGTGGTCCAGCCCCGCGGGCATGGACCTGGCGCAGGCCTGCGACGCCTGGGCCGGTCTCCCGCTGCTGTTCCAGCCGGGCGCCGAGTGGAACTACTCGGTGGCCACCGACGTCCTCGGCCGGGTCGTCGAGGTCGCGTCCGGCCAGTCCCTCGATGAGTTCTTCGCCGCCAGGATCCTAGGTCCGCTCGGCATGACCCAGACCTCCTTCTGGGCTGGTCCCGACGCCGCGCCGCGGCTGGCCGCCCTCTACGTGCCAGGCCCGGGCGGGGCGGCGGCCCGGCTTGATGCCCTGGGCGGGGCGGCCCTGGCTCCGCCGGACATGCTCAGCGGTGGCGGCGGCCTGGTGTCCACGGCGGCGGACTACGACCGGTTCACCCAGCTGCTGCTCTCGCGGCCCGGCAGCCCAGCCGGGGAACTGGACGGCGTCCGGCTGCTAAGCCCGCGCACCGTCGGCTACATGACGCGCAATCACCTGCCCGGTGGCCAGGACCTCGAGACGTTCGGCCGCCCGCTTTACGCCGAATCCCCGTTCCGCGGGGTCGGCTTCGGTCTCGGCTTCGCCGTCGTCCTCGACCCGGTGCCGGGCAAGGTGATCTGTTCCCCGGGCGAGATTTCCTGGGGCGGGGCCGCGAGCACCGCGTTCTGGGTCGACCAGGACGCCGACCTGACCGTGTCGTTCTTCACCCAGCTGCTGCCCTCGAGCGCCTATCCGATCCGCCCGCAACTGCGCCAGCTCGTCTACCAGGCCCTAGTCCGATGAGCCTGGTCCGCTGCGTCTGTTGAGCCCCGGCCGCCCCCGCCCGGCCCGCACGGGACCGGACCGGACCGGACCGGACCGGTGGAACATAGGGCCGCACCAGACCGGTGTCCGGACCGGACCGGTGGAACATAGGGCCGCACCAGACCGGGCCGATGGAACACAGGGCCGGCTAGCTGCGCATCACGCTGGCCACACGGATCGCGGCGGCCCCTGCAGGCCCTTAGTTTCGCGGCCGGAGGCCGCGCAGCATGCCGTCGCGCTTCCCGGCTGTTGTGTGGCCAGGGTTCCGGGCCTCCCCCCTGCACCCAATCCACCACCAAGCCCGGATCCACCACCAAATAAGCCAACAAATAAGGCAAATCGCGCGAAGGGGATGTCCCGGTGGCTGTAATCGGCCGATGACCGACCCGGCGACTCGACCGATGCTCAAGGAGCTTCGTCGCCCCGTGTGCCCTGGGGATGGTGTGGTCAACCACGGTCGCCGCCGGCCGAGTGGGCACGCGTTAACGCCGGGCCTTGGCGGCGCAGCGGATGCAGGTTACCGCGGTCGGCCGGGCCGCCAGCCGTTCCTCCCCGATCGGCTGCCCGCACCGTTCGCATATCCCGTACCGGCCGGTTTCCAGCCGCTGCAGCGCCGCGTCGATCGCGCCTAGCTGTTCCCGCCCTGCGTCTAGCAGCGCGGCGGCGTGCTGCCGCTCGAAGGCGAGCGTGGCTCCTTCGGGGTCGTGCTCGTCGTCGGTCCCGGCCGCGCCCGCCGCCTCGGCGAGGCCCGCGAACTCCCGCTCCAGCGCCGCGATCCGCTGTCCGGCCCGCGTTCGCTCCTCTCGCAGCAGCTCAGCCTGGGCAAGCTCGCGCGCGGTCGTCATATCTCCGACCTTAGCCGCCCGCGATTTGACCTCAGGTGCGGTTGAAGTTGCATGATCCGGAGGTGGCCGGCGACCCTCCCGCGATTCCGCGGAAAACAGGTGAAGCCGCGTCGTCCGAACCCCAGCCAGACCCAGCCGCGAAGCCCTCGCCGTCCCCGGCCGCCACGGTCAGAACGGAGCCGACCGGAAAGCCCGTGCCGGAGCCGACCGGAAAGCCCAGGACCTTCCCGTTCGCCGCACGAGCCCGCGCCTCGCCGTACTATCCGGCTCTGGTTCATCCGGTGCTCCGCCGGGTTCTCCCTGGCGCGGCCGCCTCCGCGCTGGGTGACGGCATGAGCGCGGTGGCGATCGCCTGGCTGGCGCTGAAGCTGGCGCCGCCCGGCAGCCGCGGGCTCTGGGTCGGCGCGGCCGTCGCGGCGTACTCGCTCCCAGGCGCGGCCGGCGCGGTGGTGCTGCGCCGCTGGCTGCGCGGCCGCGGTGGCGCGCGGCTGGTGTTCGTGAACGCCGTGCTCCGGGCCCTGGCCCTGGGCCTGATCGGCGGCCTGGCGGTCGCGGGGGCGCTCGATCCGGTCGGCTACGTGGCCCTGCTCGGCGTGTCGTCGCTGCTCAGTGCGTGGGGCGTGGCGGGTAAGTACACGCTGATCGCGGATTTGCTCCCGGCCGAGCACCGGATCGCCGGGAACTCGCTCTTCGGCCTGGCCGACCAGCTGAGCCTGATGATCGGTCCGGCCCTGGCCGGGGTGGTCACCGCGTTGGCGGGCCCCGCGGTCGTTATCGCCGCGGACGCCGCGAGCTGGGTCGTGCTCGCCATCAGCTACGCCCGCGTCGCCCCCCTCGCGGCCCGCCTGGCCGCCAGCCCGCCCCCGGCCGCCGCCCGGGCCGAGCTTCCCGGGCAAGCCGAGCTTCGCGGGGCGCCCGAGCTTCGCGGGGCGCCCGAGCTTCCCGGGCCGGCTGCAGCCCCGGCCTCGCCGGCCGCAGTCGCTGCCGCCGATGCCGGCGGCTGGGCGGTGATCCGCTCCAGCCCGGTGCTGCCTGGCCTGATGGCCATGTCGTTCGTGTTCTACCTGCTCTACGGGCCGATCGAGGTGGCGCTGCCGGTCCACGTGGCCTCCGATCTGCACGGATCGGCGGCGCTGCTCGGCACGTTCTGGGCGGTGTTCGGCGTGGGCGCGCTGATCGGCGAGCTCTCCGCGCCGTTCCTGCGGCGCTGGCCGGTGTGGCCGATCATGACCGGGATCGTGATCGGCTGGGGCCTGGCGATCGTGCCCCTGGGGCTGGCTACGCCGCTGTGGGCCGGGCTCGCGGCCTTCTTCGCCGGCGCCGTCATCTGGGGGCCGTGGATGTCGCTGTCGATGGCGGTCCTCCAGGACGCCAGCCCGCCGGGCGCGCTGGCGCAGGTCATCGCGGCCAGAAGCTCGCTGCTGATTCTGGCCGCACCGGTGGGGACGGCGCTCGGCGGCCCGATCGTCGCGGTCCTCGGCGCGCGCGGCACCCTGCTCGCGTCGGCCGTCGCCACGATCGTGCTCGGACTCGTCGCCACCGCCGTGCTGCTCCTGCGCCGCGCCCGCCATCTCGCCGCCGTCGGGGAATAGTACGTCCCCGCGGATCGCGCCGCCTTCAGGTGTCCTTCACGTTCCCTGGGTAGCCTCTCGCATGGTGCCGGACACGAGCCGCTTAGCTCAGAGGTGGCCGAGAAGGTTCGTGCAGGGAGTCCCGAATACCTGACCGCAGAATGAGGGTTATGAGCAGCGCACACCGAGACGGTATCCGCCACGCCGCGGCGGCCAGGGAACGCGGCCGGGGCAAGGTCCGTTCCACCACGACCGCGGTCACGATGGCCAGCGTGGTGACGGCGGGCGCGCTCGCCCTGGCCCTGCCCGGCTCCACCCACAAGACCGAGACCTCGGCCGGCAAGACCGAGACCTCGACCGGTTCGACGTCGACCGGCTCCACCTCGACCGGTTCGACCTCGACCGGTTCGACCTCGTCGGGTTCCTCTTCGACCGGCTCCACGTCCTCAGGCTCCAGCTCCTCAAGCTCGTCGTCCTCCAACTCCGGCAGCTCGACCTCGACCGGCCTCGGTTCCAGCTCCACACCGACCTCCAGCTCGGGCAGCAGCCAGGCCACCTCCGGCGGCTCCTAATGCTCCACACCGCCGCCGATCCGAACCAAGCGACCGGCCCGGACCAAGCGACCGCCAACCCGGACCGAACGACCGTCGCCCCGGACCAGACGAAGGACGGCTCCAGCCAGGCCGGCGCCACCGCCAGCTGGCGGGCGCTCGGGACCCTGGTCCAGCTCGTGGTGACCGACCCGCGGAGCCTGGCCGAGGCCCAGCGCCTGCTGGCGGCCGATCTGTCCGAGGTGGACGCGGCCTGCAGCCGGTTTCGTGCCGATTCGGAAATCCGCAGGCTACAGAACGCCCACGGCCGCCCGGTCCGGGTCACCCCCTTGCTCGCCGAGGCGATCGCGGTGGCCCTGCGGGCCGCCCGGCTGACCGACGGCGATGTGGACCCCACGGTCGGTGCGGCCATGTCGGCGGTCGGCTACGACCGTGACTTCGACCGCATCCCGCGCATCGGGCCGCCCCTGGTGGTGACGACCAGGACCGTGCCGGGCTGGCGTGAGGTGCACCTGGAAGGCCGGTCGCTGACCCTGCCCGCAGGCGTCGAGCTCGACCTCGGGGCGACGGCGAAGGCGTGGGCCGCGGACCGGTCCGCGGCCCGGATCTCCGCCCGGCTCGGCGGCGGCGTGCTGGTCAGCCTCGGCGGCGACATCGCCGTCGCGGGCCCGGTTCCCGAGGGCGGCTGGCGGGTCCGGGTCCAGGACGTGACGGGTTCGCCGGCTGATGCTCCGGTCGGCCCTTCCGCGCTGATCGCGATCCGGGCCGGCGGCCTGGCCACCTCGAGCACCGCCGCGCGCCGCTGGCAGCGCGGCGGTGACGTGCTGCATCACATCCTTGACCCGCGCACCAGCCGGCCCGCAGAAGCGGTGTGGCGGACCGTCTCCGTCGCCGCTGACCGCTGCGCCGACGCGAACGCCGCGAGCACCGCCGCGGTCATCCGCGGCCGCGGCGCCCTGGGCTGGCTCGCTCAGCTCGCCCTGCCGTCCCGGCTGGTCGACGCGACCGGCGTGGTGTTCACCGTGGCCGGCTGGCCGGACGAGCCAGTGGCCGTTCCGTCAGCGATACCTCAGAGGTGACTCCGAGCCGCCACAGATGGCCGCCACCGAAGATTGATGCTGTGAACCAGCGAGGAGAAACGAGCTTAGATGAGCGCATCCACCGCGTTCTGGTACGCCAGCCGCGCGACCGGAATCGTCGCGTTGCTGTTGCTGACCGCCGTGCTCGTGCTCGGCATGATGGTGAACCGGCAGGGGCGGCTGCCCGGGCTGCCCAGGTTCGCCGTGACGAGCCTGCACCGGAACCTGTCCCTGCTCTCGGTGGCGTTTATCGTCGTGCATGTGCTCACGGCGGTACTCGACACCTACGTCAGCATCCCGGTGACCGCCGGGGTCGTCCCGTTCGCCTCGGGCTACGAGCGGTTCTGGCTCGGCCTGGGCGCGATCTCGTTCGACCTGATGCTCGCGATGATCGTGACCAGCTTGCTCCGCGGCCGCCTGAACCGGGTGCTGTGGCGGGCCATTCACCTGCTCGCGTACCTGAGCTGGCCGGTGGCGTTCGCGCACAGCATCGGCTCGAGCCAGGACCTGCAGCACGGATGGCTGCTGTACCTAGCCGTCGGCTGCGCCCTCGCGGTCGGGGGCGCGACCGGCTGGCGACTGGCCCAGGCCGCGCGTCAGGTGCCCAGGGCCGCGCGGGTCGCCGCGGTCTTCGCCAAGCACACCGCCGAGAACCAGCACAACCGCCGGACCCGGGAGACGGTGTAATCGATGACCACCACCATGAATGAACCAGCCACCCGCCCGGCTACCACCGTGCCCCGCCTGCTCCCGGCCGCCCCGGAAGATCTCCGCCGCCACCTGGCCAGGTACGGTCCGGCGCCGTACCGCGGCCGGGCCGGCCTGCTCATCGGCGACATCGAGGCCTCCGGCCTGACCGGCCGCGGCGGCGCCGCCTTCCCGGTGCACCGGAAGCTGGCCATCGTGGCCCAGGCCCGTGGCCGGAAGGTGGTCGTCGCCAACGGCGCGGAGAGCGAGCCCGCCAGCCGCAAGGACGAACTGCTGCTGCGGGCCGCGCCGAACCTGGTGCTCGACGGGCTGCAGCTGGCCGCCGAGGCGACCGGCGCCACCGAGGCTCACCTGTACACCCACTACGGAGCCACCCCGGAGATCTTGCGGGCGCTGGCCGAACGGGCCGCCGCAGGCCTGGACCCGGTCCGCGTCACGATCACCCAGGCGCCACCGCGGTTCCTGGCCGGCCAGGAGTCGGCGCTGGTGAACCACCTCGGCGGCGGCCCCGCGCGGCCCACCTTTCAACCCCCGAGAGTCACAGAACGCGGCCTGCGCGGCGCCCCCACCCTGGTGCAGAACGTCGAAACCCTGGCTCATATTGCGCTGATCGCCAGGTACGGCCCGCGCTGGTTCCGCGCCGCGGGCAGCAGGGCCGAACCTGGCAGCATGCTCACCACCGTCTACTCACCCGACGGCAAGTGCCGGGTGATCGAGACCGAGATCGGCACGCCGCTGAAAAACCTGCTCAGCAGCGGGCCCGAGACACAGGCGTGGCTGGTCGGCGGCTATCACGGCGCCTGGCTGGCGCTGCCGCAGGCCGCGCTCACCCTGGACGCTCTCACCCTCGACAATGGCACGCTGAAGAAATACGGCGCCGCCGCCGGGGCGGGCGTGCTCGCGGCACTGCCGTCGGACCGGTGCGGTGTGACCGAGGCGGCGCGGGTCGTCGGTTACCTGGCCGCCGAGTCGGCAGGACAATGCGGGCCGTGCCTGAACGGGCTGCCCCGCATCGCCGCCGGACTGGCCGAGCTGGCCGGCCCGAGACCTCGCCGGGCGGTCCGCGCCGACGTCGAGCGCTGGGCGGGCCTGGTCGAGGGTCGGGGGGCGTGCCACCACCCCGACGGCACGGTGCGGTTCGTCCGCAGCGCCCTGACGGTGTTCGCGCCTGAGTTGAGCAGGCACGAAAAAGGCCAGTGCTCGGCCACCAACCGCCGGCCGTTCCTGCCGCTGCCTGACGGCATCCCGACTAGCGAAGACGACTGGATCTGACCATGGCACAAACGCTAAAAACCCCGGAAACCCTGATGGTGAACCCGATCGACTGCACCGGGCACGGCGTCTGCGCCGAGCTGCTGCCCGAGCTGATCTGGCTCGACGAGTGGGGCTACCCCATCGTGGACCCGCGTCCGGTGCCGCCCCAGCTGGACCGTGAGGCCCGCCGCACGGTGGCCGCCTGCCCCGCGCTGGCCCTCAAGCTGATGCGCCGGTAACGACCGGTGCGGCCTGCAGGGTAAAGAAGAAGGCGGCGCCGTCGCCGACCGTGCCCTCGGCCCAGGCGCGGCCGTGGTGCCGGTCTACGATCTCGCGTACGCAGGCGAGGCCGATGCCGGTGCCGGCGAACTCGCGGGTGCTGTGCAGGCGCTGGAACGGCGTGAACAGCTTGTCGACGTAGTCGGCGTTGAAGCCCGCGCCGTTGTCGCGCACGAAGCAGCAAACGCGGGCGTCCGCGGCGGGGGTGATCCCGAACTCGATCGCGGCACCGTCCCGGCCGGCGGTGAACTTCCAGGCGTTGCCGAGCAGGCTGTGCAGGGCTTCGCGGATCAGGGCCCGGTCGGCCAGGACCCAGGCCTGCGGCTGGATGGTGAACCGGACGCTGCGCGCCGGGTCCTGGCCCTGCAGGTCGGTGGCGATGGCAGCGGCCTCGGCCCCGAGGTCGACCGGCTCGAGGCTCATCTCGGCCCGGGCAAGGCAGGACAGGTGCATGAGGTCGTCCAGGACGTGGCCGATGTGCCGGCTGGCGGCCTCGATCCGCTGCGCGTAGTTCAGGCCGTCCTTGCCGAGGGCGTCGGCGAAGTCCTCGATCAGGACGGCGCTGAACCCGGCCAGCGAGCGCAGCGGCGTCCGCAGGTCGTGCGCGATGGAGTAGCCGAGCTGCTGCAGGTTCTGGTTGGTCCGCCGCAGGTCGTCGAGTATCTGCCGTTGCTGAGTGGCGTCGCGGATGGAGGCCGACACCAAGGTGCCCTGGCCGGTGTCGAGGGCGGACAGGGAGATCTCGGCGGGGAAGGTGGTGCCGTCGCGGCGGCGGCCGGACAGTTCCAGGCCCGCGCCTAGCTGCCGGGGCACCGGGTCGGCGGCGTACTCGGCGCGCAGGCGGGGATGCCCGGCCTGCATGCCGTCGGGGATCAGGATCTCGACCAGCTGCCCGATCAGTTCGTCGCGCGAATACCCGAACATCCGCTCGGCCTGCGCGTTCACCAGCACGATCCGCCCGTCGGAGTCCACGCACACCATCGCGTCCGGCGCCGCCTCAAGCAGCCCGCGGAACCGGGCCCCGGCCCTCTGCTGGGCGGTGATATCCCGCACCAGTACCGACAGCCCGGTGATCGTCCCCGCCTCGTCGGCGATGGCCGTCACCGTGGCCAGCACCCTGATCGCGGTCCCGTCTTTGCGGATCCGATCGGCCTCGTAGTCCTCTGCCTTCTCGCCCCGGCCCACGGCGGCAAGGAGTTTGTACAGGTCGTCTTGCCGATCGGCGGGGGCCAGGATATCGCTGTCACGGCCGATGACCTCGGCGGCGGTGTAGCCGTAGAGCCGCTCGGCTCCTGGGTTCCAGGTCCTGATCCGCCCGTTGAGCTCCAGGCTGATCACGCCGCCAGGGGCGGACTCGATGATCGAGGCCAGCCAGGCCTGGGCCTGTGCCGCCTGCCGTGGCTGGGTGACGTCGCGGATGGCGGCCGATACCAGCAGGTCCTGGCCGGTGTCGAAGGGGGCCAGGGAGATCTCGGCGGGGAAGGTGGTGCCGTCGCGGCGGCGGGCGGACAGGTCCAGGCCCGCGGCCATCGGCCGCCGCTGCGGGTCGGCGCCGAACCCGGCGCGCAGGCCGGCGTGCCCGGCCTTGACGGCCTCGGGCACCAAGATCTCGACCAGCTGCCCGGTTAGCTCCTCGCGCGTGTACCCGAACAGCCGTTCGACCTGCGCGTTCACCAGCACGATCCGCCCGTCGGAGTCCACGCAAACCGTCGCGTCCGGCGCCGCCTCGAGCAGCCCGGTTATGACAGGATCAGTGATCAGCCGCACGGTTGAACACGCTCCGCACTAGAGGCAGTACTTAGGGTAAGTATGCCACATCCGTCCGGATGCGCAGCCGGGCGGCAAGAACGATAACCGCCCGGCCGCAACCCGGAGCCGGGCAGCAGGAACCCGTGCCCGTTCGGCAGGCAGTGCTGGCCCGGGGGGGCGACCCCCCGGAACCTCCCGCTTAAAGGACGTCGTGACCGGGGTGCGGATCGGCCGGCACCGCCGGGATGCTGCCCAGACGTCCGGCCTGGTAGTCCTCGAAGGCCTGCACCAGCTCGGCGCGGGTGTTCATGACGAACGGCCCGTACGCGGCCACCGGCTCCCTGATCGGCTGCCCGCCGAGCAGCAGGATGTCCATGTCCTGCCGGGAGCCAGCCGCGAACGTGATCGCATCGCCAGCCCCGAACACCGCCAGCTGCCCCATCTTCACCGGGCGCTTCTCGGTCCCGACCGTGCCGCTGCCGGCCAGCACGTACCCGAGCGCGTTGAAGTCGGCCGGCCACGGCAGCCGCACCTGCGCGCCCGCCGACACGGTGGCGTGCACCAGCGCGATCGGCGTGTGCGTCACGCCCGGCCCGTCATGCCCGTCGAACGACCCGGCGATCACCCTCAGCAGCGCCCCGCCGTCGTCGGAGGAAAGCAGCGCCACCTGCCCGGCCCGGATGTCCTGGTAGCGCGGATCGGTCATCTTCAGCCGGGACGGCAGGTTCACCCACAGCTGGAAGCCGTGGAACAGCCCGCCGCTGACCACCAGTTCCTCCGGCGGCGCCTCGATGTGCAGCAGGCCCGAGCCCGCCGTCATCCACTGGGTGTCGCCGTTGGTGATCAGGCCGCCGCCGCCGTTGGAGTCCTGGTGCTT
>Ga0302325_10026051_pt1 | contig 12150 bp, 8 predicted proteins | sample Palsa_T0_2_FD_201948 | JGI IMG/M metagenome (GOLD analysis project Ga0302325, IMG submission 201948) | Peat permafrost microbial communities from Stordalen Mire near Abisko, Sweden - Palsa_T0_2 | ecosystem: Environmental > Terrestrial > Soil > Palsa > Peat permafrost | place: Sweden: Abisko...
GCCAGTTAGACGAGTCGAGCAATTCGGTCGGATTGGCCTCGGCCTGGCCGGCGGGCAGGACATAGAAGTTGGGCAATTGCTCCACGCGGAGCATGGCTTCTTCCAGTGTGCACGCGCCGGAAAGCACCTCCGCCAGACCCGGCGTCTTGGGTATTCCAAGGCGTTCGTGAACCTTGGACAGGCGGAGATCCGCGTCGATCAGGATGACTTTATCCTCGCTCTTGTGCGCCAGCGCCGCCGCCAGGTTCACCGCCGTGACGGTCTTTCCATCTCCCATACCGGGACTTGCGATCACGGTGATGGACGACCCTGGAAGCTGATGAAAGATCCGGGTGCGGATGATTCTGTATTGCTCGGCGGAGCGGCGGTCTTCACGTTTAGGCGATAGCAGGGGGCGTGAGTCTGAAATCTGAAAAGACACCAGCCTGACTCCCGCCTGCGGCCGCGTATCGGCGAAGCCGGCTATCGGCGGCGTCTCAGGCGCTTCCTGCCAGATCTCCTGCGCCGGTTCCGGTCTATCGTGGCTCTCTTCCCGTTGCGGCAACCGGATGAGGTGTGACTTTTCGACGATGGCCTCCATGACGGAGGTTGCGGCTCCGCCCCGGCCGTTGAAATGCCTCGTATCCGCCGCGCGGGCGGCAGGCGTCTCGCGCACTGGTTCGTCCAGGCACTGCAAGACCAAATCCGAAATATCCCCGTTGGCGGTCTTCAGCGCATTCAAGATTTTGCCCATTGTGTCACCGTCTACTCAAGCGGGCCGCTCACCGGCCGCCCGCGCTCACTTTTTTCTTCGACGCACGCGCCGGAAAATCCGCGATCAGTTCCGCATCCGGGATGCCGTCCGCCGAACCATCAAGCAGATCGAGTTCCACGCAACTCTGGTTGACGTGACTGGCCTCCACCATCCGGCTTTGCTCTCCGAACGCCACCATGAGAGCGTTATCGCAAACCACGTTGATCAGGCGGGGAATGCCTTGTGACACGCGGGCCGTCAGTTCGATGGCCTGCTGCGAAAACGGCGCTCGCTGGCTGCCGCCGGCCCGTGCCCACCTGCAAGCGATATAACGGCCTACCTCCGCCGGCGCCAGCGGCCGCAGCGCCACCCGGAGCGACACGCGTTGTTTCAGTTGCACGCAATCCTCGCGGTTCATCGTGGCGGCCAACTCGCTCTGGCCGGCCAGAATGACCGGCAGCAGCTTTTCGGAGCGTCTTTCGAGGTTCCCTAGCAACCGTACTTCCTCGAGCGCATCGATGCTCAGCTTATGGGCTTCATCCACGATAAGCGCTGCAATCTTACCTTCCATCTGCGTTTGCAGCAGATGTTTCTCCAGTCGCGCCAGCCGTTGAGGCTTGCTGGCCGGAATCTCCCGAATGCCGAAGCCCAACAGCACTGTCTCCAGGAACTCCGCCGAGGTGAAGGTGGGGTTGACGATGGATGCAAACTGGACCCGGCTGGGAGGCAGCCCCAGAACTGCGCGGGCCAGCAGGGTCGTCTTTCCGGTGCCCGCGTGCCCTAGCAGCAGTATCAGTCCATTGCGCTCCAGCAGACCGTAACAAAGCACTGCCAGCGCTTCACGGTGGGAATCTGTGAAATACAGCATCGACGGATCCGACGTGAGGCTAAACGGCTTCTTTTTTAGACCAAATGATTCTAGATACATAATGACTCAGGCCTGCGGATTCTCGACAAGCATCTTTGGCACCCTGCCGACAACCACCGTGCCGGCGGGCAGCTCCCATTCGCCCAGAAAGACGTTCCTCCTGGTTTCCAACAGAAACGCGATGCCGCCGGCCAGCGCCAGCGACAGCAGCACGCCGCCAGTCATGAACACCGGCCCATTAGGCGACGCCGGCTTTTCCGGTACCCGCGCGACATCCAGCATCACGAAGCGTTCCGCCTTCTGCCAGCGTTCCATGTTGGCCGCCATCTCCGCAGCCAGCTTCTTGTCGAGCAGAGACTTGTAGTTCGCCTTACTGGCTTCGTAATCGCGGGTGAGGCTCGCCAGTTGCTGCTCCCTCATGGGCAGCTTGTCCATGCGGCTCTGGACGCCGCCGACATCGCGCAGCACCCTTTCCCGCCGCTTCTCGAGGTCCTCGATCTCGTGGTCGGTGAGGGCGATCTGCGACTTCAGACTGGCGACCTTCTCTTTCTCAATCAACAGGGTAGGGTCGCTGTTCGCCAACGGTGCCGCGGCTGACGCTCTCTTGTCGTTAGACGCAGGGGTATTGCCCGCACTCGCGGCCGCTTCTTGTTTTATAGCCTTCTCCAGCGCCGCCTGTTCCTGCAGCAGCGCCTGGATTTCCGGGTGGCTATCGCGGTAGCGCAGGCGGAGTGTGCCGAGCTTTGCGCGTACGCGTTCCAGGTCCGCTCGGGGCCCCTGCGGGGCAGGCTGCCCTGGCTCACCCGCCAGGCTGGATGACGAATCCTGCGCCGCCCGCCGCCGGACTAGATCCTGCAGCCGGCTGACGCTGTCTTCGGCCATCGCCAGCGAACTCGCCAAGATGAGCTTATTCTGTTGCGCTCTCCCGATCGAGTCCTGAATGCCCAATATCTCCGCTTTGTTCTGCCCGTTTGCCGCCAACATTCCTATCTCTTGCTCGGGCAGCTCGCCATTGTAAGTCACTTTGAACTCGCGGAGCTTGGCTTCCTGCTCCTGCAAATTAGTCTTGGCGGCTTCCAGTTGGCTCTCCAGGAACTGCGAAGTGCCGTTGGCTTCCTGCTCGCGCTCGAGCAGATTCTCCGTGATGAAGAAATTGCCGACCCGATTCGCCACCTGGGCGGCGACCTTAGGCGAAAACGCGCGATACGACACCCGGAAGGCGCCCGGCCGGTTGGCGCTCCATCCCCGCTCCAGGCCGATGGTGATATCGCGGCGCATCACTTGCAGAACTTCTTCCCTGGACCGCTTCTTGCGTAGCCCGGGATACAGGTTCAACTCCTCGATCAGACTCCAGAGACGCTCGCGGCTGAGCACCTGCTGCTTGAGTTGATCGAGCCGCTCTTCCAGTCCGGTCTGGACTGTCTGCGCTACGAAGTTCTCGGGAATCTTCTGCGATTCCACCAGAATCAGCGCGTCGGACGTGTAGACCCGCGGCAGGCTAAAGAGGACCACCATGCTCGCCGCGATGCCGGCCGCCCACAGCACCGCAATAAGCGCCTTCCACTTCCACAGCGCTCGTACCACCGAGCGCGCCGACATCTGGAAACCGCCAACCTGCATTTGAAGAACGCTCACGACGATTCACCCTCACCCTCACCATTGCGCATTTTGTGCCCCGGCGGCTGTCACGCAGCCGTATACTCCCTGCTTATCGAATAAGACGGTTTGCTGGGTTCCGCCCAATCGCTCTCGATTTCCACCGTCACCGAACGCCGCAGCATCTCCACCGATACCACTAGCCGGCTGCTATTCTTGGAGGCGATTACAATACCCTCCACACCAGCCAGCGGCCCGTGATTGATATAAACGAACTGGCCGGCCTTGAGGAACGGACAAGGCGCCACCGGCAAACCCGATTCAATAAGTTTTTGGATAGCCGCAATCTCACCGTCCTCGACCGGCAGCGCGCATTTGCCGACACCCACGATCGACGCTACGCCCAGCGTGTTCAACAACGGTACGCGCTGCCGCAGGTCCATCCGGCAGAACAGATAGCCCGGAAAAAGGGCGCATGCGACGACCTTCGTGCGATCCGACCAGCGGCGCTTCGCCAGGTACGCCGGCAAGAAAATCTCGTAGTCCTTTTGGCGCAGGCTCTGGGCGACGATCCGTTCGAAGTTACTTCGCACTGCAACTGCATACCACGCGGGATTGAGCATCATGGGTTCCTCTAGAGTTCCTTTTCCAGTGCGGCGCCAAGCTTCTTTGTGCTCACAACTTCGGTGAGGCCTTGAATGGTTCCGGACAACCCCGAAATCAACCCGCTCAACGCAGTCACTCGCTCGGTCAAACCGGAAAGAGTATATCCGCGTTCTTCTTCGGCGACCAGGATCTCCAACCCGGCGCGCGCCAAATCGGAGATGCTTCGCACTCCTTGCGACCGGCAGAATGCCATATACCTTTCAAATTCCGCTTCGCTAACGCGAAAGTAGACGACTTTTGTCCTGCTTTGAATTAAAGTCATTGCAGCCCCGCAAATACGCACGATAGAATCAGAGAACCCGCACAGTGTAGAAACGACGTCTTTAGCATCAGCTTAAGCGAGTTCTTGTTTCTTATATTCAATGTCGGCTTCACTCTGTTAGTCAGGATCTTATGGTAAGCATCAACGCAGCCTTCGGCCCCTTCTGTCACATGAACTGTTGTTTCTGAGTTGCGTGAACAGACGCGAGGTTGCGGCTGAATCTGTATCATCGCCGACTTTATTACAGTTGTCAATGAGCCGCGCCGAATGCCAAGTACCCTGCCTCCTATGGTTTGCAGTCCTAGTACGAATGTGCCTTCTGACCGGAATAGGGCTTGGCCAACCCATACTTTGGGCCAATTTGAGATTTTTCGGGATTCGTTCCCACTGGCTGCCGATTTAACCGCCGTTTCCTTCAATTAGAGGCGTTTAGAAGTACCAATGGGAGCCGTAGGACTCAGATGTAAACGAGAGCCGGCTACCCTAATTGTTTGCGGATCCACCAATTGCAAGGCCTTAGCGGGCGTGTGTCTAAGGTATGTCCGGCTCGTTCTAAGGATTGGCGAGAATTGCCCATGGATTGTGCCTAGGCTAGCGGTACTGGGAGTTTGGACGGTCTAGGGCGCATCTGCTAAACAGCCCGCTAACAGCAGCCCATCCGCACGCCTCCCTCTGGGGTCACAGGAGGCCCGAAAGCTTCCGCCGGAGCCGGCGCGCCGTTGAGAACGGCTATCCAACGGCGGACCGCGCCGTAAACTACCAGGAATACTCCCGCGATGAAAATAGTCGTCAGGATGGAATCCAGATAGCCGGTGAGTTGCTCGCCAGGTTTGGAAGTCAGTGGCCAAAAGATATTTCTTACCGAGAGAATGCCGGCAGTGACGGTGGTCACGCCGACGAAAGCCATCGGAATGCCCGTCAATAGAGCATATTTCGCCTTCCCCATATTAATGAGGAATGTGGTGGACACCGCCAACGCAATGGTGGCCAATAACTGGTTGCTAATGCCAAACAAGGGCCAAATGGTCGAGATGGTGCCTGTATAGATGAGGTAGCCCCAGCCCAGGACGACAAAGAAGGTTGCGATCAGGTTACCGGGCACCCACGCGGTATTGGCGAAGCTCTGGTGCGCGCGGCCCAGGAGTTCCTGCATCACATAGCGTGCCACGCGCGTGCCGGCGTCGATAGTCGTCAGGATGAACAGCGCCTCGAACATGATGGCGTAGTGATACCAATAAGCCAATAGTCTGTCCATGCCCGGAAGGCCGCGGAATACTTGGGCCATGCCGATGGCCAGGGAGACGGCCCCGCCGGTGCGTCCGGCCAGCTTCTCACCCACTTCGCGCGAGAACAGATCCAAATTCACGGTGTGCAGGCCCAGTTTTGCGAATTCCGCCGCCGTGCTGTTAATGGCGAAATAATCGCCGGGATACATGGAAGTAGCGGCAATCAGCGCCAGCACTCCCACCAGCGATTCGGCCATCATGGCGCCATAGCCGATGAAGCGCGCATCGGTCTCCTTGTCGAGCATCTTGGGTGTGGTGCCCGAGGAGACCAGCGCATGGAAACCGGAAATCGCACCGCAGGCTATAGTGACGAACAAGAAGGGGAAGAGCCTACCCTTGATAATGGGCCCGCCGCCGTCCACGAACTTGGTGAACGCCGGAAAGCGGATTTCGGGATGCACCAATAGGACCCCCACCACCAGCGCGGCGATGGTTCCCAGTTTCACGTAGGTGGAAAGATAATCGCGCGGCGCCAGGAGCAGCCACACCGGCAGCACGGAGGCGACGAAGCCGTAAGCCGCTATCAGCAGGGTGATCTGGTGCGGCGACAAAGTCAGCGCGCCGGCGCCGCTCGACTGCGCGAACAAGCGGCCGCCGATCACCGCGCCGATCAGCAATACCACGCCGAAGATGCTGGGGCCGGCGACGCTGATCCGGCCGCTGGGCCGCTTGAACATCCACACCCCCATGACGAGCGCGATAGGAATGGTGGCGCCGATGGTGAAGACGCCCCACGGGCTGTCGGCCAGCGCGTTGATCACTACGATACCCAGACCGGCCAGCGATACCAGCAAAATAAAGAGCACAGCAATCATGGTCACCAGACCGGCGAATGGGCTGACCTCGGTGCGGGCGATATCGGCCAGTGAGCGGCCGCGGTGGCGCACCGACGCCACCAGAATAGTGAAATCCTGCACGCATCCGGCCAGCACGGCGCCTACCAGCAGCCAAAGCAATCCGGGCGCGTAACCGAATTGCGCGGCCAGCGTGGGACCCACCAGAGGGCCGGCGCCGGCGATCGCGGCGAAGTGGTGTCCAAACAGCACCCACTTGGGTGAAGCGATGAAGTTGTGGCCGTCCCGGAACTGATGGGCAGGCGTGACGCGCCGGTCATCCAGCGCTAGCGCTTTCGCGGCAATGAAGGCGCTGTAATAGCGGTAAGCGATCGCGTACACGCATAGAGCGCCGAGCAGTATGGGGAGAGTGTTCATCGCATCCGCATGGCCGTTGGCGGTCTGATGTCCAGCGCGGCCGTTTCAATAGATCATAACCCGGTTTTTCCAACGCTGTACCAGCAGCGGCCAGCTCCGGAAGCCAGCGGAATTTTCCAGGTGGAAGCCAGCCAAGTACTAGCCGGTAGAGGCGAGTTGCGCTCGCGGGATGGGCGGCCGGGCGAAGCGCGGGACAAGCGCCGAGATGCGTCCCGCACGGATGCAAGACACCGTCCGCCACGAAGCCGGCAGAGGCCCCAAAATTTTGCAGAGAAAAAATAGCCCTGATGTTTACCATCTGTATGCAGAAAATATTTTGGGTTCCTTTTCGTTAGTCCCAAATGGGACTGGGATAGCGATAGCTTTGTCCCATGACTAAGCTACGTGCATGGTTCGCTCTCAGTGCCAACCCCCCGCGACAGGGTCACGCTGCCTGACGGGCGCGGCCCAGTAGATTCAGTGCGTTACAGAGCCGCGACCGTCAGGGAGCGGTCTTTGCCACGGGCTGCTAGCCCGGAAGCTGAGATTGCCCCACCAGATCGATTTAGTGTTTGGCGATGACCAGTAAGCCTCGAAACCGGATCGTGGTGTTTCGGCTGAGCCAGGAAGAGTACCGGTTGCTCAAGGAAGCTTGCGACCGGGCGGGCGCGCGCAATCTATCCGACTTTACCCGTTCCGAGGTTCTGGAATGTCTGAATTCGGATGCTTTTGGCGGCCACTTGGCACGCCGCTTCACTTCGCTCGAACAGCAAATAGCGGTCATGCAATATCAACTAAATAATGTGCTTCAAGGAGTGTTTCATGAAGAGATTAAACAGCCGTCATAGGGACATACAAACCAGGGGATACGCCGGTCTGTCCTACGTACTCTTGCTGGCATTTCTAACGGTGTCTGCAGCGCAGGTGCGCCCTGTAGCCGAGATGGCCAACGCCAATCTGCCGGCGCAACGCATCGGCGCCAACGACCTGGTGGCGGTCTCGGTATACGACGCTCCGGAGTTGACGCGCACGGTGCGGGTGGGCGCGGATGGACTGATGCGCCTGCCCATGCTGAAGCAGCGCATTAAGGCCGAGGGCCTGATGCCGGGCGAGCTGGAAACGGCGATAGCGTCCGCGCTGGTGGCCGAGGGACTCATCGTGGACCCTTTCGTCACCGTGACCATCGCCGAATACGAAAGCCGTCCCATCTCCGTGGCGGGCGCCGTAAAGCAGCCGCTTACGTTCCAGGCGGCCGGCCCGGTCACCTTGCTGGAAGCCATCACCAAGGCCGGCGGGCTGGCTCCCGAGGCGGGTCCCGAAATCCTGGTCAGCCGGGCGCAGTCGAGCCCGGATGGCACCGTTACGTCGCTGGTGCAGCGCATTCTGGTGAAGGGCCTGATCGATGCCGCGGACCCCACGCTGAATATATCCTTGATTGGCGGCGAGGAGGTCCGCGTACCCGAAGCCGGTAAGGTCTACGTCATCGGCAACGTCAAGAAACCTGGCGCTTTCGCCGTGCAGGACGGCGTGGAATCGACCGTCTTGAAGATGCTGGCGTTGTCCGAAGGGCTCATGCCTTACGCCTCCAAGGAGGCCTACATCTACCGGCGGGAGGCCAACGGCAGCAAGAATGAGATACCGATCCCGCTGAACAAGATCATGGAGCGCAAGGCGCCGGACGCGCTCCTGCTAGCCAACGATATTCTCTACGTGCCGGATAATAAGGGCCGCCGCATGACCCTCGGCGCTCTCGAAAAGCTGGTGCTCTTCGGCACCGGCGCCGGCACGGCGCTGATCTACGCCGGACTCCGTTGAGACGACGTTTCGTGCCTGGCTAAATCAATGGCTAATCCTATGACCGACCCCAAAGCTCTCCCCGCTCCCAACCAAGCCTTGCAGCCAAGCTGGAGCGGCTACGATGTCGAGCCGCCGGAGCAGTCCACCGTCCCCCTGGCTCACTATCTTTGGCTCCTCCGCCGCCACCGCTGGAAGATCATCGCCTTCGTCGTCGCGTGCGTGACCGCCACCTTGATCGTCTCTGCGCGGCTGACTCCGATTTACGAATCCACCGTCACGGTGGATGTCGACCGGCAGATACCGTCGGCCGTCATCGGCCAGGATGCGGCACGCGCGCCGCTGAACGACGCCGACCAGTTTCTGGCTACGCAGGTGAAGCTCATACAGTCGGATTCCGTGTTGCGCCCGGTGGCGCAACAGTATCATCTTCTAGATCTTGAAAAGGACGCTTCCGACGTCACGCCCGAGAAGTCTTCCGAGGCCGAGGAGGACGCTCCCATCCTGCTGAAGAAGCTAAAGGTGACACGCCCGCCCAACACTTACCTGTTGCTGATCAGCTATCGCTCGCCGCAGCCGCGTCTGGCGGCCGACGTGGCGAATGCGGTGGCGCACTCCTACGTGGAGCATACTTATAACATCCGTTTCCAATCGTCCGCGTCTCTGGCGGAATTCATGGAGAAGCAGCTCGAGGAGCTGAAAGCCAAGATGGAGCGCTCATCGGCCGCCCTGGCGCAGTTCGAGCGCGAATTGAACGTGATCAATCCGGAGGAGAAGACCAGCATCCTCTCCGCGCGGCTGCTGCAGCTCAACACCGAGTACACGAACGCGCAAACCGATCGCGTGCGCAAGGAATCCGCATGGAAATCGGTGCAAAGCGGATCGCTCGAATCCGCGCAGGTCTCGACGCAGGGGGAGAACGTGAAGATCCTCTCCTTCAAGCTGGACGAAGCCCGCCAGAAGTTCGCCGACGCCACGACGCACTACGGCCCAAACCATCCCGAGTACCACAAGGCGGCGGTGCAAGTGGAGGAGATCGAGCGCCAGTTGCAACAAAGCAGCAAGAACGCGGCGCAGCGGGTGGAAGTGGAGTACCACGAATCCGTGAACCGCGAGAGTATGCTGCAGAAGGCCGTGGCCGAGACCAAGTCGGAGTTCGACCGGCTGAACGCGCGCAGCTTCGACTACCAATCTCTGAAGCGGGAAGCCGACGCGGACAAGTCGCTTTATGAGGAACTGGTCCGCAAAATCAAGGAAGCCGGCATCAATGCGGGATTCCAAAATAGTTCCATCCGGATCGCCGATCCGGCGCGCGCCGCCATCCGGCCGGTATTTCCGAACATGCAGCTCAACGTCGTGTTGGCTTTCCTGTTTTCCACGCTGCTGGCGGTGGGCTTCGCCGTTCTGACCGACGTGTTGGACAGCTCCGTGCGCGACCCCGATCAGGTGCGCTCTCTTTTCCAGACGGAGGTGATTGGGGGCCTGCCGATGGTGAAAGCCTGGCGTCGTGGTTTCGTCTCCGCAATCTCGGGCGAAGCAGGTTCGACGGCGGTGGTGCGTGGGGAGGAGACTGCCGTGGCGCAAGCGGACCGCACCGTCACCGGCTTTGAAGAAGCTGTGCGCACGTTGCGCAACTCGATTCTGCTGGGATCCTTCGATCGACGCCTCAGGTCGCTCATGATCACCAGCGCCACGCCAGCCGAAGGAAAGACCACCACCGCCGTACACCTGGCCATTGCGCACGCGCAGCAGAAGCACAAGACCCTGCTGATCGACTGCGATCTGCGCCGTCCCGGGGTCCACTCCAAGCTGGGAATCAATCCGGAGACAGGCCTGGCTGCCGTTCTGCAGAACGGCATGCAATGGCGCGAGAAGCTGGTCAGGCTGCCGGAAGTGGGCGATCTGGATATCCTGCCTACCGGCCCTGCCAGCCGCCGGGCCGCCGACATGATCGGGCGCCGCTTGCCGGAAATCCTGGAAGAGGCCGCCCAGGAGTACGACCTGATCGTGGTGGACTCGCCGCCCATACTGGGTTTCCCCGAGCCGCTTCAAATGGCCGCCGCGGTGGACGGCGTGGTGATCATCGCCAAAGCCGGCGAAACGAACCGCAAAGCGATGGGGGCGGCGCTCACCACGCTGCAGCGGGTGCGGGCGAACGTGGTCGGCCTGGTGCTGAACTCCGTCACCAATAACATGAGCGACGGCTATCGTTATTACGGGTATTACGGAAAGTACTACCGGTATTATAAGACCCCTGAGGGCGCCTGAGAGGAGTACCGCTTCTGGTTTGTCAACCAATTGCAGGCAACGTGAGAATGCTGTAAAACGGGGTTGTTTTCAATGAAAACAGTCATCTTGGCCGGGGGCCTCGGAACGCGCATTTCCGAGGAAACCCACCTCAAGCCTAAACCCATGATCGAGATCGGCGGGAAGCCGATTCTGTGGCACATCATGAAGCTCTACTCCAGCCACGGCTTGAACGAATTTATCATTTGCTGTGGCTATCGGGGCTACATCGTAAAAGAGTACTTCGCCAACTATTTCCTGCACATGTCGGACGTCACCTTCGACATCGCGAATAACACCATGCAGGTATGCGAACGGCACGCCGAGCCGTGGAAGGTAACGCTGGTAGACACCGGGGATCGTACTCTAACTGGGGGCCGTCTTAAGCGCGTAGAACGGTATATCCAGGATGACCGGGACTTCTGCTTCACTTATGGCGATGGGGTTGCCGATATCGATATCAGTGCGGAAATCGGCTTCCACCGGCAGCACGGCAGACTGGCCACGGTAACCGCCGTGCAACCTCCCGGGCGTTACGGCGCTTTGCAAACGGCGGGCGCCAAGGTACTGGATTTCATCGAAAAACCGCGCGGCGATGGAGGTTTGATCAATGGAGGCTTTTTTGTGCTCTCGCCGAAGTGCCTGGGACTGATTGGCGGCGACGACTCCAGTTGGGAAGACGGACCATTAACGGAGCTTGCCAGCCAAGACCAACTCATGGCGTTTGAACACCGCGGCTTCTGGCGTCCCATGGATACCTTGCGCGACAAGAATCAGCTCGAAGAACTCTGGGACACCGGAAGGGCGCCTTGGAAGACGTGGTGAATGTCGAGTCACATGCGCCTTTTGCCGGTTTTTACGGCGGCAGGCGGGTTCTGGTCACCGGTCACACCGGTTTCAAGGGGGGGTGGCTGACGCTCTGGCTGCATGAACTGGGAGCCATCGTGCATGGCTATGCACTGAACCCGCCCACCGAGCCCAGTATGTTCGAGGCTGCCGGTATAGGGGCAGTACTGGCGTCGGATGCCCGTGCGGACCTAAGCGACTTTGCGCGGCTAAAATCGGCCTTCAATGCGGCGCAGCCTGAAATCGTCTTCCATCTCGCGGCCCAATCGCTGGTGCGGGCGAGCTACCGCGATCCCCTGGGCACTCTGGCCAGCAATGTGATGGGAACGGCGCATGTGCTGGAAGCTGCGCGCGCTATCGACGCCGTGCGCGCCGTGGTACTCATCACCACCGACAAGGTGTATGAAAACCGCGAATGGGCGCATCCGTATCGCGAGCTCGATCCGCTCGGCGGACACGACCCCTACAGTGCCAGCAAGGCGGCGGCGGAGATTGTAGCGGCCAGCTACCGATCCAGTTTCTTTGAGCGCGAAACGGGTCATCCAGCCCGGGTGGCGACCGCACGGGCGGGAAATGTGATTGGCGGAGGCGATTGGGCCGTGGACCGGCTGGTGCCGGACTGC
>Ga0302325_10026054_pt1 | contig 12148 bp, 7 predicted proteins | sample Palsa_T0_2_FD_201948 | JGI IMG/M metagenome (GOLD analysis project Ga0302325, IMG submission 201948) | Peat permafrost microbial communities from Stordalen Mire near Abisko, Sweden - Palsa_T0_2 | ecosystem: Environmental > Terrestrial > Soil > Palsa > Peat permafrost | place: Sweden: Abisko...
GAATCGCTCCGGGTAGAAGTGGCGGAGGATGGCGAGCATTACGCCCATGATCAGGGCGTCGATCCGCGTGTGGGTGTAGAAGAAAAACTGTCGATGCGACAGAATAAGCGCCGCCCGGAGGGCTTCGACACAGAGAGCGGTCACGATGCATCCGGCGAACAGCGTGAATGGGCGCCAGCGCATGAAAACAAAGAGCGCCATAACAGCCGCCAGGGACAGGTAGAAGTGTTCCTCTACCGCCAGGCTCCAGGTGTGATACAGGCTCGAAGGCACATAGTTCTGGATATTGGCGAGATTCTGCCAGAAAAAACTCTTCAGTGGCCGTACATGGAAAGCTGCTGCTGTCAGAAGGAATAGATAGTAGGCCGGCCAGATCTTAAAAGCGCGCCGTTTCAGAAAACGGAACGAGTCAATCTTTCCCGTCGTCTTCCATTCCTTCAGCATGAGCCCACCCACCAGGAATCCGCTCAAAACAAAGAAAATGTCCACGCCAACCCATGCCGAGCTTTGAACGCGGTCGAGAAACGGTGAGGAAATAAGCCGGTTGTGGGAATGGTAGTGAAAGCTGAGTACCAGAAGAATGGCGACTCCGCGTATGAAATCAAGTTCGATTTCGCGCTGGGGTGCGGAGCGCCTGGATAGCATAAGAAATGCTAGCACCCAGACGGGAGCATGAAGGAACGCCGCATCTAGCTAGGAAATGCCGGCGTCATGGGTCCCGCAGCTTTACGGTCCGGTTATCAATACCGAAGTTCTCTGCAAATACCATCGCTGTAGGGCCAGGAAACGTCGTCGTTCCTCCGATGAACGACAACATGGCCGGATACAGGATCAATACACCTCACTGAGGAGTAAGTTCCCCTAACGGCGGGTGCAGCGTAGTCTGCTTCAGACAGTATCACGGCGCATTCCCAAACCTCGAGGCCAGGCGCGGATCTGGTACGCAGCGGAAATCTCTTTGGTATCCTTGACGGGAGCAAGCGCGCTATCCGGCTTCGCAGCCCCCCAGGGTGGTGTTGACGGCAGAAGGGACCCATGCCAGCAGTCACTGCCAGAGTGCTTGGACGCAGACACCAACCAATCAGGATATGGAATTCCCGCGAGCACTTCTTCACTGAGCTAGCGCTATTTCTCCTCGGAGCGGCCGGCACCTACAGTGTCAGCATTGTTGGCCAACTTCCGGGCAACGAGATTCTTCTTTTCCCGTTGCTCCCAGTCATCCTGCTGGTGCATGGCCGCCGTGCCTTCAATCGTGAATATCTTTGGTTCTACGTGCTGGTGAGCTGTTGGCTCTTCGGCACAATCGTCGGTGACCTCTACCTGGGAAGTCCGCTTGCAAACAGCATCAAAGGCACGGCCAGAGTGGTCTTCTTCGCCATGAACTTCATGGCCCTGGCCATCCTGATCAACAACAACACGCGCCGGATGATCATTTTCCAGTTGAGCATCTTTGTGCAGATGTTTTTCATCATGCGATTCTTCCGCGGGGACTTCCTGACCCAGTGGAAGTTCGGCGGTTCTTCCATTGTCACCATCACCGCCCTGCTTATTTCATCGCACTACTATTCCCGGCGAAGGTATTGGGTCTGTTTTTTTATCGTGCTTGGTGTGGCCGGGCTCAACCTTATCTTTGCCTTCCGTTCGCAGATCGCGACCGATTTTGTCTCTGCGGCCCTTATCCTGCCGATCTTCGCAAAAGCTCAGACGTCAGGAGGGCGGACGTCCCCTTTTAGGAACCTCGTGAAGGTTGCCCTTCTTCTCGCGCTCGCAGGCGGAGCCGCGTTCCTGGCAAATCTGACCATTAAGTTTGCCGCCGAGAGGGGGCTGTTTGACGATAGTTTGACGGCGAAGTTCACGTCGCAAGCGGGGGGTAAGCTCGGGGTGCTAGTGGGTGGAAGGCCGGAAACGCTGGTGGCCATTCAGGCGATCCGCGACAGTCCGATCATCGGACATGGCTCCTTTGCAGTCGATCCGAAGTATCTCAAGTTGAAGCAGGACATCGCATACGAAAATGGCTATAGCGACACGGATGAGCCAGAGGACGTTGCAGTGGATGCCATACCTACTCACTCTCACTTGACCATGGCCTGGGTGGAGTCCGGGATATTTGGCGGTATCTTCTGGATCTATGTGTTAGTGCTGACCTTTCGCGGCATCGTGATGGTCAGCTTCAGCAGACCGCCGTTGGCGCCACTCTATTCCTATCTTTTACTGAACTTCGTCTGGAATGTACTCTATTCTCCGTTTGGTAGTGTCAACCGGATGTGGGCAGCTTTCTTTATCTTAATGAGTTACAAAGTGTTAAAGCCGCAGGTGCCGCAAGCCACTGCTGCTCGCCAGGGCAAGGCACGGCTTCCAGTGTACCCCCGCCGCCCGGTAGGGGCGCGTGTCGGTTTTGTCGGATAGAACGCTTCATATCCGGTGTACACAAAGTAACCAATCCCGTCGCGGCTCTTCCTCGAGAAAAGCCGCTCTTCGCTACACTTGCCAGTACAGAGCAGAAGTGAAAATGCTCTAAAGCACAGAGAGGCAAATGACCAGGTTGTCGCAACCCCTCCCTACAGCAACGTGGCCGGCGGAATTACATGGCACGCGCAGCAGACGTTTGTTTGTTGCGGGTATCTGTGCGCTTGTTCTCTTGCTGCTGTTCGAAGTCGTTACCATCAGCCGCCAGGCCCCCTGGCAGGACGAGATCTTTGTGGTTTCGACCGGCTTATCGCTTGCCCGTTCGCGGCCGCCGATCATGAGCGTTATGGCGCAATATCCTCGGACAGACTCCCCAATTCAATTTTACGGGCCGGTATCATTTGAGGCTGAAGCACAATTGATACGCTGGTTCGGTTTGTCCATCGCGGCATGGAGGCTCACCTGCTTTGGAGGAGTGCTTCTTACGCTCTTGCTCTCGGCCATGCTGGTCAAGCTTGCCGGCGGTGACAGGTGGGCGCAACTGGCCACTGCACTCATCATCGCCCTCGCCGGATCCTTTGGTAGTACGCTGCCAGGTCGATGGGATGCCGTTACGTCAGGGCTGTTTCTTTGTGGTCTCCTGTTTTTGCTTCGTGGAGTTGAGGTTGGCGGGAAAGCGCTTCTCTGGCGGACGCTCCTTGCGGGCGTTTTCCTCGGACTCGCGCTGTCTTCGACTCCCCGGACGCTGACTCTCATTACGGCCACAGCGATCACATCGCTGCTGGTAGCGGTGCGCTTTCGCAAGCAACGCAAAAGCTTGTTATTGGGTACCGCGGGCATGTTCGTCGTCGCCGTTTCGGTACAAAGTCTTCTTCTCCTGCCATGGGGCCTGAATACGCTTTCCTGGTATGCCTATGTGAGGCAAGCGACGAAAGAGGACGGTATCAACGCGACCTCTGTCGCCGGCGAGGGTGCCTACGATTTCGTTCTGCATTACCACAAGACTTTTGTCTTGGTGCTTCTGCTTTTGCTGCTCATTGGAGGGTTGGGAGCCATCGCGCAAACAAAGTCCCGCTCAGCTGACGAGAAGGTTCCGCTCAAGATATTTCTGACTCTCTTTGCCACGGTGAATCTGGCCCTTATGCTACTGCTGCTCGCACAAGCTCTAGGCCAGAGCGCCTACTGGTTGCCGCCCGTGGTGATCGCCATGATGTGCTGGTTCAATTGGGATACTCTCAAGACGAAAGCATTAGGGCCGCTCGTGGCAGCTCTGGTCGCTGCTTGTTTGCTTGTGCTACTGTTCGCGGACATCCAGCGTCTGACGCCGGTGGTGCTCACGTGGAATCGCAGGAGCAATGCGGATCTAACCGCGTTTGTGCGGCGGACCGTGAAAAGAAACGCAGTCGTCTATGGTCCGGCCAGCGGCAATTTTTATCCGGTCGAGATGGCTGGCGCCGAGTATCTCTGGTTGTCCGAGCGCGCGCGGGCAGGCCGGTACTCCGAGCCCCACGCGTCGATCTCAGACAAACTCGAACAGGAGATCTGTACCCATCCTACGTACGCCATGTGGCCAAAGCCTGACATTGCGCATCAGCCCGAGCAAGAGCCGATGCCCGAGGTCCTCCGTGAGCACCTGCTGCCCAAAGCGGGAGAATTCAACCAGCCGCCCCTGTCTCCGTGGAAGGAGAAATTACTTAACGATATAGGACCGATGTTGGGGAAGTATGGTTACCCGGATGCGATCCTATATCCTCTGAAGAGCTTGGATGATTGTGGCAGGCACTAAAGCACTCCGGATGCCGGCAATCGCCGGATCCTGCCTTGGCAGCGATGGGATCGACTTACGCTTCTGATGGGGCCTGTCCCACTTAGAAGGCAGGAACTCTACGAGCTGTAAAGCGCCAGGTTGGTTCCACAGTATATTTGTCGAACAACCGGGAGGAACTCGCAAACGGGCTCTGCCATGCTTAGTAGTTTCGCCATGGGAGTCGGGCAGAAGTATGGCACGAGGCATAAATAGTCTTGCTCGACAATCGATAGGCCTCGCGCTAGGAACCACCGGTTAAGCGTTCTGGGCCAATAGGACTTTTCATCATGCTGTTGATGGTATGAAGAGGTCTTCTCGATAAGCTTGAGGATCGGGTTGTATCCGTTTGGCTCGAGAATGACGACTGCTTTGAACTGCTGAGCCAGATGTGCAATTGCGGCTTCCGGTCGATCGAGGTGATGCAGCACCCCACGGACCACCGCGACGTCTTCTCCCCTGCTCGCAAACTCGTAGATGTTCCCGACTTCAAATGAAACCGTGTCATAGAGATTCTCTGGAATTCGGCGGCGGGCTGCTTCGACCGCTTTGGCGGCCGGTTCTACACCTCGGATCCCCGATGGTCTGAATCGCTCTGCAATCTGGATCGTAAAGGTACCGTCCCCGCACCCGATATCGACGATTCGAGCCGACTGCGAAAAGTTTCTGGCCAGCATGTCTATGAGAGCCTCCGCCTGCCTGCCCGTCGCGTGTTGCGTCGACCATCGATCAACCGACGTGTATACGTATCCCCCAAGCCGGTCCGTGTCGGTGTTGAATGCGTCGATGTTTCTCTCAAGAAGTTCCTTTGATGTTTGCATGATTCACAGTCTAAGCAAGCTCTATTCCCGCGTGAAGCAAATGTCTTCCTCAGCGGAGTAACAGGTTTGGTTCAACACCTAAGTTGTAGTTACTGAAAATGCATTATCAGGGTAAAGTTGGACATATCGGCAACCTCAGCGCACGTGACATACTGATCAGCCTTTATCGCCCTCAATCTTGGACCCAATGACAGGTTTGTGCTGCCGAAGGGACATCCAGCGGGAGCGCTGTATGTGACGGTATGTACGATGGGTGTTGAGCGACCAAGATCTGTGCCACTTCCATGGAGAGGGGACCCGGCTCAGCGGCCATTCTTCCAGAGAGAATGAGCACAATGAGCGATCCCCAACCCCGAGCAAACGGCACAACCGTGGTGCCAGACCTAGGATTTATTCCAAAACTCACTTCCGTTCTCTTTGCGGGTCTTGTTTTCGTCTTCTGCGCCTGGGCCCTTTCGCTACCGCTCTTCCCCACCCAAGACGGCCCCATGCACAAGTATTATGTGCACGCTATCGCGTCCATCCTTTCGGGCTCGAATTCTTACAATGCCTACGTGATCCGTCACCCTTTTCCGCCTTATGCGACGCACTATGCACTGTTGCTCGGTTTGACTAGATTTCTTTCCTTCGACCTTGCCGAGAAGCTCCTCATTTGCATCATCTTCGTTTGCACCGCCTATGGCTTTCGCTACTGTGCTCGATCTCTGGGCCCGAGTGGAGATCTGCTTTCGCTCCTTATGATCCCGTTGGTCCTTCACTGGTCGTTAGTGATGGGCTTTCTGAATTATTCTCTCGCCGCAGGACTGTTCTTTCTGGCCGCTGGGCTCTGGTGCCGAGCCTCAGCAGGTCAAATTCGGCTCTGGCTGTTTTTTGCTATCGTCAGTTTTCTTTTAGCTTTAACGCATCCCGTACCGCTGCTCCTGCTCATAGCATTCGGTTCGTTAGATCTGCTCATCCGTGTGATGCAGAGTTACAGTCTTTTCCGAGGGCGAGGAAACTCGCGTTTCTCCCTTAGGGTCTACCGCTGGCAGTTTGTGGGGCTGGCGATCGCCTGCCTTAGTTTTCTTTACCCACTCGCCAGCGTGGATCGCTCGCGGTCGGTCTCAAACCTTCGCGGAACCGCCCTGCACAAAGACGCCCTTATCAGCAGCCTCGCGCTCTTTGGCATTTCCCCATTTGATACACGTTCGAAGAACCTGTTCATCAACGGTTACCGATTGGGGTTATACGCGCTCTTGTTTGGGTGCCTGTGGCTCGCAGCGGCGGGTTTTCTCGGGCGCTGGCGCTCACGTCAGCTAAGGCCGAGCGACAGCATGCTGATTGGTGCCATTGCCATCCTGTTCGCAATTCCGGTTCTTCCCCAGTCAATGAACGGTTCCGACTATTTCTCGCAGCGCCTCATGATCTTCCCTTGGCTGGGAGCGATCGCCGCTGCAAGCGGCTATGCAGGACCGCGCCGGCTGCCGCGCGTCGTGCCTATCTTTGCCGTCTTCATGGCAGTTATCACGCTGTTACCAGCGGAAACTTTCATTCGACCTGTATCGCATCAACTGATTGCTCTCGAGAATCAACCGCTGCCGGGACACACCCAGGGATTAGCCATCTTGGATCCCGCGATGCTGAAGGCCGTGCGTGTGGACCATCAACTGGGATTTAATCCTTATCTCTGGAGTGGGGTTCTTCCCTTCTTGCGTGCAGACGACGTGATGCTGAATAGTCCCTTCATGGACCAGAAGATTACACCGCTCATGCCGGCGCCGGGAGGCGATCTCCTGATCGATCAAATAAATTCCCCCGAAGAAGCAGAGCGCATGATCAACGGTAATGTCAATCTGCCGGCGCTTCCGCCAGCAATGCGTTCGACCCTGCTTGCTTCTACCAGGATGATCGTGTTCGTTGGGTCAACGGCCGGGCTGGAGCAAGGACTGGCGCCCTTGATCGGCAATAAGCGTGCCGCTAACTACGCCTGTACTAACCACATCTGGTACCTGGTGTGCTTAGCTCCTGGTCCGTAGGGCGTAGTTCGTGGCCACAAGCACAACGACGAACTTGCTTCAGTAGTAGCAAAGTTGGTTCGGCCTGAAGTAAACGTGAGGCCGAAATCAGCGAGAAGGACGAACTCGGTTTGTTGATGCCGATGGAGATGAAATAATTTTAGTGCCCTCATGTCCAATTCGAAAAGTCAGGCTCCTCACCTCCCGCGGGTAGGCCAACAGCTTTGCAGGCTTTGGAGGCATGGAAGCAATGCGCCGCGTAATCCCGTGCCGGCACAGGCTAGCCTCCAGGCTATCGACCAGGAGCTTGGCCAGGTCCTGAACACTAAGGTGATTAGCGGCCTCGATGCCTTGAGAGCCCTCGCGGTCACTCTGGTCCTCATCGACCATTTCAGGCTCGTCGATCATATCTTCGGTGTGCGTCGCGAACTGGGATCCCTTGGCGTCATGATCTTTTTCGTGCTGAGTGGATTCTTGATCACCTCGATGCTACTCAAGGAGCATCGCAGGACGGGGGACATCTCTCTAACCAACTTCTATCGCAGGCGGGCCTACCGGATCTTCCCCACTTTCTATTGTTGCTGGGTTCTCACCACGGTGGTTGAGTGTCTCGCGCACCAGTTCTACTGGAAGACGGCTGTTGTCTCTTTTTTTTATTTCATGGACTACGGGCGAGGACTCGCTCCGGAGAACATGCAGCCATATTTGCATATGTGGATCAGTTGGTCGCTCGCAGTCGAAGAAAAATTCTATCTGCTGTGGCCTGTGCTGCTTTTGTTTCTGCTGAAAAGGCGGCCTACGTTGATCCGCGTGATGGTGTCTATGATTCTCGGGCAGTGGATCTATCGTGCCGTTCTGTACCTCGTTTTCCATGTCAGGTGGATCTATGTCTACAGCACTTTCGACATGCGGGCGGATACCCTTTTGGTTGGATGCCTGTTGGCCATCCTGGTCGAAAATGACCGTACGCGCTTGCTCTGTTGTGGATTGCTCCGCTGGCAATGGTTGAGTATCCTTCCCCCCTTGGCCCTGGCATTAGCGCTAATCCTGCCCCTGGCCAATAAAGCGGCCTACTTGTTTGTCTTGTCGATTCAGCCATTGATTGTCGCCGCAATGCTGTTGCAGGCTGTCTATTGGGGGTCCAAATCCTGGACCATCTGCAGCACTGGCCTCGTGCGAATGACGGCGCATCTTTCCTACGCGCTCTATCTCTATCACCCCTTGGCCAGCCAGATCATATATATGCTCCACGTTCGCCACCTGGGTTACAGTGCCGCCGTTCTCACCCTGTTGATGGCGACTGCTTCCTACTACCTGGTCGAACGGCCCTTTATGCGCATGCGTGACCACCAGAAGCCGCCCCATGGGGCCCCGCGTTCAGGGGGAACCATTCAGCCCGTCGCAATTGCTGTTGCTGAGCAGAGCGTGTTTCATAAATCCGCGAATCCGCATTGAAACGTAATGGCGCGGCCATCTGCCGGGCCTTCCGGCAAGGTAGTCGCGTTCGTTGCATCTCGCCACCTCAGGCACGCCCAGTTGCCAGCATAGGATCTCCGTCCTTTTGCGCGGCAACCGAAGATCTTCGCGCTGGCTGATTTTGCCAAAGACTTTGAAGACAGAGCGCAGTGATAAAAAGTTCCACTGGCGCTCCGGAAGGAAACGGTCCCAGCCCGTGAATCGTCATCCCGTGAAACTGACTGAAGTGATAGACAAACAAGCCCGCGACAAAGAGGAAGTACGAAAAGTTGCCTCTCTCCTTTATTTCGAACAAGCCCGGGATAGCAGCCAGCATAAGGGCGTGATCGTACAGGCGGTGATAGCTCACGAGGAGCTCGAGCATGACGAGAACGGCAAGAATCGTATACGGCCGGGTGGCGTAATTGTTCTTACGCCAACAAACAAAGCCGAGCAAACCTATGATCGCGAAGAACACCAAATACGTAAGGGCATTACAGATGTGTGGATTCTGAATGAATCGAGCAAGGAGGGCCTGGAGATTGAGAAAACTCGATGAGTTCAATTCGTTCAGACGCGAGAAATCTGCATCTCGCCCCGGTTGTACTGCCAACTTGAGATTAGAAGCAAGATGCGTGAGGTAGGCCCACGAAGAGAGCTGGAAATAAAAGAGAAGTGCGCCGGCGACGGCCGCACCCGCAGTAAATAAATATGCCGCCGCGGCCGGGATACGGGTACTCTTTCGAAGCAAGAAGTAAGCACCACAGAGATAGGCTCCCTGGGGCTTCAGACACAAACTGATGGCCAGCAGGAAGCCTCCCACTGCGGGCATCGTGCCGGACTGCAAGGCGACAATGGCAAGGGTCAGCGAGGAAGCAGAAATGAGAGCCGGTTGCCCTAGCTGCACGGCCCAGCCGATCGACCCGTCGGCGAGCAGGATTACGAAGGGCAGGAGCGAGAGCCAATCACGGTAGGCCTTGAACTTCAAAAGAAGTACAACAAAGGCGGCAGACAAAAATCCTAAACAAAGAAGCATCCATACAACGGAAAGTACAGGCCAGGGCAGGAGCGAAAGCGGAAAAAGAAAGAGCAACGTACTCGTCGGATAGACAGGCCATTCGGCTTTGAAATGCGAGGTCGGAGTATAGCCCCCCATCTTGAGAAATTCTCTCTCTAAAGTCGGCGAGTCATATGGATCGCATCGATTCAGCAGGCAGTGGGCGCCCGCAGCCACCGTCACAAAATCGTGTTCGGCGCCGAAGCCGTTTCTGGAAGGACGAGAATAGACGTAGAAGATCGACGCCAGACAACACACTATAGCGGCAACGGCAAGCAGGGCTTTAATGCTGTTACGCTCCAAAGGAGTGCCTCCCTAACGCAACAAGAGAAATGCTCTAGTTGCGTTTAGCCAGGTCGACCAAGTATAGATCGGTGTCCACATAAGGTACTTGATAAGTACCCAGCCATGTAAGTTGGGCGTCATCGTCATCCAGTTTCTGCAGAAGCCACTCTTCGGGGGCATCATAGGTGCCCAAGACCAGAAACTCGTGATGCTGACGAATAAAATCCTCGTAGGAAACTACCTTGGCTGAGATTGGGAAGTAAGGCTTCATTCCATCGCCGAACCCTCGATCCTCAAAGAGATTCGTATGCGTGTACTCCATGGCCACGGAGCGGTCTTTCAGAAAATAGAGGCGCGACAAGATGTCCGGTGTTTCGTGATGGTTCATCTCAAAGAAAGTGACGCCGCTGGCAGCCACTAATGGTAAGTCACGCCGGATCGGAGCCAGGACGGAGGCGTCTTGCAGAGATGGTTTGGAGATAGTCAGCCAGATGTCACCCTGAACGCAGAAGACCAGGAGAATGGCTGCTGCGGTGTAGGCGGCAAGACGATTACCGCGCAGACGAAGACCCAGCAGGATGGTGATGCCGATATACATGACGGCTTCGGTGGTGATTGCGTAACGATCCCAAAAAGCTCCGTGCCTCCACATCAGCAAGATGTTCAACAGGATAGGGTTCAGCAGCACACAGCCAAGTAGAACCTGCTCTTCACGGCGCCAGCCAGGCGCTAATGTGACGCGCGACTTGTCTTGGGGGATCAGTAAGGCCGCAAAGACCGCCAGGAACAGAGCTACGCCAATCACATCAATGGCGTCGTAGTAAAAATGAGGGATCCTGCCCCAGGAAGCCTCGAACAAGGACGGGAAGTAAAGGGCCGCATAGCGATCAAGGGGGGGAATGTAGAAGGCAATTGCGACGGTTGGAAGCAGGAGCGCGGTCCAGAGTGCAAAGTCTGGTTTGCGCGTGCGCCGAAATCGCACCGCCTCCGCGGCGAGGAAAGGAAACAGAGAGAGTGGGGCGAAGAAGTGCGCGCTGAGCATCCCTAAGTTCGCGATAGCGGCGCCCCATAATGCGAGGCTGCGGTTTTCTGAATGGGTCGCGACGTCCCAGCAAAGCAGCAATATCGAAAAGAACATCAGTAAGAGGGCATAGGGCCTGGCCTCCGTGGCGTAAGGGAACGTTTCCCCTATCCAGAGGATGAGCACCGCGGCGGCGGCGTAGGCGATTCCAACTTTGCGCCGCACATAAAAGAAGAGCACCACGCTGCCAACGTAGAATTCCAACATTGAGGGGAAGCGCAGACCAAGTTTGCTTTCTCCAAAAACCTTCATGGAAAGGCGGCTGAGCAGGTACCCCGCGGGAAGTTGGAAATCAAACCTGCGGCTGAGCATCCACATCTGCGGTATCGATTTTGCCTTGGCTATGTCGAGCGTAAACAACTCATCGAACCAGACAAATCGCCGATTGGCCACTAGGACTGCCGCCACATATAGGACAGTCAGGGTCGCGAGCACACTCCAAAGCTCATAACTCGATTCCGATGGTGATCGCGCCTCGGACGTCTGCTCAACCGAACGCGTAGAGATTGGGGAGGAAACCATCGCAGCAGATCCCTCAATTTGATCTGGTCACTGGGGAAGATCCAGGTGAGTGCAGATTAGCATCGCTTGCCATCCGAATCGATAGGAATTCCGCCAGGATGGATCGTAGGGTAGCCCCTTCAGAGAGCCAGGAAATGAAATAAATGAGCGGTAATCCTCTAGGCACTTGGCTCCCGTTGGTGTCGTAACCGCGCACATCGTCGTGTAAACTCCATACGTATGGCTGGCAGGCCCCCCGGTGTACTCGTGCAAGCAGAAGCAGCAGCTCTAATTCAACGAGCCAAGCTGCGCTTACTGGAAATGCATTATCAGAGCAAGGTTGGACACATCGGCGGCAACCTCAGCGCGCTCGATATCCTAATGAGCCTTTATCATTTCAGGCTGGGACCCGATGACCAGTTTGTTCTGGCCAAAGGACATTCAGCGGGGGCGCTGTATGTGACGCTATGGACCATGGGGGTCTTGAGCGACGAAGATCTGCGCCACTTCCATGGCGAGGGAACCCGGCTCAGCGGCCACCCGCCCCTACAGGGTATTCCGGAGATCATCTTCGCCACCGGAAGCCTGGGCCACGGCCTCAGTCTTGCGGCGGGCTTGGCGTTGGGCAAGAGGCTGCGTGGGGAAGACGGCAGAGTTTTTTGCCTGACATCCGATGGCGAATGGAATGAGGGCTCCTGCTGGGAAGCGCTCATTTTTCTGGCCCACCAGAAACTCGATAACCTC
>Ga0302325_10026055_pt1 | contig 12148 bp, 7 predicted proteins | sample Palsa_T0_2_FD_201948 | JGI IMG/M metagenome (GOLD analysis project Ga0302325, IMG submission 201948) | Peat permafrost microbial communities from Stordalen Mire near Abisko, Sweden - Palsa_T0_2 | ecosystem: Environmental > Terrestrial > Soil > Palsa > Peat permafrost | place: Sweden: Abisko...
ACTTTTGATGAAAAAGAATCGGATGCCAATCCCGGTGTACTCGTAGAGTGAAGTCGTTTGTCAGCAGATAGTTGAGATGTCTGGATCTCTGAGCTTTCTGATAATGACATATTGTCGCGCACTTCATGATAGAGCTCTGGCTGGGATCTTTTCAAGGATTTGTCAACCTGGTCTTTTTTGATCCGGGGTTTGGATATTGAGTTGTGGAGGTAAGGGATCCGAGGCTGCGTATTGTGGGAGATGCTGCTTGAGGCTCAAGGGATGCTGATTGATTGATTAATATCGGTTGAATATCACGTGAAGCATACCATTTCCATATGGGGATTAGCCTCTGATTTGGATGCATATAAGGCCCCTCAACTTCCTCAATTATTAGAACTTCAGACAGCTTTAATATCAATCTTTTATACCCAATCCACACATTACTCATATAAGAATCAGAACCTCTGTTCAACTAACTGACAATTGATTATATACACGGTTCATACAGCTTTGTTAGCCGCTACAAGTATACCGGAATTGGTAACCTTAGCTTCGACTGGTCGCCGACGAGCGCTTAAAACCGCCAATCCGGCCAAAACCCAAAAATCTACTGGTTTCCCTAATGAAGACAGGTATCCGTCGTATTGGGTTTCGAATTAGCCGCCTGCCTAATCACCTAGATAGGCTTGAATTATCATCTAGAAGCTAGGTCTGCACCTCTTTATCGGTGTCGATATCATAGAAATCCCTTGGGTGGATGAGCGGAGTTTGGCTGACATGGTTGTCCCCAGGTTGTGAGTCGCTAATATAGCGAATCCAATTTTCCACCTTGCCCAGTAAGATGTATCCAGGTGAAGCTGGCGGGTAGAGCTGTTGCGGATCTAGCTTTCAATATCGGGTGTTTCAACCAGTTTTAAGACGAAGTCCTCTTGCCAATCCAACATATTGTCAACCTCTTCGAACGTATAGTCAACTCGGACAACAAATTGGAGATCTTGGTCATCGATGCAGACCAACAATATAATCTGATCTGTCATTCGTATTGCCGCATCATTCAACTTCCAAAGCCACCCGTTGCTTAAATCCCAATTCGGTGGATGGGCCGCTATCACTGTAGCCTCTCGCAAGAAATCGCTGGAAAGTCTTATGCCAGTCTCATAATGGATAAAAGCAGGTATCAATCTGCTTATATATATAAGCTTAGGGTCGATATCTCTAGTCATGGACAAGGGGTATTGTGTAGGAGCGATCGCTGGAGGTCGGTAGAATAGGTTGTTTTCCGAATCGATGCACACTAGAGGTATCGCGAGACAATGCTCCTCTTCCCATTGCTCCTCCTCACCCATCACGCACCTAAGTAGCCTAATGTAGTCTCCAGTCATCAGCTTAATGAGTGGTAACTCGATATTTAGCCCCTTGTTTGTGATTACAAAGTGGTTGGACTTAGCACCGGTCCATCTGCAAGGTCGAATTTCGCTGCAGCCTTCAAATCTGGCTGGTGATTTTGCAAGACAGGAGGCTGTATCTCGACCAAATCACGATTGCGATCATACCACCAAGCAAAGAGGGATTCATCATCCTCGTTCTTCATAATCTCTTCCTGCAAGCGTGTGAAGGCTTTCATCCCTTCACCGTAGAGCATAGGCATCGCCACATCAAATAAGCCTAGAAGGCAGTACGCGATATCCTCAAGCCGTGTAGTCTGCCTTGTGGAGGCCCAACTCATTTTCATTGCGATGCTCGCTATATTCAAGGGTCTATATCCTCCAACATACGGGCGAGGTATTCCCGTAATCTCAGACACCAGGCGCTTCATTTGTTGATGGTTACTTCGCCACGCACTTCGCCCACTTGGCGAATAATAATAATCTCCTCTGATCAGGTTGCCAAGCTCATGCCAGCTGGTATTGTAGAACGTAATAGCTTTGGGCGCGAGAAGTTCCTGCAGCGTCCAACCTCTTGTAAACCATCGTGATCTCGGGAAATCCGAGCTCAGCTCGTCAAAGTCCAGTTCATGCTGCCACATCGGAAAGATACACATAGCAGATTTGAGACCCTTGGTACCACGTGAACATTGAGTTGATAGCCTCAGAAAGTTCAGCGCTGCTGCTTTTGTCGATGCAGCAGGTGTCAATCCTCAAGTATTTGTAACCATCTTCCAGAGTCTGAGCACAGCAACCGTCGATCTTCATAGAACTGCGTCAAGGCCCCAGAATAGGGTCAGGGTCTCGAAATAGGACTTCATTTTCGCCCCACGTATGCGAAAGAATCGCATATTTCGGGATTTTCCTATCGAAGAACTCCTCCAGCTTCATTGTATTGACATTCAAGAGGGCGCATCTTGCGTCGATTACGGTCGATCTTGAGGGGTTGGGTAGTTGGGTGGTAAGGCTGGAAGTCAAAAATGCACCACGTCACCACGTGCGCGGCGGAGGGAGAAATACCCAGGGTTCGAAGCTCGGACTGCGAGTTGATTGCTAAGTGGCAGCAAATGACTAGAGATGGGCCGCTAATGGAGAATATGAGCTTACTATTTCTCGATTTGTGCCGTTATTTGCAGCGAAATTTGACTTTGGGCGCCTGAGGGATGCGGGCTTCGCCCCTTTCGCAAAAGCCTTCTTAGACGCAGCCTTGCTGCACGTCGCCAAATCAAGAAATACCTTTGAGCACGACCAGTCTGGTCGGCCCGGTCGACCAAAAGTATCAATGCCTGATTTCGCAAGGAACCAACTTTTCTACTCTACTAAATATACCCTATTTCTCACTAAACACTTGTAATACTATTTATCCGTTCAGCTACCACTAGGCCGGGTTCGCGCAATACTTTTCTCTCTATTTTAAACTTAAATAATTTACTATATAATAATATAATAATATATACCCTTTAAATTTATAATAAATAGCATTTCAAGTTATTAATATAATAAGTTTATTTTACTTTTTACAAATATTTAATAACATAAAAGCACGCGATAGAATATGACTTTTAATATTCATTTATTTTTAGCACAAATTAAGCCTAGTAATAGCTAAACAAATAAGCTTTACTTATTGCATTACCTTTTTCACTTATCTACTACGCTATAATTACTGCCTTGCGCTATATTTACTGCACTATTACACTTATTAAACTCACCCTCTACTTAAGCAAAGTAATGCATTAAAGCAAATACTCGCGACCCGCAAATCACCTATTTTAACTATAAAATTAACCCCTTTTTAAAAAAGCCAAGTTTAAATAAATTTTTAAAATTTTTAATTTAAAATATGAAATTGTATACTCAATTTATTATTATTATAATAAAAACTTAGTTTTGACCCTTATAAGTATATAAAACGTAGCTTAAAAGTAAGAAATTCGTGTTTAAGCGCTTAAGTCTATTAATACTTTAGGTCGATCGAGCCGACTATAACCAGGAACACAACTCGCGTATCGCGGCATAAAGTCATGCGAATTTAGGGCATGCAGCCCTGAGATCTACTATTCGTCTATTAAAGCCTTAATTTATAGTGGACACAAGCGCTAAAGAACCTATAATTATAGTGAAATAGGGGAAACAACCCCAAAAATAATAGGAGTATACCGTATCCCTTAAGTAGCAGTAGTACAAGCACTTAACCGAAAGACATGAGTGTAGAATCGTATTAAATTATCTATCTCCCTCAAGAATAAAGCCTAAAGAAGTCTTAAATTCAGGAGAGGAGGCTAGCCCGAGACGAAAAAATCATTTTCCGAATCTAGTGTAGTTTACCCCACTATAATAGGCCTTTAGCCTTATAAGCCTGCTTAGGGACTAAAAGACATTTCTAGGGTAAAGCCCTTGCAATTTTAGGGGACTAGTTGTTAAATTGCTTTATAAGGTCTTTAAATCTCACGTTTTAAACGCTATGTTGCGTTGCCAACAGCGTGCTTGTCGCATACTAAAAGGCGTTCGCGCAGCTTTGCAAGAAGAATTATCTGATTCCTAGAAATAAGGGGAACTAGTTTATATATATACAAGAAAAACCTAGAGCAGCTAAAATAGTGCCGGCATAATCCGTACTAAGAACCTACCAATTGTAATATAGCCCCCAAATTTGCAAGGGAATCGAGCTTATAATCTGATAATAATACAAAAAGGGGAAGTATAAATAAATGTACTACACGCGCAAGCGTAGTTGCCCTATAAAAGGGTCCGCTAGTATAATAACTTGCTCTTAAAGCATATACCGTCGTATAAGGGCTCCTTCATAGGGTATACAGCAAAAAGGTGCCAAATTAAGCGTCTCTAAGCGTCCTTAGCAGCTCGCCGATCCTACAAAAACACTTAATCACGCGCCCTAAACGTCTTTAGTAGCTCGTATCCAATTTTCCGATCACCCCTCTATTCTTCTTACGCATTAATCGTCCTAAGGTACTTCCCCTTAGTGCTTTTACCCTTATCTACTAGCCATCCCTTCTTCTTAAGGACTATACGCAATTCAAAAAACGACTTAGAGTAAAAACGCTTATATACAACGTTAAGCTCTTAATTTAACGGGACAAAACTTATCGTCTTAGTGCTTAAACCACAAATAGCCAATTCTAAGATCAAATAGTCGGCAAGCTTCCAAAAATGACGCTTATTGCGCAACTCTTTGCAAGGACAAGTATACCCTTGCGCATCCGAGCGTCCGCTAAAGGTAGCATAAATCGGAATACAAGTGTTACTTTAAATAAAAGCTTCAAAAATCTTACTATATTATTCGAGTGTATAAATTAGTTCCCTAAGGGTATTAGCCTCAATTACCGCAGCGAGCTATTATGATCCCTAAGCAAGGAAAAGCTTAGCAGATACCACCTGCAAGAAGTATATAATTGCTAAAAACCCTTCGACTTCTGCAATTCGGTAAGTTTACGCTCGTGCGAGAGCCTAATACTAATCGTTAATTTAAACCTTAAGATCTTAAGTCCTAAGCTTCCCTCGCTCGAGTATCCCCAGTCCTCCCGTACTTGTTCCCGCGTATTATCTTCCGAGGGCTAAAATTTGTCACAAAGAGCTTATACGACATTTTAAAGTAAAAGCTGCCCCTAGGAAACAAGCAACTCAAAGTGTAATGCTAGCATAGCAAGCTTTACCGCATAGCGTACCTAATCCTAGATATTTTAGTACCGGGAGCTTTAAGTAAACCAATTAGCCTGCTTAATAGCGTACTCCTTAAGCCGGAACGAGTATTCTTCCTTAATATCCTCAAACTTAGCCGGTCGAGGGGCTCAAGGTCGCGCACCCTTCTCTGCTTCCGGCCGCTCGTCTGCATCCCACACTACTAAAGGGGTATTTCGTTCGACGTTCAATTGCTCAATCATCTAATTAATTGTTAACAGTTAAAGTAGCTTTGCAAAAAGCAAGTAAAGAGCGTTAAGAGCATCGGGATTAACAAGGTGCTACACGTTATAGAACGTAAAATTAATTTTAAGCTCGGCGTACTAGTTAAAGAAGCTCCTTCGATCGGTAAGGCGCATATTAAAGACTATAAAGAGAGATGCTATCGTTAGGAGGTAAAGAAGAAGAAGAAAATGCCGTGTGCTTTTAAGTAGTAGTCAAATGGCAATATAAATCGGGAGATCAACTAATCTATAAAGCCTTAATCAATGTGCTAACTTCTAAACGGCTACCGGGCTTATAACTGTCGCATACTAAAAGGCGTACGCGCAGCTCTGCAAGAAGAATTGTCTAATTCCTAGAAATAAGGGGAACTGGTCTATATATATATAGGAAAAACCTAGAGCAGCTAAAATAGCGCCGGCATGATCCGTACCAAGAACCCACCAATTGTGACAGTGCCCCTATAGCTACAGGGCGCTATAGGGCAAATACGCTGAAGTCGCATGACTTTATACTACGATATTTGTACGCTCTTTCTCTTTACTTAGAACCCGATTGGGTTGCTATATAATAATAGGTTTAGATACTCTTATTATTTTTTAAAGAACGCCTTAGTTTATAAGGGTATTAAGTTTAAATTAATTTATATAAAGGTTTGGCTAATTTATTAGAGTTAGAAGAGTAGAACTTTTGGTGTTCTTTTGGTTTAGCGAGGTGTGTTTTTAGTCGCACGCTATGAGCTGTCGCGCGCTATATGTAAGCTCTTATCTGCTATGAATATAAACTGTGGCACGCTGTGAGCATAAGCTGTCACGCGCAATAAATGCAGGCTTTCGCAGGCTACGAGTATAAGCTATCGCACGCTATAATACTTTATATAAGCTCTAAGCGATGAGTATAAATTATCGCGCGCTATAAATACAAGCTTTAATAATAAATATTTTTTTTTATAAATAATATATATAAGCCTTTATATATTATAAGCTCTCCTTATAAGTTTTAGCCCTTACGCGCAATAAGAATATAATTATATAAGCTATGAAAGGGTTAAGGGGTGAGGGGAAGGCCGGCAAAATCGACCAATTAGGAAGACTAATCAGGGACGGTGCGCACTGTCGCATCGCACTGTCCGAAGAGAAGTTGGCCTCCTTCGCCGCCATCTCGTTTCCTGAGATGCCTGTGTGAGCCGGAACCCATCTCACCTCTACTTGGACTCCGACTTGGCTCCGGGCCGTTCGACCTGACTGTTCGAACTGCCCCTAATAAGCCTTCCTTATTTGTCGATTCTACTATTTAATATAGCCAAGTATTATTACTAATTTTGCCGGGCTTTACCCCGTTGCCCTTTCACTTTTCTTAAAGGGGATTTTTAAATCTAATCCAAAATCTAATCCAAAACACTTCTAATTAACCAAAACGCTGCACTCAGGTCCAAGGACATAGACTCTTTTGCCTTTGCTTACCTTTACGAGAACCTCAAAAATTTGGGAATGAACGTCCACTCCAGAGGCATACGCAAGCTTCGGGAGTAGTCTATAGCCACCTGCGTTCCCTAGTCCGCCACGCTAGCTATTTAAAACTCTGCTCTCTTTTTTTAATAGCGGGCGTATAGTAGGTGCTATGACTGAGTTAGCGTTTTGGTAATTTAGAGTGCTTTAGATTAGATTTTGGATTAAATTTAGAAAATCTTGGATTAAATTCAAAAATCCCCTTTAAGAAAAGTAAAGGGGTAGTTGGGTAAAGCCCGGCAAAATTAATATTAATACTTAGCTATATTAAATAGTAGAATCGACAAATAAAGTAGGTTTATTAGGGGCAGTTCGAACGGTCAGGTCGAACGGCCCGGAGCCAAGTCGACGCTTTAGCACCGGCTGATCATAAGGTTAAAGGCAAACTACTTGCGTTAGCCCCTTTGTCAGATTTGCGATATTTAATATAGACCAAAAGAAGGCACCAAGCAAGGAAAGGTGCAGGCTGCGGCTTATAAATTTGCTAACTATCCTTTGGTGGGTTAAAAAAAAATGAAGGCAATGAGCAAGAACGCAGAGGAAGGGTGGCTTGCACTCAGGTAGGAGAGAAGTCAAAAGTTTCAAGCTCTCGTTAAGGTTTAGGTCACGGAAAAGATTTTCACGGAGTGCGCAGGTTTAGGTACTAAAGTAACAAAACAATGAAAGATCCGACAACAGGAGATGGACTGACAGCAGATTTTCATGCTGTAATCTGATTCCATGGGAAACAACCACAAGATGAGGGAGTTAATGTTATCTGTTGAAAGGGGCTGTGCAGATGGTAGAGAGCTCTGATCGAATTCTTCGTACCCCGAATATCCTCGTCAGCCTTGGTCGATGATATGGCGGTGCATTTGGGAGATAGATTGAAGAGTATTCCGCAGGTTTTATATGAGATCACTAACTTGTCTCGTGAATGTCATTCCTAGCATTCACACAGAAAATGAAGTGCATTTTGCTCTTTAGGCGAGGTGCATCCAATATCCATCGGACGTTGACCGCCGTTAACATTATTAGATTAAAAAACTAGGCTTTGAAATAAGGTTGAGAGCGCATAGCTCAATTTATCACCAACTTTTCCCACCCAAAGTTGCCAGCGGTCAAGTCAAACTCCCTAGCTAGAAGGATAAATTGCCATCCCCTGGAAACCTTGTCTACTCCCGAGCGCACTCAAATCTAAACTCTGGAGCTCAGTCGGCACCTTGCCATGCGTTAACCCCATATCGCTCAAAACCGTAACGGCTGATCCGCCCCTGAGAATGTACATAAAAGTCCTATCAAGCGCGGAATCCAGGGCCCCAGCATTCGCAGCATCCAAAGCCACCACCCCAGTAATAGCTCCCGTCTCAGGACTAACAAGCGTAACATCTGGCGAGCCGCCGTCAAGAAGGGCGATGCTGTTGAAGCGGTCCGAGTATGTAGCCCAACAGATAGCCTTTTCGTTCGCGACGACGATCTGCTTTGATACAGTGACAGTGTAACTGGGCGAAATATCGACGAGCGAAGCTCCGTATGCTGGATCTGTGATCACGGCCTTGTCGTCTGAACCGAGGAAGTTGAGCGAGAAGTCGACGAGGAGAGTTGCGGGTTTGGAGACGACTGGTGTTGCCGAGACTGCGCCGTGGACAACGGGGTAGACGTAGATTGAGCCTGGGGTAGGAGGAGCTCCTTTGATGGAAACGAAGAGGGCGGTTTCAGAGGGGTTGAAGACTATGTCGGATACTGTGCCTGGGGGACCTACGGGAGGTGTAGTTTGACCGAGAGCAATCGGGCGGAGCCCACCTTGGGGGCTGAGGCCTTTGGCGTGGTCCGTTGAGAAGCACGTTACGCCCGCTACAGCGCCGCCATTGATAACGCAAGCTGGGTCATTAGATGGGAATGAGACTGAAGCAGCGAGACGTACCAGTCTTGAGCTTTGGAGAGTATGCCACCGAGGAGGGGAATTCGCCAAGTGTGGGGGCCGTGTTGATGAGCTTCGGAGTTGAGGGGTCGGCTTTGTTGATAGTAAACATAGAGATCGTGTTGCTTCCAGCATTGACGGTGAAGAGATACTGCTAACAAATTAGAGACTAAACAAGTTCGTAATAAAAGTACTAACATCTTGGGACACTACTACAGAGTCTTGAGTGAAGAGCGTATCTGCGAATGTTAAACGAGTCAGAGTGGGGCAGCTCGGCAATCCTACCAGCTCCACCAGCAGCTGCAGCTGCGCCATTGGTCCCAGCAGTCAAAGCCAACAGTCCCTTACCTCCAGTCGAGGTTCGGAGTGGATACGAGAGAGTTCCATCATCGGCAATTTGCAGAGAGATAATGCTCGATCCTGCGGGATTGTTGTCGAGGAAATACGCAGCACGAGAAAAAGCTCTCGAGTTGATAGCTGCAGCCGAGACAAGAACCGGGGCAAGAAGGAGGGTGAGAGCATGCATCTTGAGGTAATTTTGAAAATGTTGAAGATGATTGATTCGAACAAAACGAGAATACTTCCATCCTTATATAACCCTTCGAAACACTCCCTCGTTTGCAACTTCGAGCGGTACATGCGCCATCGCGGAAAACGTGATTGAGGAACGTAACATTGGTAATAGCCTGTGATGAGAAATAAGGATAAAGTGGAGAGATCTTTGAGGTCATGGAGCGTAGATTAACTTCTGAGGATTTTCTGCGTGCAGACGTGGGGAGGCGGCAGCACGGCTAACAAAATGGAAGTTCTGATTCCAAACTCGCTGCAAACGGATATCGGACGAATCGACCGATAGCGCCGAGTGGCTAGGCTTAAATCCAGGAACGGGTATTGGTGGACCATGACATTCATCACAGATGTTTACTCGCCAATTGACGGCGGTAAATTAGGTAATGAGGAGAGAAGCCTAGATGGGCGAAGAGACGTCGTACAAAATTCTCGTCTAAAATCCGAGCCCCTGGCGGAGGCGGGAGCTAGGACGGATCTGGAAATGTGTTTCCAAATATTCATCCCATCAGGGACGGTACAGTACATGGTCCCACGGAAAAGATCCGGTGTCTCCGCAATGCTTAGCAGCATGCATGTCGTATACAGTAGCTTCAAGGGTATGGTTGGACCAGAAATACGATGGTGGGGATTAGATCACGTGATTGAACTGGATGAAGGAGAGGGGTGCAAATGGGAAAGCCGACGCGAGCATTCATCGCGTATGTCTGAACTAGCGAATGAATAGTCGAACATCTTTAAGGGTTGAAGGGTTATTGGCCATAACTTTCCACAAACCCCTCATAATCACTCACAGAAACTGCGAGCGACATATCGATGCAGACAGGGTCCAACATCCTGCTCAGGATTCTCCGGTTCATCTTTTACACTCCGATTCGTTCTCAAAAACAGCGACCAATACTAGCCGTGCTATGCTTTCGATGTCTCCTTTGCGAGTTGCGAGTTGAAATAACTGCTTAATCATACCTTTCAGACCAGTTTTTCCTCAACACTTCGTTTGCCATGAACCGTCTCCCTCCTATCCACTGGTATGCACATCACCTTTGAGCTATCCAGAACTCTAATGAAACACTTTAAATTTTTTTTTTTTTTTTAATTTTTCTTATAAAACTTAGAACCAGTGAATTAAAAATAAAAATTTCACCTGATTATTTATACTGGCATACTGCTAACTGCTGGGAAATTTTCGACTTTCTCGAGGCACTAGTCTTGTTAGAAGTGAAGACTATAAGCAAGTAACAGAATCAAAATCTCATACTTCACAGGCGTCATAATCAAATCACTTTGGAAGGTTAGTCTCGACAAGCAGGAAAGCAATCATTAGGGTTAAAGTAACATTGTTGTTCCCTTTTCTCGCAGAAGGCTGCCCCTAATCCGATCAGCATGTCAATGCCAACCTTGATTGATTTGATTGAAAATAGCATGCTAGTTGACAACAGAACTCGCTACTAGTTGTTGAGTAAATGAGGCCTAGAGTCAAAATCAATCTGACCGGCAACCGCGTCCGGACCTGCGCGGCAGACTCAGTTGCACTTGCTGAAACGATAGCTCTGATAATACCTTCTCGCTTCAATATTCCTCTTTTTCGAGGAAATTGTTGTAGAAAAAGCTTCGGAGAAATCGGGAATGTAGTAGAGACTCTAGGCTGTTCATTCTTTATCCAGGACTGATTGATCTCCAGTACGGAAGCAGCGTTGGAAGGAAAGAAGTGAGATACGCTGCTGGAATTGTACCTGGACAGCATTTCACTTTTTGGCCCAAGTAAAATCGCAAATTTTCAATCTTGCACCCTGTGACCTCACATTTCGTTATAAAGTCTGTCCAGTCTCTAATACACGACGCTGTCCACCCACCACCCACCATCCCCCCTATCCCTAACTCCCCCTTCTTTTACCTTGCAATAGAGAACGATGCCCACATTGAGGTGAGTGCTGAGCTCTCCTATAAATAAACTGACGCTTTCGCCTACGACAGGTCCGAGAAATTCAGTAAGAGAATTACAGAGCTTGAAAAGGAAATTCATGAAATAGGGAGTGAGATGACATAGATAAAGAAGAGAATGAAAATATCGCTCTTAGTGGTAAGATTGTAGAGACGGATGACAAAGTCTACGGATTTGACGCAAGAAGGGAGGATAAATTAGCCTGGGAAAGACTAGGTGAGATGAGCTCCCCGTTCCCCCCTGTTAATTTATGGGCTTAATCGGCAGCGGAATAGTTTTACGAATGGATGCAATTGCAGCGGGATTGCAGCGATGTGTATATAGTGTATATTACGTACAGATAAGAAAGTTAAGTAGGGTGCAAATACTATATATATACAGGACAACCTAACAGGCCCTAGCGGCAATTCACGTGTCACTATACCATTATTTCTGACACCCCCGAGTCCCCCGTCTTTCGCAAAGTTTGGAACCCGAAATCTTTGATCATGTCGCTGTCAATGTGTCAAATGATTAGATTAGATGGCCATGAATCTATTCTAATCAAGGTTTCGAGATGTTAATCATATTCTAATCAATCATCCTATCTATGATTAGGTTAGAATATAATTGATTAATAAGTCACGTGAGTATATATAATGCTTTCTTTTATTATATGGAGAAAGATTCTAGTACCATCAATTTCAGTGTGTCAAAGGATTAATCAAGTTATTTGATTTAGTCAAACTAATACTCAGTGATTAATGATTAGACTATAGATAAAGCCTTTAAAAAAAATTGATTTGATTAGATTAAATTTTCACGTGACTTGAATATGCATACGCTTAAGGGTAAAGCTCGGCTATATAGCGCGCTACCTTCTAATTTGCTTGCTTTACTAGAATAAACCAATAAAAGCTTAGCG
>Ga0302325_10026056_pt1 | contig 12148 bp, 12 predicted proteins | sample Palsa_T0_2_FD_201948 | JGI IMG/M metagenome (GOLD analysis project Ga0302325, IMG submission 201948) | Peat permafrost microbial communities from Stordalen Mire near Abisko, Sweden - Palsa_T0_2 | ecosystem: Environmental > Terrestrial > Soil > Palsa > Peat permafrost | place: Sweden: Abisko...
TCGACCAGCGTAACCTGCTCTACCAGGATACGATGAAGCGGGTGCTCGACCTCATCGAGGAGACGCGCTAACCCCGATGTGACCGGGCCTGCGAGGTTATTTTCCCGGGTGCTGGAAGCTTCCGGAGAAAAGTTCCTAGTTTGCGTCCCGGAGGCGTAGTGACTCGAAACGATATCGAGATCATGTTCGGCGGACAGGCTGGTGACGGCAGTCTGACCACGGGCGATTTGATTGCTTCCAGCTTCAAGAAGATGGGGCTGGAAGTCTATACGTACAAGGACTTTCCGTCGCGTATCCGCGGCGGACATACGAACTACGTCATTCGTGCGGGCGAGCGCACGAACTACGGGATGGCGGATTTCGTCGACGGCCTGGTGGCGTTCGACCTCGAAGCGGTCGAGGCGCACATCGAGGAGCTGCGTCCCGGCGGATTTGTCGTGTTCGACTGCACCTCGGAGAAGGTTCCCGACGCGATGCGCCGCAGCGACGTCACCTGGTACGACGTGCCGCTCGCGAGGATCGCGAAGGAAGAACTCGGGCTCGAACTCGTGCGCAACACGATCTCGCTCGGCGTGCTCGGCAAACTGATCGGCATGGATCCGGCGATCGTGCGCGCCAACGTCACCGGCGTCTACGAGCGCAAGGGCGAAAAGGTCGTCGATCTCAACCTGCGCGCAATCGAAGCGGGCGAGGCCTACGTCGAAAAGCATTATGCGGAGTGGCCGAGCGGCTACGTGCTCGAAGCGCGTCCCGACGGCGAGCGGCTTCTGATGATGGGCAACGACGCGATCGCGTACGGTTCGCTTGTCGGCGGCTGCCGTTTCATGGCGGGCTATCCGATCACGCCGGCGACCGACGTCCTCGAGTGGATGGCCAAGTATCTGCCCGCCTACGGCGGCGTCGCAGTGCAAGCCGAAGACGAGCTGGCCGCGATCAACATGGTGATCGGTGCGGCCTTCACCGGCGTGCGCGCGATGACGGCAACCTCCGGACCCGGCCAAGCGCTGATGACCGAAGCGATCGGGCTCGCGGGCGTGCTCGAGATTCCCGTCGTCGTGATCGAATGTGCCCGAACCGGTCCGTCGACCGGCATGCCGACCAAGACGGAGCAGTCGAACCTCAATCACTTGATCTTCAGCGGCCACGGCGAGATCCCGCGGGTCGTACTCGCGCCGGGCACCGTCGAAGATTCGTTCTACATCGCGGCGCGCGCGTTTGATATCGCGGAGAAGTACCAGTGTCCGGTGTTCGTGCTCACCGAACAAGCGCTCTGCCAGAGTAAGGCCACACTGCCGCTGCTCGACGTCGCTTCGGTCGAAGTCGATCGCGGCAAGATCGTGACCGAGCCCGTCGTGTTCGGCGAGTATCAGCGCTTCGCGTTGACGGAAGACGGCGTTTCTCCGCGCGTCTTCCCCGGGCTCGAGGGCGGCATGCACTTGGCGCCCGGTTCCGAGCACAGCCCGGCCGGCGTGATCACCGAAAAGAGCTCCAATCGCAAGGCGATGATGGAGAAGCGCCTGCGCAAACTCGTTTCGATGAAGGACGATCTGCCGCGCGCGATCGTGCACGGCGATCCGGCGGCGGAAATCGCGATCTTCGGTTACGGCAGCAACCGCGGACCGATCGCCGAGGCGGTCGACCGTTTGGGGCGCGCAGGGGTGCCCGTGCGCTTCTTTGAGTTCCGCACCCTCTGGCCGTTCCCGGAAGAAGAAGTCGCTGCGTTCGTGGCGGAGGCGAAGCACATCTTCGTGGTTGAGAACAATTTCACCGGACAGCTCGAACGGCTGATCCGCTACGTAACGGGGCCACTCGAACGCATGAAACTCGTCAACAAGTACGACGGCAAGCCGTTCCGTCCGATCGAAATCATCGATGCGGTCGAACGCTATGCCCTCCTTCGCGGACCGGACGCGAGCAACGGCGCTGCGCAGGCCGTGCCGCTGCGGGTGAAACGCTAGTGGCCGCGCTGCTCACGCCCAAAGACTTCGCGACCGCGACGCCGTCGTGGTGGTGTGCCGGTTGCGGCGACTACGGCGTGCTGTCGACGCTCAAGGCAGCCCTGGCCGAACTCGGCAAAATTCCGAAGGATGTCGCGTTCGTATCCGGCATCGGGTGCAGCGGCAAGATCTCCGGCTACCTGCACTCGTACGCGTTTCACGGCGTGCACGGCCGGGCGCTCCCAGTCGCGACCGCGGTGAAGCTCGCGAACCGCGATCTCACCGTGATTGCGGCGGGCGGCGACGGCGACGGTTACGCGATCGGCGCGGGCCACTTCCTGCATGCGGTGCGCCGCAATCCGAACGTTACCTACATCGTGATGGACAACCAAACGTACGGGCTCACCAAGGGGCAATCGTCGCCGACGAGCGCCACGGGCTACGTGACCGGAACGTCGCCGCAAGGCAATCCCGACGCGCCGATCAATGGGCTCGCGGTCGCGCTTGCGGCCGGTGGTTCGTTCCTCGCGCGCGGCTTCTCGGCCCATCCCAAGAAGCTCGTCGATCTCATCAAGGTCGCGATCGAACACGACGGCTTCTCGATCGTCGAGGTGATGTCGCCCTGCGTCACCTACAACAAGATCAACACGTACGCGTGGTTCAAGGAGAACACGTACTACGTCGACGAGGCGGCCGGTTACGATCCGGGCAACCGTTCGGCGGCGTTCGACACGCTGCTCGCGGAAGGCAAGATTCCGCTCGGCGTGCTCTACCGCGACAACCGGCCGACGCTCGAGAGCCTGATGCACCTGCCGGCCGACCCGTTGACCTCGCTCGATCTGCACGGTCCGAAGAAGGGCCTCGCGGCACTGCAGAACGCCTACCGGTAGCGGACAGTGCCCTCCGAGTTCGATCCGGGTGAGGAAGACCGCGAGGAAGCCGCCGATCTCGACGACCGGGCCCGCACGGCGTTCGGCGAGGACCGCGCCGAGGCCGCGCTTCTGTTGATCGAGCGCTCCCTCGACCTCGACCCCTCTTCGTTCGACGCATGGTCGTTCAAGGCCAAGATACTGGTCGGCATGGACCGCGGGCCGGAGGCGTTCGATGCGGTCGAAAAGGCGCTTACGATCGAACCCAACGACTACGACGCGCTGGCCGAGAAGTCGGGAATCCTCAGCATGTTGCTCGGCGATCTCGAATCCGGCTTACGCTACGCGTTGCTGGCATATGCTGCGATGACGGCGGCCGTTACGCCCGAACGGCGCGCCGAGCGCGACGGCGACGATTTCTGGGCGGTTGAAAACGTCTACGACAACCTGTACTACGCGCTGTACCGCCTCGAGCGCTTCGAGGAAGCCGCGAAGATTCGGGCCGAGGCAGCCTCGTTCGGACACGAATTCGCCGAAGGCATCGACGACGCCCCGGCTACACCAGAAAGCGCCTGAGTTCGCGCGCGAACGCGTCGAAGTCGGTGCGATGAAGGTTGTGCCCGTGGCCCGGAAAGGTCACGATCGTGACGCGGTTGCGGCGCCGTATCACGACGTCGTCCAACGTCGCGCCCGCGTTGATGCTGTTCCCGGGATCCGGTAACGCAAGCAAGAGCGGGCGATCGTAGCGCGCGATCTCGTCGCGCAGATCCCAGTCGTCGGGGGTGTTCTCGCGCCGGAGTCCTTCGATCGGCGCCACGGTCATCGTGCGAACGGCGTGGACCTTGCCTTCGACGTCGTCGGCGCCCCAGTCGGAGTATTCCTCGCGCGTGAGCCGCTCGCGTTCGACTCCGGTCGAAGCGAACGATTCGGCTAGCTCCTCGAGGTACTCGGCGTACCATGAATCCTCGACCTGACGGATCATCGGGTCGACGGCGGCGACCCGCGGTACGCTCGAGAGGAGGCCGGCGCGAATCGCAACCGCTCCGCCCCACGAGTGCCCCACGTATGCGGCGACCGGTTCGCCGAGCGCCGCGTGCACGTTTTGCAGATCGAGCACGCCGCGCTCGAGCGACATCGGTCCCTCGATGCCGGCGCTATCTCCGTGGCCGCGCTGGTCGTACGCGGCGATGCGGTGGGTGGCGGCGAATTCCTTCGCGAGCCGCTGCCACGAGCGGCGCGAACTCGTCATTCCGTGAACGCAAAGTACCACCGGACCGCGCTCGCCCCAGATCTCGAGTGTCGTCTGGGCTCCGTCGTCGAGCACGATCCGGCGTTCGCTCAATTCCGGTCGACCGGTGCCTTCGAATTGATCGCCGCCGAGAAGGTCAGCGGCGACGAACCGGGATGGTATCCGTTCTTGCTGAGGATGAATGCCATGATGGCCACATATTGGTCGTGCTTGAGGCTGGCCGGCGCGTTCATCGGCATGCTGGTCGTCATGTAGGTGAAGACGTCGCCGACCGTCGCCTTTACTTTAGAACTCAAGGTCTTGAAGTTGGGGCCGCTGAGGGCCGGGCCGGCCCCGCCCTCGAGCGATGCGCCGTGACAACCCGAGCAGTACTGCGCGAACGCCTTACTTCCGGCGCCGACCTGCGCCGTGCTCAGGGAGACTCCCTTGTCGGCGCTCGCTTCGCGCGAGAACAAAGCGAAGCAAGCGACGAGTGACGCGATCGCTACGAGGGCGAACGTGGAGCGATCGTTCACGCAGTAACTTTTCCGGTGACCTCCCGATGGAGTTCGTCGAGATCTTCCATCGTATTGAGCGTAACGGCGTCCTTCACGTTGGCGTCCTTGATACCCGATTCCGCGCGCATCTTCGCGGCCAGATCGTCGGCGTGATTGTAGCCGCGGATCGCGGCGTTGTGCGCTTCGATCTTGGCGGGGTCGACGCGCCCGCCGTTCTCGGCGACGACCCAGTCCTCGAACTGCATGTACGTGGGCTTGCGCGACTTGACGAACTCGATGACCTTGTCGCGGTTGAGGTTGAGGGCGGAGATCGTCATCGCATCGAAGCCGGCGCCGCATTCGTCGTAGCCTTCGGGAAGCTTGCCCGCAGCCGAGAGCGTAAGCTTGAGCCAGAGGCGGGGAAGGTGGATCGCTTTGAGCGGGCCGGCCGTGCCGGAACTGACCAACGGAGCGGTTGTCGCCATGGTTTTCCTCCAGTGCGGTTCGTGGGTTTTAGTGACGGGCGCTTAGCGTTTGCCCGTGCCGGTTCTTGAAGGTGAGTTCTGAGACGCCGGACTTGTCGAGTTGGCCGAGACCGAGTCGTTTCATCGCTTCGTACTGCTCGTACGTAGCTTGCGCGAGGGGCAGCGAAAGATCGACGTCGCGCGCGAGCCCGAGAGCGATTCCCGAATCCTTGGCGGCGTGATCGGCGGAAAAGTAGACGTCGTGGTCGCGATTCTGCATGTCCCCGCCGTCGGTTTCCAGCACGCGCGAGTTCGCTCCGGTTTGCGAGAACACATTGCGCACGATTGCGAGGTCGAGACCGAGTGCGTCGGCCAAGCCCAAGCCTTCGGCGAGCCCGGCGGTGTTGATGTTCATCACCATATTGACGAGTGCTTTGAGCTGCGCGGCGCGTCCGGCCGGACCCACGTAGGTGAGCGAGGAACTGAGGTGTTCGAGCAATGGTCGCATCGCCTCGAAGATCTCTTTGCGGCCGCCGACCATCAGGTACAGCGTTCCGTCGCGTGCCTGCGGAATCGAACTCGCCATGCACGCTTCGAGCGAGTGCGCGCCCCGCTCCTCGGCCAGCGCCTGCACGCGCTCGTGCACCTTCGGCGTGACGGTCGCGCAGTTCACGAACGTCTTGCCGTTCGCGCCCTGCAGCAGGCTGTCGCCCGAGGTCGCGAAGACTTCATACATCGCGTCGTCGTCGCTGACGACCGTGATGACGACGTCCGAGAGTTCCGTCACGCGGGCGAGCGTTTGCGCGACCTCACCGCCCGCGTCCTTGGCGGTTGCCGCCGCCGCCTCGGGATTGCGGTCGTAGAGCGCCGCGACGGTGTAGCCGACGTCGCGCAGGCGCTTGGCCATGTTGGCCCCCATGCGGCCGGTTCCGACGACGCCTATTTTCGGTAGTGCGCTCACGAACCAGAATCCGATGCCGGGAAGCTGAAGCTGATGTTGTAGTTGCGCAACACCGCGTGCAGCTCGTCGGAATGCGTCGCGATCACGCGATTGAGATCGTCGTTGAGTGCCTTGTCGCCCAATCGCGTCGCCATCGCCATCGGGAAGGTGAATTGTTCGGGATAGCCTTGCGAACGCGTATTCGGGATCGCGGCGGCCACGAGATCTGGGTGACTCTTCAAGAAGTACCCGACCGCCGGATCCCACGTGAGGCCGATGTCGATCTTGTTCGATTCGAGCGCGACGACCATGTCCTGGGGGGATGCGGACTCATCGTCGGCGGTCAGGAACAGCTTGGAGCCGACGATCAGCGTGCGCTGCTTGAGGCCCATTTGCACGGGCGTCTCGCCTTCGTAGCCGATCTTCAACTGCCGTAGCTGGGGCGAATCGAGCGAGGTGACACCGAGGCCACGCCCTTTTTTGTAGACGAACACGTAAGACGATATGAAGTACGGCCGCGTCGTCCTGACCTGCTGCAACGCGTACGGTACGTCGACGAGAACATCGCACTTCTTCGCTTGAATCGTGGAGACGAGGAATTCGCCGTACTCGTCCTTCGCCCGCATCGAACGCCAGTAAAACTGGACCGGCCGTCCGAGCGCGTGACCGACGACGACCGCGATGCGGTTTTCGAAACCGTCGCCCGAACGATCGGAATACGGCATGTACGCCGGATCGGCGCAGAACACGAGCGGCTGCGCCGACGCAGCCGCCGAAGGACGAGAACCGGTCAGGGAGGTGAGCGCCGTGCCCAGGCACAGCGCCCACCCCGCGAATCGAAGAACGTGCATGGCCTACCCTATGGAGTTGGAGTCGCTAGAGCGAGAAGACCGTAAGATCGCCGCCGAGCGTCGTGTATTTCCCGAGATCCGCCGCGGCGCCTACGGCACCTAGCCCGGCGGTCGGGTTGGTCAGGCCGGCTGCGAGACCGATCCCGGCCCAGCCGCCCACACCGCTCATCGTTGCGACGTACTCTTTCCCGGCGTGCGAGAACACGATCGGGTTCGCGATGATGCCGGACGGCATCTTTTGCGAGAAGAGCAGGGCGCCCGTCTTGGTGTTGACGGCCTTGAAATACCCATCCATCGTACCGTAGAACGCTACACCGCCATCGGTCGTAGCGACGCCGCCCCATGCCGGGAAGTGCTCGTGATCGCTCCAGACGATCTTGCCGGTGTTCGGATCCCAAGCGATCAGCGCGCCGCCGTAGTCGCCCGGTCCGCGGTACATCTTGACCGTGGCACCGACGTACGGGAAGCCGGCTTTGTACTTGGAGGCAAACGGCTGATAGTCTTCACACCAGTGGTTGGTCGGGACGATGAAGTAGCCCGTTTGCGGATCGAACGAGGCCGGCTGCTGATCCTTGGCGCCGATCGATGCGGGGCAAATGCCCTTGGTGTTCTTTCCTTCGCGGGTTGCCATCGAGGCGTCGGCCACCGGCCGGCCGCTCGCGACGTCGTAGCTCGACGCCCAGTTGACCGATGGATCGTACTTCTGGGCGAGCATCAGCTTGCCGTTGCGGCGATCGATCTCGAACGCAAAACCATTGCGGTCGAAGTGAACGAGCGCCGGCACCGGTTGATCGTGGATCTTGATGTCGGCCAAGATCATCTCGTTGACGCCGTCGTAGTCCCACTGATCGTGCGGTGTCATTTGGAAAGCCCACGCCGCTTGCCCGTTACCGGGATGCCGCGCGAACACCGTCATCGACCACTTGTTGTCGCCGGGACGAGCGCTTGGATCCCATGTTCCCGGGTTGCCCGAACCGTAGTAGAAGAGGTCGAGCTTGGGATCGTATGAGTACCAGCCCCACGTCGTTCCGCCGCCGACCTTCCACTGTTCACCCTTCCAGGTGCTGATGCCGGCGTTGTGCGGTCCGCTGAAGCCCGGGCCCATCAAGGTGTCGGAATCCGGACCCATGCTGTAGGCACGCCAAACGCGCGCGCCGGTCTGCAAGTTGAATGCGCTGACATATCCGCGGACGCCGTATTCGCCACCCGACACGCCGACGATGACGCGATTCTTCTCCGCGACGACGAAAGGCGCCGAGGTTACGGTTTGCCCGAGCTCGGGATCGGCGTTGTTGGCTTTCCACGCAATCTTGCCCGTCGCGGCGTTGAGCGCGTAGATCTTGCCGTCGAGCGCGTTCGCAATGATCATGCCGTCACCATAGGCAACGCCGCGGTTCACGAGATCGCAGCACGCAACCGAGGTTGCAAACTGGTCCTCCGTGGGCGTGAACTCCCACTTGATCTTGTAGTCATCCAAGCCAACCGCGAAGACGTGATTGGGAAAGGCGCTCTCGAAATACATCGTGTCGCCGACCACCAAAGGCTGGCCTTCGTGGCCGCGGGTGGCGTTGGTCGACATCTGCCAGGCGATTTTCAAACCCTTCGCATTGTCGACCGTTATATCGGTTAACGCGCTGTGGCGGAGATTCGCGTAATCGCCGGCGGGCATCACCCACTGGGTCGCATCCGCACTCATGTCGGCTAGAGAGATTTTTTGTTGCGCACCGGCCAGGCTATGCCAGCCGAAAGTCGCGCCGAAGGCCGCCAGCCCTAAAGCTGCGGCCATTACGATAGCAGATTTCTTCATCGTGCACGCTCCTAGAAAATAGCCGGTTCGGCAAGCTCCAAGGCACGCGACTACTCAAGGCAGTCGAGCAAGCCGGAGCGAGCTGACGCGTAGCTATGGGTTGAGGCTAACGCAACGGCCAAAGCAAGGAAAGTCGGCCGAACGGCGTATGTGGAGATTTCATCTAACTCGAGTGCACGAGCATGCAAGAAACTTTGATATACGCCAAACCGTCAGGCAGTGGACAGGTCCAGGACCGCCGGCCACCGGTCCGCGTGGCTGTCGTTGCCGACCGCGAAACCACGCGTTCGGCGCTGCTCGAAGTGCTGCGCAGCGACCCCGATTGCTCGGTCGTCGGTTACGCCGAAGACGCGCTAAGCGGGCGGCGCCTGCTCGACGAGCCCGACTTGCGGGTTATCCTCGTCAACCTTCCGCTTTCCAGCGAAGAGCCCGGTAACGAGCCGGGTCTCGCGTTCATTCGCCTCTCGAAGTCGCTGCGGCCCGATATCGGTATTCTCTCCCTCAAGCGCGATGTCGACGAACCGCGTTTGCGCGCCGCGCTCGACGCCGGTGCCGACGCGTGTTGCATGGCGACCACACCGCAAAATCGTTTGCTCAGCGCGATCAAAGCGGTCGCTGCCGGCGCGACCTGGCTCGATCCGGAAATCTCGCAGATTCTGCTCCATCCGGTGCGGACCGCCGCGGCCGGCTCGCTCTCGCCGCGAGAACTCGAAATCTTGCGGCTCGTCGTCGACGGCTATACGAACGAAGAGATTGCGGACCGCTTGGTGTGCGCGCCCGCGACCGTCAAGACGCATCTGCTGCACCTCTTCCGGAAGATGGGCGTGCATGACCGCGTCAGCGCCGCGGTGGCGGCGTTGCGCGGCGGCCTGCTGCTCTAACTAACGGTTCGGCCGGAACGCGCCGAAGCCGCGAAAGTGGTGCGCGGCGGGCACGGCCGTGGCGCGGCCCTTCGGAAAGCGCGCGCGGTTCCGGTATTGCGGGAAGCGCTCGCGGAAAATTGCCGGTACGTTGCTCGTGGGTCCGCCGGGTTCGTGATGCAATTGCACCGCCGGAGCCCGTAGCGCCGCAACCGGAGATTGCCACTGGGCGGGCAGGTTTTGGCGCGTGCGCAACGATCCGTCGTAGAAGTATACGTTGCCGGTTTGGCTGGTCGCGGTAACGACGGGACCACCGCCACCGATCGTGGCGCTCGCTTCGCCGTCGTGCCCCGCGATGCTCGCCGGCCGCTGGAAATTCGTGTACACGCGGCCGTCGCCGGCAGTATGCCCGCCGAGTTGCACGGCGCCGTTCGCACCGATCGCGACGTCGCCGCGGGTCGATTCGAAATGCGCGAGGCCGGCCTGGAACGAGCCGCCGTCGTACACGATCGAACCATCGATGCTCGTCGCCTCGATTTGGCGCACGTCGCAGCGCTCGAACGTCATGTTGCCGAACAGCGATCGAGCCCGCAAGCGGTCGAACGAGGAGTTCGTTACGATCAGCGCCCCGCGTCCGGTCTGAGCGAAGACCGTGCCGCCGACATTGTCGAGCTGCATTCGGCCGTTGCCCACGAAGGCGACGAGCGTCCCCGCGCGGTAGTCGTGGACGTCGAGCACGCCGTCGCCGGTGCGCGCAAACACGATCGCCGAGTCGTTCGGGACCATGACCGTTACCGGCGTCGGGGCGCCGAGCGAGCCCGTACCGAGCAGCGGGTCGCGGACCACGATCGTCTCGTGCGGCCCGGGCGAAATCGCACCGACGACGAAGCTCTCCGGCGCGAGCGAAACCGGTCCGTCGGCGGAGGCCTGCTCGGCCGCGGGGATCGGAATCGAAGCCGGGACGAACGCGCTCCCGAACGTGCGGCGGGTCACCACGAGCGAGGGGTCGGCGTCGACTTGGACGCTCGGCCGGTCCCAGGTGCGGATCGTGACGTCGCCGGCGCGCACGTTGACCCGTACGATGGGCGCGCTCGCGTTTTCGAAGGTCTGGACCTCGGCGCGGGCGGGAGCAATCGTCAGCACGGCGGCGACGATGATGAGCGCGGACGCACGCGCCACCGCGGTGGTCCCGTGCATCGACCACGGCGGGGTCTGGGGCACGCTCTAACTCTAACCGCTCCGGCTGGGACGGGTCATGAAAGCGGCGTGAGGGTCGGCAAGACGACCCGGAAGACGCTCCCGCCTCCGGCCCGGCGCGCGACCGAAACCGACCCGCCGTGGATTCGGGCGATGCTGCGAACGATTGCGAGCCCGAGGCCGGTTCCGGGGACCGCTCGGTTGCGTGAGGCATCGGCCCGATAGAACCGGTCGAAGACCCGCTCCAGAGCTTCGGGGTCGATCCCGACCCCGGTGTCCAGGACCTCCGCCACGACCTTCCCGTTCTGCTGCCCGAGCGTCACCTCGACCGAGCCCGACTCGGTGAACTTGATCGCGTTGTCGATCAGGTTCGTGAAGAGCTGGCGCAGGAGGTTGGCGTCGCCGAGCACGGCCGGTCCGGGGTCCGCCGCGGACGGATGAAAATCGAGTGCCAAGCCTTTTTCTTCGGCGCGCGGGCGGGCGCTGCGAACCGCTTCGGCGATCACGCTTTCTAGCGCCACCGGCTCGCGCGGAATGTCGTCGCCCGATTCCGCCTTCGCGAGCAACAGCATGCCGTTGACCATCGCGGCGAGCGACGCGCTCTCGTCGCCGATCGCGCGCAAGCTCTCGGCGCGCACCTGCGGATCGCGGTCGGCCCAGCGCGCAAGCATCTGCGCGTTCGCGTTGATCACGGTAAGCGGCGTCTTGAGCTCGTGCGACGCATCGGAAATGAACTGCCGCTCGCGCGCGAAGCCGTCTTCGAGACGATCGAGCATTGCGTCGAAGCTTTGCGCGAGCGAGCCGAGTTCGTCTTTCCGGTTCGACCAGCCCAAGCGCCGGCTCAGCCGGTCGGAACGGATCTCGCCCATCGCGGCCCCCAAGCGACCGATCGGCTCGATCGCGCTCGAGGCGATCGCGAACGAACCCGCCACGACGGCAATCGCCGCCAACAGCAATACCACGAGCAGCAGCGAGCGAATCCGCGCGATCGTGTCGTCGTAGAGCGCCAGACTCTCGCCGACTTGAACGTTGAGCGCAACCCCCGGATAGCGGATCAGCTCCTGGCGCACCATCACGTCGCCGAGGCCCGGGCGGTTCTCGGTGCGATACACCGGATGGTTCGATTGCGCCGCCGGGGGCTCGAAGGTGGCGCTGCCCATGTTCGTGCTTTTCCCTTCGGGGTAACCGGTCGCCGTATCGATCTCGACGAAGGTGGTCGGCCCCGCCCAGTGGTCGAGGGCGCCCGTCGTCGTCAGTTCTTGTTCGATCGGCAGCGCATCGCCGATCGCGCTGAGGGCCGATTGCCCGCGCACGAGGCGTGCGATGTCGTTGCCCACGCTGTCGATCTTGGCGCGCGCTTCATCGAGCAGAATCGAGCGCAGCTCGTACGTCAAGACGACCCCCACGATCGTCGTCACGCAAAGCAAGAGCAACGCGTAGAACGTCGCGATACGCCACCGAAGCGAACGAAACCTCATCGGTCTGCTCTGATTCGACG
>Ga0302325_10026058_pt1 | contig 12147 bp, 4 predicted proteins | sample Palsa_T0_2_FD_201948 | JGI IMG/M metagenome (GOLD analysis project Ga0302325, IMG submission 201948) | Peat permafrost microbial communities from Stordalen Mire near Abisko, Sweden - Palsa_T0_2 | ecosystem: Environmental > Terrestrial > Soil > Palsa > Peat permafrost | place: Sweden: Abisko...
TATGACACCCTCGGTCGACTGGACCTGCGGGACTTCTGGACCAGGCGGGCCCGACGCCTGCTGCCGCCGCTGGCCGTGATGCTGGTCGTCGTCACCGCCGCGGCGTCCGTGATCGAGCCGGACCAGGAGGCCTCGCTGCGGTCGGCGCTGCTGGCGGCGGTCACGTACACGAGTAACTGGTATCAGATCCTGCACCACGTGTCCTATTTCGATGCCTTCAGCCAGCTCACGGCACCGGCGCCGCTGGACCATCTGTGGTCGCTCGCCATCGAGGAGCAGTTTTATCTCCTCTGGCCCCTCCTCCTGTGGTTTCTCCTCTTCAGGCTGAACGGGCGGCGCTCACGCATCACGGTCACCTTGCTCGCCGCGGCGGCGTCGGCGCTGGTCATGGCGCTTCAGTACACGCCAGGCGGCGACCCGTCCGGCGTCTACTACGGCACCGACACGCACGCGTCCGCGCTATTGATCGGGGCGGCGCTAGCCCTGGCCTACCCGTTGGCCTCCCTCACATCCCTCCCGGCGGCGCAGACCAAGCGCCTTTTCGCGGCCGGCGTCGCCGGGCTCGCGGTGCTGGCCTGGGCCATCGGTCATTTCTCCGGCAACGACCCGGCGGTCTACCCAGTCGGGCTGATCGTGGCCGCGCTGGCGGCCGCCTGCCTGGTCGCCGCGGCCGCCGGCAACGGCGTCATCGCCGTCATCACCAGCGTGCCGCCGCTGCGCTGGATCGGCGTCCGGTCCTACGGGATGTATCTGTGGCACTGGCCGGTGATAGCCCTGGCCGCCGCCCTGGCCGGATCGGGCCCCACCTCGGCCTGGGTGTGGGTCATCGAGACCGCGGTCACGATCGCCCTGGCGGCCGCCTCGTGGCGCTTCATCGAGACGCCGATCTTGCAGAACGGCCTGCGTACCACCATCCGGCGTTGGCGCCAGCAACTGGCCGACGTTCGCACCCGGTCAGCCTGGCGCCGCCGCGGTACGGTTCCGGTCACGGTGGCCGCCGTCACGGTGATCACCGTCGTGGTGGCTGTCTTCGGCGTCGTCCGGCCGCCCCAGTCGGCCACCCCGGCCGGCCTGCTCCGCCAGGTCGCCGAGGGCCAGCGGATCAGCACCGCCTCTCAGTCGGCCCGCTCGAGCCACCCGGCCGCCGCGTCCGCGGCTTGCCGCCCCGGGAAGATGCCGGAAGTCGCGGGTGATCAAGTGACCGCCGTCGGTGACTCCATCATGGTCGCCTCGGCGGCCGCGCTGGCTGCCACCATGCCGGGCATCTACATCAACGCGCAGGTCGGCAGGCAGATGCAGTCCGGCCTGGCAGTAATCCAGGGCCTAGCCGCCGCGGGCACGCTGCGCCACATCGTGATCATCGGCCTGGGCACGAACGGCGACGTCACCGCCAGCCAGATCCGCCAGCTGCGGCAGGCCATCGGACCGAGCCGGGATCTAGTCCTGGTCAACACGTTCGGGCCGATGCCGTGGGAGCGCGAAGACAACACGGTGCTCGACGCCGCGGCCCGACAGGGCGGACACACGGAGCTGGCCAACTGGAACCAGGCGATCGCGGCTGATCCGTCCCTCCTGTGGCCCGACGGCATCCACCCGCAACCATCCGGAGCCAAGCTCTACGCCACCGTCGTGCTCGCGGCCGCGCAGGCCGGGCTTTCCCGCGCCCAGCCGTCGTCGTGCCCGCGGCCGAAGGCCCAGTGACCCGTCACAGCCCAGGAGAAAGCAAACGCGCGCGCCGATGTTCTCCTCGGTGAACCGCTCGCCTGACGCACGCGCGTCCCACGAGCCCAGCACGTCAAGAAATCGAACTCAATGGCGTCATCAGGAGACCTGCGGACCAGCCTTCGGCATCCTGGGCGGTTCCCATTTGTTGGAGTACTAGTGGCATCCACGAGGGGCAACGGCATAATCCCTTGCATGTGGCCGATTCGTCCCCCGCATTGGGTTGGCCGCGAGCATGAGCTTGCGGTTCTCCGTGCTGCGATCGAGGCCCTCGGCCGTGGCGAGGGAACGGTGGTCTGGATCGAGGGCGAGCCCGGCATCGGCAAATCGTCCCTGGTGGCCGAGGCCCTCGCCGCAGCGAGCCAGCCCGGGTGGGATGTCGGGTGGGGCGGAGCGGACCAGCTCACCGCGCCGCTGCCGCTGCGGGCGATGCAAGACTGCCTTCAGGTGCGGCCGAGTTCGTCGGACCCGCGCCGGGCGCATGCCGCGGACCTGCTGCGCAGTCGGCTGCTAGGGCCGCCCTCCGACGGCGACGCGTCTGTGAACGGCATCGAGGTGCTGCTTACGCTGGCGGACGAGCTGTGCGCGGCTGCCCCCACGGTGCTGGTCGTCGATGACCTGCAGTGGGTCGATGAGGCGTCGCTGGCCGTCTGGCACCAGCTCGCCGCCTCAATCAGCCAGCTGCGGCTGCTGCTGATCGGGACGTGCCGTCCGGCCCCGCGCCGGGAGGTGGAGCAGGTCAGGACGGCCGTGGTGCGTCGCGGCGGCCAGGTGATCGCACTGGGGCCGCTGGCGGAGCCGGACGTGATTGCCCTAGTAGCGGCGATGGTCGGCGCTTCCCCAGGGGATGGCTTGCGCCAGCTGACGGCGCAGGCCGCGGGCAATCCGCTCTACGTGCGCGAGCTGGTCGATGCCGTGCGGCGCGAGCAAGGAGTGCGGATACGTCCTGTTGCCGACCTCGCGCCGCGATCGAAACAGCTACCTGCATCGCTCACCGCGGTGCTGGGTGACCGGCTCGGCTCGGTGTCGGCCGAGACGGCCCAACTGCTGCGCACCGCCACGCTGCTTGGCAGAAGGTTCACGGTTACCGACTTGTCCGCAGTGCTCCGTCGGCCGGCCCTGGACATGGCGGCCAACCTGCAGGAGGCCGTGTCGGCCGGCATCGTGGACGACGCGGGCACTGAGCTAGCGTTCCGGCATCCGCTGATCCGGCAGGCGCTGTATGAAAGCATGCCGCAGGCGTTGCGCACGGCGCTGCACGCCGAGGCCGCGCGGGAACTCGCGGCATCAGGCGCGGATGCGTTGAGCATCGCGCAGCAGCTGTCCGCCGCGCGAACGCCGGGTGCCGACTGGGCCCGGGCCTGGCTGGTCCAGGCCGCTCCCATGCTGGCCACGCGGGCGCCGCAGCTGGCGGTGGAGCTACTACGAGCGGAACTAGAGGAGACGCTCGCCGGCGATGCGGCCTGGGAAGCCCTTATCGTCGGCCTGATCCGGGCCCTGCTCGCCGTCGGTGCCTACGAGGAGGCGGTCGGGGAGGCCAGCAAGGCACTGGCGGTCATCACAGACCCCGCGCGGCGATGCGAGACGTCCTGGATGCTGGCGCACGCCCAGGTCAGCGCAGGCCACAGCAGCGAGAACGCGATCAGCACCATTAGGCAGGCCCTGGGGACGTTCGGCCTGCCGCGCGTGTGGGAAGCTCGGCTGCTGGCTGGGCTTGGGATGGTCGAACGGGTACCTAGAGGCATTGTCGCCAGCCGCACGTTCGCGCGTCAGGCCCTGACCGTCGCCGAGAAGGTGGGCGACCCGTCAGCGACAGCTCAGGCCCTGTCCGCCCTTTGGCTAATCAATTCCGTCGAGCGCGACCACGCTGCCGCGCTTGACTGCGTCGACCGGGCGTTGCGTGTCATGGGCGACGATCCCGTCCACGACGAGCTGCACTCGTCCGCCCTCGACGCCCGTATCTTCACGCTGCAGAACCTCGACGAATGGCAGCAGGCCGAGCTGGCGCTCAGGCAATCCCGCGAGTTCACCCAGCGCAGCGGGCGCGCGGACCGCGCGACGGGGGCCACTGCGGCTGTGCTCCGATACTGGCTCGGCCAGTGGGACGACGCGCTTGCCGAGCTGGGCTCTGACGCCACCGACGCGCCCAGGCTGGTCTATTCCTTCCTGCGCGAACGCTGGTCCGCACTGCTGTTTCATGGGGTCGCCGCGCTCATCGCCGGCCGCCGGGAACAGCGCACCACGGCCGGCCAGCACCTCAGGGAGGGCCTGGCACTGCCGATTGAGAACATTCCCGACCGGGAGAACCAGGATTTCCTGCTCGCCGCGCATGCGCTTTCCCTGGAGCAGCGCGGCGAGGCTCGCCAGGCCATGCTGCGGCTGGCCGAGCTGATCCCGCGGCAGCGCGATCGTGAGATGACACTCATCCACCAGTGGCTGCCCGACCTGGTCCGGTTGGCGCTCGAGGCCGGGGACAGCGATGTGGCGCGGGCCGCGGCGGATGCCTGCGGGGAGGAGGCCGCGGCGGAGACCCGGCCTGCCCGGGCAGCCACCGCCAACCTACGGTGTCATGGGTTGCTCGGATCAGATCCGGACCAGCTCGCAGAAGCAGTGGCGCATTGCCGGGCGGTCGGTCCGGCGGTGGAACTGCCTGCCGCATTGGAGGATCTAGCCGTCGTGCTAGCCGAGCACGGAAACGCCGAGGACGCGCGGGCCGCGGTGAACGAGGCCGTCGGTCTTTACGAGGGCATGCAGGCCCGGTGGGATACCCGACGGGCCGAGGGTCGGCTACGCCCGCACGGCATCAAGCTGGGCGTCCGCGGCCGCCGCGCCCCGCGCCCCACGACGGGCTGGGAGGCGCTCACCCCGACCGAGGTCAAGATCGCCACCCTGGTCGCCAGGGGCGACTCGACGTCGGACATCGCCCGCAGCATGTTCTTGTCCCAGCGAACCGTGCGGACCTACATATCCCACATCCTCACTAAGCTCGACGCCAAGAGCCGGGTAGACATCGCCCGCGAGGCACTGCGCCAGGGCGCCGCGCCCTAGGGCGCGGCTGATCGCCGCCGCGCAAAGTATGGACACTTGTCCAGTGTCTATGGCCCGGCCTGACAGGTTCGATACTGGCATGAACCCCGCACAGACTGCCGTGCCGGTACCGGCCAGCCCGCCCCGGAGCAGACTGAATGGCCGGGGCACCGAGCGCCAAGCGCTGGACCGGCTCGCCGCCCCCTCCCACCTATCCGGTCTAGGGCCGGAGGATGGCCGCAGAGTGCCTGACGAGGTCCGGTCCGGCGGCGTCGCCACGCGGAGTGCCGACACTGAAGGCACCATCATGCCGGGCGGTGCGTCCGGGCCGGTTTCCATCCGCGTCCTGCGCCCGGAGGCCGCAGCTCCCGCGCCGCCGACCATCGGCCGCCTTGTCGGCCGTGTACCGGAACGTGGCGCGCTCGACCGGTTCCTTGCCGCACTGGGCCGCGGCGAGAGCCAGGCTCTGGTGCTGCTCGGCGAGCCAGGCATCGGCAAGACGGCCCTGCTCGAGGACCTGGCCGAGCGGGCGTCCTGCTGCCGCGTGGTGAGCGTTTCCGGTATCCAGTCGGAGATGGAGCTGGCGTTCGCGGCGTTGCATCAGCTGTGCGCGCCGCTGCTCGACCGGCTCGATGCGGTCCCGGCGCCGCAAGCCCTTGCGCTGCGGACCACGTTCGGGATGAGCTCGGGGCCGGCTCCTGACCGTTTCCTCGTCGGCCTGGCCGTACTGAGCCTCCTGGCGGAGGCCGCGGCGGACACGCCCCTGCTGTGCGTCGTCGATGACGAGCAGTGGCTCGACCGGGCCTCCGCGCAGGTCATGGCGTTCGTGGCCCGCCGTCTCGGGGCGGAGTCGGTGGGGCTGGTCTTCGGGACCCGCGCGCTGAGCGGTGAGCTCGCGGGGCTGCCTCAGCTGAAAGTCGAGGGCCTGCGTAAAGAGGACGCCCGCGTCCTGCTCGACTCGGTGCTGACCGCCAAGGTGGACGAGCGAGTCCTAGACCAGATGGTCGCCGAGGCCCACGGCAACCCGCTGGCGCTGGTGGAGCTGCCACGGGAGCTGACGGCCGCACAGCTGGCGGGGGGGTTCGGGCTGGCCGGCGCGGTCCTGCTGCCCGGCAGCGGCGAGGAGATGTTCCGCCGCCGGATCGAGGCGCTGCCGGCCGAGAGCAGGCGCCTGCTTATCCTGGCCGCGGCCGAGCCGACCGGAGATCCGGTACTTGTGCGGCGCGCCGCGGATGTGCTCGGGATCGGTCCCGCAACCGCACGGCCGGCAGCCGACGCGGGCCTGGCGGAGTTCGGCGCCCGGGTGCGCTTCCGCCATCCGCTCGCGCGCTCGGCCGCCTACCGGTCGGCGCCGATCAGGGAACGGCGGGCGGCGCATGCCGCCCTGGCGGAGGCGACGGACCCGGCGGCGGACCCCGATCGCCGCGCCTGGCACCGAGCCGAAGCCGCCGAAGGCGCCGACGAGGACGTCGCGGGGGAACTCGAGCGGTCGGCCGGACGCGCCCTGGCCCGAGGCGGACTGGCCGCCGCGGCCGCATTCCTCGAGCGGGCCACCGCGCTGACGCCCGACTCGGCAGGGCGGACGCGGCGGGCGCTGGCCGGCGCGCAGGCGAAGGTGCAGGCGGGCGAGTTCGACGCGGCGCTTGACCTGCTCGCCGTGGCGGAGGCTGGCCCTCTCGGCGAGACCGGGCAGGCGCACGCCGAGCTGGTGCGGGCCCAGCTCGCCTTCGCTGCGGGCAAGGGCGGCGATGCGCAGCCCCTGCTGCTCGCGGCGGCTAAGCGGCTTGAGCCCGTCCAACCCCGGCTCGCCCGCTTGACTTACCTCGACGCGATACGCAACGCGCTCTTCGCGGGACGCCTGGCCGGTCCCGGTGCCGATGTTTCGGCGGTAAGCCGTGCCGCGGCGGCGGCCCCGCAGCCGCCAGGCAGCCTGGACTCGGCCGACTGCCTGCTCTACGGCCTCACGGCCAGCTTCGCCCAGGAGTACGCGCGCGGGCTGCCGACGCTGCGCAAGTCGCTGCTGTCCTCCGGCAGCGGCCTGCCCGTCGACGAGGAGATGCACTGGGTGATGATGGCGGCCACCGCGGCCTCTGGCGTTTGGGACGACGAGGACTGGGAGGCGCTCACCGACCGGTACGTCGATCTCTGCCTTGAGCTCGGCGCGCTGACCGAGCTCCCCCTGGCCCTCACCTCACGAGCGTTCCTGTTCCTCTTCGCCGGGAAGCTAGCCGCCGCGGAATCGGTGATCGAGGAAGCGCAGGTAGCGTTGACCGCGATCGGGGGCGACCTCGCACCATACTCTCGGCTGGGACTCGCCGCCTTCCGCGGCCGGGAGGCGGAGGTGTCCGTCCTGGCGCGGGCCGCGGTCGACGGCGCGGCACGGCGCGGGGAGGGATGGGCGATAACCGGAGCAGCATGGGCCACCGCGCTGGTCAACAACGGCCTGTGCCATTACCGAAAGGCGCTGGACGCTGCGCAGCGGGCGACCGAGTGCACCGACGACCTGGGGTTGCGGACCTGGGCCCTGGTAGAGCTGGTCGAGGCGGCCGCACGCAGCGACGCCGGCGCAATCGCGGCGGCCGCCTGCCGCCAGCTCGCGGAGATCGCCGACGACAGCGGCACCGACTGGGCGCTCGGGGTCAAGGCCCGGTCACACGCGCTACTCGCCACCGACGACGAGGCGGACGGCCTGTACCTGGAGTCGATCTCGCGCCTCGGCCGGGTCCGTGTCCGGTCGGAGCTCGCCCGCACTCATCTGCTGTACGGGGAGTGGCTGCGCCGGGAACGGCGGCGCGGTGAGTCGCGAACGCAACTACGCCAAGCCCACGCCATGCTTGAGGAGATGGGCATGGCGGCATTCGCCGAACGGGCAAGACGCGAGCTGTGGGCGACCGGCGAGACCACCCGCACGCGCAGCGCGGAACGCCATGATGAGCTGACAGCTCAGGAGCTCCAGATCGCGCGGCTGGCGCGCGAGGGGCTGACCAACCCGGAGATCGGCACCCGCCTGTTCATCAGCGCGCGAACCGTCGAGTACCACCTGGGCAAGGTCTTCGCCAAGCTCGGCATCACCTCCCGCACCCAACTCGACCGCGCGCTCTCCTAGCCGCCTCGGCAATCCGTCTGGCGCCGGGGACCGGCTGCCAGGCGGGCTTGCTGCGGGCCGTCCAGCAGGTTGCTGCCGGACGGCCCGCATGCGGTCATCTGACGTCCGCAGATGAGGTCAACTATTGCCGACTTCATCCTCGGACTTAGCGGTCAGCCAGTGGCGCGGACGGCCAACAAGATGACGTTGGTGACGAGCCCCGGATCGGAGACCATCGCCAGGTGCGGGGCGCCAGGCGCCATGGTGATGTGAGCGTGGGCCTGATGGGCCATGGCCAGCAGCTCGGCGGGCGGGATGGCGTGGTCGGCCGTGCCTACGACGGCCCAGGACGGGATCGTCTTCCAGGCCGGGACTCCCGACTTCTGGGTCAGGGCGAGGGAGGTGAGGGGCCGCTGAACGGCGGCGAGCACGTCGGCCTCGCTAGCGGGCAGGCCGTTAGCCATGCAGGAGCCGAACACGCTCTGCTTGATGTAGACGTAGACGGCGCCCTTGGGGGCGCCGGGGTAGGGCTGGGCGATCACGTTGGCCGGGTTCAGCACGCACGAGCCGGGCTGGGCAGCGGTGAGCTGGCCGATGGTCTGTCCCTGGGCCGGTGCGAAGGCGTCGACGTAGACCAGTGCCTTGACCTGCTTGTCACCGGTGGCGGCGTTAGTGATGACGGCACCGCCGTAGGAGTGGCCGACCAGGATGATTGGCCCGGAGATGGTGTGCAGGTAGTCGCGGATGAATGCGGAGTCATAGGTCAGGCCGAGCAGCGGGTTCGGCGGAACGTCGACGGTGTACCCGTCGCGCTGGAGTCTGCTGACGACCCCGTCCCAGCTGGAGCTGTCGCCCCAGGCTCCATGCACCAGCACGATGGTGGGCTTCGGGGTCTGCGACTCCGGCTGCTGCGCGGAGGCGTGCGCAGTCGTGGTCAGGCTCAGGGTGAGCGCGGCCGCGGCGAGGCCGGCGATCCACTTAGTGCGTTTCATTGGTGTTCCTTCTGTTCCTTCGGAGCAGTGCCTGATTGGGGCTGTGATCGGGGTTTGCCCGGTCAGTGCTTGCCGAGGGCGGTCTTGATGAATTCCGCCGTGCGCACGGGCTGGGCGATGAAGGCGGTGTGCGACCCGTCAATCTCCTCGGTGGTCGAGCCCATCCGCCGTGCCATGAACCGCTCGGCCTCCGGCGAGATCGCCTTGTCGTGGCTGGAGACCAGGTACCAGGAAGGAATGGACTTCCACCCGGCGGCGGTGGCGTTCTCGGTGAGGGCGGCGACTGCGAGCGGCCGCTGGGTGGCGTACATGACCTGGGCCAGGTCGACGGGCACGTCGGCGCAGAAAGTCTCCCTGAACTGGCCCTCGCCGATAAACAAGTCGGGGCCGTCGGCCGCGCCCGGCGCGTCATAGGGGGTGGGCTCGGCGGTCGCCGCGAGCATCGAGGCCGGGAACGGCGCCTGGACGCTCGCGCAGCTCTCGCCCACGTCGAGGCTGAACGCCGCGAGGTAGACGAGCCCGGCGACGTTGTCCAGGGCGGCCGAGGCCTGCGTGATCACCGCGCCGCCGTAGGAGTGGCCGACGAGCACGACAGGCCCGTCGATCGCGCCGGCGACGGCGCTGACCGTCGCGGCGTCGCCGGCGAGGCTGCGCAGCGGGTTCGGCGGGGCGAGCACCCGGTAGCCCGAGGTGCTCAGCTCCCTGATGACGCCGCCGAACCCGGAGGCGTCGGCGAACGCGCCGTGCACGAGCACGACCGTGGGCTGGGTTGATTCTGGCATCTTTCGTTCCTCCGTCTGGCTGCGCCAGCTTCTGCTGGCTGGTGGACGATGACGCCACCATGCTCGCGGCGGAGAAGATGCGGGCACATCCGGCAGTCCCTAGTGCAACTGCCCAGTCCCTAGTGCAACTGCCCAGTCCCTAGTGCAACTGCCCAGTCCCTAGTCCTACTGGAACCCTGTGGCCGGCTAGGGACAGCCGGCGCTAGCTCAGCGCGCGGTCGAACTGAGCGGGTAGGGACGTACGTGGCCACCCAGCCAGTGGGCCGAACGTAAAGCGGCCGGGCTAACGTTACGATCATCTCGATGCCGATGTCCGCCGTCAGCCGCTCCGCGACACCCCTCACCCGCGTGCGGACCCTCTTCTGGCAGCATGATCGCAGTACACCTCGGACACGAAGCGGATCGACCAGCTACAGTCATCGACGGCGCGAGCATCACGATCGAGAACGCCTCAAATTATGTCGTTCAGCATTGGATGCCATGTCTGGGACGCGCATGCCATCCGGATGCCAAGATCATTGGGAAAATGCCACTGAGTGGGACGCTACATTCACCTACACCAGCGGACCGGCCATGTCGACAAATCGGCTATAGTGCCCCTGGAACGCCACGGTCACAGTCATTGTTGGGCCATTCCTGTGCTTAGCCACAATTAGGTCGGCCTCACCGGCCCGCGGCGACTCCCGCTCATAAAGATCCTCGCGATGTAGCAGGATAACGACGTCACTATCTTGCTCGATGCTATTATGGATATTGATTCCATTAGCGACAAAATTGTGGGTATCGAGAACCGTAGCATCATAAACTGGTTGATACCCGATGCTCTCGATAGATGAAACGGTGTCCCAGAATACGTCGCTCGTTGCGAGCATTTCTAGCTGCGTGTCGCCGAGAACCTTTGCGATGCGTGCGATGCGCGTTCGCGCGGGGCAGATATTGGCATTAAGGTCTCCTCGACTCTGACTTCCGACAGCTGCCTGGATATAGGACAGCGTGGCGGAACGCTCCTTCATCACCTGTTCAACCCGTTCCCAGACACCACTGGGAATCGTGTCAAAGCGGCCCGCGGCCGTCATCGCGTCAAGTCGTCGCTGCGCTTTCACGACGGCCAGCCCTCGCTCGCCGTACGCACCGATCTCGTCCAGAAACTGCCGCTGGTCCTTGACCCCGGTCACGTCGACCGTCCATTGCGGGTGCCCATAGACATTGCCGACGGCACGCAGCCTAGAGATGATTCCGAACCGGAGCAGCAGGATCTGCAGTTCCCGGGCCAATCGCTCGCTTGTGGTTCCGTAGTACACCCGGACCGCTCCGGACTTGGCGACCGTTACCGAACCATCCGTAGCCCACAAATGACGGAGGAATGTTGCGAGCTGATTCTGGGGCAGCGAGAAGATCTGCGACGGGATGAACTTTTCGTGGCTGCGCAGGCCGAACAGGCCCATCGAGTCGAGCCAGGCGGCGATGGGATTTCGCCGTCCGCGCGCCAGACGGTAAGGCGCAGGGAGCCGCAATGACGTGCAGTGGGCCGCCGGGTGCTCATCGCGGACCGCTGTGATCCCGAAATGCCGCGCCGCGCCCGTTACCGCCGCCAGGTTCGCTGGGTCCGTGCCGGCGTAACGAATTGGCTGGCGCCTGACGAATGATCCATCCCCCAGGAGGTGGGCCAGCATGACGACCTCAGGCTCGGGCATCTCTCGAGCTTGCAGTGGCGGCGGGGTATACCTGGGAATAGCGACCCGCGACCTGGCCGCCAAATCGCCCAGCGGACGCCAGCCGTCCAGGGTGAGGAACGGGTGGTTCGCGGTGGCCTCAACCTCTCGGCCCGACGCTAGCCGGACCCGGAATACCTCCTTGATCCCGCTGGGGAAGGCGTGCGTCATAGTGCGCGGCACCAGCCGCAGCCGGTCATCGAGCGACCAGACGGGAACGTTCTGCTCGCCGGAAGTCAGCAGGTCTCCGAGCGTGATCTCGGATCCGGTGTCGGCACGCAGAATGCGCGTACCAGCCGTCAGGCAGCCTGATTCGCGAAGGTCGGACAGGAGGGGCTTCTTGTCCGTGCGCTGCTCGGGACCTCGGTTGAGCTGCGAGAGCGCGACGACGGGGACATCCAGTTCCTTCGCCAGCAGCTTGAGGGACCGGGACAGGTCGGAGACTTCCTGCTGCCGGTTCTCCACCCGCTTCGGTGAGGACATCAGCTGCAGGTAGTCGATGATGACGAACTTGAGGTCGTTCCGCTGCTTCAGCCGGCGGCACTTGGCCCTGATCTCCATCATCGTCATGTTCGGCGAGTCGTCGATGAACAGTGGCGCGTCCGCGACCTCGCTCATCCGCCGGGCCAGCCGGGCCCAGTCGTCATCGTTCATCTGCCCGGTGCGCATCGTGCTCAGGGGCACCCGCGACTCCGCCGACAGCAGCCGCATCGTGATCTCGTTGCGCCCCATCTCCAGGCTGAACAGCACCGTGGCCATGTTGTTCTTGATGGCGGCCGCCCGGGCGAAGTCCAGCGCCAGGGTCGAGTTGTGGGTGGGGACCATGC
>Ga0302325_10026059_pt1 | contig 12147 bp, 12 predicted proteins | sample Palsa_T0_2_FD_201948 | JGI IMG/M metagenome (GOLD analysis project Ga0302325, IMG submission 201948) | Peat permafrost microbial communities from Stordalen Mire near Abisko, Sweden - Palsa_T0_2 | ecosystem: Environmental > Terrestrial > Soil > Palsa > Peat permafrost | place: Sweden: Abisko...
CCTCGCTGAACGTCGTTTCGTATCTGGGAGCAATCATCGGCGTAGGCATCGTAGCAAAGAACGGCATCCTCATGCTCGATTTCGTGGACAGGCTGCGCGCCGAGAGTGTCCCGCTGCACGAAGCGCTGGTCCGGTCCGGACGGCGGAGGCTTCGGCCGGTGCTCATGACCTCGCTGGCGGCCGCGCTGGGAATGCTGCCCCTGGCCTTAGGCCTGGGCAGCGGCGCCGACATGCTTCGCCCGCTTGCGATCGCGGTCATTGGCGCGCTCGCTATTTCCGTATTGCTATCCCTCGTTGCCACCCCGGTTGTCTACTCCCTGCTTCTGTCGCTGGGGGGCGGTCGGAACGCGGGGCGATCGTCTGAATAACAACCCGGACCCCTGCACCGCCCTACCGCAGAGACCGACGGACGGTTCCGACTCCACTCCGTTGGGACCGGTTGCTTCGGTCGGCCGCCTATCTGCCTATCGCAAGCACCTCGAAAGTTCCGGGCGTCATCTTGCGCCTGGGCTCCGGAACGTCGGCCGTCGGCTTTGGCGCGGGCTCGAACTGGCCGGTGCAAACGAAGAGCCTCCCCGTCTTTTGGTCCCACGCGATCGTGCGGGCGCCGTAGGCGGTCGTCACGGTCTGCACCGCGCTGTATTTGTCGGGCGCATCTTCGTGCAGAACCGAGATCGTTCCCGCCACGTTGGAGGTGAAGATCAGGCCGCTGGCCGGATCGAAGGCGTCGCCGTCCGGGTCCTCCCCGATCGCCGGGGTGGCCACAATCGCCCCGCTGTCGCTGTCAACCACGGCAAGCAGGTTGTTGCCTCCCGCGACAAAAAGACGGTGATGCTCCCGGTCGATTGCCAGCCCCGTGCCGCCCTCAACCGGCGCTATGGCCCAGGAAGCGACGCTTTTCAACGCATGGGTGTCCACGACTTGGACCATGCTCTTGTCCTCGGTGTTGACGAACAGCCGTCCCTTCCCGTCAAACACCAGGCCTTCGAGTTTACCTGGGAGCGCGATGGTCGCTACAATTTGGGCGGACTGCGGGTCGATCACGCTGATGCCGCCCGAGGTGCCGTTGGCGACGTAAATCCTCTTGGTCTCCTCATCGTACTCAATCGCATCGGGTTTGACGCCCAGGCCGTTGATGACCTTGACCACCTCAAGGGTCTTGGGATCGAATACCAGCACAGTCCGGTTCGACCCGCTGGTAGCGAATCCTCGGTTGAGTGCGGGGATTAAGGCAATTCCGTGCGCCCCTTTTGTCGGCCCGACCCGACCGATCTTGATTCCGGTATCCACGTCCAGCACCTCGATCTGGCTGCCATGGGCGATGTAGAGGCGGCGCGCGACGGGGTCCACGCGCAAGTAGTCATAGCCGGTTTCGCCGCCGACGGGATAGTGGGCCACGACTTGATAGTCGGCCGCCCGAGCGGAAGCGGCGCCGAAAACGAGGACCATGAGCGATCCGAGGAAGGATCGGTTGATAATTGTGGGCATCATGAATCGAAGTCGCGGCATTCAGCCAGGCACCGCTCAGACAGCCGGATTTTCGAGTGGTGCCCGACGGGCGGGTCGATCATCTTTGACCGGCACTGCCCGTGCATCCCACAGCAACTTTTGAGCCATCCTACATGAGTTACGGTCATCGTAATCTATGACCGCAAAACCGGTCTCGGCAGTCGAGCGCGAAATCCTTCGGCCTCTCTGGAAAGTTCACATCCTCCACCACGCCGGGGAGTCGGCGATCGTCGCCAATTGGATGCTGGAAGAACTGCGCGAGCACGGCTACCGCGTGAGCCCTGGAACTCTCTATCCGATGATTGGGCGCATGACCCGGCTAGGCTGGCTGAAGCGGACGAATGCAGGCAGGTACCGGCTCAGTCCTGGCGGACGCAAAGCGCTTGCGGAAGTCCGAGCCAGGCTGGTCGAATTGCAGGCCGAGGTCTTGGGTCGGAAGACGGCCAAGCGGCGGGCGAAACCCTGAGCGCGAATCGGCGGCACATGGGCTTCGGTCCATGAGATGCGGGTCACTTTCTTAGCTGAATTCCGAGATAAGTGAGAAGCGAGACTTTGGGCCCAAGGGTGTCGCTGACATCGCTGCCGATGGCGATCAGCAAGGTCGCATGCTCCGAGAGGTCGTAGCGCGAGCCAAAATTGATCGTTTGTTCCGACCGCCCGGCCTTCTCGTCGGTCGTCGTATGCCATTCCGCATCGAGTTCAAATCCCTTCACGATCTCGCGCCCGACACAGAGACCGCCCGTCCAGCCCCGTTCGTCCGCGCGCGAGCAGAAAATATGGCCGAAATCCACATTGACCGAGAGGAGGGAAAAATCCTTTTGAACCTCGAACGGCACGAGGAACGTGGTGTTGGGGTCCGCCAAACCCCGGCGCGCCGAAGCGGACCCCGGATCGAGAAATGTCACCCGCGGGTACGTCGATAATTGCAGACCGTGCTCCCCGGCGTCGTAGTACCGCCATTTAAGGGCGAGCTGCGAGTCGCTGTACCCCTCGACGGAGGATCCTTCCGTGCGAACCACATTCCATGAAGCTTGATAGTTGATCTGCAGCCGGTCGCCGGCCCCGTAGTTGGCATCGAGCAGGGGCGCCCCGAACTCGGTCGAACCAGGGGTTCGCGTGTCGGTCCATGCGAGGTTGATCTCCCAATGATTGTTACCGGGCGTGCCTGGGTCATCCGTGATCATCGGCGGGCCCCCTTGGGCATGGGCCCGCGCCGCGAAGACGCCAATAACAACGACGCCGGTAAAAAGACGAAATAGAGGATCCATTCGATGCCGATATGGGTGACGGTCCCTCACAAGACAAAGAAATCATTGTTAAAAATTGCACCCGATTCCCGCGTAAGCCATGCGGCCGCGCGAATCGCGTCCAATGCCCAATGAGCATCCCACATCGATCCGGACAGCCGCATTCAATCGAGTCGTCATGCCAAACTCAGTAGCCCACGCCGGAGGCCCCTCTCCTGACGCCAGCTGCAATTCCAAATAGGCTGTCCATCGCTCCGCCACGGTCCGCTCCAAGCTCGCTTGATTCTCAACCTGTGTGTTCCAACTGCGCGCTCCCGTCGGTTCTCGGGCAACGCCAGTAGATCCTTGCACCTCCCATCCGCCCTCCAGATCGAAATCAAAAGGAACGAGCAGCCCCGATTCTGACCGCGAAGAGCGCCCGATTCCACGGTCGAGAGGAAGCCGGATGAAGGGAGCCACGGCGATCCCAAGATCTCCGGTCGCGCTCCTCAGGAAGTTCCACTTGGCGAGTACCGTCGCATAGCTGACTCCGGGGGAAGGAACGGCGTCGGCGCCTTCCGATGCCTCCGTCCGCAGAAACCGATCGATCGTCGCCACTCCTTCGAATCCAGCCCCCATGCCGAAGCGCGCCGTTGCGTCCAACAAGAGCGAAGACCCGCCACCGCCAAACTCATCTTCCCGAGCCGCTGCATTCATTTCGACGACATAGCTGATCAGTTCCGCCCGACCCGGAGGCAAAGCAAACGGGTTCTCCACCTCTCCCGGCCGGTCCGTTTCGTACACGTTCGGGTCGGCCGGCGGAGCCGGCTTTTCATCGGCGCAGAGCTCGGATACTCCGATCGTTAGCACCAAGATGCCGGCGATCGCCAGCAAGCCACCAGACGGATGAAGGCCCATGCAAAATAGGATGGACAGACCCGCTAGCGCGAAGGCGGCTCTGTCTAGCCAGCTAGTGGCCGACGACCAGAATGGTAAACGAGTCCGGAACCATCGGGCCTCGGCGTGGCCGGCGCGGTGCCTCGCCACTGGCTGGCTGGGCTGGGCCGGCCGGCGGCGGTGCCGGAACCGGGCCATATTCAGCGGTGATAAGGAGAATCTGATTGGTCTTGGCATCCAGCGTGCAGGTCTTGGCTCCGGCCTTGGTCGGCACATTCTGCTCGACCGCAAAGCTGCTGGGACTGGCTTCCTTGATGACGGTGAGTGTGCCGTCGCCCTGGGAACTAAACGCCTCCATCGTCGTTGGGTTGAAGGCGGCTCCGTCGGTGCCGGCTCCGAGCGGCAGACTGGCGAGGATCCGGCCGTCGTCGGCGCTGAGGATGACGCAGGTCGCCGGATTCCGGCAGCAGGCGAAAAGAATGTGATTCTTGGCATCAAGCGCCAGCCCGGCGGGCCCGCTGGCCTTGCCGCCCAGATCGTAGTGGGCGGTAACCTTCAAGGTAGCGGCGTCAACGACAGCGATTTGATCCTTGTCCTCCAGGTCGATATAGAGATGCCCTTGGCCATCGGCCGCCCCCTGTTCCGGCGCGCCGCCGAGATCGATGGTCCCCACCAACGAACCGTCGCGCGCATCGATCACCGTGGCATTGGGCGCCCGGTGACTGAGTATCAAGACATGTTCCGTTGCCGGGTCGAACAGGATGCCGTCTGGGCCTCCCTGGACATCGATTGTCTTGATCGTCGCCAAAGTCTCAGTGTCCCACATGACCACCGGCTTGCTGCTGCTGAAGCCATGATGCGCCCTGGGGTCGGCGACAGCGCCATGCACGCTAGGGGTATTCGCAATCTCCCCTAATGGCTTGAGGCTATCGAGGTCGAAGACCGTGATGCGATTGCCCCGAGGGATATAGAGTCGGCGGCCATCGGCGTCCGCATAGACATAGTCATACCCACCGGCTCCGCCGACCTTGGCGGCATTCACGACCTTGTAGGACGACGCGGCCTCGGGCGCCTGCGCCAGTAGGTGGGTGAGCGGAGAAGCAAGAGCCAGGAGGCCGGCGGTGAAAGTGGAGAGATGGGCTTTGTTCACGATGGTTCCTGTAGAAGCTTACCACCACCCTTGTCGAGAATTCAATCCCCAGAGCCCAATGCGTTCGGAGGCGAGAACGCCTCGATCACAAGTAATGGCTTCCACAGGCCAAGCGTGGCCAATAGCGTTGCCGAATCGCATGCCACGCACCGCTTTGAGCGCCTCCCTTCGAGACCCCGAAGGTACGCTCGGCGACCAAGGATTCCGGCGCCTGTTGCGGCGAGCGATCGTGACCCTGCTAGCGGCGCTCCTCGTGCCGATGATCGTCCTTCTTGGCCTGGTGCGGATCCTGCGCACTTCGGCCAATTGGGTGGATCATAGCGACCGTGTGATAGCCGAGGCCAATCACGTCGAGAAGCTCCTCTTCACCATGCAATCGGGAATTCGGGGCTATCGTCTCCTGAACGATCCGACCCTTCTCGGCACGTACGTCGCGGCGCGTAACGAGATTCCGGAGCGTCTGGAGATGCTCGGGGAATTGGTGAATGACAACCCCGAGCAGGCGGCCACCGTCGCCCAGCTGCGGAAAGATGCCGATGGTTGGATAAAATTCGCGGAAAGCTCGCTTGCCGAGAATCCGCTCAACACCAAACCGACCTCACGGAACCCGGCCGCGCTCAACGACATCGCTTCGGCCGTGGAGCGCGCCCATGCCGTGATCCTGGCGGAAGTGCAGGTTCGCATGGCCCGCGACTCCCAGCTCAACCGGGTCTTTGGGGGTCTGGTCGCTCTGCTGGTATTGGCCGCTGCGATCGGCATTCCGATTCTCTCCTTTTGGCTTCAGCGAGTGCTCAGGGAGGTCGGAGGCTCCTATCGGGCCGCTGAGCTCCGGCTGCGCGAAAGCGAATGGCGCCTGAGGTTTCTCAACGATCTCGGCAATGCCACCCGCGCGCTCGCCGAGCCGGAGGAAATCATGGCGGCAACGATGCGGCTGCTGGGCCATTACCTGCGCGCCTCCCGGTGCGCCTACGCTGAAGTGGCGCCTGACGGGGAACATTTCACCATTTTTAAGGATTATGCCGACGGATGCGCCAGCCTCATGGGCGAGTACCAGCTTTCAAACTTTGGCGCAAAAATCGCAGCCGAACTGCGTGCAGGCCAGACGCTCGTGATCCGCAATTTCAATACGCAGAGCGCCTATGCGGAAAGCGCGGCCTCTTTCGGAATTTTGGAGATCAAGGCCACGGTCTGCTTTCCGCTCCTGAAGAATGGCGAACTGCGCTCATTGATGGCGGTGCATCAAAAGACTCCGCGCGATTGGACGGACATTGAAGTAAGCCTTGTCGCCGAAGTGGCTGAGCGGTGCTGGGCCACGATTGAAGGAAAGCGCGCCGAGTCGGCGCTGCGCCAAGCGCAAGGCCGGGCCGCGGCGGATGCCCAGACGGTCGCCGAGTCCGCCGAGCGATTCCGGCTGCTATCCGAGGTTGGGGCTCTGCAAGTCTGGACCGCCACTCTCCAGGGTGAATTGGACTACGCCAACCAGGAATGCACCGAGTATTTCGGCGCACGGGCAGAAAGCGAAATCCTGGGAAATGCCTGGGCCCAATTCGTCCATTCAGACGACCTTCCCCTGGCGCTGCGCGCATGGACCGACTCTGTGGCCAGCGGCAATCCGTACGAGGTGGAGTTCCGCCTGCGCCGCTCCGATGGCGTCTTCCGCTGGTTCCTGGTCCGGGCGCAGGCGATGCGCGATGCCGACGGCCAAATCGTCAAATGGTTCGGCACGAATACCGACATCGATGACCTCAAGAGCGCTCGGGACGCGGCCGAGCGCGCCAGCCATGCGAAGGACGATTTCCTGGCGGCCCTGTCCCACGAGCTAAGAACTCCGTTGACGCCCGTTCTCATGACGGCCGCCTCCCTGCGCGCGGACGATCGGCTGCCATTTGATGCACGAGAGCAGCTCGGGATGATCGAGCGCAATATCGCCCTCGAGGCCCGGTTGATCGACGATCTCCTCGATCTGACGGCGATCTCGAGGGGCAAACTTCTGTTGCGCTCCGAGCCATGCGATGCGCACTCGCTCATCGGTCTCGCTGTCGAGATCGTGCGGAGCGAAGCGCGTGCAAAGGACATTTCCATTGAACGGTCGCTCAACGCAGATCACTGCGGATTGACCGCGGACCCGGCGCGTTTCCAGCAAGTCATCTGGAATCTTCTCCGCAATGCGGTCAAATTCACCCCCCGCGGCGGCAAGATTCGAATTTTTACCCGGGAAGAAACCACCTCGCAAGGCGCACTCTGGCTTCGCATCGAGATCAGCGATTCTGGAATCGGCATCGATCCATCGCTACTCGATCAGATATTTGTTCCCTTCGACCAGGGGGGGCTCACAGGCGATCACCGATTCGGCGGCATCGGGCTCGGATTGACCATCGCGCGCGCCATTGTCGACATGCACGGCGGGCGAATCAGCGCCCAAAGCGCGGGCGAAAATCACGGCTCCACCTTTGTCGTTGAACTCCCCGGAGCCATAGAACGGCCGACGGGAGTGGGCGGAACGGCATCACCGTGGCCTGGGCCGAATTCTTCCCCACGCAAACCACTTCGGCTCCTTTTGGTGGAAGATCATGAAAACACCCTGCAAACGCTGCTTCGCCTTCTTCAGGGTGACGGGCACTCCGTGACCACGGCGACGACCCTGGGCGAGGCTTTGGCGGCCGCTGAGGCCGGGGAGTTCGACCTCGTCGTGTCCGATCTTGGTTTGCCTGACGGCACGGGCATAGAGCTCATGCAGAAACTTCGCGAAGACCACGCGCTGCGCGGCATTGCGCTGAGCGGCTACGGCATGGAGGAAGACATCGCACGCTCGCGCGAAGCCGGGTTTCTTGCTCACTTGGTCAAGCCCGTTCATTTCGCCGAGCTCAAACGCGTCATCGACGGGGTTTCACCCCGTTAGACCCATGTCCACCCGCGCCCCCCTCCCGCTCGCCGAATATTCGATCGAGGCTTTCGAAGCGCTCATCACCTCCTGGGGATTCAAGGCCTTGCACGCCGCTCCCGTTCTACGGGCATTCTACGCTTGCGATGGAATGCGGCCTTGGGAAGCGCCGGACCGCCCGGTGCCCGACGCGCTCATGGATCGGCTTCAAGTCGCATTCGAAACTCGGTGCGCGCACACCGCCGTCCGGCAATGCGCGGAGGACGGAACGGTGAAGCTGCTTCTGCGCTTGCGCGATCAGCGCAGCGTTGAGTCGGTCCTCATGCCCGACTACCGAGCCGACCGCGCCGCGGGCTGCCTCTCTTCCCAAGTCGGTTGCGCGATGGGGTGCGATTTTTGTGCAACGACCCAAACAGGCTTCGAACGCAATCTGACCTCCGGTGAAATCGTGGAGCAGTTTCTCGCCCTCCGGTCGGAGGCCGCGGTGGCCGGCAGACGGTTGCGGACCGTGGTCTTCATGGGGATGGGCGAACCGTTGCTCAATTTCGAATCCGTCGTCTCGGCCGTTCGCCGCATTGGCGAAAACGGAATGGGAGGCCTCGGCTGGCGCCAGATTACGGTCTCCACCGTGGGTATTGTGCCGGGGATCGATGCCCTTGCGGAAACGGGGCTGAATGTAGCCCTTGCGGTCTCGCTCCATGCACCCGACGACGCTACCCGGTCACAGCTTCTTCCCACCGGACGGAAGTTCGTCATCGAAGAAATCCTAGCGGCTGCCGATCGTTATCAGGCGCGCACCGGCCGTCCTGTGACCGTCCAGTACTGCCTCCTGCGCGGGGTCAATGATTCCCCCGACCAAGCGAAGCAACTCGCCGGGCTTCTCATAGGCCGCCGAATGCATGTGAACCTTCTCCGGTACAATCCGACCGGAATCGGCCTCCGCGGAAACGCCTACCAGACATCGACGGAAGAAGCCTCTGAAGGTTTCATGAACATCGTGCGCTCCTTGGGCGTCGTCGCCCATTTCCGGCGGCCCCGCGGGCGGGATATTGACGCCGCCTGCGGCCAATTGCGAAGAAGGATGGTGCCAGAGGCCGGGATTGAACCGGCGACCAAAGGCTTATGAGTCCTCTGCTCTACCACTGAGCTACTCTGGCATTTGTTTGTTTGACTGCGACTTAAGATAGTGACGTTTGACTCTTCTACAGTTGTTTTCTACAGTGGAGCCATGAAAACGAGCGCTCCAAAGAGTCACAACGTGTGGGAAAGAACCGCCGTCCAATGCCTGCTTCGCAACAAACAGAGTGGGAATTACTACGGTCGATTCACTCTGAACGGCAAGCAGAAATGGTTCCCGTTGGACACCGATGTCCTGGCGGTGGCGAAGCTGCGGCTGCCGGATAATGCGGCGGAAGTGGCGAAGCTGCGCGGCTCCTTCGTCAATGTCGAAACGGGCAAGGCAACGATGGGCGATTTGATGGAAGCCTACGTCGCGCGGACGAAAACCAATCCCGACTTCCGGCCCGCGACCGTGGCGGCCCGGCTGGTGGCGCTCAAGAAGCTGCAAAAGACCTGGCCCGGCATCGAGTCCTTGGAACCGAAGCAAATCACACCCTCGCAGGTCTTCGATTGGGCGACCAAGTTCAAGCTCGACGGAACGAACTATACCCCGCCCGGTGCAAAGACGGCAATCAAGGGTAACTCAGCCACGTCGGTCAACCGGGCCGTCGATACCCTGCGGCGGCTCTTGGACATCGCGGTCGAGCGTGGCCAAATCCACACGAACGCGGCAACGGTGCGCCCGCCCACCGGCCGGCTGAAAAAGAAGGTGGTGAAAACGAAGCTCGTCCTGCCTGGCATGGCCGAGGTGGAGAAACTTTTCGGCGCGATGGAAAATAACGGTGCGCCGGGCGGATGGGGCGTCGAGGCCGCCGATCTCTGCCGGTTTCTCACACTGTCCGGCGAGCGTATTGGCGAGGTGCCGCTGACGACGTGGCAGTGCGTCGATTGGGAACGCGAGCAAATGCGGATTCCGGGCTACAAGTCGGAGTCCTCGGACCGCTTCATTCCCGTCTTCCCCGCATTGGCCACGCTGCTCAAGAAAATCCGCGTGCGCCGGGAGTCGGCCGCGCGCTTCAATCCAGGAGGCGAAACGATGCTCAAGCCCGCCGATCCGATTTTCCGGTTGAAAGAATGCCAGAAAACGATCGATGCCGCGTGCGCCAAAACCGGAGTCCAACGGCTCACGCATCACGAATTCCGGCACCTGTTCGCGACCATCTGCATTGAGTCGGGCGTGGACATCCCGACCGTGGCCGAATGGATGGGCCACAACGACGGCGGCGTGCTCGCGATGGAAACCTACGGGCACCTGCGGCGCGACCACAGCCACGCGGCGGCGAAGCGGGTTCAATTCGGCAATTTGGTTCCGTCTCCGGTCAAGGCGGGCCGATGAGATAAACGGACAAATGGCACGGCAGCGAAAACGTGAACGGCTTCCGCCCCGAGGGCGTAGTCGTCGGCCTCCACTAAACCCCTCCGGCTTTGAGGATCTCGTGAAGGTTAGTCAACTGAGCGCGGCTGACCTTTTCGCCGGCTGCCATGCGGCCTGCGGCGTCGTCGAGCGACTTCTGGTTGGCCGGCGAGCCGACCCGGCTGAGGTGCTTAAGGTACGCCATTAGCGCCAACCGATCGGAGGGTGACATGCCGCTCACGGCCTCTTGGATTTGGACCAGAGTCATGACCCAAAGATTGTGGGTTCTCGATGCAACGGCAAGCGGGAGAGCCTAGTGTCCACTCGCCGCTCCTCATTCGTGGGCTAAGAGCAAAGCTTCGGCTCGTATCGCGGGGGAAACGTGCAGTCCCGCTTTCACTAGCTCGTCCAGCAGCGGTGAGAGCCTCGGCTCCAACCCTTTCAGCTTGGCCTGGAGAGCGATTCCCAATGTGCCGCTCAGAGGGAGATCGAAGACATCGGCGCATCGGCGGGCCGCGCGGTCGTCGAGTACGGCGGTAAATCCGGGATGCGTTTGCGCCCAGCAGATCACTTCACTTTCGCCCCGCCCCAAATCCCATGAGGAAACCATGGGGTCAACATTTCCAATCTCACGCACGAGCGCACCGCCGTCCGCTTCCAACCATTGGCGTGCCCGGTCTTCGGTCGGACCTTTCCGAATTTCCAAAGCAACTCCGCCCGGAATCACGATTTCTTTGCCCAATTGCTCCAACCAGTTGAGGCGCCCGATTTTTCCAAGACAGATCAACGGCGATGCATTGACGACCCACTTATCGGTCGCAGCCGAAGCCATGGCCAGGAGGCGCGTCAGGATGCGCCGATCTCGCGAGCCAGTTCGCCGGGATTAACCTGAAAAGGGGAAACGCCAAAGCGGGCTAAAGCGGAGATGAAATCCGCCCGGCTTAGCCCAGCCAATTCGGCCGCTTTGGCCTGCGAAAGCTTTCCGACTTCATACCACTTTGCCGCCGCAGCCAAGCGCAACTCGGACGCAAACTCTTGCTTGTCCTGCCGCAGCGCGGAAAAGGCTCCATCTGGCAGGTCGATTGTTATTTGCGTACTCATCTGAAGCATCAGAATAGCTGTCCAGGGCGGCATTGCAAAGCGCTTTTAGCGTATGAGACGCAAAATTAGGTATCGAAGATCACAGGGCCGGACGCGTGGAGAATTGCGGACAAATCAGGCTCCATGCTTAGGGCCTATTCCGATTCGCGGATGCGTGTCAAAGTAGGCGCATGAACTCAGAAAACAACTCCATCGCTCCTACGGGGACCGGAGTCACTCAGCCGACGCCCTCGCCCCTCGAACCGTTGACTTACTCCGTCGCCGAGGCCGCCTTTGTTCTCGGCGTCTCGCTTGCGACCGTTTACCGCCTGATCGCACGGCGGCTGCTCAGGCCATTGCCGGGCATGCGGCATAAGCGGCTTCCCAGGCGGCAGGTCCACGCCTACATCAACAGCGGGCAACCGTTGTCTGTGTAGGGCACGGCGAACAATTCCCGTCCGCCCTGATCCAAATCCATTGCCGCCCATGAGCGCTCCCAACAAAGATCGCGTGAACCGGCTCGTCCTGGAACTACTGGCCGAAGACCCCGACGATGCGGCGGTCGCCTTGTTCACCCGACTCTGCCGGCAATCGCCGAAATTGCGGGCCTGGCTTTGGGATGAATTCGCTCGGTCGCCGAAGACCCGCACAGAATTCGCCCGCCTCCTGGTGGAGCCCGGTGTCAAGGCGGACAAACTGACGCTCGCCCATGTGGCCGGTGAGGATCGCGCCCGGGCGGAGGAAACCGAGCGGCTGCGCGCCCGCTGGCTCCCGGCATCGGCGGTCCGGCCCTATGGCGGCCTCGGCCGCCCGGAAGTGGAAGGCTGGATTCGGCGCTACCAATCCGGTTCGCTCCATCCGGCCACCTTCCAGCTCGCGCTCGCCTGGCGGCGCACGAACGGAGCGCAGCCGGCGAGCCCCTCCCTGCTGC
>Ga0302325_10026062_pt1 | contig 12146 bp, 11 predicted proteins | sample Palsa_T0_2_FD_201948 | JGI IMG/M metagenome (GOLD analysis project Ga0302325, IMG submission 201948) | Peat permafrost microbial communities from Stordalen Mire near Abisko, Sweden - Palsa_T0_2 | ecosystem: Environmental > Terrestrial > Soil > Palsa > Peat permafrost | place: Sweden: Abisko...
CGAGCGTCATCAACGGACGCGGCCCGATGCGGTCGGTCAGCCGGCCGGCGATCGGCCCCATAACGATGATCACGAGCGTCGCGGGCAGGAATCGCACGCCCGCCTGCAGGGGCGAGTAGCCAAGGATGTTCTGCATGTAGAGCGCGAGGAAGAAGAACTGCGCGAGCATCGCGAACGAGATGATGAAAGCGACCAGGTTCGAACCCCAGAAGGAGCGCGACCGGAAGAACCTGAAGTCGATCATCGGCGCCTTGACCCGCAGCTCGATCGGCACGAACGACCCCAGCGCGACCAGCGCGATCAGGAACAGCGAGATCACCCGCGGGGAGCCCCAGTGCCACGCGTTGCCTTCTACGAGCGCCAGCACGATCGCGGTCAGGCCGACCGTGATCGCCGCGATCCCCGGGTAGTCGACAGCCTTGCCGACGGTCTCGTCGCGCGATTCTCGGGTAGCGAATAGCGTCACCGCGACGGCGACGATGGCGATCGGTGGGTTGATGAAGAAGATCGCCCGCCAGCTCACCTGCTCGGTGAGAAAACCCCCGACCACGGGACCGATCGCCAGCGCCAGGGCGCTCACCCCGGCCCAGGTACCGATCGCCATCCCGCGCTGTTGCGGAGGGAAAGCTTGGGTGATGATCGAGAGGGTCGCCGGCATCATGAACGCCGCACCAATGCCCTGCACCGCGCGGAAAGCGACCAGCGCAGTGTCGTTGGGGGCGAAGCCAATCGCCAGGCTGGAGAGCCCGAACACGATCACGCCGAAGACGAACATCCGGCGGCGTCCGAAGATGTCGCCGAGGCGCCCGCCGGTGACCATCAGCACGGCGAAGGTGAGCGTGTAGGCGTTGACCGTCCACTCGAGCGCCGACAGGCTGGCATGCAGGTCGCGCTGGATCGATGGCAGGGCCACGTTCACGACCGTGTTGTCGAGCATGACCATGAACAGCGCGAAGCACATCGCGGCCAGCGTCCACCAGCGGCTGTTCTCCTCGGTCACGAGGCGGTGCCGATGGGCCAAGATGCGCTGCGTCATGGGCGGAGTCCTTCCGGTCGGCACGCCGCCACGTCCTCGCGCTCGAGCAGCGTCAAGAGCGCTTGCGCGAGCGCGCGTCGTTCGGCGTCGGTCAAAGTCTCGGTGAACTGCTCCAGGCCGCTCAGGCGCGCGGCGTTGAGCCGGCGGATGACCGAGCGCCCGGGTTCGGTCAGGCTGACGCGCTTCATGCGTCGATCCTCGCTGTCCTCGTGGCGCGTGACAAAGCCGCGCCGAACCAGATCGTCGACCGTGCGGCTGGCCGCGGGAAGCGACACGAGCACAAGTTCCGCGGCTTCCTTGAGCGTCAGCTCGCGCGACGCGTCCTCGAGGTGGTGCAGAAGCTTGATCTGGGTCAGTGTCAGCTCAAGGGCCCCGACCGCCTCGAACAGGTCGGCATTGCAGTTCTTGTGTAGGAACACGACCAGCGCATAGAGATCGCCGGCCAGGTCCGTCGGCTCAACTGTACTTACTTGCATGCATGCAATTATTGCATACAAGTTCTGATTACGATAGTCGAAACAGTTGCTTCAGCAGAAACAAAAGCGGTCGGGTCGGACCTACGGCAGCAGCAGAACGTTGTTCGAATCCGCGCGCGGTGGGCCGATGTGGATTGATGCCGATGCGCTCAGGGACGGGCGGACCGCGGACGCATCGGTGGTCCCGCGCGGCGCGGTGGCGATCGTGTAGACGCCGGGCCGGAAATTGACCGTCACCTGCGTCGTGGCCTGGGGATTGATCGGGGCCGTGCTGGCCAGCGGGCGCATCTGGCCCGCTGCCGAGATCGCCAGCGCCTCGGCGTGGCTGGCCTGGTTGGTGACCACGAACACGACCGGCCCGGCGCCGACGGAGGCGGGGGAGACCGAAACCTTGGCGTCGTTGACGTAGACCGCGAGATTGATCGGAGCGGGCGGTCTGGGCTGGCTGGCCGGCACGTCGCTTCCGGACCCACACGCCGCGAGCGCAACTGTGCTCGCGGCGAGAATCACGATCATCGTCCTGCGCATTCCTGGCTCGGTGCTCCTCTCCGAGGTCCCCCGGCGACCGCGCTGGCAGCCGTGGGCTCGATGCCCAGGAAACCCTAGTGCACCAGGCAGTTCACTTCTAGGAATCCGGCGGCGAGCGGCTCGTCGTTGCCCCAGCCCGGCGCTCTGCCGCAAGCCGTCCTGCACGCCGTCCGGCCGCGGGCGTATCACCGTGCTGTGGAGTTGCTCGCGCAACCGATCCAAACGACAGAGTTCCTGGTGGTCGACACCGAGACCAATGGGCTCGGTGGCGAGCGCTGCGAGGTCACGGAGATCGGCGCCGTGCTAGTGGGCGGCGGGGAACTTCACGACCGCTGGGCCTCGCTGGTGGCGACCGCCGCGCCACTGCGGCGAGGCATCCAGCGCTTCACCGGGATCTCGCAGGCGATGGTCGACCATGCGCCGGCGCCGGAAACCGTCCTGCCGCTGTTGGCCCAACGGCTGCAGGGCCGGGTGATGGTCGCCCACAACGCCCCATTCGACCGCCGTGTGCTGCTCCAGGCGTTCGCCCGCGCCGAGTTGGCGTGGCCCGACCCGCCTGTGATCTGCACCGCGGCGCTCGCGCGGGCGATGCTGCCGCTTCAGCGCGAGCGGCGGCTGGGCGCGGTCGCCGATGCGCTCGGGATCGACGTCGAGCTGGCTCATCGCGCGCTCCCTGACGCCGAGACCTGTGCGCGGGTCCTGTGCGCACTGTTCCCGCGGCTGTGCGCGAATGCGACGACGGTCGCCGGCGCGCTCGCGTTGCTCGCGCCGCGCCGCCGGCGGTCCGCGGTGCGCCGGCGCACGCCGTCCGTGCTGGAGCGACCCCAGCTCGAGTTCGGCGAGCTCCCACGCGACCCTGGCGTGTACCTGTTCCGCGACGCGGCCGGTCGCGCGTTGTACGTCGGCAAGTCGGTGTCGATTCGTAGCCGGGCCCGAGCTCACTTCGCGCCATCGGCCGCGCCCGCCCAGTGGACCTCGCACGCCTCGGTCGTCGACTACCGCGCGACCAGCTCCGAGCTCGGTGCGCTGGTGCTCGAAAATCGGCTGATCAAGGCGCTGCGTCCGCCGGGCAACATCCGCCTGGCCCGGCGCGACGATCGTCTCGTCTACATCCGCTGCCGACTGGACATCTCGTTTCCCATCCTCGAGGTGGCGCCGGACCCGGCGGCCGGCCACGCGGTCACGATCGGGCCGCTGCGGGGGCGCCGGCTGGCATTGGAGCTGATCGAGCAGCTCGACTCATTGTTCGGTCTGCGCCATTGCGGTCGCCGGCTCCCGCGCCGCCAACATCCATCGGCCTACGGACAGATGGGGCGCTGCCTGTCGCCGTGTCTGGGCGATCTCGATCCGAACCTGTACCGGCGCCGGTTGGACCAGGCGCTGCGCTTGTTCCTGGGGGGCAACGGCGATGTGGGGGCGGGGCAGCGCCTGCTCGATCACGTCCGGGCCCAGATGCGCGACGCCGCCGCGCAACAGCAGTTCGAACGGGCGGCATGGCTGCGCCGGCGGGCGCAGCGGTTGGGCGCGATCCTGGCCGGTCTGGACGGGGTGCTGGAAGCCACCCACGCCAGACCGCGACTGGTGCTCGCCGCGCACCCCACCCGGCCGCGCTTCGATGCGTTCTGGCTGGCGGGCGGGCGGCTGCTGGACTGGGGCCCGCTGAGCGTTGATCTCGACGAGCTGAAGCGCCGGACCGACGCGGTGCTCGCGGTTGCGGGACGGTCCGGTGAGCTCGGCGCGCACGTGCCGCCCGACGAGGTTGACGAATTACGGATCGTCGGCCGATGGCTCGCGGCGCATCCCGATGCGCCGCAGCTGGTCCTGGCGCCGGCGCCGGATCGGACGGCGCTGGCGGCGTTCGCGCGCCTTGACTCAGCGCTCGAACGGCAGCTCGACGACCTCAGCCCGAATGCCATCGGGACCGACCGAGAGTCGTGAGCCGGGCGGCGCCTCGCGGCGGACCAGTGCGAGGGCGATCGGGCCCAGTTCGGGCGAGTCGGTCACGCTACCCAGGCGCCCGACGGGCCGGCCGTCGCACACGATCTCGGCACCCGGGCTGGCCGGGGCGGAGAGCCGCACGCCGCGCAGCTGGCGGTTGGGCTTGCCGCGGTAGTACAGGCGCGCCACGGTCTCCTGGCCGACGTAGCAGCCCTTCGTGAACGACACCGCGCGGGCGTTCAGCCCCGCCTCCTGCGGGATCACCGTGTCGTCGAGATCGACGCCGTAGCGGGGGCGGCCTCGTTCGATGCGCATCGCCTCGGCCACCGCCTCGGACACCCGCGGCACGCCCCGTTTCCGCAGCGCGGTCGCGACGGCCGCCGTGTCATCCGCAGCGCAGAGCAGGTCGATGCCGAGGTCGGTGCGGATCGCGCGAACACTCAGGCCGGCGAGGTCAGTCCTGAGGTGGGCGTGCTCGGTCTTTGCGAGATCGTCAGCGGCGATGATCGCATCCGCCCCGGGGCCGATCAGCGAGAGCAGGCCTCGCTGGACCGTCCGCTTGTGCAACTCCACGGCATAGCCGATGCTGAAGCGGCGGATCAGGTTGAACAGCTCCTGGAGCGCCCCGCGCTCGGTGTCGAGCAGCAATTCGTCTCCGGCGTCGAGGATCCGCAGGTCCCCGAGCATCTTGCCCTTCGGGGTCAGGAAGGCGGCGTAGCAGCCGCTTCCCGGTGTAAGCGCCTCGACATCGTTGGTCACCTGTCCCTGCAGGAAGCTCTTGGCGTCGGATCCGGTCAGGGCGAGCTTGCCCCGCTCAGAGCGGTCAAACAGCCCGCAGGCCTCGGTGACCGTGCGGTATTCCAGGGTGGGCGAGGGCAGCGAGGTCACAGCGGAGAGGATAGGACGCTGCTCGGCGTGAGGCCGACGGGGCCCTGGTCCTGAGCCAGGTCGGCTCTCGTTCGGGATCCCGTTGGCACTGAGCAGTCGGAGGGTCGGTACGCTGCAGCCCATGACGCTGGCCGACAGCTTTGCCCAGATCGTCGACGCGCTGCCCGACGACTGGACCGATCTCGAGCTCGATCTGCGGATCTTCGAGGAGCGCCGCTACGTCGAGGCGGCGATCATGCTCGTCACCTGCAACGCCCAGCCATACTCCAAGCACGACTGGCACTGGCGGTTGCTGGTCGCGCACCGGTTCGGCCACGCGGCCGCGGTGCCGTCGGTCCATCTGGCCCTGAAGCTGCTCGACGATGCCGGCATCGGGGGGGAGTTGGCGCTGCGCCAGGTCCGCACCGGGCGCGTCGAGGTGACCCAGATGTGGGGTCGGCCGGAGTCCGTGCGCGCGGACTTCAGGCGGCTGCGAGCCCAGTAGGTGGTCCTCGCCGCCGATCTGTTCGCATGCACGCCGTCCGTCCCCACCGACGTGTCCGATCGCTGATGGCGCGTGTGGTCGCGTTTGTCCCGGATCTGCTGTTCGGCTCCAACGTGCTGGGTGCGCTGCGCGCGGGCGGGCACGACGCGATCCTGGTCAGCGCCGAGGACGGCCTGCGCAGCGCGCTGCCCGGCGCTGAGGTCCTCATCATCGATCTGACCGCCGATGCGGGCCCTCGGATCGAGCTGACGACGCACGCGCTCGGTGGCGATGGGCCCAGGACGCTCGCGTTCTATTCGCACGTCGAGGCTGACGTGCGCGCCCTGGCCGAGCAGGCCGGCTTTGATCTCGTGATCCCCCGTTCGCGGATGGCCCGTGAGGGGCCGGCGCTGGTGGACGGTCTGCTGGCGAGATAAGCGCGCGGCTCCGAAGCGAACTTTGGCATTGTGCGTCCGCCCGTCGGACGCGAAACGCCAAGGTTCAGCGCGGGCGCGCCCCCGGACCGAACTTTGGCATTGTGCGTCCATGCGTCGGACGCGAAACGCCAAGGTTCGCGGCCAACCCCCGTGGTTGAGGTTCACGCTGCTGGGATGAACTCAGCGAGCGCCGTTGACGAAACTCGGGTCGAACATGGTCTCGACGTCGGGCGGGCGGCGGACGATCCCAAACCGGGCCTCCCACGCCGCCCAGGCCCTCAACGGGCCCAGATCGAGCTCTCCGACGCGCCCGTCGGGAGCGCGGAACGCGGGGGTGATGGCCGCCAGTTCGGCCTTGACCAGCTGTGGGTCGAGGCCGGCCACGCGCGACTCCAGGTCCGCCGCGCTGGCGGCCTGGTTGGTCACGGTCACGTCGTAGCCCTGCACGAGCGCGCGCACGACCGACCGCGCCAGTTGGGGATCGGCTTGCAGGCTCGACCGAGTCGCGCACAGCACCAGCTCGGGGTAGGCGGGCGCTCCGTAGCGCTCGACCCGGAAGATGTGAAACCCGGGGCGTCGGAGCTGCAGGGTCACGCCCTCGTCGTTCCAGAACGCGGTCGCCGCCGCGACCCGGCCTGAGAGCAGATCCGGGACCGCGTTGAAGCCGATCGTGATCGTCTTGAGCTTGGCCGGATCGCCGCCGGCCCCGGCGACGATCGAATCCAGGACCGCGGTGTCGCTCGGGTCGCCCGTCACGCCGACGGTCTTGCCCTCCAACTCGCGGGGGTTGTGGATCTGCGGCCCGGCGATCACGGCCGCCAGCGGGCGCTGCACGATCGCCATGATGCCGACGATGTCCTGGCCCCGCTCACGGGCGATCGCGAGGTCGTGGATGTCGAGGATGGCGAAGTTCGCCCGGCCGGTTTCGAGCAGCTTGATCGAATCGGTCGATGCGGACGGAGCGACGACGTGCAGGTCAACTCCCTGCGCCTTGTCGAACCCCCGCGCGAGTGCGGTATAGATGCCGGCATGGATCGCGTTGGGGGTGAAGTCGAGGACGAGCGTGGCGTTCCGCGTCGACCCGGTATGCGAGCTGGAGGAACCGCATCCGGCGACCAGCGCGGCTGCGGCGAGCAGGGCCACGAAGGCGAGGAACGGGGGCTGAGCGCGTCGGATCAGGCAGCTGAGGATAGGCGGCCGGGGCTTCTCCGTAGAATCCCCGTTACGAGCATGCGCCGCCGCGTCACGTTCAGCCGCAACATCACGCTGTCGCTCTCGCGGACGTGCCGCTGCTACTGCAAGTACTGCGCGTTTGCGACGCATCAGCCCCACCTGTATTCCCCGACTGAGGTGCGGGAGATCCTGGACCGGGCGGTCAAGCGCCATCACGTCAAGGAGCTGCTCGTGCTGACCGGTGAAAAGCCCGAGGTCAATGCCGGCGTCGCCGCGCGCCTGGCCGAGTACGGGTTCGAGGACTTCACCGCCTATGTCGCATGGACCTGCGAGCAGGCACTCGAGCGAGGGCTGCTCCCGCACACCAATCTCGGTGCCTTGAGCCGCGGCGATCTTCGCCAGCTACGCGAGGTGACCGCGTCGCAGGGGCTGATGCTCGAGTCGATCTCCGAGCGGCTGATGGAGACCGTCCATGCGGGCTCTCCGAGCAAACATCCGGCGCGCCGGATCGCCACGATCGCGGCCGCCGGTGAGCTGAAGATCCCGTTCACCAGCGGGATCCTCGTCGGGATCGGCGAGACCGAAGAGGAGCGCATGGCCTCGCTGGCCACGCTCGCCGAGCTGCACGGACGCTACGGCCACATCCAGGAGGTGATCCTCCAGAACTTCGTTCCGCATCAGAGCTACTACGGTCGGGAGCCCGCGCAGATCGCCGACGCCGCCGCGCGCGACTACTGGCGCACCGGGGTCGGCCACGGGCCGCAGCTCGACGCGCCCGCCTGGGCGTGCGAGGTCACGATCGATGATCTCAAGCGGCTGATCGCGCAGGCGCGGCGGCTGATGCCGGACGTTGGCATCCAGGTGCCGCCCAACCTGTCGGACTGGTGGGCCGAACTCGTCCGCGCCGGCGCCACCGACCTGGGGGGTCTGAGCGCCAACGGCGACCACATCTCCCCCGAGCACCCGTTCCCCTCTCCCAACCAGGTCCGCAAGCGACTGCTGGAAGACGGTGTGGCACTGACCGAGCGGCTGTGCGTCTATCCCGAGTACATCGACCAGGAGTGGATCGCCCCGGCGGTGCTCGATGTGATCAAGCGCTGCTACTGGTCGTTCATCCCTCGCCGCGGCAGCGGTCGGCGGGCCGAGGTGGCGGTCAGCGACGACGCGGCACCGCGCGCCGTGGCCAAGGCGGCCGAAGGCCGGGCACTCAGCCCGACCGAACTGACCGCCCTGTTTGCCGAGCAGCGCCCCGAGGTGATCGAGGAGATGCGCAGCGCCGCGGATGAGCTGCGCCGGCGGCTCGCGGGTGACACGGTCACGTTCGTCGTCAACCGCAACATCAACGTGTCGAACATCTGCATCGTCGGCTGCGCTTTCTGCGGCTTCGGCCAGGCCCGCCGCTCACCCGACGCCTATGTGCACTCCGAGGAGGAGTTTGCCCGCCGGGTCGGCGAGGCGATCGACGCGGGCGCGACCGAGATCTGCATGCAGTCCGGGATTCATCCGGACTGGGGGCTCGAGGATTACGAGAAGTGGCTGCGCCTCGCCAAGCAGCTCGCTCCCGCGATCCATCTGCACGCGTACTCGCCGATGGAGATCGCACACATGTGCGACGTCAGTGGGCTGCCTCCGCGGACGGTCTTCGGCCGCCTGAAGGACGCGGGGCTCGGCTCAACCCCGGGGACCGCCGCCGAGGTGCTCCACGACGGAGTACGCGAGCGCATCTCCCCGAACAAGCTGCCCGTGGCGCGGTGGCTGGAGATCATCGAGGCCTCGCACGCCGAGGGCATCCGGTCGACCGTGACGGTGATGTTCGGCCACATCGAGGAGCCGTGGGAGCTGGCTGAGCACATGCGGGTGGTTCGCGAGCTGCAGGAGCGCACCGGCGGCTTCACCGAGTTCGTGCCACTGTCGTTCATTCCCTTCCACACGCTGCTGGGTCGCACCCATGGGGTGCAGGAGATCTCCGAAGCCGAGAACCTCAAGCACACTGCCGCGTTCAGGCTCGCGCTCGGCACCACCGTGCGCAACCTCCAGGCCAGCTGGGTGAAGATGGGCCTGGATGCTGCCACCGAGGCGCTGCGGTGGGGAGTCAACGATCTCGGGGGCACGCTGATGGAGGAGTCGATATCGCGCATGGCCGGCAGCTATCACGGCGTCATGCTCGAGCCCGAGGACCTGATCGCCGCCGCCCACCGCGCCGGCCGCCCAGCGGCGGAGCGCACCACCCTGTATGACATTCGCCGGCGCTACGAGCTGCCGGTGAGCACGGGGTGAGCGTCGAGCGAGGCGCCGGGAGCGCCGGGCGTTCCGGTGCCACTGCCGAACGGCCGTCGCTGTTCGCGGGGGTCGAGCCGCTCGAGGTGTTCGTCGAGCTGCTGGCCGAACTCGACACCGACACCTCGTCGACCGAGTTCTACGACCGGATCTGCGAAGCCATCTGCCGGCTGACCACGATGCGGCGCGCGGCGATCTTCATGGCCGACGCCGCTCGCCGGCGGGTGCGCGCGGTGGGGGCGCACGGCACGTCGTTCTCGCAGCTCGCCGCGTTGCGTCCGACGCTCTTCAACACGCCGATCGCGCAGCGCGCGCTGCTCGAGGACGAGGTCGTGGTGGTCTCGGAGGGGATCGGGGAGGCGGTGCCCCGCGAGTACGCGGAGCTGCTGGGCATCACCACGCTCGTCTGCACGCCGCTCAGCGCCGCCGGTCGCGCCTATGGTGTGATCTGCGCGGATCGCGGCGGCGGGCGCTTCGAGCTCTCCGACGGCGAGCGCCACCTTCTGTGGACGCTCGGTAAGACCGCGGCGCTGGTGGCCACGGCGCGCAACGCGACGCGTCAGCAGGAGCGCACGCGGCGGCTCGGCGAGCGGCTCGAGCTGGCGCGCGAGATCCACGAGCGGGTGATGCAGCGGCTGTTCGGGGTATCGCTCGCGCTGAGCGCCGAGAAGCCGCTGGGCTCGGAGGAGCGCGAACGGTGTCGGGTCGAGATGCAGCAGGCGCTGAGCGACCTACGCCGGGCGCTCGAGCGGCCGCTGGCCCCGCTTCCGCCGGAGACCGGGACCACGCTCGCGGCCGAGCTCGACCGGGTCGCCGGCGCCCCCGGCTCGTCGGTCCGCGTCGATTGGCCCCAGGACGTCAGCGTGCCCGCGGATGTCGAGCCGCTGGCCCAGTCGGTGCTGGCCGAGGCGCTGCGCAACATCGCCAAGCACGCCGCCGCCTCGAGTGTCGAGGTCGCGGTCTCGCGCGACGAGGACACGGTGATGCTCGAGGTCCGCAATGACGGCGTGGGCTCGGGCGCCCGGGGGGCCGGCATGGGTCTGCGCCTGGCCGCATTTGAGGCCCTCCAGCACGGGGGAGTAGTCGAGTTCGGATCCCCGGGGCCCGGCCAGTGGCGCGTGCGGTTGGTCGTGCCGCTGAAGCGGGAAGCGTCGTGATGACCCCGACGCTGCCGACCGATCCGATCTCCGAGCGGCGCCTGCGCGTGCTGGTCGTCGACGACCACGATGTCGTGCATTGGGGCTTTCGCGTCCTGCTCGGAGAACAGCCATGGGTCGAGCGCTGCCTGGCGGCTCGGACCGGCGCCGAGGCGCTGGAGCTGGTGCGCCGGTTCGAGCCGGACGTGGCTCTCGTCGACCTGTTCTTGGTCGGCGAGTCCGGCGCCGACGTATGTGAGTCGATTCGCCAGGCCTCGCCCTCCACGCGCGTCCTGTTGATCTCGGGCGCGGGCAGGATGTCGCCCGCGGCTGCCCGGGCCGCCGGTGCCTCGGGGTTCGTATCGAAGGATTGGGAAGCCCGCGATGTCGCCCGGGCGGTGCGGATGGTGGGGCTCGGGATGACGATGTTCGCGCCCAAGGCAGAGCAGCCGACACCACTGCTGACCGAGCGTGAGCACGAGGTGCTCGATCTGATCGCGGCCGGTTCGACCAACCGCGAGATCGCGCAGCGGCTGTTCCTCTCTCCGCATACGGTCAAGGAGCACACGAGCGTTCTGTATCGGAAGCTGACGGCGCGCAACCGGGCCGAGGCAGTCCAGCGGGCGCAGCGGATGGGCTTGCTGGGCTGACCCCGCTCCCCCCGAACTCGTGGGAACGACGCCGCTGCGCTGCGTCGGTTCCGCTCCCCCCGATCGGGGGGAAGTCCGAGTCAGGGCTGTATCTGCGTCGCGTCTTCTGAGTAGCTACACACGCATGAGTTCACTCACCGCAATTCTGTTCCCTGGACAGGGCAGCCAGACGCCCGAGATGCGCGACCTCGTGGTCGAGGTCGCCCCCGAGCTGCTGTCGACCGCCATCGAGGTCGTCGGCGCGGATCCGTTCCCGCGCGCCGGGGAGGGCACCAACTTTGCCCAGCCGGCGATCTTCTGCGCCAGCCTGGCCGGGTGGACGGCGCTCGGCCGGCCGCAGGGCGACCTGATGGCGGGCCACTCGCTCGGCGAACTCGCCGCGCTGGTCGCGGCCGGGAGCTTGGCGCAGCGCGACGGACTCGAGCTGGTGGCGTTGCGTGGTCGCCTGATGCACGAAGCCGGCGAGCGGGCCGGCGACGGCGGAATGGTGGCGCTGCTGGGTTCGGGCGCCGCCGAGCGGGCTGCCGAGATCGCGGACGCCCATGGGCTGGCGGTCGCGAACGACAACTCTCCCCAGCAGGTCGTGCTCTCCGGCGCCCGCAACGCGCTGCCCGCAGCCGCCGAGCACGCGAAAACGCTCGGGCTGCGCGCCATGGAGCTCCCGGTCACGGGCGCGTTTCACTCGCCGATGATGGCCTCGGCCGCGCCCGAGTTCGCGGCGGCGCTCGAGCGCGTGGAGATTCGCCCGCTATGCGTTCCCGTGCTCTCAGCGGTCACCGCTGAGCCGTTCGAAGACGTCCGGCGCGGACTCCTCGACGCGCTCACGATGCCGGTGCGTTGGCGTGAGACGATGCTGGCGCTGCACCGGCTGGGCGCCGATCGGTTCGTCGAAGTGGGGCCGGGGCGCGTCCTCACCGGCCTGGCCAAGCGGACCCTCCGGGACGTGGAGCTGGTCCATGCCTGACACGGCGCCTCGCCGTGAAGGCTGTGCTCTGGTCACCGGCGCCTCGCGCGGTATCGGAGCCGCGATCGCCCGGGCGCTCGCCCGCGACGGCTGGCCGGTCGGTGTCAACTATCGGGCCGACCAAGCGGGCGCGGAGGCCGTGGTGGCGGAGATCGAGCGCGGGGGCGACCGCGCGGTGGC
>Ga0302325_10026065_pt1 | contig 12146 bp, 7 predicted proteins | sample Palsa_T0_2_FD_201948 | JGI IMG/M metagenome (GOLD analysis project Ga0302325, IMG submission 201948) | Peat permafrost microbial communities from Stordalen Mire near Abisko, Sweden - Palsa_T0_2 | ecosystem: Environmental > Terrestrial > Soil > Palsa > Peat permafrost | place: Sweden: Abisko...
AGGCCTGCCACGCGGCGTGCTGAACATCGTGAACGGTTGGGGCCCGGACGCCGGAGAGGCGCTGCTGCGCCATCCGGACGTGAAATTGATCAGCTTCACGGGATCGACCGACACCGGACGGTTGATTAGCCAGGGCTGCGCACCCACGTTCAAGCACTGCCACCTGGAAATGGGCGGGAAAAACATCATCATGGTGATGGAGGATGCCAATATCGAATTGGCGGTTGACGGCGCGGTGTGGGGCGGGTTTGGAACTACTGGGCAGCGCTGCACGGCGGCGAGCCGCGTGGCGGTGCACAAGAAAGTGTATCGGGAGTTCACCGAGCGGTTTGTGGAACGTGCGAAATCTTTGAAAGTGGGAGACGGGCTGGACCCGACCGTGCAAATGGGCCCGTGCATCAACGAGGCACAGCTGAATACGGTGATGAAGTATGTCGAAATTGGCCGCGGCGAGGGCGCCAAGCTGGCCTGCGGCGGGCACCGGCTACAGGCCGATGGATGGGCCAACGGCTGGTTCCACGAGCCGACGGTATTCGTGGAGTGCGATCCGAAAATGCGAATCGCGCAGGAGGAAATTTTCGGGCCGGTGGTTTCGGTGATGCCGATCGAGGATATGGACGAGGCGATCGAAGTAGCGAATGGCGTGAAGTATGGGTTGTCGTCGTCGATTTACACCCGGGATGTGAACCGGGCGTTCCGAGCGCAGCGGGACTTGGACACCGGGATCGTTTACGTGAATGCGCCGACCATCGGAGCCGAGACGCATTTGCCGTTCGGGGGAACCAAAGCTACCGGAAACGGGCATCGCGAGTCCGGCATGGCCGCGCTGGATTTTTATTCGGAGTGGAAGTCGATCTACATCGATTATTCCGACAAGCTGCAGCGGGCGCAGATCGATAATTCCTAGTGTTGCCGGGTGTGAGCGAAACCGTTATGCCGGATCTAAACGTCTAGTAGGTTAGACATGAAATTTGCAAGGGGACAGGGGTGAGACGCGCATGGGTAATCGATCCGTTCTAGTCTTGGCGGTACTGGCGCTGGCGATGAGCCTTTCGGCGCAGACGGGTTCGGAACCGAAGGCGGCCGTGGCCTCGATGGATATTGCCGGCGGCTGCGCGGCACTGCAGGCCGCTGCGACGATAGACCCCTCCGCGGCACGCGGTTTTGACGTAGCCAGCCTCGACCGTTCGGTGAAACCGTGCGATGACTTCTTCCAATTTGCCGGCGGCAGCTGGTTGAAAGCCAATCCCATTCCAGCCGCGTACGCGCGCTGGGGCAACTTCGACTTACTGCGGGCGCATAACGAAGACGTGCTGCATGAGATTTTGGAGACCGCCGCCAAGAATCAAAACGCCGAGCCCGGCAGCAACGAGCAAAAAATCGGGGACTTTTATACGAGTTGCATGAATACCGACGCGATCGAAAGCGCCGGGCTGAAACCTCTGGAGCCCGAGTTCGAAAGAATCGCGGCCATCAATAACGTCGAAGAACTCCAGGCGGAGATCACCCACCTGCAAATGGAGGGTGTGAATAGCGGGTTCGTGTTCCGATCGCAGCAGGATTACAAGAACAGCACGAAAGTAATCGGGGGTGCGGTTCAAGGCGGCCTGGGCTTGCCGGACCGGGACTACTACACCAAGACGGACGAGAAGTCGGTGAAGCTGCGCGAGGCATACGTAGCCCACGTCGCGAAGATGCTGTCGCTGGCCGGCGATGATGCGGGATCGGTGGACGCGGAAGCCAAAACGGTAATGGCGCTCGAGACCAAACTGGCGGAGGCGTCACTGACGCGTGTGGAGCGCCGCAATCCGGACAACGTCTATCACGTGATGTCCGTGGCGGATCTGAAAACGGCGACGCCGTCCCTTTCCTGGGAAAGGTATTTTCATCAAATTGGATTCCCGGCGATCGACTCGATCAACGTGGCCGAGCCGGCATTTTTCAAAGCCTATAGCGGAATGATGACCGAAACGCCGTACGCTGATTGGAAGGTGTATTTGCGTTGGCAACTGGTGCATTCCTCCGCGGACGGGCTGCCCTCGGCATTCGTGGACGAAGATTTCAATTTTTACGGAAAGACGCTGAGCGGAACGCAGGAGTTGCTGCCGCGTTGGAAGCGCTGCGCGCGCGCGACCGACGCGGAGCTGGGCGAGGCGCTGGGTCAGGTCTATGTGAAAAAGGCGTTTCCGCCGGAATCCAAAGCGCGGGCGTTGGAAATGGTGCACAACTTGATCGCGGCGCTGCGCGATGACCTGGCCACGCTGGACTGGATGGGACCCGAGACCCGCAAGCAAGCGCAGGTGAAGCTGGGCGCGATTGCGTTGAAGATCGGATATCCGGACCACTGGCGCGACTACTCGGCGTACAAGGTGGTGCGGACGTCGTACGCGGAGAATGTTGAAAAGGGCGACGAATTCGAGTTTCATCGCGTCGCCGCAAAAATAGGCAAACCCGTGGATCGTACCGAGTGGGGCATGACGCCTCCGACGGTCAACGCCTACTACAGCCCTTCGATGAACGAGATCGTATTTCCGGCGGGAATTCTGCAGCCCCCGTTTTACGATGCCAAGCGCGACGACGCGTTGAATTACGGTGGCATGGGCGCGGTGATCGGACACGAAATGACCCACGGTTTCGACGATCAGGGAGCAAAATTCGATGCCCAGGGAAATCTCAAGAACTGGTGGACACCCGAAGACCTGAAGAATTTTCAGGCCCGGTCGCAGTGCGTCATCGACCAATTCGATGGCTATGAAGTTGAACCCGGCCTGCACGAAAACGGTAAACTCGTGGTGGGAGAGAGCATCGCCGACCTGGGCGGGGTGACTATCGCTCACGCGGCGTTTGAGAAGACCCTGGCCGGAAAACCAGCGCCCCCTGAGATCGACGGTTTCAGCGCGGAGCAGCGGTTCTTCCTGGGATTCGCACAAATATGGTTCGGATCGGCGCGGCCCGAGGAGCAACGCGTGCGAGTTGCCACCGACCCGCACCCGTTACAGCGCTTCCGCGCGAACGGCTCCCTCTCGAACATGCCATCGTTCAGCAAGGCCTTTGGATGCTCCGCTGGGTCGGCGATGGTGCGACCGGAAAAAACGCAGTGCCGGATCTGGTAGCGCCGAGCGAACCAACCGTTGCCTGGCGGAATCGCCGGAAACCATTGCCAGGAAGCCCTTTGCGGGGCGTCGAGGCGACGCCCGCGATACGCGGCAGACCGAATGGTTATCGGCGGCAGGCTTCGCTGGTTGACGCTCGCGCGCGTCTCCTCTAAAATTTGAAAGAGACCATCCTGAGGTCAAGTACGGCAGGCTTACTATGAGTGCATCCACTGTCCATCAAAAGCGCCACCAGAAGATTTTGACCGACGTGGTGCGCACCTACATCGAAACCGGGGAACCAGTGTCTTCGGGCTCGATTGCGCGGGTGCACGCAGAGGCGCTCAGCCCGGCCACCATCCGCAATGTGATGGCGGACCTGGAAGGCGAAGGATATTTGTTTCAGCCGCACACCTCAGCGGGGCGGGTGCCGACGGCTTCGGCATACCGCTTCTTCGTTGAGCAGATTTCGTCGCAGGCGACGGTGCGTCCCGAGGACCGGGACTGGATCCGGAAAGAACTGGCCAGCGCGCACACCCCGGAAGCGGTGATGGAGCGCGCGAGTCACGTCCTGGCGGCGGTATCGCGGGGCGTAGGGATCATAATTTCGCCGCCACTCGCGCGCACCGTGGTCGAACACCTCAAATTTGTTTTGCTGCCGGAAGGCCGGGTGTTGGTCGTGCTGGTCGCCAGCGGAGGAATGACACGAGACAAGGTGATTCGTCCCGAACGGGTATTCCGGCAGGAAGATCTCGACCGCATATCGGGGCACTTGAACGCGCATTATTCCGGCTGGACCCTGGAAGCGATTCGCGGCGAACTGGAAACGCAACTAGCCAACGACAAGGAAAGATACGATCGCCTGGTGGGAGGCGCGCTGGAGCTGTGCGATCCGGCCATCCTGGGAGACGACGAGACTCGGCAAGTATACGTGGACGGAGCCGCACAGTTCGCCACCACACTAGGGTTCGCGAGCCAGGAACAAATGCGCGAATTGCTATCGACCATCGAAGAGCGCGGCCGCTTAATCGCCCTGCTCGACGGATGCATCGATGGGCCCGAGCCGGTGCACGTCGAGTTGGGTGTAAAACAAATTACCGACGCCGGAAAACACCTCGCACTGATTAGCGCGCCGTATATGCAGAACGCCCAGGTGCAAGGCGCACTGGGTATTCTAGGACCAATGCGCATGCACTACGAGCGGGTGATCACCGCGGTGGCCTTCATGGCCGAGTTCTTCAGCACAAATACTTTGGAAAGTTGATCCTATTGAATCATCGAGATTCCGAAAAGAAAAAGATCAAGATCGAATTTGGCCCGGAAGTGAACGCTGCCGGGGAGAGCGATATCCCTATGCCGGGGGCCGACGCCGGTGGCGACGCGGAGAATCGCTTCGGCACCGCCAGCGCAGGCGACGCGTCTCTGGAGGCTTGGAAGAAGCTGCAGGACGACAACAAGGACTTGCTGCAAACCCTGCAGCGGCGCCAGGCCGATTTTGACAATTACCGCCGGCAGTCCGAACAGCGCTTGGCGAAAGAGCATGCCCGTGGAATCGAAACGCTGGCGGAAAAATTGCTGCCGGTGCTGGACGGCTTCGATCGCGCACTAGCGGCATACAACGATCCCGCCGTGCAGGAATATGCCAAAGGCGTGGAATTAATTCGCAAGCAGCTCTGGGACGTGCTGGCCAAGCAGGGAATCGAGCGCATCGACGCATTGGGGAAGCCGTTCAATCCGCATTTGCACCACGCCATCGAAAGCGTCGAGACCAACGAATATCCAGACGGCACCGTCACCCAGGTATTGCAGCAAGGCTACATTTTCCACGACCGAGTTCTGCGTCCAGCGATGGTGAAGGTTTCCAGCCACAGCGAATCGGCCGCATCGGGTCAGGGGTAGACGCCGGTCATGCCCTCCGCTAGCAAACGCGATTACTACGAGGTCCTGAGCGTCACCCGCGAGGTGAGCGCGGACGGCATTAAGTCCGCCTACCGCAAGGCCGCTTTGCAGTGGCACCCGGATCGCAACCCCCAGAACAAAGAAGAAGCCGAGCACATGTTCCGCCAAGCGTCGGAGGCCTACAGCGTGCTTTCCGATCCCGAGAAGCGGGCGGTGTACGACCGCTACGGACATGCCGGGCTTTCCGGAGGATCGTTCGAAGGCGGATTTAATTCGACCATCTTCGAGGAATTTCAAGACATCTTCGACCTTTTCGGGATGCAGGACCCGCTAGGCGGCACTCGCGGCGGGCGGCGCGGGCGAGCCGCGCGCGGACAGCGCGGCGAGGATTTGCGTTACGACCTGACCATGACGTTTGAGGAAGCGGCGTCAGGCATGACCACGCAAGTGCGGATGACGCGGCGGGAGACCTGCAGTTCCTGCAAGGGAACCGGCGCGAAAGCCGGCACCGGGATGGCCACCTGCCAGACATGCCGGGGGCAGGGGCAGGTCCACTACCAGCAAGGATTCTTCGCTATTTCGCGCACATGCCCGGCTTGCCAGGGCGCGGGACAAGTGATTCGCGAGGCTTGCGCGCAGTGCCGCGGCCAAGGCCGGATCGAGCGCGATAAAGTGCAGGAACTGAAGGTTCCGGCGGGCGTCGACTCGGGGACGCGAGTGCGCTACACCGGGGAAGGCGAACCCGGAACGAACGGCGGCCCTGCGGGGGACCTCTACGTTTTCGTGGAAGTGAAAGACCACGCGTTCTTCGAGCGGCGCAATTCCGATTTGTATCTTACTATCCCGATCACCATGTCCCAAGCGGCGTTGGGAACGCGAGTGCAGGTGCCCACGCTTAGCGGTGAAGAGGATCTAGAGATCCCGGAGGGCACGCAATCGGGTCAGACGTTTCGCAAGCGCGGCAAGGGCCTGCCGAATCCTCGCGGAGGACGCGGGGACTTGTATATCCACGTGCGGGTGGTGGTGCCGTCGAAGTTGAACAAGGAGCAGCGGCGTTTGATGGAGCAGCTCGGGCAGGTATTGAAGCCGGAGAACAAGCCGATCGAGCGGACCTCCAGTTTTTTCGACAAAGTAAAAGACATTTTTGGGTAGCGAGCAGGTGAGTACGGCACGGTTGTGATTTGCCGGCGGCTGCGTTTCGGGCCGACACACACTTCTTCCGTCTGCAGGGGTTCTCCCTCGCCACCGCTGGTCCCGATTTAATTGAACGGGAAGGTACAAGGTTCACGATCATGCGCAGGCGATTTTTTGTAGACCGTTTTGATGGCGACTCGGCCACGGTTCACGGCGAGACCGCGGAACATTTGGGTAAAGTGCTGCGTGCCGAAGCGGGGCAGCTCTACGAATTGAGTGACGGGAACAAGGTGTGGCTGGGGCGCATCGCCAAAGTGCGCAAGAACGGCAGACCGGAAGTGGAATTCGAGCTGGTGCAGCAGATCGAAGCGCGCGCTTCCATGATTCGAGTGCAGTTGCTGATATCGATCGTGAAGTTCGATCGCTTTGAATGGTGCCTGGAGAAAGCCGCGGAGCTTGGAGCCACGGACATTGTGCCGCTGGCGGCGTCGCGCAGCGAGAAGCGCCTGGTCGCCTCGGCCGGGAAGCGTTCGCAGCGCTGGGCCAAGATTCTGGTGGAATCCGCGCAACAAGCGCGGCGGCTGCGTCCACCAACTTTGAGCGTGGTGGCGCCACCGCTGACGGCGTTCAACGAATCTCCGGCTTTCAGCAAGATTGTGCTCTCCGAACGGCCGGATGCGCGGTCGTTTCGCAGCGCGCAGATGGCTTGTGCGGGCACTTCGGTGGCGCTCGCGATTGGCCCGGAGGGTGGCTGGAAGGATGAGGAAGTGGCGTCCGCGCGTGCTGCGGGATTCCTAGAAGCCTCATTGGGCGAAAATATCTTGCGCACCGAGACCGCGGTGGTCGCGGGGCTGGCCATTATTCGTTACGCTCTGGGCGAGTAGAGTTTCGTCCGGTTGGAATCCCGCGCGGCAGGACCGCCGCTGAGCGTACAACCCGCAAGGCCGGCGGAAGACTCCAATTTCGTGGACTAGAACTGGAATGGAATCGCTCAAACGCGAAGCACGATAGCGCGGGTGTGGCCCGGCATGCTATAAATGGATTTTCAGGAATGACTGAGAGCGACGCACAACCCACCGTTACTTCTCCCCTTAACCATCCCCTTTCCCCGCGCGAAATTCGGGGGTGGGCCCGCGATTTGGCCGTGGCCCTGGTTCTGGCGCTGGTGATCATCGTATTCCTGTACCAGCCGGTAAAGGTAGAAGGCACCAGCATGGCGCCGTTGCTGAGCGACCAGGAACGAATTTTCATCAACAAGTTCGTCTACCGCTTCGAGCCGATCGGTCGCGGCGACGTCATCGTTTTCTGGTACCCTCTGGATCGTTCCAAGTCGTTCATCAAGCGCGTGGTGGGCCTGCCGGGTGAAAGCGTGGAAATCCGCCGCGGGCATCTCTTTGTGGACGCGAAAGAAATCGATGAGCCTTACGTTCCGGCTAGTTTTTTCGATGGAACGAGTTACGGTCCGATCCATCTGGGCACCCAGGAATTCTTTGTGATGGGTGACCATCGAGACAGTTCTAACGATTCGCGCGTATTTGGACCGGTTCCGCGAACCGCGATTTACGGCAAAGCAGTGTTCGCGTATTGGCCGGTGGCGCAATTCGGATCGATTCCGGTGCCGCCGAACGACGTGCAATGATCACCATGGGAGGAACCACTGACCCACCCGCCCGCAGTTCGCGCGACACTCGCGCTCGAAGACGGACGAGTATTTAACGGCCGCGCCGCGGGTGCCCGCACCCGGCGCGGCGGCGAAGTCGTTTTTAATACCAGCCTCACTGGCTATCAGGAAGTATTTACCGATCCCAGTTATGCCGGCCAGATTACCTGCCTCACTTATCCGCACATTGGCAATGTAGGGACCAATCCCGACGATGTGGAATCCGCTCGGCCGTACATCGAAGGGCTGGTGGTGCGCGACTTTTCCGAGCTTTCATCGAATTGGCGTTCCACCCGCACCATTCAAGACTACCTCGATAGGTGGAAAGTTCCGGTCATCTGGGACATCGATACACGCGCGCTGGTGCGGCACTTGCGCAAAGTGGGCGCGCTGCGCGGGGTGTTGGCTACCGATGGAACTGCCGCGGAGCAGTTGGTTGCCGAAGCGCGGGCGTTGCCCACTATGGCGGGACTCGAACTCGCGGGGCGGGTGACGTGCGACAAGTCGTACCAGTGGACTCGCGGCTCAATCGATCTGGGCGAGGGGCTGGCATCCATCAAGAGCCGGCAGATCAAGGATTCGTCCAAGGCCCCCGCGTTGCCGTTTGATAAAAAAAGCGCGACGGCGGAAAAGGCGGACCGCCGGCGCTACCGCGTGGTGGCCTACGATTACGGAATCAAACAAAACATTCTGCGCTTGCTGGTCGACGGCCACTGCGAAGTGACCGTGGTGCCGGCGACCACTTCCGCCGGGGACGTGCTGGCATTGAAGCCCGACGGAGTCTTCCTCTCGAATGGTCCCGGCGATCCCGAACCGATCCTTTACGCCATCGACAATATTCGCAAGCTGATGGGCCGCGTCCCGATTTTCGGGATTTGCCTGGGACACCAATTGTGCGGGCTGGCGCTGGGCGGCCGCACGTACAAGCTGAAGTTCGGCCATCACGGCAGCAATCATCCGGTAAAAAATTTGCTCACCGGACAGGTGGAGATTACCGCACAGAACCACGGCTTCTGCGTGGACCCGGATTCGCTGCCGGCGTCCGAGGTGGAATTGACCCACGTCAATCTGAACGACCTAACTAATGAAGGCATGCGCCACCGCGCCTTGCCGATGTTCAGCGTGCAATACCATCCGGAGGCGTCGCCCGGGCCGCATGATGCGCGCTACCTGTTCGGAAAGTTTCAGGATTTGATGGAAGGCAAGCTGTGAGCACTAGGGTCAGGGGATAGATGCCGAAACGGACTGACATTCGAAAGATCATGATCATTGGTTCCGGCCCGATCGTCATCGGCCAGGCGTGCGAATTCGATTATTCCGGGACCCAGGCGTGCAAGGCGCTGCGTTCGGAAGGCTACGAGGTAGTGCTGGTGAATTCGAATCCGGCGACGATTATGACCGACCCGGAGATCGCGGACCGCACCTACATCGAGCCGCTGGTCAAGGAATATCTCGAGCAGATTATTATTCGCGAGCGGCCAGACGCGTTGCTGCCAACGGTGGGCGGGCAGACCGGACTCAACTCCGCAGTGGAGTTGGCCGAAGCCGGCATTCTCGAAAAGTATGGCGTGCAACTCATTGGCGCGTCGCTTCGTTCCATCACGATCGCGGAAGATCGCCTGTTGTTCAAGGATGCCTGCCGCAAGATCGGCCTGGAAGTGCCGCTGTCAGAAGTGGTGAAGAACGAAACGGAAGCGATTCGGCTGGCGGATCAGCTCGGTTACCCGGTGGTGATTCGTCCGTCGTTTACCATGGGCGGCACTGGCGGGTCGATCGCGTTTAATCGCGAAGAATTCGCGGATCTGATCGCGCGAGCGTTGGACGCGAGCCCGATGCATGAAGCGCTGATCGAGGAGTCGGTGCTGGGGTGGAAGGAATACGAGCTGGAGGTGATGCGCGATTGCCGCGACAACTTCGTGGTGATCTGCTCGATTGAAAATTTTGACCCTATGGGAATTCATACCGGCGACTCCATCACCGTAGCCCCGGCGCAGACGCTCACCGACAAGGAATATCAGCGCATGCGCAATGCCGCCGCCGCGATCATCCGCGAAGTGGGCGTGGAGACCGGCGGTTCGAATATTCAGTTCGCGGTGGATCCCAAGACCGGACGCATGACCGTGATCGAAATGAACCCCCGGGTATCGCGCAGTTCCGCGCTGGCCAGCAAGGCCACCGGATTCCCGATTGCCAAGATCGCTGCCAAACTCGCCCTGGGCATGACCCTCGACGAAATCCCCAACGACATCACCAAGAAAACGCCGAGCTCGTTCGAACCTTCGATTGACTACGTCGTGGTGAAGATTCCCAAATGGCAGTTCGAGAAATTTCCCGGCAGCGACACTACCCTGACCACCCAGATGAAGTCGGTCGGCGAAGTGATGGCCATCGGACGGACATTCCCGGAGGCCCTGTGCAAGGGGATTCGCTCGCTCGAGCCGCAGAGTCCCTGGAAGGCGCCTGCCGAGGTCAGCCTCGCCATGCTGCGGGAAAATCTTACCGTGCCGCGGCCAGACCGGCTGCACTGGTTATTCGAAGCCCTGGAACGCGGGATGACCCGCGAAGAGGTATGTTCGCTCACCCATATCGATCCGTGGTTCATCCGCCAAATGGAGTACATGGTGGCGGTGGACCGCCGGGTGCGAGAGACGAATCTGACCGGCATCACCCGCGAACTCATGATGGAAGCCAAGCGCTCGGGGGCCAGCGACGAGGAATTGGCGAAATTATGGAACGTCACCGCGGCGGAAGTTCGTTCGCGCCGCAAGGAATTGGGCGTACAGCCGGTTTTCAAGCGCGTGGACACCTGCGCGGCGGAGTTTGAATCATTCACGCCGTACATGTATTCGACCTACGAAGAAGAAGACGAATCGGCGGCGGTCGATCGGCCCAAGATCATGATTTTGGGCAGCGGACCGAATCGCATCGGGCAGGGAATTGAATTCGATTATTGCTGTTGCCACGCGTCGTTTGCGCTGAAGGAAGACGGCTACGAAACGATCATGGTCAACTGCAATCCGGAGACGGTATCGACGGACTATGACACTTCGGATCGTTTGTATTTCGAACCGCTCACGCTCGAAGACGTGATGGCCATCATCGAAGTGGAGAAGCCGCAAGGCGTGATCGTGCAGCTGGGCGGGCAAACGCCTCTGAATCTGGCGCTGGAATTGAAGCGCAACGGCGCCAACATCGTCGGCACCGCGCCCGAATCGATCGACCTCGCGGAAGATCGTCGGCGATTCGGCAGCTTACTGCAAGAGTTGAAAATCCCGCAGCCCCGCAACAGCACCGCGTTCGCGCCGGAAGAAGCGGTGCGCGCCGCGGCGGAGATTGGCCTGCCGGTGCTGGTGCGCCCGAGTTACGTGCTGGGCGGACGCGCCATGGTGATCGCCTACGATTTGAAGACGGTGGAGGAGTATGTGGCGCAAGCCGCGCGAATCGAGTCGGCATTGGGACCGAAGCGGCCGATTTTGATCGACCAATTCCTGGAAGACGCTGTGGAAGTGGACGTCGACGCCCTGGCCGACGGCGCCGACGTAGTCATCGCCGGAATCATGGAGCATATCGAGGAAGCCGGAATTCATTCCGGCGATTCCTCGTGCGTGTTGCCGTCGGTGACTCTCTCGGCATCGGTGCTCGAGCGCATTCGAGATTACACGGCGCGGTTAGCGCGGGCATTGCAAGTGGTGGGATTGATGAACGTGCAGTATGCCATCCAGCGAGACACGGTGTACGTGCTCGAAGTGAATCCGCGCGCCTCGCGGACCATTCCTTACGTGAGCAAAGCGACCGGCGTGCCGCTGGCGAAAGTGGGAGCGCGGCTGATGACCGGGAGGAAGTTGGCGGATATGAATTTGCCCCTCAAAGTATCGAACGGAGTGGGCGAGTTGATGGTGCGCGATTTCTTTGCGGTGAAGTCGCCGGTCTTCCCGTTCAACAAATTCCGGGGCGTCGATACGATTTTGGGGCCGGAGATGAGGTCCACCGGCGAAGTGATGGGTATTTCGTCCACGTTTGGTTTGGCTTTCGCGAAAGCGCAGCTCGCGGCGGGGCAGCGGCTGCCGGCGGACGGAAATGTTTTTCTGAGCGTGAACGATCACGATAAACGGCACGTTGCCCCGGTGGCGCAGGATTTGGCGGCCGCGGGCCTGAAAATCCTAGCGACGCGCGGCACGGCGGCGGCATTGAAGGCGGCGGGATTCGCAGTGGAAACCGTCTACAAGGTGAACGAGGGGCGCCCGAACATCGTGGACCTGATCAAGACCGGCAAAGTGCACTTGGTGATCAATACCCCGCTGGGTCGCGAATCTTTTTGGGACGAGAAATCAATTCGCCGCGCGGCGGTGCGCTACCAAGTC
>Ga0302325_10026067_pt1 | contig 12145 bp, 11 predicted proteins | sample Palsa_T0_2_FD_201948 | JGI IMG/M metagenome (GOLD analysis project Ga0302325, IMG submission 201948) | Peat permafrost microbial communities from Stordalen Mire near Abisko, Sweden - Palsa_T0_2 | ecosystem: Environmental > Terrestrial > Soil > Palsa > Peat permafrost | place: Sweden: Abisko...
CGGGTGACGCAGCACACGCCGGTTCCTCGGGGACAGCCGGCGTGACAGTCAAGCTGCTCGCCACGGCGACGGCCGTCACGGTCGGCACGGCCACGCCGTACCCGGGCGAGAGCGTGACGCTGTCGGCGACCGTCTCGTCGGCCGTCACCGCCACCGGGACGGTGGATTTCAGCGATGCGGGCGGTCACCTGTGCACCGGCACGCTCGCCGGCGGAACTGCGCAGTGCGCGTACACCTGGGCGGCTAAGGGCGGCCCGTACACGATCACGGGTACCTACTCGGGTGACGCGACGCACGCCGGCTCCGCCGGGACAGCAGCCGGTACCGTGACGGTGACTCCTCTCGCCACCACAACGAAGATCACGAACATCAACCCGGTCAGGGACCCTGCCGGTGACCCGTCGGTCATCACCGTGACCGTCACCTCCGCGACCGGCCCGGTCCCGACCGGAACGGTGAAGGTCGCGAGCACCAACGGCGCCGGAGTCTCGTGCACCGCCACGCTGGCGGACGGGACGGGGAGCTGCACGATCACTCCCCCGGTTCCGAGTTTCGGGGACATTTTCCTGGAGGGCACCTATTCGGGTGACGCGGCGCATACCAAGTCGGTGTCGACTGGCCAGCATGAGCTGATCGTGCCCGACACAACGACGACCACCCTCACGTTCGACCCGGCCACGGGCACCTCCGGCGACCCAGAAACGCTGACGGCGACGGTCGTGGACCAGGCAGGCGGCAACATCTCCCCCTCCGCCGGCGGCACCGGAACGGTGACCTTCACCGTCGGCGCTACCACCGTGTGCGCCGCGGCCCCGCTGACCTACGACGGGGCGGGTGACAACGTCGCGACGTGTACCTTCACTCCCGAGGCAACAGGGCCGGACGCCGTGAAGGCTGTTTATTCCGGGGACGAAAACAACCTGACGTCAACGGGCAAGGGGACCCTCACGGTGAGTTAGGACAGGTGCCTGGAGCCGCCGGGCCCGTCCTGCCAGGGGACGGCCCGGCGGCGTGCCCAGCCGCCGAGACCGTCAGGCCAGCCGGGCGGAACGGCCCACACGACGCCGAGTGCGGTCGTCCCGGTTCCGGCGCCGAGACCAGCTGATCATTATCTTAGTCGGCCTTATCAGAGAAATTCTGGTCTGTACCACCTGATAAGTTCTGCGAACGACTTATCCAGTTCAGGCACGTAATCCGTGGTGCTACTTGTAACGTCCTATTAGCAAAACGTGCTTTCCGGGCTAAATGCTCTCGGTGACCGCGCGTGTACTTGACGCTTACATCGGTGTGATATATCAGGAGGACTCTGGCATGAGACTGAACCGGCCGCCGGGCGTGGCCAGGAACCCAGTCCACTCGACACGGACCGCCGGTCGGGGTGGCCGCCGCCGTGGTAGCCGCCCCAGCGCTGGTGCCATCGGGGTGATGGCGGCGACGGCCCTGACTGCGGCAGCGCTCGCCTTGTGGGCGATCCCGGCAGGCGCGTCGGCTCATCAGCCAGCGGCGCCCGCCAGCGCGGCCAAGAAGCACGCCTCGCATACCACCGTGTCGGCGAAGCCGAAGACGGCCAAGGTCGGCGCGAGCGTGCGGCTGTCGGCGACTGTCACGTCGTCGGGCAAGACCCCGAAGGGATCGGTCACGTTCTCGGCGGGCGGCAAGAAGCTGTGTGACGCGCGCCTGTCGAAAGGATCGGCGCACTGCGACGCGAAGTTCTCTGCTGACGGCATGTATGAGGTCAAGGGCACCTACTCAGGAGATTCCAAGCACCGCGGGTCCTGGGGCGCCACCAGCGTGCCGGTCAACCGCTACACCACGACGACAGCCGTCGCGGTTAGCACCAAGACTCCCACCGCCGGTAATCCCGTCACTCTGTCGGCGACCGTGTCGTCGAAAAGCAAGGCAGCCCCGACCGGAACGGTGAATTTCACCGGTCCGGGCGGCGCCCTTTGCAGCGGCAAGCTGACGGCGGGCAAGGCGCACTGCACCTACACCTGGCCGACAGCCGGCGCTCCGCAGACGGTCACGGGTACCTACAAGGGTGACGCAGCGCACGCCGGGTCCTCCGGGACAGTCAGCGTGACCGGCAAGCTGATCACCACGGGAACGACCGCCGCCGTGAACATGGCGACGCCGTACCCGGGCCAGAGCGTGACGCTGACGGCGACCGTAACACCGGCTGCCGCGACCGGCACGGTCAGCTTCAGCGATGCGGGCGGTCACCTGTGCACCGGCCCGCTCGCTGGCGGAACTGCGCAGTGCGCGTACACCTGGGCGGCTAAGGGCGGCCCGTACACGATCACGGCTACCTACTCGGGTGACGCGACGCACGCCCCCTCCGCCGGGACAGCAGCCGCTACCGTGACGGTGACCCAGCTCGCCACCACGACGCAGATCACTGCCCCCAACCCAATTGCCACCGAGCCTGCTGGCACTCCCTACACCGTCATGGTGACCGTCACCTCCGCGACCGGCCCGGTCCCGACGGGAACGGTAGATGTCGAGCCCACCAACCTGACAGATCCGGGCCCCGGCTTTGCGTGCACTGCCACCTTGGATGGGGCGGGCAACGGTTCCTGCACCGTCGATCCCCCGGTTGGCACATTCGGGTTCACCCTGTTCCAGGCCACGTATTCGGGCGATGCAGCTCATCTCACGTCGCAGACACCGGTCACCGATGAGCACAAGCTGATCACGCCGGACATCACGACAACCACCGTCACTCCGGCGACGGCCACCTCGGGTGATCCGGTGACGCTGAAGGCGACCATAGTGGATCAGGCGGGCACCAGCCTGCTCGCGGGCGAGGGTGGCCCCGACCTGGTGAACTTCTCGGTCAATGACACCGTGGTGTGCGCTGATGTCGCGGTGACCTACACAGGAGGAGCCAACATCGCGACGTGCTCCTACACGCCCCCGACAGCCACGTCGTACTCGGTGGAGGCCGATTACCTCGGCGACGACTACGCTCTGCCATCCACGGGCACAGAGACCCTTGTAGCGAGCTAGGACCGAATGCAAGTCTGGTCAGGCAGAGACAGATGTTAGCCGCCGGGCCGTCCTGAAAGGGGCGGCCCGGCGGCATGTTTCGCCGAAGCCGTACCGTGCACTGCTGGTTAGGCTGAATCATGGATTACCGCACCCTGGGCAGCAGCGGCTGTGCCGTCTCCAGCTTCTGCCTGGGGACAATGAACTTCGGCACCGAAACCGACGAGCCCACCGCGCACCGGCAGCTCGACCGCTTTGTCGAATCGGGCGGCACCCTGGTCGACACCGCCGACGTGTACAGCGGCGGGAAGTCGGAGGAGATCATCGGCCGCTGGTTCGCCAGCCGCCCGGCTGACGTGACCGAGCCAGTCGTGCTGGCCACCAAGGGCCGCTTTGCGCTGGACGGCTATCCGAACGGCGCGGGACTGTCCGCGCGGCACCTCACCCGGGCGCTCGACGCGTCGCTGCGACGGCTGGGCCTGGCGGCTGTCGATCTCTACCAGCTGCACGCATTCGACCCGTGGACCCCGCTGGAGGAGACGCTGCGCGCCCTCGACGGCTTCGTCCGGGCCGGCAAGATCCGGTACTACGGGCTCTCGAACTTCACCGGCTGGCAGCTGACGAAGGCGGTGCACCTCGCCCGGGTGCTGAACATCGCCGGACCGGTCACCCTCCAGCCGCAGTACAGCCTGCTGGTGCGGGAGATCGAGTGGGAGATCGTGCCCGCCGCAGCGGACGCCGGCCTCGGGCTGCTGCCCTGGAGCCCGCTGGGCGGCGGCTGGCTCTCGGGTAAGTACAAGCGCGACCAGCGTCCGTCCGGCGCCACCCGTCTGGGCGAGGATCCGAACCGCGGCATGGAAGCCTATGACCGCCGCGGCATCGGGCGTACCTGGGAGATCATCGACGCGGTTCAGGAAATCGCCGAGAACCGCGGTGTCTCCATGGCCGAGGTCGCGCTGGCATGGGTGACCGCTCGCCCGTCGGTGACCTCCACCATCCTCGGAGCCCGCACGGTCGAGCAGCTCGACGGTAACCTTCGCGCGGCTGACCTGGCCCTCACCCCGGCGGAAACCGCTGCCCTGGACACCGCCAGCGACCCGCCCGCCCCTGATTACCCCTACGGCGAGCTGGGCACCCAGCAACGCGACCGCCATCTAGCCGGTGACAGCGCCTAACCGCGGTGTAGGTCGAGCCAGTGCGCGAGGTCCATGATCTCGCCATCCACTGCGGCGGTCATGGCCGCGTCGAAGGGCACGTCCTGGTGGATCGCGTCGACCCGCAGTACCCCGGCGTTGCGGTCGGCGGTGGCGTCGATCTTCCCCACCAGCCGGTCGCCGTACAAGATCGGTAGCGCGAAGTACCCCCACCGGCGCTTGGCAGCTGGCTTGTACATCTCCAGCTGGTAGTCGAATTCAAAGAGCTCGACCGTGCGCTTGCGGTCGTGTATGAGCCGGTCGAAGGGCGACAACAGTGCCGCACGCCCCGAGAACGGTTGGCCCAGCAAGGAAGAATCCACTCGCCACATGCCCTTGACACCCTCCACCACGGCCGCCTCGCCTGCCTCGCCGACGTCCACTGGCTCGACCGGACATTCCGGTCCCCGAGCACGCGCGATCCCCAGAGCCCGCAGCCGCCGCTCGTTGCGGATGCGCAGCGCCTCATCGCTGGGGACCACCGGGTCATCGGGGTAGACCCTGGTCGCCAGGTCCCACAGCCGATCGCCGCCCCGGCGTCCAGCGATCGCGACCTCGCCTCGCAGCACCATGAACTCCAGCAGCTGCGTGACGTTACGGTTGTTGGTCCACCCGGTCGACCGCCACGGGACCTTGCAGGTGTCCGGAAGATCGCGTGACGGCAACGGTCCCAAGGAGCCAAGCCGATCAAGAATGTCGAGACGACATGCGTTGTTGACACGCACCCAGTCGCGGTGGTGCGCTCGCCAGCCGGACATCTCCCCGCGGTCGGCCCGGTCCCAGTCGGCCATGTCCGCGCGGTAGAGCGCCAGGTCTTCGCTGGGCCGGATCATCGCCCGCAGTTCGAGCAGCGTCCGGTCCGCGAGTGCGGTGTCCAGCTCGGCTGGCGAGTACGACGACCCCAGGCGGCTCCAGGCCACCAGATCGGCACTCGGCGCGATGGTGGCAGTCGGATCGATCTGGAGCAAAGTCAGCTGGCGCACCACGTCGGGCAGCTCGGCCGGCCGCGGGCGATCCAACAGCTGCGCGCGCACGGCAATGCGGCGCGCGTCGAGGCGGGAGAGCTCATGGACGGTCACGACTCGAGGTTATGGGACGCTGAGGGGGCACTCAGGACTGCAGGCCGGTTTCTGTCCAGCGCTGGAACACCGCGACCTGCTCGGCGGGCCATGCGCCGTCGCAGGGCATGGAGCCGTCGCGCAGCCGGGCCAGGATGGCAGGGGCGTGCGCGCGGACGTCGCTGGCGGACCACAGGTCGAAGGCGAAGCTCATCGACTGGCGGTCCCGGTCCCGGAACAGCGGCTTGATGTGCCGCTCGAAGCTGACCGGCAGGTCCGGCGGGGGGAGCCCTCCCGGCTGGGAGGCGCCGCCGCTGGCGTCCTGCGCTGCGGGAGCGGGAGGGCCGCCCGGCCCCCAGTCCCAGGCGGGTACCGGCGCTGGCGTCTCGCCAGAGGTTGGCGAGGCCGGGGCACGGGAGATCCACTCCAGGCACGATGCGAGCGCGGACCGGAACCCCAGGTCGGCCGGCAGCCCGGCTTCGTCGGCGGCCCGGTCCGCCAGGGACGCCCAGCGGGCCCGCTGCCGCGCGGCGATTGGCTGGCCGGCAGGGGACAGCAGGGCGCCAGCAGTTAGTACCGCTGGCACAGCCTCGGTGGCCTTCGCGTTCAGGCGCGAGTGTGCGCGCTGCGGCGGAGTGAATGGCGGGTAGGCGCGTGGCCGGTCGTGCCGTACCGCTGCCGGGCGGCCTCGCCGGAGGTGCCGAGCATGGCGCCGATCGCGGCCCAGGAGTGTCCTTCAGCCCGTCCGTGCTGACCGCAGCGGCCAGCACGCGCTCGCTGTCGGCCAGGTGGCCAAGAGGAGGTTGGACTGGTGGTGCGGGCTAGAGCCAGTCTTCGCCGTTGGCCAGGTTGTCCTCGCCTGGGTAGCGGTGGAGCTTGGCTTCGAGGGCTGCGATGATGCGGCCGATGTCGTTCTTGGTGCGGCGGTAGGTGCCGGGCATGAAGATCATGCCGTAGTCGCCGGGGCCGCCGGGAACGATGGCGTCGTTGTGCAGGGGCCGGTAGTCGCGCAGGTTGTCGGTGACGACAGCGCGGTGCTCGGCGCGGGCCAGGGCCATCACCTCGGGGTCGGAGAGTGCCTCGCGGTCGGGGTGCCCGGTGATCGATTCGACGTCGTGGCCGCGTGCCCGCAGTTCGCGTGCGATGGCGGGCGACAGCATCTCATCGAGCAGCAATTTCACGGCCGGACGGCTGCCTGCCCTGCTATGAATGCCGCATGCGCCTGCGCGGTGTCCTGATCGTTGAGCTCGATCCACTGGTCGATCTCGTCCGGGTAGGCACCGTAGTAGGTCGCCGCGGCCTGCACGAGGCCGAGCGGCAGTTCCAGGTAGCTGGCCGCGGCGGGAAGGTCGCCATCGTTGTCCCGGAGAACCATGATTATCTCCCAGACGTCTTTCCCGGTCCCGGTGAGCCGGGCCCGCCTGCCCGCGGGTCCCTCGGCGAACCGGATCAGCGGGTGGTCGTCCATCCGCAGCCCTTCCTCGACGTACCGCTGGGCTAGCGTGCGGGGCGGCAGGTGCGCCCGGCGGGCGCGCGCACCGAGGCGGTGCAGGGTCGTATCGCTCAGGCGGACGCTCAGTGGCTGGCCCATGTAGCCCAGTGTACTACGCCGTAACACGGCGATCCAGCCTGTGTCTTCAGGATCCAGCCAGCTGAGGCAGACAGATTGGTGACGATCTTCGGCATGTAATTCGGCACAGCCAGCCGCTGCGGGCTGCTTCAGGACGCACATAGCTTAGTACGCTGACCGGGCTGGCAGTGGCAGTCGAGAGGGCGATCACCGCAGCTGAGGGACAGTAAACCGATGTCATGTGCGGAGGATCTGGTGCGGAGGATGTGGGATTCGAACCCACGATGAGACGCACGCCTCATAGCGGTTCAATACCCGTCCGTCAGCTCACCTGACCTGCGGAGTTCCGATCTCTAGCGAGGATCTGGGCACGTATTCGGCATGGTGGACTCGCCGCTGCGGGCCAGGGTGGCGCAACCGGTGCGCCTCCGGGCTTGCGGTCCTTTACGACCCGAAGGGGACTGGGGAGTTCTTCCAGTTGGTACCGTTCCAGCGCAGAACCACGAGCTCGGCGTCGCTGTTGAGGGTGCCGACGGCCCAGGCGTTGCTGGCTGAGGTGGCGGCCACCCCGTAGAGACTGTCACAGGTTGCACAGTAGGGATTCGGGCTCGGCGCCTTCTTCCACGCTTTGCCGTTCCAGTGAAGGATCATCGTCTTGGGGCCTACGAAGTGCGTCTCGGTCCAGCCGACTGCCCAGACGTTGTTCGCGGATGTGGCTGCCACGCCTTGGAGGATGTTCCAGGTGAGCTCGCTGCTGCTGACTTTGACGGGATTGGGGCTGGGCACCCGCTTCCACACCTTGCCGTTCCAGTGCAGGGTCAGGGTCTTGAAGCCTTCGGAGTACACCGCGCTGTAGCCGACGGCCCAGGCGTTTTTGGCGGAAGCGGCGGTCACGCCGTAGAGTTCGGGGTCTGAGGGGCTCGGGCTCGGCACCCGCTTCCAGGTCTTGCCGTTCCAGTGCAGGATCAGGGTGGTGGTGGTGGGCCCCGTGCTTTCGGCGTAGCCGACGGCCCAGGCGTTGGTGGCGGAGGTGGCAGCCACGCCGTAGAGGCCGTTTTCAATGGAGCCGGGGTTCGGGCTGGGCACCCGCTTCCAGGTCTTGCCGTTCCAGTGCAGGATCAGGGTCCCTGAGCCTGCATAGCCGACGGCCCAGGCGTTGGTGGCGGAGGTGGCAGCCACACCCTGAAGGAGGCGGGATGAAGAGCCGGGATTCGGGCTGGGTACCCGCTTCCACGCTTTGCCGTTCCAGTGGGCAATCAGAGTCGCGGAGGTCTCGCCCGCGGTGTAGCCGACGGCCCAGGCGTTGCGGGCGGAAGTGGCAGCCACGCCGTAGAAGTCGCTATTGGGCGGCGCCAGTGTCAGCGTGTTCACCTGTTTCCACGCTTTGCCGTTCCAGCGTTGGATCACGGTAAGGTCGCTGTTGAAGCCGACGGCCCAGGCGTTGCGGGCGGAAGTGGCAGCCACGCCGTAGAACTGGCCAGGGGCAGGGACGAATGACGACGGGACCCGGGACTTGGCCTGGGCCGCTGCAGGTAGCGCTGCGGGCGCAACCCCGGCGGCCACCCCTGCCAGGAGCAGCGGCACGGCGAGAATCCTGACGGAACGTATGGCGAGCTGGGGCGTGCGCACCGGGCTGCCACCTCCCTCCTGGAGGGCCATGCAGGCTCAGCCGATCCCGTAACCGGGACAGGCGGCCCGCTGGCATGGGCGGAACAGCCGCAAGCTGGGGAAGGGACACCGCTCGCAGCCCCGAGCATGACATGCCGCGCCTTCGAGGACCAGAGGCAGGAAGCGCCCAGGTCGCGGAGATTCCCGTCAGCGCGACGGGGGCTCGCGGCCGGTTACTTTCAGGCGGTGCCGTTCCGGTGCAGGATCAGCGCACGGGGAATGTCACCGCTGACATCCGCGCGGACCGCCCAGGCACTGCGCGCGTACGTCGCGGCCATGCCGGCCAGACCGCCACTCGGGCTGGGCACCCGCTTCCAGGTCTTGCCGTTCCAGTGCACGACCAGGGTGTTGTAGTGCGGGCGGCGGTAGCCGTTACCGGCGCGATCGCGGCGACCGCGCCGACCAGCAGCAGCGACGCCGCTATGACGGTGAATGAACGTGTGGCGAGCTTGGGCGTGCGCACCGGGGCTGCCACCCTCCCCCTTATACGGCTGCCGGTATCCGCCGGGCGTGCCCCACTGATCTGGGCTCCGCCAACTATCGCTAGGAGTCACAGGGATTCTGGTAGACGGTGGTCTCGGGCTGGCTGGGCTGACCCTAGTTGTCACCGGCTTCGTGCCTTGAATCTGATCCGTCGCCTGGCCGGTCCGGGACCGCTGCTGTGCCCGGTGGGCGCGGCGTGGTGACCTGATAAGAGCCTGGGCTTCGTCCCTGGTCCCTGTGCTGTCCGTCGCTGCTGCCATTCCGGTCAACCCCCGATGTGACTGATGAGCAGCGAAGGAGCCGTGTGGACGGCGAGATGATGGTGACGGTGGGCGTGGACACTCACACCGACGCGCACGTGGCAGCGGCCCTCGACCCGGCAGGCCGCCTGCTGAGACCAGGAGCTTCCCTGCCACGACCCGCGGTTATGCCCGGCTGCCGACTACGGCCTGACGATGATCGAGGTCGACCGCCCAGACCGGGCCGGTCGTCGCCGCAACGGCAAGTCCGACCCCCTCGATGCCGAGTCGGCCGCCCGCGCTGTCCAGTCGGGACGGGCCACCGGGACCCGAAGTCGCGGGACGCGCAGGTGGAGATGATCCGGGTCCTGCGGGTCGCACGACGCGGTGCGATGAAGCGTCGCGTCCAGGCGGGGGCCCAGATCGACGCCCTGATCCTGACCGCGCCCGAGCAGGTCCGCGCCCTGTTGCGCAAGCTCACGTCCAAGCAGCGCATCCGGGCTTGCGCCGCCCTGCGCCCCGGCCCGGTCAGCGACCCAGCCTCGGCCGTCAAGACCGCGCTGCGTGCCCTGGCCCGCCGCTGGCAGGCGCTGCAGGCCGAGATTGACGACCTCGACTCCCAGCTGGCCCCGCTGGTTACCGCCACCGCCCCGCAGCTGCTGGCCCTGCCCGGCGTCGGGGCGGAGACCGCAGGGCAGCTGCTCGTCACTGCTGGGGACAACCGGGACCGGCTCCGCTCGGAAGCATCCTTCGCCCGGCTGTGCGGCGCCGCCCCGATCCCGGTCTCCTGCGGCCGCACCGACCGGCACCGGCTGCACCGCGGCGGGGACCGCCAGGCCAGCAGCGCCTTGTGGCGCATCGCCCTGGTCCGCTGGGCTGCCACCCGCCCGCCAGGGAGTCCGTCGCCCGCCGCACCGCCGAGGGGAAGACCAAGACCGAGATCATGCGCTGCCGCAAGCGCTGCATCGCCCGCGAGGTCTTCCCCCACCTGCTCACGGCCACGCCTGCTGCGGCCTGCGGCTAGGACCCGCCGCTTGTCACAGGGCTGTGGACATACGGCCGCCACGATGGCGTCCCGTTTTGCGCCGCCCGCTGCGCCTCCCCGCTCAGACGCTCATCGTGGCCGAAAAACGCTTGCCACTGGCGCTGCCCGTCCGCGATGAACTCTTCCAGCCGCTGCGGCACCGCGTCGGCGCGCATGACTTCCAGGTCCTCGAACGTCACGGTTCCCTCGATGAGGTAGGAGGCGCTCGTATCGCCTTCGGCGCGCCCGCACTCGTTGAACCAGTACAGCGAGTGAGACGCGGTCCCCGGCCGGACCTGCATGCTAAAGCTTGGCCGTGCAGGCCAGTCGCGGGTGAGCGAGGGATCGTCAAGGAACTTCCAGCCGTACATCGCCCCGGACCAGCTGAGCGACGCGAAGAAGTCCTCCACCGCGTCCAGGCCGCTGAGCGGGATGACGGGGCCATACCCGGCCTTCCCGGCCCGGTCAGTTCGCAGCAGGATGCTCACCTGGCCAGGCACCGCGAGCCGCAGGACACGGCGCGGGTCACTGTCGAGCGGGCCGCCTTCCGGCAGCGCCAGGACATGCACGAGAACGTCGCACCAGGCACCCGCCGGGGCGAGCCGGATGCCCAGGACATCCCCCTCGTTCAGCGCTGCCTCTATGCCCGCGCGTGTCTCGTCATCCCACCGCACAAGGTCCATCATGCGGCAACGCCACGTCGACCTGCACCGTATTACCGGACCAGCTACCAGACGCCAAGCCCGCGACCACAACCAGCCTGAAGCCATCACGGGGTTTGAACTGGGCTTCCCCTCGTAACGTGGACACATCGCCTTAAAGGAGGTTGGCGATGGCAGAAACACGCAGGAAGTTCGATCATGATTTCCGGGAGGGCGCGGTGCGGCTCGTCCGGGAGACCGGCAAGCCGATCGCGCAGATCGCCAGGGATCTGGGGATCAACGAGGGCACCCTGGGCAACTGGGTGAACGCCGACAAGCGCCGCCGCGGCGAGAGTGACGGCGCGCTGGGCGAGGATGAGCGGGCGGAGCTGGCGCGGCTGCGGCGGGGAGAATCTCGTAGCTGCAACCCTTCACTCGCTGTCAATGATCGCAGGACTTCGTCTCTTCCACCGGCACGAACGTGGCGCTGAGGTTGACCTGATCCTCGATCACCCCACTGATCCGATCGCATTCGAAATCGCGTCGTCACCCGGCCACTCCCGCAAAGGCCTGCGGGCGCTCGTCGAGCGCCATTCCCGTTTCGAGGGGCGCTGCTACCTCGTCGCCCCCCAGACCGGGGTCTTGGCACCTGATGCGACGCCATCCGGCATCGGCACCCTTCCTCTCGACCTGCTCATCGCCTGCGGGCGACAGGCCCGAAGCGGCGCTGGCGAATCGCCTGCGGACCCTTAGCTGAATTTTGGACCTCGTTTGCCGTAGCCAGCTACGAGCGTCACGGCTAGGCCTCGGAACGCCAGGATGGAACCGTGGCACGCAAGTGCCTGAAGCCGTCATGTCACCAAGGATTGCCCTATGGCGTAGTCGGATCGGGTTTTAGTGTCCACCGTGACCCTGCTAGCCATTGCGATCAGCGACACAACACTTGGGTACGTATTCGGCACAGCTACCCGCATAAGGCCGCGCCACGCCGCATACCTCTGCACACCGCGACGGCATGAGAAGACGGTTTCAGCTTCGCATGTACCCAAGTCAAATGCCTTTTTCGCTGGTATTTGCGGATGGTGTGGTGCGGAGGGTGTGGGATTCGAACCCACGATGAGACTCACGCCCCATAGCGGTTTTCAAGACCGCCGCCATCGGCCACTAGGCGAACCCTCCTCGCTGCGTTCCAGCTTCTCATACCTGCTCGCCGGCCAGCGCGGCTGACAGCGCGGCTGACAGGCGACCCTGGCGGATGGCTGGCGGCCTGCGAACGGGCCGGGC
>Ga0302325_10026068_pt1 | contig 12145 bp, 14 predicted proteins | sample Palsa_T0_2_FD_201948 | JGI IMG/M metagenome (GOLD analysis project Ga0302325, IMG submission 201948) | Peat permafrost microbial communities from Stordalen Mire near Abisko, Sweden - Palsa_T0_2 | ecosystem: Environmental > Terrestrial > Soil > Palsa > Peat permafrost | place: Sweden: Abisko...
TGACAAGTTCGACCAGATCTTTGATGTCACGCCAATCTTTGCCCGCAGCGAACCAGAAGGTGGCAAACGTGGCTAGGATGGTGAGGCCGAAAATCCACACTAACGCGTAGGTTACACGTGCTCGAACGTAGGGTTCGCTGACCTTCACCTCTAGAACGCTGGGAAGTGTCCCCTCGACGACGATGACGTCGTCCCCAGGCGCAGGAACGGGGGGCTGAAGCATCGCTTCGGCCCCCGTCAAGCTACGCTTGGGTTCCATGCCTAGAGCGGAAGAATCTCGCGCGCGATCCCGTCCTTGCGCTCGACGACGATTCGCGAGCCTTCTTCACGTGTTTCTTGGAACCACTTGCCAAGCGCGATCGAACGGCGCAGCACTTCGGCCTTAGTCGTCTTCTGTTTGCGCGCGAGATCCTCGAGCACGCCGTTAATTTCATCCGAAAATTCCACGTTCAGTCGTGGCACAGTGATCACTCCCCTCGATCCCATTTGGCAGCTTACTAGGTTGTCTTTACGTCTCCACCCTACAGGATATGCATAGAAAACGCAACATTGGGTGTATACAATACACCTTTTTAGTGTATTATAGACACGCAGAGCGCTCAACGGGCGCTCCCCGAGGGAGGAAGCATGCCGGTAGTCAGCGACTCGCACGTCACCCACGAGGATCTCCTGGCATTTGCCGAGGAGCGGGTCAATTTGCGCCGCTCCGACGTGTCGGCGGAGCGACAGCAGGTTCAGCGCCTGCGCGATAGACTCGCTGAGCATATTGCCGACCATCCCGACTTTGCGCTCGTTAAGATGCTCAACGCAGGCAGCCTACCTAAAGGCACCGCACTGCGCACAATCAACGACGTGGACGTTGCCGTATATCTTCGTGCGCAAGACGCTCCGCAGTCGACTCCCGACCTGATCGACGTGCTCACCGGACTACTCCGACAGGCCTACCCGCGTTTGCGAGCGGACCAATTCGAGCCGAAGAAGCACTGCGTCACGCTGAGCTTCGTCGGTACCGGGCTCGACGTCGACGTCGTTCCGGTGCTGTACGAAGGCGGCCCTGGCGATGCGGGTTACCTCATTACAAAAGACACGGGCGACCGTGTCCTGACGAACGTCTCGCAGCACATCGAATTCGTCCGCAAGCGGAAGACCGCCCACCCCCATCATTTTCGGCAGCTTATAAGATTTATGAAATGGTGGGCGCGTCAACGAAAGCTCGCCGACGCCGATTTCCGCTGCAAGTCATTCCTGATCGAACTGCTCGTCGCTCACTTATTCGACGCGGGTCTTGACGGATCGGACTACCCGGCAGCACTGATGTCTATTTTCGCGTTCATGGTGAAAACGGGCATGCGCGGACCGATCGCGTTCTCGGACCATTATGCCCTCTCGGACCTTCCGAAAGACGACACTGCTGCGATGCGCTTCTACGATCCCGTGAATCCAGAGAACAATATCGTTGCACGCTACAAAGAGGCGTCGCGCGAACGACTCGTGGAGGCGGCCGCCGACGCGCTGGACGCCATCAGCTATGCGCGCTACGCAACGACCAAGACTGCTGCGGTTGCGCAATGGCGCACGGTGTTTGGGCCGAGTTTCTCGGTGTCTGCATGAGCTTTACAACTACAGGAACGCGTGTCTTTAGCGTCACCGATGCGCGTTACGTCGCTTCGAAGGTCAAGGCTGATCTCGCGCAGATGCGCCTCTATTACGGAGCGCCGTCGGAAGTGCAAATCGAACGTTACGGACTCGAGACCGAATTGCTGCTCGTAAAGGGCTATCTCGGTGTAGTCACCTACGGATTCCGTCGCGGCAAAGATCACGTGCCACCGACGCTCAAGTACACTGCCCGTACGCTACTAACCGCCGACGACCTCCCCGGTCGTGTTTGGCCTGGGGAAAACATCGCCGGCGCGACTTTCTACTCGTATCTCACCTACAGCAACGCGTGGTTGGGCCTGACGCTCGCCCAACGCGAACAGTTTGAAGCGACGTTGCCGTTTGTGCGGAGCGGCGCCCAGGAACCTGGCGCATCTGCCGGCATCTGGGTCAACGGCAAATCGTATTCCTCAGGTGGTGGTGGCGTCGAAAGATCAGTGCTTCGTTCGACGTGAGTGAGGTCGCCACGACCGGGCTCGACGCGCTTGAATATCCCGATTTAGACGCAAGCCGACGCCTGGCGTCACTCGTCGGGATTGACGACTTCAAAGAGCGTCTGGCTAAGAGTTTACGCCTAATTCTGGATCCAACCGTGCTCGACAGTTGGGTTGCACGAAACGGTCCGACTGGACATGTTTTGGCGCAGCGCTTCCGCGGCCGCCAGCCGCTCTTTCTTCTGGGGGGAGACGTCGGAACGGGCAAAACCGCGCTTGCTGAGAGCATCGGCGATCGCGTCGCGCGCGAAAGCAGCATGCCTATCACGCTGTTCCGGATGAGTTTGGCGTCGCGTGGGAGTGGCCTCGTCGGCGAAATGACCCGGTTGATCAGCGATGTGTTCGCATACGTCGAATCGGCCGCGAACGCGCGCCGCGGACGCAATGAAAGGGCCCTTGGCGGTGTGCTGCTTTTTATCGACGAGGCGGATGCGCTGGCGCAGTCACGCGAGGCGGCGCAAATGCACCATGAGGATCGCGCCGGCGTCAACGCGCTCATTCGCGGTATCGACGATCTTACGCGCGCGCGGCTTCCTGTCGCCGTCCTGATGGCGACCAATCGCCTGACAGCGCTAGATCCCGCCATTCGCCGCCGCGCAGCCGATCTGTTCGTGTTCGAGCGCCCAAATGCAGAGCAACGACGCCTTGTATTGACGGAGGCCCTTGGCGATCTGCTCAGCAAGGCACAACTTGATGTACTGGTGAAACGGACAGGCTCGTCCGATGGGAGCGCTGTCGGCTTTACATACTCGGATCTCACGCAACGCTTTTTACCGGCCATTGTGCTCGCAGCGGTTCCGGACTTATCCATCGACGATGCGCTGATCCTCCGCGTGTTGCAAGATATACGGGCGACGCCGCCGTTCCACGATACCGAAACTGCGTGATGACCAGGGCTGGCACGACCGGACGCTGCTTTCTAAGCTACCGCCGTACGCACGTCGAAGACATCGCCCTTGTCGAAACCGCGTTGCGACTTCGCGGCATTCCGACCTGGATTGATACGTGCGATCTTCTCTCCGAACCGACCGAAGCGGAGCTCCGTCGCGTCATCTCCCATCCAGAGACGTCGTGCGCGGTCATCTGGCTCACACCTTCGGTGGTGGCATCACCCATGATGCGCTCCGTCGAGATTCCAGAGCTCCTTCGTCGTCATCGAGACGACTCATCATTTTTCGTCGTTCCCGTTCTTTCCGACGGTCTTGAGTACGGCGACGTCGCATCGCTTTTGGGCACGGCGTTTGGCGGCGACGCGTTTGCGCGTTGGAACCTGATTAAGACGAGCAAGCCTTTATCGTCGAGCGACGCCGTTCGCGTTGCAAACATCGTCCTAGAACGGCGCCTCAGGACCGTAGGAGGAGCGACTGCGGGCGAACCCTTAAAGCTTCGCTTGCAGGCTCGCGCACGGCCGGGTTTTGACCCCGGATTCGCGCTTGATCTCGATTGGTCCAGCCGTTTTGACCCGCGTCGCGCTTCGCGTGACGCCTGGGATGGAGAGTTGCTGCCGGCGCTGCGTGACGTGGCAGACGCGATCGGTGAGTTGACCCAGGAGCGTCCGTGGACGGGTGAAGGTCTCCTTGGCATGCCCGGTGCGCTAGCGTTGGGGCGGGCATTCCCGACGACACGCCGTGTTCCGTTCGGTTGGTGGCAAGGGCACGCCGGCCGAACGTCGGCATTGTGGTCTCACGCGGAGCCCGAAGAGCACGTGTCGTTTTCTGCGCGGGCCGAGCCATACGAACTCACGGGGGACGATCTCGCTTTAGTCGTCTCGTTGACGGATGACGCGCGCCCGGCCTTCGACCGAGGACTCGCGGGCATGCCGTCGCTGCGCGCGGTCGTCGACTTCCGTCGGACCTCCTTCGATCACGATTTGTCGGCCGGAAAGGCTGCCTATCTCGTTCGGAGTGCCGTTGAATGCTTGTGCAAGGCACGGGCGTCATACCGTGTCAGCGGCGCCGTGCATGTCGTGATTGCTGGTCCCGTGGGTTTCGGAGTTTTGCTCGGGCAGGCGCTCAACACTTTCCCACTTGTCGCCGCGTACGAGTATTGTGGCGAGTCTGATCTCCCCTATGTCCTTGCGACTGAGTTGCGTCAACCGTGATGCTGGCGGCCCTTCGTGAACCGCTCGACTGACGACCTTGATCAGGCGCTGGCGGCCGCCTATCAGCGCCATTTCCGAGGCCCTCGCTCCCCCGAACGCCCGGCAGCCGAACTCAAAGGTTATCACCTCACCGCCGCTGCCTTCAAGGAACACCGCTCGAAGATCCTCGAGACAATCGCCGCCATGGCTAACACGTATCGCGAAACGGCCTTCATCTTCTGTCACGCGGATTCAACGCCAGCTGACGAGAGCGTTGATCCGGCGGTCGTCGATGCGGCGCTGTCTCGCTACGTGCAACCGCGCATCGCGTTCTCGATCGTGCGGAAAGACTTTGGTGATCGGATCGTCGACGTCATAGTTGTTCCGCAGAGCGACCTTCGGCCGCACGTCGTCCGCGACGGCGACGGGCGATATATCATCCCCATTCGCGGTGGCGCGAACAATGCCACCGCTGCACGACACGAACTCGATGCGATGTACGACGAACGGCTAACGCGCATGATTCGCATCCTTGCGCCGGGCCTCACCGTGACACCGAAAGATGCGATCGGTACATTCTTTGAGTCTATTGGGTACGGACAACTAGCTTCGCCGCAACCTCAAGTCATGCATTTCGTCGTCCCGGAGCCATTCGGCGTCAGATGCATTGACCGCGCACTCGTGTTGGAACGGCAGGCCACATTCCGGTTGGTCGGCGATCTCATCAGTGCCACGTGCAACACATCGCGCAAGTATATGTCGTGGATTCCGGCCGGCGCGACCGGATACCGCGCCGGTGAAGACTATTTCGAGTGGGAGGATTCTCCGGGCGACGACCGCGCCGCGTTCACGATTCGAATCTGGCTATCGGGGGCCGTGCTCTTTCGCTCGGTCAACAACGTCGATGTTCGTACCGATGGGGTCAATCTTCCGCTTCCCTGGGTGGAGAACGACCTCTCCGCCACCATCACGTTTGCATCACTTCTCTATAAGAGCGCGCTCACAACAGCTTCACCGACAACGGTTCGGATTCAGACGATCGTGGCAAACGCGCAGGACGTCATGTTGGGCCTTCAAACGGCGGTTGGTCCACCAAAGATGGCTCAGAATCGCGATCTGGGGCCGTTCGAAGTGATCCCACGCGAGACAGAGCCAAAGCCCACCGCCACGCTGGCGAATGATGCAGCCGCGATCGCGGCGGAAACGGCGCGCATCTTGCGCTCTCGATTTCAGTAGCCGTGCGCGAGTCAACCCTGGTCCGGTCCGCGGCCCGTGGCGTCTCTCGCGCGCCTCGGGTCTTGAGATTTCGCCGGGCTGCGGGGAAGGGTAGCTCGAATCCGTGAGAGTCATGACCTGCGGAGACTCTCGCAAAAGAAGCTTTAGCATCTCTTCGTCCTTGTATGGGGTTATACGCGCGGTTGTGTCACCACCCGCCATTGGAGTTATACGCACAGTCGTGTCCTGGAGGGACACGTTGCGCCAGCCAGTCAGTCTGGGACGCGGGTCACGGCGCGGTCCGAAGGTATTCGTAGAGGGTCTCTCTACTGATGCCGAGGTCTCGCGACACCTGCGCCTCCTTGTCGCCGGCATGCGGGCCGCCAAGCGGCGGGGTGAACACATCGGCTGGAGGCCAGCTCTTTCGGCCGCCCAAGATTCGCGAAGCGCGCGAGCTCGTCAAGACGGGCAAGAGCCCAACCTACGTCGCGTGGATCATACGCGTCGGGCGGTCGACGCTGTACCGCGCCTTGGGGTAGCCATTCACGAGAACATGAGACTATCAGAGTCCGCGTCGATGAGTTCACTGGTTCTCGGCTTTCGTCAGGAGCGAGATTTCCGATTAAGGATTTGCCATGTTCAAGAAGCTCTTTGGCAGCAATCAAGAAAATACGTTCGAGTCGCGCGTGGAGAGACTAGCAAAGATGGAGCCGTTACAGCGCTTTGCGGCAGCTAGCGGTTACAAGAATCAATTCTTCGCGGTCCTGTGTCCTGCCGTCGCAGGTTGCGCTGCCAATGCAATCATCGCTGTATTTACGGACGATCAACTTCCTGCTTTAACCAAGGCTAAAGACTCGATGCGGGATGAAATAATTGCGACTTATCGGCGTTTCTTGGTTGGTGGTTCCTTGAGACCTATCGAACTCGGTATCACCCGGACGACGACGCCTTCGACCACTTTGATGTTGCCTACGGCAGTTTGTATCGCCCCTCGAAACGCGCTGCCTCAGACATTCAACGAATCGCCGATATCGAATATGATTTCTTTTCGGCCGAACAGAGCAGCGCGGTTATCGAGACAATTTATTTGATGGTTGGATTGAGCCGTACGCGCGTTACCCTTTCTGGTAGGTCCCTGCTCGAAGTGGGGTACTCTAATGTGGATCCGGCGGCTGAGATGCGCGTTTTTACGCATCTAACTGACCCTTACGATGAGGTCGAGGAAGCGATGATTCGGGCAGGCCGATTGCGTAGGGGCTGAAGCTGGCTCGCGCCGTCGGAGTGCGTTCGACAGTATATCCAGGGCATCTCTAGAGTCGCGTAACTGGTCCGAGAACTGTGATTGCGTACTGGTAAACTTCGCTGTGCGGACCGCGAGCCTGCTGAACAGTGCCGACCTGCTCGAATCTTGTGCCGAACTCGTTCTCGTACTGAACGCGCACCGTTGGATCCTCAAGTAAAGTCAGGAACGCCGGCGTGTTGTCGTAGCGTACGCGGAGCTTTAGCTCTTCCATCGGCTTCATCAGGCCGTCGAGGTTCACGCGATCGAGGCATGGCCCCGTGATCTTCGGGTTTCGTGCGATGCCTCGCCCGACGTTTTTTAGAATACCGTTGAGATAGTGGCCGCTGGTACCACCTTCGCCCGACAGCAATCGGAGGTGCATGATCGGTTGGACCTCATGCTCGCGATCTTGGCGCGTCGGGCCCATGTGAACATCGCGACCCGCTTGGATGCTCATATTATTGTCGCCCACGACCCGTTGGGTCTGCGTAGTCGAACGCATCGAGCGCGTCCATAGCACGCCGATGATCGCGGCAACCACTGTTCCGCCGACGCCGCCAAACGCCCATTCCCAGAGGTTCACGCGTACCGAGCTCCCCGGCTACCCGACGGCACAGAACAGTCGTGCAGCGCCAAAGACGACCTTCGCCTCGGCCTCGCCACCTTCGGCGCCCAGTCGGATCGGAGAGCGGTCGTCGAACTCGGGGTTGAGGCCCGTAAACCATGCTTGGAAGACCGACGGTGCATCGCTCGAGCACAGCGTTAAAGCGATGACGTAGGTCCGCCGCAAGCGGCTGCTCGCCTCTGCCGGCGGCAGCTCGACGTCGGAAGCCCATCGGTCGATCGTAACCGAGTCTCGGACCCCGGCGACGTACGCGGTGAGCGTCTTCCTTAGTATCTCGCTGAGGCAACACACAATCTCGCCGTACGAAGCGTTAGACGCCGCGCGATCGGCGGCAAGGTCCGGGCGAGGGACGTCAGCGCTCCGGTGATTCACGGCTCCTTCTTCTTCACCGGCCGAGCTCTTTGCTTTACGGCTAAGCCCTTTTAACGACGTTTCTTCGGTTTTAGTAGGTCCGAGAGCGAGTCCGCTCCCGTCTTTTTCAGCACCGTTCCCAAGGTCGCGTTGGCCCGAAAGCCTGGAAGAAAGTCGTCGCCGTATTCTTTGCGCAGCGTACGCACGAGCGTGTCGCTCCGCTTGCGATGGATCTCACCGTCTTCGTCGCGGTGGCGGCCATCGAGGCCAGGCTGTTTTGTCACTACGCGTCTCTCCTTAGCACGAGCGCCAACTGATTTCTCGAGTAATCCGCGCAACGCGCGCACGGAGTCTGGAAACCGCGCCGCGACGTCTGGTCGAGCAGCACGACGTTTGTGCCTGCCGCGTAGGCCTTTGCGTGGCGCCCTCGTTGCGCTCCGCTGAAGTCGTATTCGGGACGGATTTCCCGGTCGTGGTTATCCAAGCTCTTCATATTTTCGCCGTTCACTTGGCGTCGTCCGCCGTGTGCTGATGATGTGTATCCAGTCGGGTTCAGGCTCCGCGTAGATGACGACAAAAAGAGGTTTGGTAAAAGAGTCTCTCTGCTAATACCGAGCTTGCGGGCAATCTGTGCCTTCTCGTCGCCGGCATCGGCTCGACGCCGCGCGTCGGCCAAGCCGTCGGGCGATAGAACCCGTTTGCGGCCACGATAGAAACCACGTCGCTTCGCCAGGACGATGCCCTTTCGCGCTGACGCTCTCGGATCAAGGCTCGCTCGTACGCGGATGCCCGCATTACTCAAAGTGGCCCCTCATGACATGACTGTGCGCTAAACCCCTCATTCGGACTGAACTGCGCCTCCCCAGAGCGCGCCTAGCTCGAATGTACTTGGTTGTGATAGAATGTAAACATTACGATTTATCGGAGCAAATGAGCGATGTCCCCTCCCGAAGCTACCGAGACCGTCGCCGTGCGATTGCCCAAGTCGATCATCACGCAGGTCGATTGGCTCGCACGGAGCGCTGGTCGGACGCGGAGCAACTTGCTGGCCCGGCTCATTAGCCGTTCCGTCGACAGTCGCGGTCCGTACAGCTATACCGTCGAGAAATTCTACCTTGCAGTCCTCAGCCTCATTGGTGGCACCGGCGGAATCCGCGAACGGCTCGAGAGCGCCGCGATCGCGGTGCACGTCCTGAGCGCAGGGCGCGACTTCCCCGAAAGTCTGCGCGAACGCTATGCATCGCTCTGGGACGCGCTGACGCGGGAGGAAGCGGAAATCGAAGGTGAGGGAACGATTCACGCAACGATTCGCCAGATGGACCCCGACGACGCGGCCAAACTCGCGGAGCAAATCTTTGATTTGTATTTCGCGTTGCTGGAGATCACGCCGTTCGGGCATCAGCGCGAGTAGCTGTCGCGATGGTCGCATGAAGATAGGTAGAAACGCCTCGTGCCCCTGCGGCAGCGGAAAGAAGTACAAACGCTGTTGCCTCGGCACGCCTGCCCCGAAGCGGCTCGCCGAAGTCGTCCAAGCTGCATTCACCGAGAAGCAAAACCAAGAAGCGGAGCGCATCCGTAAGTACGGGCACGTTCGACCCCCGATCGTGACGCAGTTTGCCGGCCAGACCGTCGTAGCGGTCGGCTCACGTGTGCTCCTCCACCCGAAATGGAAGACCTTCCACGACTTTTTATTCACGTATATCGGGGCGGTATTCGAGAAGGATTGGTTCACAACGGAGCTTGCAAAGCCGCTTCAGGAACGTCATCCGCTGATGCAGTGGTATGACGCCTGGTTCAAGTTTTGGGAAGCGCACCGGGCTGATGTATCAACGGGCGAAATCAATAAGATCGACGGGCCTCCCGCGCAGATTTCCGCACTTCTGTCATTTGCCTACGATCTGTACACTCTCGAGCACCACGCCCTCTTGCCCGAGCGCCTTGTCGATCGCCTTCAACATAAGGATCAGTTTCAAGGCGCGCGCTACGAAGCATACGTTGGCGCCGCCTTCGTCCGTGCTGGTTTCACAATGAGCCTTGAAGACGAGAGCGACCCGACAACCACGCATTGCGAATTTTCGGCGACGCATCGCCAAACAGGAAAGCAATATTCAGTCGAAGCAAAGAGCCGTCACCGGCCTGGATACCTCGGACAAGCTGGAAAGCCACAACCATTAGAAGAGATTGAAGGCGACGTCACCCGGCTGCTCGTCAATGCGCTGCGCAAAGAAGCGCAGCATGATCGCATCGTCTTTATCGACATCAACGTGCCACCCAGCCAATTTTTACTTCTCGAAAGCGACTGGTTCAAAAAGATTGCGTCGCAGGTAGTGCGGCTTGAGGAGAACCCGCAGACAACGGACCTTCCCCCAGCGATCGTCTTCTTGACGAACTTCCCGTACCATTTCATGGAAAACGGCGCACCACTTCAGGGCTCGGCAGCGGTATTTACTGGATTCAAGACGCCGGAGTTTCACTTACTGTCTGGCGGGAACGCCGCCGTCGTGGCGGCCAAGTTCAACGAAATATTGGCGCTCCACGATTCAGTTTTGCGGCATACGCACGTCCCGCACGAATTGAAGTAGAACCGCGCCTTCGTTTCTCTGCGAGCTTCACGCTACCGTTGAGTTCCCAGTTCGCCACGGCCCCTTGTAGCTCGGCTGGCAATTCGTGTGAGGCGCGCCGTGCGCCAACCTCGAATCAAACGTTCGAATGCGCTTCAAAGCGGGTCCGGTCCCAAGTGCCTAAGGCCTACAACCGGCATAGGAGGCGTGGCGTGAATAAAACGACACTCAGCAGGTCATTATTCAACGCCCAAAGATGTGCTTAACGTCATGGCGTAGTCAACATCGCACAGCAGATCCCGAGAACACCGCCTAACCGACGATCTCCAATAGCGGCGGATCGTCATCGAGCGTCGCAACCGCCACGTAGTCCATCACCACGCTGTTCGAGCGCTGTCCCGTTACGCGCTTGATGCTCTCGATCGGGATCTTCTTCTTCGCCGCGTTCGTGATGAAGCCGCGCCGCAGCGAGTGCGCGGCGAAGTCGCCGGCGACGCCGGCGGCCGCGGCGCGCCGGCGCAGGACGCGCGCGACGTCGGATGGATCGACTCTGTTCGCCGTTAGGCGCCCGCGCAGGTCGAACGTCCGAAAGACCGGCCCGTCGGTACCCACGACCTCGAGCCATTGCTCGAGCGCTGCGACGGCGCAAAGCTCGGCGCGTTCGGCTGGTAGTCGCGGCGCGTACAGCTCGCGGCCAACCCGCCGCGGGTCGTTCTTCGCACCGGCGATCCAGACGTAGAGCCCCTTCTTCGTGAAGCGGAGATCTCCGACGTTTAGCGCCACGAGTTCGCTGCGGCGAAAGGCGCCCGCGTATCCCAACAAGATAACAGCGCGATCGCGCAGCGCAGGCAGGTCGTCCGGCATGGCCGCGACGATCGCTGGCAGACGCTCGATGGTCAGCGGCTCCTTCTTCTTCGCCGCCGTCCCGCGGGTACGCGCGTAGCGTCGCAGCATGCGGCGAACCAACGGATGGTCGGTCGGCGTCTCGTGGCCCGCGGCCGTGTGGCGGACAGCGATCGCCGCGATGCGCCGACGAAGCGTCGGCAACGCGAGGCCAACTGGTCCGATGTAGATCCGCTCGGCCGGCGGGCGTCGCTGGTAGGCGCTCGGGGCGCGGCTACGGGCCGTCTCGAGAGACTTCAGATAGAGCGCGAGCGTTTGCGGGGCCGCGGGCAGCGCGGCGAGCTCGTGGCGCGCGCAGAACGCTGCGAAGTCCGCCCAATCGTGCGCGTAGGCGCGTTCCGTCGCCGGCGCCAGGTCCGGTGTCGACAGATCGCGCTCGACGGCGCGCGCGAGCTCGGCCAAAAAAGCGTCGACGCCGCCCGGCGCCTCCGGCGACGCAATCTGCGGCCCCAGAACACCATTTCGGCCATCGCGGATGACCTGGAGGTCGTCCTTATGCTCTTCCACGCGCTCTTCTTCGCCCTAAAAGACCAAACACTTGCGTGTCTGAGAAGTGGTTCTTCTCAAACACGGAAGGACTGTTTATCCGTGAAACAGGCCGGCCCTTCGGCCTGTCGAAGCTCTCCTTCGATGCTCCCAGCCCCGATCGACGAGCTCGACGAACTACCGCCGCCGCGCCCTCTCCCGCTGCGCCGGCGTTGCAGCAAGCGCGGATGCCGGGGGACGGCGCGGCCGGGCGGACGCTACTGTCGCCCCTGCGCGACCGCTGCTACTCAAGCCTGGCGCGATCGCCATCGCGCCCGGCTCACCGAGCGCGAGCGGGCCCGAAATTGGAGCGACGAGCAGCGGGCGGTCCGAGCCGCTCGCGCCTACGTCGCCGTCTATGTTCGGCGCGGCAAGCTCGCCAAGGGCCGGTGTGCCGTCTGCAACGATCCGGACGTCCAGCCGACGTGGCGAGACCCGAAGCGGCCCCTCGAG
>Ga0302325_10026069_pt1 | contig 12145 bp, 11 predicted proteins | sample Palsa_T0_2_FD_201948 | JGI IMG/M metagenome (GOLD analysis project Ga0302325, IMG submission 201948) | Peat permafrost microbial communities from Stordalen Mire near Abisko, Sweden - Palsa_T0_2 | ecosystem: Environmental > Terrestrial > Soil > Palsa > Peat permafrost | place: Sweden: Abisko...
ACATCGTCGCGTAGGAAGGTCAGCATCGCGGTGCTGAAATCCTTGAAGGTGCCGTAGCATTTGTTGTGGGTCGTGTGTTTGTGCATCACCCCCCACAATCGTTCGATCGCATTGAGGTGCGGACAATAGGCGGGAATGAAGTGAAGTTCGATCCGCCGGCCCGGCAGCGCCAGCCACGCCTGCACCAGTTTCGCGTGATGGTATCTGGCGTTGTCCAGGAACACGTGGATCAGCCGCTTACCCGGGTACATCGCCTCGATCGCCATCAGCAGCATGATCGTGCTCAGGGCATCCACCGTCAGCACATCGCGCATGGCGGTCCGTCCGGTCTCAAGGTCGATCGCGCCGTGGATGTTCAGCCGATCCCGCCCGCTGCTTTGTTCCACCGCGACCCGAACCTCTTTCGGCGCCCAGCAACCAACCGGCCGCACCGCGTGGGTCGGATGCACCGCGTCACCGAACATCACCGCTTCATCAGCGGGAAGTTGGTTCAGCAGGTCTTCGTACTTCTTGATGAACGTCGCCTGCTTCGCCGGGTCAAGCTTGCGTGAAATCGCGGTCGGTTTGCGGTATTCGATGCCAAGCCGGTGTAGCAGTGCGACCAGGCCGGAGCGGCCTTGATACTCAACGCCACACTCCCGCTCGATCCACGCACCAATCTCACGCGTCCCGCGTGGCAATGTCGCCGTGATCCAGGTTCTCAGCCTGTCTTGTTGCTCGTCGGTCAAGCGACAGGCGCTCCCTTCGTAGCCGAAGCTCGCCAAACCCTCGATCCCGTCCTCTTCATACAAGCGATGCCAGGTCCGGATGGTGTCATCGTCCAACAACAGCACCTTCGCGATTGCCGCGCAGCTCATCCCATCATCCAGCAGCACCAATGCGTTCGCGCGTCGGCCCAGACGATGCGCCGCTGATCCGTCCCCAGCCAGCTCGATCAGGTCTTGGCGTGAATCTCTGTCCAGGAAGCCGCGTCGTATCATGCAGCACGTAGAATCCCCTTCCCGCCGTTTCGCAAGGGGGGCCGGATTCTCAAGGAGTCAGGGTATATATAAGATACCGAATGTTCGAATATACCCGGTAATATACCCGGGCGTCGCGCCTGCTCAATCGGGCCGTCCAGCCAACCTGTGAATGCAGTGCTGAGGAATGTGATTACCAGGTGCCGCCGTCAGATTCGCGTGCCTCGACGCTGGCATGGATCCTCGTTAGCAGCGTGTCGGTACGGAGCTCGTGCTCAGGGGGGCGCTACGTGAAGCGATACGGGCGCGCCGGCGCGTAGCGACTGATAGGCTGCTTCGGCAAGCCTCTGTGCCTGATAACCGTCGCTCTGATCGGCGATCGAGGGATTCCTGCCTTCGATGAAATCAAGCAGCGTAGCGAGCTCTGCTCGGTAGGCGGCCGCATATCGTTCGATAAAGGATGGAACCGGAGCGGCGAGAGAGGAACCGCTCGCATCCGAACGTACCGACGCACTCTGCCGGATGTTTTCGATCGCGATCGATCTCAACGTACCCATGATCTCGACACGTTGGTCGTAGCCGCTCGGGCAGTAGCGCCCATTGTTAATGTGCACCTGACATCCCGACGCCGAGACCATCGTAATCATTGCAGTATCGATGTCGCCGGCCGCCTCCACCTCCGCATCGATCAAACAGCCGCCTATGGCGTAGACGTTTTTGAACTCCTCGCCGAGGAGAAAACGTGCGATGTCGAAATCGTGGATCGACTGATCCCGGAACAGCCCGCCGGACGTCGACAGGTATGCCCTGTCTGGGATTGCCGCGCTCCGCGAGGAGATGGTCATCTGGAAGACGCGTCCGACATCTCCGTGCTCAATCGCATCCCGAGCTGCACGAAATTGCGCGTCGTAGCGGCGATGGAAGCCCATCATGCAGCGTGAGCCGAGTGCCGAAAGCGACTCGAGCACCACCTTTGCTTCCGCCAATTCTAGGCTGAGCGGTTTCTCGCATAGGACCGCCTTGCCGGCGCGGGCTGCGGCTACGAGCTGCGTCGCGTGGTTGGTCGCAGGGCTGGTGACGAGGACGCCTTCGACTTCGGATGCCGACAGAATCGCCTCGATGCTGGAGACGCGGGCGCCCGTCAGGGCCGCCAGGGACTCCGCGTTGCGCGGTACGGGATCGTAGACGTAAGCGAGGCGTGCTCTGGGGTTATTCAGGATGTTTTGTGCGTGGACGTGGCCGATGCGACCCGCGCCAAAAATTGCGAGGCCAATCACGGGACGCTAGCCGAACGTTCGCCGGAACAGATCGACGCTCATCCTGAAGCCGTCCTCGAAGGTTCCGCCGTCCGGTCGAAAAACACTCTCTAGTGAGACGACGCCTGCATAGCTCTCCGTCCGGAGGGCATCTGCAATGGGCTTCAGGTATTGCCCCATCTGCCCGGTTCCCATTTCGCGGAACGCCACCATGCCTTTTGGCGTGTCCATGTCGAGATCCTTCACGTGAATGTGGCCGATATAGCCGTTCCTCACCCAATCATAACCTTCCGGCCAGGCCGCTTCGTGGCAATGCAGGCAGTTGGCGGGATCCCAAAGCAGCTTCAGAGCTCCGCTACCGATCTCATCGATCAGCTTTCGGCCGGCCCATGCCGAGAAGACCATGCCCCCCAAGCCGGTTTCGATGACCAGCGTAACGCCCTCCCGCTCGGCCACCCGGACCGCCGGCTCGATCAACGGGGCAAGGTGCGACCAAGGGTCATCGTTGGCTAGCCAATGATCGGCACCAGTTTTCCCGAAAAGCGTGATCTCCCGGCGGCCGCTCATGATTCTGACGGTAGGACACTCGAGCTCGTGCGCCATTTCGATGCAGTTCGCGAGGCCCTGCATATGGTGCGAATGGATTTCATCGTTTGGCCGCGTGGTATCCATTGGCAGACCGACGAAGACATGTCGCGATACGCACGACACCTTCGCTCCGTACTTCTTCACAATCGCCAGCGCCTGTCTGCGCTGGTCGCGATCGAGCTCACCCACCTCCCTGTCCCACAGGAACTGTAGCTCTGCGTAGTCGAGGCCCGCCTCGATCATGACCTTTACGGCGTGATCGAAGTCATGGCTGATTCCGTCAGTTATAACACCTAGCTTCATCGACAAGTTTCCTGCCCAATGCAGTATGGGAGGCGCGGCGGATCCAGCAGTTGGGTGTCAACCGCCAACGATATTCGAAATCTCGCCGCCGGGGGACCTTGCGGTCTTGCGCGAGCGGGTTTGATGCAGCGGCCTTGGCGGTCCGGGAGCAAGACCCTGGTGGGGGGCCATCGAGCAACTATGCATAGCTATGCTATGTGGTACAATGCTCAACTTGTCAACGGGTTGTGTTCGAATCTCTCGCGCGTCCCGAGGAGAAATGGGCGCGAGCTGCGCCCTCTGGGCTTCTGGGTTCGGGCGATGTCCATGATCATCGACCAGGTTGCATTGCTATGCGAGTATACTGTAAGACTTACTGCCGGGCATTCCACGCCGGGCAAGGGAAATTCGGCCGACTGAAAAGACGCCTGAGAAGCGTTTCTTTTTGGCCCAGGGGGGAGCAAGCCATATGGGTTCGACGAAGGATTTTTCGTTGGGCGTCACCAGGCGGAGGATGCTCGCGACCATCGGACTGGCAGGCGCCGCCTTGGGATCGGCCGGCAGCAGGCCAGCTCGGCCGGCAGCGGAGACGAGCTTCGACAAAATTCTGGCGGGCGCGCAGGCCGAAGGGCATCTTGTCGTATGGGCACCCGACCCGGTCAGCGAGGAGGCGCAGGCGGCCGCCTTCAGCAAGTTCAACGAGCGGTTCGGCCTTCGCATTGCGGGGGAATGGCTCGCGATCAATCCGGCGGAAGGGTCTGCCAGAGTGATCGCCGAAGAAGCTGCCCGCGGCCGCGCCAGCGTCGACGTGATAGGCTCGGATTCCACCGAGGGCATGCTGACACCGTTTAAGGTCGGTGTGATAAAACCCTATCCTTATCTCGACGTCTTCTCCGCCAACATCCCGGGCGTCAAGGCGGCCACCGAGCTGGTGGTGCCGGGTCTGCGGGGTGTTGGTCTTCACGAGTACGATTTCGTATTCGGCCTTGCCTGGAACACCACGCTCGTCAAGGAGCGTGACTTACCGAAGAACGTGACGGACCTGACCGACCCACACTTCATGGGCCGCTTTTCGCTAAACCAGTTTGCGTTGGTCCCACTTGATGTCATCAGCTATGCAATGGGCCGCGAGGCGACGCTGGATCTCGCGCGCAAACTGTTGGACAACAAACCTGTCTTCGCCCGCGGTTCCGCGGTCGTCGCCAATTTCGTTTCTACAGGCGCGGCGCCGATGGGAATCACCGGGTATCATTTCATCGAGACCGCGAAGAGGAACGGCGAGCCGGTCGAATTCCGTCAGTTTGGTGATGTTATCCCGGTTTCCCCTCAGCACGTCTACGTCCTTGAGAACAGCCCTAATCCCAACGCTGCGCGGCTTTTTGCCGCCTGGTTTGCTGCGGAGGGCGTGCAGATCGTCAACCACTACAATCTAATGCCCAATGCCTTTGCTGCCGGTAGTAATCTGGCGAGGTCGATCAAGGCGCAGCAGGATGCCAGTGGCGCCAAAATCGCAAAAGTCGCATCGGTGGAGATGGCCGAAGGCGGGATCGAAATCCGCAAGGCCATCCAGGCTCTACTTGCCGAGCAGGGGACAAAGTAACAGCCGGGCCATGGGCTCATGGTCCTTTCCCTGCTTGGCTCTTGGGAGAATGAATGCTGGCGGTACAAACTCTCAGGAAGCGCTTTCGGCGACCGGGCCGTAATGCCGTATCGACTGCGGTCGATGGCGTCACCTTCAGCGTGAATGAGGGCTGCATTTTCACGTTGCTCGGCCCGAGCGGCTGCGGGAAATCGACGATCCTGCATTGCATCGCCGGAATCGAGGTGGCGGACGAAGGCAGGATCGAGATTGGCGGCAAGCTGGTTTTCTCTGGCGAAGACAGGAAGGTCGTGCCCGCCAATCTTCGCGATGTGGGCATGATCTTTCAATCATATGCCATCTGGCCACACATGAGCGTCTACGAGAACGTGGCCTTTCCGCTCATTTACGGGCGCACGCGTACGCCGGCGGCTGAGGTCCGGCGCCGGGTGACCGAGGTACTTGATCTCGTCAAGCTAACCGAATTCGCCGACCGCCCGGCGCCCAATCTGAGCGGAGGCCAGCAGCAGCGTGTCGCCCTGGCGCGCTCGCTAGTGCATCGACCGCGCCTCTTGTTGCTTGATGAGCCGTTGAGCAATCTCGACGCCAAGTTGCGAGAGTCCATGCGGGTGGAGCTTCGGCAGGTTATCAACCATCTCGGCATGACCACGATTTTCGTCACGCATGACCAAGTTGAGGCGATGACGATGTCCGACCAGATCGCCCTGATGCGTGCTGGCCGGATTGTGCAGCAGGGGGCACCGCGCGACATCTATCTCGGCCCTCGGACGGCGTTCGCCGCCGATTTTATGGGCCGCAACAACTTGGTGCCCGGGCTGGTTTCCTACGAGACCCGAATCGGACGCAGGATCGTCGAGACGGAGCTGGGACCCGTCGACGCCTGCGTGCCCGACCATTTGCATGCGCGTGATGAGGTCTTCATCGTCGTGCGGCCGCATTCAATGGAACTCGTCGGCCCAGGCGACGCGCGGGGTGACGGCAACGCCTTCACCGGCAAGGTTGCGCAGGTCAGCTATCTCGGAGACGTTGTCGAGGTGGAAGTGGCCGTCGGGTCCCTTCTGATCCGGGCCATTCTAAGTGCCTATGCCGAAGTAAAGCCGGGTCAGGTGGTATCCCTTCGGGTGCCCACCGGGTGTTGCGTTGTGATCCCGCGAGATGCTGACGCAATGGCTGTCGCAGTCGACGGCCGCTCCGCTGCTGGTATCGGGACACCGGTGGCGGAATGATGGCGTGGAAATGTCGTACCCCGGCAATTGGAGGGCTGCGTTGGTCCGGGATGGGCGTGCGGCCTCTCGTGCAAAGCACGCTGCTGGTCCTGGTTGTCCTGATCGTTGGCGGACCGCTGCTCGTACTTCTGCGGACCAGCTTTCTGCCGGACGGCGCGATGCCGATGGCGTCCCTCGAATTCACATTCGCCCAGTATCTCGCAGTATTGTCGAGCGGCGGCACTTGGGGGCTGATCCGCAACACGCTGGTCTATGCGGCTGGAAGCGTCGTCATCGGGGTGGCGCTGGCTGGTTCCTTCGCATGGCTAACCGAACGCACGGACATGCCTGGACGGATCAGCGTCCGTGTCTTCATGTTCACCTGGATGACGGTTCCTCCACTAGTCATCGGGTTCGGCTGGGTCCTGCTGATCAATCCCAGCAATGGCGCCCTCAACCTGCTGTTGCAGCATCTATTCGGACTATCGAACAACGTCCTGACGCCCTACGCCATGAAGTCGATGATATTCATCAATTCCCTGGCAATGGTGCCGACGGCATTCGTCATGATCTCGGGACTGCTGCGCAACATGGACCCGAAGCTGGAGGATGCCGCCTCCGTATTTGGCGCTTCGCGGCTGACAATATTGCGTAAGATCACACTGCCGCTGCTGACGCCGGGTATCTCGTCGATCGGCATCTACCTGGTGATGTCCACGATCCAGTCGTTCGACCTTCCCCTCATCCTAGGGCTCACGGCACAGGTGCCGGTGCTGAGCACACGGATCTACACGCTTTCAGCTTCCGAATCGGGGATCTCCGACTATGGGCTGGCCGCTGCCTATGGCACGATCTTCCTTCTGCTCGCGATGCTTCTGATGTGGATGTACTTTCGCGCCACACGCGCCAGCGAGCGCTACTGGATCGTCGGGGGCAAGGCGTTCAAACCGCAGCGGCTCGCACTCGCCCGCTCGAAGTATATCGCGCTTGGCGGTATCTGCTTTTATTTCCTGCTCATGCTGCTGCCCATCCTGATTCTGATCTGGACCAGCCTGCTGCCGTTCTACCGTCTGCCGACCTTCGCCGATCTCACTCACCTCTCGCTCCAGGCCTATGGCCGGGTGCTGTCGCGCCCGCTTGTGCGGCGGGCAATCGGCAATACGGTTGAGCTCCTGTTCTTCAGCGCGTCGGTTACCGTGCTGATCGCCTGCTTCGTCAGCTGGTTTGCGGTTCGACAGAAGGGGTGGGCTGGAAAAACGTTGGATCTCCTGTCGTTCGCGCCGATGGCCATCCCGCCAATCGTCATGGGCGTCGCGATCCTCGTGATCTACCTGCGCACGCCGCTCTACGGCACCATCTGGATCTTGGTCATCGGCTCTGTAACGGTGTATCTTCCCTTTGCAACGCGGTCGATCAGCGCCGGACTCGCCCAGATCCACACGGATCTTGAGAAGGCCGCGAATGTCAGCGGCGCCGGCTGGTGGACGGGCCTACGACGGATCATACTGCCACTTCTGCTGCAGCAGATCGTCAATGCGTGGCTCTGGATTGCCACGCATGCCGGTCGTGATCTTTCCTTCTCGCTGCTGCTGATGACAACTAGCAATGTCGTGCTGGCTTCTGCGATCTGGCTGACCTGGAGCTATCCCGATCTGTCAGGCGCGTCCGCCCTGTCGATCATCCTGCTGGTCGGCTTGACCGTGATTTCGGCGCCGATCCAGATCGTCGCCGCGAGAAAGCTCGAAAGGGACGGCTGACGCCATGCACCGCTACGGCGGGTGAGGCGTTCCCCGTTCTATGCGCCGGTGAAGGAGTGAAACCGTTCAAAGATCTGTTCACTTTCGATCATTGCGATCGCTCCGGTCACGGCTTTTAGCACCGGCATGGCCATCGCCGCTCGCTCGGCCAATTCGAGGGCCAGTCGAAAATCCTTCAGCGAGCGTTGTACGAAGACATCCACCTTCGGCAGGTCGGTAGCATATTCGTCGTATTGGCGCCGCGTCAGATCCCAGTCGCGAGACCAGAAATTCCTACCTGAGCTGCGCTCCATGACCGAAGTTAGATGGGCGAGGTCCAAGTTGCAGCTCCTCGCAAGCTGCAACGCCTCGGCCATGAGGAATTGGTTCGCGACGCCGACGAGATTGTTGATGATCTTTGTCAGCTCGCCGCTGCCCAGCGGTCCGCAGTGATAGATTGTCCTGCCCATCGTCTCAAGCACCGGCCGCGCCGCTTCGAGATCATCGGCTGCACCTCCCGCCATGATCGTCAGCGCCCCTTCCTCCGCCGGCAACGGGCCGCCGCTGACCGGCGCGTCAACAACACGAATGCCATGCCGGGTTAGCCCTACCGAGAGTTCAATGACGGTCGCGGGCAGCACGGTACTCATGATGATCACTAGACCCGGCGATGCTGCCCCGAGTCCAGCGATCAGTCCATCGGGGCCCGCCACGGCATCTCGGAGCTGCTGATCGTTCGAAACCATGAAGACCACCGCCTCCATCGAGGCGAGAGCGGCCGGTGCTGGCGCGGTCCCGTAGCCCACGGTATCGAATGCCCGCAAAGCCTCGGCGCTAAGGTCGCAAACTGTCAACGCGAAGCCGCCGCGGGCGACCGATCGCGCCATAGGACCGCCGATATTGCCGAGTCCAACAAATCCGATCTTGTGCATCGTCTCTCTCACATCTTATCCGCCGTGAAGTCCGGGCCGGCAGGACCCAAGTTCTTCGTGAGCCCGCTGCCCATATCTCCGAGGTCGGTGACGTCTACGCTTCTGATGACCACATTCATCTGATGTCCCCGGGTTCTGTCGCTTGCCGGATGCCGGTCTCCGGAGCGCGCCGGCTCGTTAATGACCGGCTAGGCGGGGCGGCCCGCGACGTCTTTATAGACGATGTCGACGCCCGTGCGCTCCAGCGCGGATCGGAGCACGGCATCCACAATCTCGGCGCAGAAATAACCGTCCCTGAATGTCGCCCCAATCGGGGGCACCGGGTGCAGCCCGGCCACCGCGCCGAGGATGTGCATCGCCTCATGAGCGAAGGAGCCCGCCCATCCCAGCGGGTGCCCAGCGGGAAACCAGTTTTCCTGGTAAGGGTCGCCTTCGCGTAGGGCGGTGATCGTCCGGAATATTCGATCCTTGCCTGCAACACGTAGCTCATTAAGACACCGCAGCGAGAACTGGAGTGAGCCATACGATCCGTCGACTTCGATGCGGCTCGTGACCAGATGGCCGCCGGCGATCCGAGATGCCTCAAGCACGCCAAGAGCACCATTATCGAACTCGAGGATTGCGGCGAACGCATCGTCGGTTTCGATTTCCCCGACCTCGCCGGAGGTCACCACTAGCCGCGTGACGCCCGTAGCCCGTGCTGGGTTGGCGTCCAACAGGAAGCGGGCAAGATCGATATGGTGCGACCCCAAATCCCCCAGCGAGCCACTGCCGGCCTGCCCCTTATCGTCGCGCCAGGACCTGACCCGCACCCCGTCGAGTGAGGAGGAGAGCAGGAAGTTCGAGCGGTAATGATGGATAGTGCCGAGCTCACCACCCTGGATCATGCGGCGCGCCAGCTGGAGCGCTGGAAAGAACCGATAGTTGAACCCACACATGTGGCGCACACCCGCTTCTTCCGCGGCCTTCCACATGTCGTGGGCAGTTGCGGCGGTCGGAGCTAGAGGTTTCTCACACAGTAGGTGCTTCCCTGCCCGGGCCGCCGCAATCATCGGCTCCACGTGCAGGAGGTTTGGGCCGACATTGTCAACGAGCTCAATCTCGGGGTCAGAGACAATGTCACGCCAGTCCTGTGTCACCCGCTCCCATCCCAGACGCGCGCCTGCGAGGTTGGTCTTCGTGGCATCCCGCCCGCACAAGGCGATCAGCCTCGGTCGCGGTAGATCCGGCAGACCAATCACCGCCGCGTCACGGAAGCCAATCGTGTGCGCCTTGCCCATGAACGCATGGCCAATCATGCCGATGCCGATTGTCTCGCGTTTGATCACAATACGCTCCCGAGAGCTTTTAATCGCATAGCTATGCGTAAAAGGAAGATGCAGGAATTGTCAATTGTTCTTGCGCTCCTGCGCCACCGTTTTGTGCGTCCACCGGAGTCAGATGTCGGGCGCTTCCCTACGTCTCTGGCGCGCCGAGGGGCGACCGACGCGACCTTTCGGGTTGTAGCCACAACCGGTCGCGACGAGGCCGGTGAGAAGCAGCGAAATCAGCGGGGGGGCCGAGCAGTGCTGCGCCGCTCCTGCAGATCGGCGGAGATCAGGCGAAGCAATCCACCCACTGCTGACTTGCCTTCGATAATACGATCCATGATGTTAAGCGCCTCGCTCACCATCTGCGGGCCGTTTTGCCGAACCGTGGTCAGCGAGTGGCTGGGCCACGCGGCCGCGGGAATGTCATCGAAGCCGGCCACCATAACGTCTTCCGGTATCCGCCTGCCGGACCTCGACCTGATCGCGTCCATCGCTCCGATCGCCATCAGATCGTTGGCACAGAAAATGGCGTCGGGCCAGGAATCTTGCCTCATCAGCTCACAGGTCGCTTCGAAGCTTTTCTCGAAGCGGAAGTCGCCATACACGATGGATACGTCGCTGATGCCTTCGGCCGCAAGGCCGCCGAGGTAGCCGGCGAGGCGGTCATCGCTGGCCATGTTGCCGCGCTTGCCAGCTATGTAGGCGAATCGTCTGGCACCCTTTCGGATAAAAAGCGAAGCAACGTCTCGGCCGCCAGCAACATTGTCGCTGCAAACCGACGCAACCCAATCGTTCCGTACTTTGCCATTGAAAAGCACGACCGGAACGTTCATTTTGGCACAGCTTTCTGCTGCGGCCTGCGATACGATAGATAATGCCGATACGATTGCGTCAACACGATAGCCAAGAACGAGCGGAATAACGTCGTCAATGTATTCGCCCTGGTCTACAGAGAATAGAAGTACAGTGCTCCCCTTCTTCTGTATTTCGCGCGAGAAAATCTCGACTATGCCAGCATAGAATGGATTGTGCATTCCGCCAATGACGACTGCGATGAGAGACGATCGGTGCTTCAACATAATGCGCGGAATGAGGTTCGGCTGATAACCGAGTTGCTTTGCTGCGTCGATGACGCGCTGGCGTGTCTTTGGGGAGACACTTCCACCTTCCGAGAAAGCGCGGGAAACAGCAGATTGAGAAACGCCCGCTATTCGCGCAACATCAGTGGCAGACGCGTATCTTTTCCGTACCGCACTCTGGCCCGGCTCGCCTTCGATGTCATTTGGGTTAGCCATTACGCCAGGTCACCAATGTACATACCCTCTTATGGTCGGCCAGCTTATCGTTGGCCAGCCCCCGTGAGTAACGACACAATTCCGCTAGTGGCGAAAGCGCGACGCCGGTGCCGCGGACCCGTGCCGAGGTTTGATCCGAGCCCACCACCGGGCCGGTACGCACCGCGGCCGCCATCCGGGCGGTGGCGGTCAGCAGTCGCGTCTGCGCGCGGGCCAGGAAGTTGGCGATCGCACCCTCGCCGATGGTCAGGCCGAACACCTCGCCCATCAGACTGGCGAAACGCTCGACACTGATTGCCTGGGTGATATGGAGACGCAGAATCAGTGCACGCAACCCTGGCCCAAACGGCGGGCCAAGCTCAAGCCCTTCCGGTGCCCGGGGCGCTACGTACTCGCGGCAGCAGGGGCACACACCACTATGATAGTTGATCCGCATGACGAACGGGACGATCGGCGGCGGGTCGATGTGGTCGTAGGTGGATCTCCGGCTGGTCGGACCGGCCGAGGGCGTGGCCGCTATGCGGACAGGTGGTAACCGTTGCCTCGATGGTCTTGTCTCGGTGCTCGGTCAGCGTGCGGGTCATGTCGGGGTGGCCGGGGCGGGCGGCTTTTTTTGGCGTGATCAGACAGGCTCGCCTTCTGTCCCTTTGCCGGTGGCAGGATCGAGTTGTCCTGCGTCTTCGGCGGGGCTGCAAGCTTGGCCTCTAGTTCGCCGATGCGCGCGCTCTGGGCGCAGATCCGCCATGCCCGCGCCTCTGCACATGCCCCGCAAGGATCAGCGCGATCAGTTCACCACCGGGAAGTGCGAGGAGGCCCCGTCGTCCACGCCTCTCGGTGAGCCAATACGGCCGTGACCGTGTTATACCCCGACTCTGCGGAAATCCGGATAAACCTCTTGCCAAGCGGGCTTGATGCGATTCTGCTTCCTGCATGATCTGCGCTGGCTTCCTGGACAGCGAATCGCGTCGCGACCTGATTGAGC
>Ga0302325_10026072_pt1 | contig 12145 bp, 10 predicted proteins | sample Palsa_T0_2_FD_201948 | JGI IMG/M metagenome (GOLD analysis project Ga0302325, IMG submission 201948) | Peat permafrost microbial communities from Stordalen Mire near Abisko, Sweden - Palsa_T0_2 | ecosystem: Environmental > Terrestrial > Soil > Palsa > Peat permafrost | place: Sweden: Abisko...
GCCGCGGGCTTCGTCGACGACATGCTTGGTAATGAGCGGAGGGACTGACATGCCGAACGGTTTCAAAGCAGCGATTCGAGACGATCCTGCGAGCGAGCGATTTCCCCGTGGAACTGTCGGAGATCCACATGGCCGCGCACCCGCTCACCACGACTGCCAAGGGCGCCTTAGTTGCCGCACTCTCGGACAACTAGAGAATTGACAATGGTTGTGGGGCAGGTCGAACTGAAGTTCGCCCCTGCACGCTGAAGCATGCGCCACGCCGGCTCATGGCTGCACCCGGAAGGGCATGTTGCTCGAAAGCGTGCCACTGGGTATAACCACCTGGACTTTCCCGCTCGTCGCTCCGGCGGGAACGGTAGTGGTGATTTCCGAATTTGAAACGATTTCGAAGGCTGCCGCAGCGCCGTTGAAGCTGACGCTGGTCGTGCCAGTCAGATCCGTCCCCAGGATGATCACGGCTGCTCCCACCGGACCGGCGGTGGGCCGCGTTGCCACAAATGGCCCCAGGCCTACGGACAGCCTGAAGATCGTGCCATACTTGTTGGCCCCGCCATAGAAAGTGGTCCCGTAGAGGTCCCCGTCGGTGGACTGCATCAGCCCGCCGTAGGGGGAGGAACCGTCCGGGCAACCGGGTTGGGAGCAAAAGCTGTACAGCGTCGTAAACGTGCCTGTGGGGGTAATTTTGAAAATCGTCCCACTGAGGTTGGCGCCGCCCTCCGACGTGGTTCCGTACAACTCCCCATTAGTGGCCTGAACCAGCCCCGCATAGGGGTACTTGCCGTCCGCGCACGCGCTCAAGCAGAATCTGTGCAGCGTCGTCAGTGCGCCACCGGGAGCGAGTTGAAAGACCGTCCCATAGTTGTGGGAGCCGCCATAGTAGGTTGTCCCATAGAGGTTTCCATCGGCCGTCTGGATCAGCCCCGCATAGGGCCCCTGGCCGTCGGCGCACTCGTCTTGAGGGCAGAAGCTATAGAGTGTGGTCAATGTGCCAGCCGGAGTGATTTTGAAGATCGTTCCACCGGAGTTGGCGCCGCCAGTCCAAGTTGTTCCGTAAAGCTCGCCGTCGGCACCCTGAAGTAGTCCGGCATAGGGCGTAGAGCCATCGAAGCAGTCGTTTAGGCTGCAAAAATCGTGGATCGATCATCAGAGTGCCGCCAGTCGTGATTTGGAAGATTGTGCCCTCACCGTTGGTCCCTCCGGCGCTGGTCGTTCCAAAGAAGCTCCCGCCGGCGCCCTGAACCAAACTGGCCATGGGGTATTTCCCATCGGCGAAGTTACTTTCCGCGTGGAAGCTGTAAAGGGTCGTTAGCATGCCAGTTGGCGTTAGGGAAAAGACAGTGCCGTCGCCTTCTATTCCGCCCCCGTACGTGGTTCCGTAGAAGACGCCGCCGGGGCCCTCTACCAGCCCTGCGTAGGGGCCGGCGGGATCGGCGTTAGCAAAGTTATAAAGCGTGGTCAACGCGCCTGCCGGCGTTATGTTGACCACCGTGCCCCCGCCAAGCAGTCCTCCACCACTGGTGGTCCCGTAGAGATTCCCGTCGGTGCCTTGGATGAGGTACTCGGGAGGGGGTGATTCGCCGTCGGTACCGTCGAAACTGTGCAGCGTGGTAAAGGTCTGTGCGGGTAGAGCGATCACCGTTGCCGCACATAGCGCGAAAATAGCGTTCGCCCGCTGCCCCTGACTAAGTTTGCCCAACGCGTTGACGATTCGTTTCATGGACGTGTTCCTTTCGCGCAAGTTCTTTGGCTAATAGGTTACCCCATTCTTCACATGTGGATAGTGCGGGCAGGAGGACCAGCGTTTCATCAAAACTGAAGGATTTACGGAGAGGTTGTACAACAGGGCGTTAGATCAGATAGATTCGCTTAGAGGAGGCAGCCCGCGTCGCTGGCCGGCCACGCGGGTTTTGCCTCCCAAAGTTACGACCGATATCAGTACGTAAAGGACTGCAACTCCGTCACGCCCGCATTCGGACCATTCACGTACCCGCTGCGATTGCCGGGGTTCAAGCCAATATGCGTTCCCACTACCACGGCGGCGTTTGAAAAACTGAATCCGTTGAGACTCTCCTGCAAATTACCCTGTGTGTCGTAAACATAGATTGCGCTGCCGCTGGCGGCCGTACTCGACACTGGCTGGGCCACCAGGAACAGTTTGTGGATGGTATCGTATTGAACATCGGCTCCGCTGTAGATTTGATTCTCACCCGATCCAGGCAAAATCACTTTGGAGCCGGTCTCGGTGGCCAGATCGTAGAACTCGACGCCGGCATCGTCTTCCGTGGTGGTGCAGAAAATGCCATCTTCCGAATCGACGGCGATGCCGTTGACGAAGCCAAACCCGATTCCCGTAAACGTACTAAACTGGGCGCTGGTCAGGTCCACCACGCCGATCACCGGAAAGCAGCCAAAACAGCCATCGCCGCCGCCCAGGATCGCCTGGTTGGTGACGCTGTCGTATGCGATGGGCGGCGGCACGCTGCCAAAATCGAGGGAGTCGGTGATGCTCACGACGGGTCCGAATGTATTCGCCGCCACATTCGATGAAAATACATAGGGAATAAAGTTGTCGCTGTTGTCGTAGGCAAACACCGCTACGTTGGGGACTCCCTGGCTCTCGGACACGCCTCCTGGCATGATAATGTGTTCCGATCCGATGGGCGGTGTCCAGAGGCCAGTGAGTTTGTTGCCATCCAGCGGATTCAGGGTTGGGAACGGCCGCTTGGTGACGTACCCCCCCTGTACGATCTCCAGTTCGACCAAGCCCACGCTGTTTCCCACGACTCCCATGGTAATAAAGTTGTCGCTTGTTTCCGTCTTGGAGACCACGTCCAGGATCTCGCCGGTGGCCTGATCGAATGTCTCGACGGCAGCCAGGACTTTGCCGCCGGCAAGATTTTTCGCCTCGCTCAATAAGCCTTCGGTACCGTTCCGATCGATATCAAACCCGAAGATCTGTCCGCCGAATTTGGTATGGACAAGCACAGTGCCCGGCCCCACCCCCGGCTTCGGGGAAAAATCGCGCGCTTGCGGGAAAGCGCTGATCCCCAGAAATAATACCGCAGTCAGTAGATTGAATGTCTTTCGCATAGTCTGTATTTCAGGGTAACGGGCAACGGCCTTCCATGTTGATAAGTGGTTGTTAGGGATTTGTAAAAAACTCGACACCGGTGTGTTGCGCAGGCATGATATGCTCAGAAGCAAATACGCTCGATGCCCGCCTTCAACGCCAATCAGGAGAAACTTGAGCAACTCGCCCGGCTCGGCTGGTATCATAGCATGAAATTGCCGGATGGCCGGTTGATTCCCGGCTTCCAAAGCCTCGAAACCCTGCGCAACCGCATCGCGCAATTTCCGGTTCCCGCCGATCTGCGCGGCAAACGCGCGCTGGACATTGGCGCTTGGGACGGCTGGTTCACCTTTGAATTGGAGCGCCGCGGCGCGCAGGTGATGGCCGTCGATTCCACGTCCTTCGAGCGCTTCCGCGTGGCTCACGATCTTATGGCGTCGCAGGCCGAATATCGCATTGACGACGTTTGCCGCCTTTCTCCCGCCAAGATCGGATACTTCGATATCGTGATGTTCCTGGGCGTGCTGTATCATCTAAAGCATCCCTTGCTGGCGCTCGAAAGAGTGTGCGAGCTTTCGACGGACCTGGCCTGCGTCGAATCGTTCGTTACTGACGATGGCAGCGATCCCACCGCAAAGCCGTTGATGGAATTCTACGAAACCACCGAACTCTGCGGCCAATTCGACAACTGGGTGGGGCCGAATACCGCTTGTCTGCTGGCTATGTGCCGCTCGGCCGGGTTCGCGCGAGTGCGGTTGGAAAGCGTGCTGGACCATCGCGCGCACGTCACGTGCTACCGCAGTTGGCCGGAAATCGAGACCGCAAAAGAGCCCGCGCCGTATCTGACGTCCGTCGAGAACGCCGCCACGCGCGACCGCGAATTCTCAAGCACCGACGACGACTATGTAGCCATTTGGTTCAAAAGCCCGCGCGCGGACCTTACGCCGGCAGATGTGTTTCCGCGAATCGGCGCTTACGGCTCGCATCCCGTTTTTTTGCAAAGTACGGGCGGCGATGGCTGGCACGTGAATTGCAAACTGCCTCCGGGACTCGCACCGGGCTGGCATGCGGCCGCGTTGCGCACCGTGGACAGCGAGTGGGGAAACCCCGTGCGCATCGGCGTGGATCTTTCGGCCGAGCAGCGGCGCCAACGCCCAGCGAGCAACGGAGCATCCGAAATTCAAGTCGCCATCGTGACCGACGGCAAGACGTGGGAGCGCAATCTGATCCACACCGGCCTGAATAGTTGCGTGTCGCTGTGGATCTCGGGACTGCCTGAAGAGGCCGACCGCGACGGCGTCGCAGTTTGGCTCAATGGCGACGACCTACCGGCCGTATTCCTTTCGGAACCCGATCCGCAGGGCCTGCGGCAGGTCAACGCCATGCTGCCTACCGGCGCGCAGCCGGGAGACTATACGGTTTCCGCCGGCTTCGGCGATGGCGTCTCCGCTCCGGTACCCGTGAGGCTGGTCTGAATGGCCGTCGAGCGCGCCGCGGGCGATCCGAAATTTCACGACCTGGTGCAGCAACAGGTGGCGCTGCTTTCGACCAAGGGTTGGTATCACAGCATCGAGCTGCCGGATGGAAATGTGATCCAGGGCATGATCGGTATTGAGGCGTTGAAAGGCCGTCTGGCTGCGTTTCCCATTCCCGCCGACCTCACCGGTAAGCGCGTCCTCGATGTAGGCGCGTGGACGGGTTGGTGCAGTTTCGAGATGGAGCGCCGCGGCGCCCAGGTGGTGGCTGTCGATTGCATCGAGTTCGAGGAATTTCGCGAAGCGCACCGTATGATCGGTTCCAAAGTCGACTACCGAATTCTGGACGTCGATGAGCTGACGCCCGCCAGCGTAGGCCTCTTCGACTGTGTATTGTTCTTTGGGGTGCTCTATCACCTGCGGAATCCGCTGCTGGGCCTCGAGAAGATCTGCGCGCTCACCAAAGATACGGCATTCGTGGAATCGTTCGTCACCGACGATAGTTCCTGCACGATGGAGTTTTACGAAACGAACGAACTGGGCGGGCAGATCGATAACTGGTTCGGTCCCAGCGTGCAATGCGCGACGGCCTTGTGCCGTTCGGCGGGATTCGCACGCGTGAATCTGGAATATGTATCAGAACGCCGGGCCGGGATCACCTGCCACCGCCGCTGGGAGCCCCCGCCCGACCCCGCGGAACCCGCGCCGCTGCTCTACTCCGCGGTGAACAACCGTACCAACGACGTTCAATTTCATCCGGGCAAGGACGAATATATCTGCGTGTATTTCCAGAGCGATGTTCCCGGCCTGACGCACGACCAGTTGCGGCTCGAAATCGATGAATATGGCGCACCCATCCTGATATTGGTCAACCTGCGCGGACAGGAATGGCAAGCCAACCTGCGCGTGCCACCGGGTCTCGGCGCGGGGTCGCACCAGGTACGCCTGCGCACTGCCGGAAGCGCACATAGCAACGCATTTACGATATTCGTCTGCACCGATGGCGCGTTGCCAGTTCCGGATCGGTCGCGAATGGCCCATCCAGAGGCGATCACCGAACCGGCGCCGCAGATTTGCGAAGTCCGTAATGGTATGACCGAGTCCGATATCTTCCACGGGCACCGCAACGAATATGTCTGTTGCCGTTTCCAGACGACCGAAACCGGGCTTGAGCGGGAAAGCGTAATTCTTCGAATTGACGAAGCCGTGCAACCGGTTCTGTTTCTTACGAATCTGGGTAACGGGCGCTGGCAGGCGAATTCCAGGCTGCCGGCGGGGTTGACGCCAGGAACTCATTCCGTACGGATCGGGACGATTCGCAGCCCGTTAAGTTTGCCCGGAAAGATTATGTTCATGGATCCAGACTAGAACAAGATCTCAGGATCGCGTTTTTTCCACAGGTAGTACACCGGTCCTTTTCGCTAAGCACATGAAAACGCTATAAATAAAAATTGAGGAAAACGCTGCTGAAACCCAATATTCATTTGACTGTAACATAGCCGAAGGTGGATGATGGTTGAGGTTCCAAGAGGTCTGAGGAACAGCAAGCTACTAAACGCTTAGCGAGCCTGGAACGTTGATCTGGCATCGTAACTAGTAAAATAGAATCTGTGCCGGGGAGTGATGGGCAATCGGGGGCGCTTGGAAAGTGAATTTCCCAGCCAAGATTTGGATTGAACGCTTTGATCCTTAAGGGTCCAAAAGGCCCCGAAGGGGAGTGGAGATCCAGGGAAATGGCGGGGAGTGCCGGGCAGAAGTCAGGCAACGGGATTTCGATAGCGATCCCGCGCGCAACGGGGCGAACCGGAGCGCGTGGGGGAATCGGAATCCGAACGGGCAGGACCGACGAACGGCAGGGTGTCGAAGAGGTAGGCCGGGAGCTTTGACCTCGAAATGGTGGCCTGGAGACGGGCAGTCGTTTCGGGAGAGTGAAAGGCCGCTTCGAGATACCAATTCCAGCCGGAAGAGCTGGCAGGTGAAGCCTGGAAGCATTGATCCGTTGCTTTCCAAAGAAAGCGGCGGGAAGCTAAAGGGATGGCACCCGGCGACTCTGGTTGCAAAGCTCTGTGCCGTTGCATGCCGGCGGGGAGTTTGGCTGCGAAATCGGGTCACTTGGAACCATTTTCTGTTTTGAACGCCACTCACGATCCTACGCTATCGAGCTGGGTCGAATCCGCCAATCTCCTTGGCGATTTTCCGATTCAAAATTTGCCATTCGGAGTTTTCCGGGGGAATCCGGACGCCATCGGTGTCGCTATTGGAGACCGTATTCTGGATCTGGGCCGCACCGCCCAAGCCGGCCTGCTTGCGGGCCTCGCGCCATCTACGATCGAAGCTTGTTCAGCCAGCGTCCTGAACCAACTGATGGCCCTCGGGCCAAGGCATTGGGCACCTCTGCGAAGGCGGATCTGCGATTTGCTGCGTGCCGGCAGCGAATATCAAGCCGCCGTCGAGCCTCTGCTGGTACCGATGAACGATGCCATCATGGCGCCGCCGGCCATGATTCGCGACTACACCGATTTCTACGCATCCATCCACCACGCCACCAACGTGGGCCGCCTCTTTCGGCCCAACGACCCGCTGCTGCCCAATTACAGGTACGTACCAATCGGGTATCATGGCCGCGCGTCATCGATTGTGGTCAGCGGCACGGCCGTGCACCGTCCCAGCGGTCAATCCAAGGACGCCGCGGCGCAGGCACCGGTCTTCGGCCCCAGCCGCTCGCTCGATTATGAATTGGAAGTGGGATTCTTCGTGGGCCACGGCAATGAGCTTGGGCAGCCCATTCCAATCGCCGAGGCTGGTTCGCACATCTTCGGCTTGTGCCTGCTCAACGACTGGTCCGCCCGAGACATACAATCCTGGGAATATCAACCGTTAGGGCCGTTTCTGGCCAAGAGTTTCGCCACCACCATCTCTCCCTGGATCGTAACGATGGAAGCCTTGGCGCCTTTTCGCGCCCCGGCGTTCCAGCGGCCCGAAGGCGATCCCGAGCCGCTGCCATATTTGAGATCCGAGGAAGATCGGGAACGGGGCGGCATCGACCTGACACTTGAAGTGCACATCGCATCGCGCCGGATGCGCGAATCGGGTATCCAGCCGATGCGTCTCAGTAAAGGCAATTCCCGGAATCTATATTGGACGCTCGCCCAGTTACTGACGCATCATTCGAGCAACGGGTGTAACTTGCAACCGGGCGATCTGCTGGCCAGCGGCACAGTCTCCGGACCGCTGCCGGAAGAGCGCGGCTGCCTGCTCGAATTGACCCAGCGCGGCGCCGAGCCGATTGATCTGCCAACGGGCGAAACCCGAAAATTTCTGGAAGACGGCGACGAAGTGGTTCTGCGTGGATACTGCGAGCGCGAGGGTTTCACACGGATCGGCTTCGGCGAGTGCCGCGGGATTGTGGGCTGAAGCCAAACTCTAGCCGCCGACCGGCATATCCCGCAGCGTATCCAAGGATTCCAATACGCGCTCGAGCAACTCATCGGTCTGCGACACGGTCGTCTGCAACGTCTCAATGGACTGCGCTTGCGCCGTCAAGCGCCCCTCCAACCCGGTCATGGCCTGAGCCAGCATTTCATCCATCGAGGAAAGAAGTTGCGCCGTGGATGGCATGTCCTTCAGCTTGGCCTCGTGCGTATCGGTGCAGGCTTCCAGGCGCAACAGTCTGTGATCGTGCGCACGTATCTGCGCCTTCACCTCCCGCGATAACCTGTCGACCGAGCGCTGCGAAGCCGCCGTGTCGTGCCCGTGCCACCGCTTGACGAGCGCACCTGCGGCGAAGCCTCCGATCAACACCGCCAATCGCTGAAAGAGCATAAGCTATTCGGACTCTCTTACGTTAATCGCGGCAATTAACCAATGCAAGTACTAAGAATCTCACTGAGGTACTAAGTACATATGGGATTGCGCTGGCTTAGCTAACTTGCCATTCTGGGTAATACTATTCCTCTAACGTTCGCCCGGAAACAGGAAGGATCGACCGAATTGCCCTCGGGGTTTTTGAAGTACAGCTCGGGCGATGGTGTACGCCGGCTTCAGCAGATGGCGGGTCCGGGAGCCGAACTGCAGCGTCTGGCGCTGATGCAGCACCGTGCGTCGCGGAATTACTTTCGTCTGCTGGAAGCGGATCGCGAGTTGCGCACACACCTTGGGGGCACGCCCAAGACTTTGGGAACCATCCTGGCGGATTCGCTCGAAGCCGAGCGCCGGCGGCTAGGCCGCGAATTGCATACCGGTGTGGGGCAAGCGCTCGCCGGCATCCACGTCCATGTCAGCTTACTCGAATCCGCGCTGCCCAATCCGCCGGAGCGCGTGCGCAGAAGCATGGACCGTATTGCGGCGCTGGCTGCTACGGCTTTGGAAGAAGTGCGCGGCGTCTCGCGGCGTTTGTACGTGCCGGAATGGCAGGTGCAACCGCTGGCGGTGGCTCTGCGCAGTCTATGGGACGCTTCGGGAATATCCGAGCAGTTCGCGGCTACGCTCGATTTGCAAGAACTTTCCGCCGAACCGCCGCCGGAGGTACGGCGCGCCATATACCTGGTGGCGCAGGAGGGTATTTCGAACGTGATCCAACACGCCAATGCGCGCCACGTTCGTATGTCGCTCGGCGAGGAAGGCGGACGCGTGGTGCTCGAAATGGAAGACGACGGATCCGGTTTTCGCGGGGCAGAGGAGCCTGGAAGTCCGGCCGCGCCATCGGGCATCGGTTTACGTTCCATGCGCGATCTGGCGTGCCAGCTTGGCGGCGGCTTCCAAACCATCAACACTCCAGAAGGCGCCAAACTAACTGTCTCTCTTCCGGTGAACCAATGAATAACTCCAAACAAACGACGGTTGTAATTGCAGAGGATCAAGCCATTATTCGGGAGGGACTGGTGCTGGTGTGCCAGAGCCGGGATCTGCAGGTGGTGGCGCAATGCGGGGATGGCTTGGCGGCGTTCGAATCGATTCGGTCGTTCAAGCCGGATTTCGCTATTCTCGATCTGCATATGCCTAAGCTGACGGGCGTCCAGGTAGTGCGCAAGGTCCGTGAGGCCGAGATTCCAACGCGTTGCGTAATCCTGACCATCAGCCGGGATGAGAGCGCCATCCGCGAGGCGCTAAAAGTAGGTGTGGACGGCTATCTGTTGAAGGACGGGCCGCCCCGCCATTTGACCGACGCCATCAACTACATCCGCGATGGCGGCGTGTATGTGTCGCCGCTGCTGAAATTAGCGGGCATGATGCCTTCGTCGCATGGGGCGCAGGAAAACGATCCTCTGTCGCACCTGAGCCGGCGCGAGCACGACGTATTCTTTCACCTGGTAAACGGACTGCGCGCCAAGGAGATCGCCAATCTGCTGGATATCAGTCCCAAGACGGTGGACACGTATCGCGCCAGTTTGATGCGCAAATTGAATATTCACGATCTAGTGGGGTTAGTGAAGTTCGCCATCGAACACAACTTGACTACAACGAAGTAGGAATGAAGGCTTGTGCCTGTCCGACAGGTCGGTGTAGACTATACTCTGGTTAGTTCGACTGACTTGGGGGAACAGATGACTAATTATCGGATCCGCTTTATGCTCGTTGCCGCAGTGGTAATTCTGGCCGCGAGCGACGTCGCCGCGCAGGCTCTGACCTACGCCACGATATACAGCTTTCAAGGACCTCCTGACGGGGACGGCCCTCGCGGCGGCTTACTCCTCGGCAAGAATGGATCCCTTTACGGCACAACTTGCTACGGAGGTCCGAACGAGTGTGCGAGCGCTTTCGGTGACTATGCTTGCGGCACGGTTTTCGAACTAAGGCATGCACAAGGGAATACTTGGAAAGAAACCATACTGCATAACTTTTCAGGTAGTGACGGCGCATTGCCGAATGCAAGTTTGGTTTTCGATTCCGCAGGAGTTCTCTATAGCACAACCGAAAGTGGCGGAGCGGGCGCCGGCACTATATTCAGCCTAACACCACCGTCGGTCGCGGGCGGAACCTGGACTGAATCGGTCATATATAACTTTACGGGCAGCCTGAACAACGTGAACCGCACACCGTGGGGTGCTGTGTTGATTGGCCCAGGCGGGACGCTATATACGACCGCTGAAGGCGATTGTTGCGGCTCTGGAACTGCGGTAGGTGTGTCGCCACCTACCAAGCAAGGAAGCCCTTGGACGGGATCCGTCATCTATACGTTCGGATACACCGCGGGAGGTAATCCGCCTGCTGGTTTTGTCTCCGAAGCGGGCTCATTGTATGGGACGACTTTCGAGGGCAGCGATCAGGGTTGTGGTGTTGGGGGCTGCGGCGCGGTTTACGAGCTGACGCCACCTGTTGCGGCGGGGGGTGCTTGGACAGAGACTACCATTCATAGTTTCGGTAACGCACCCGATGCGGGGGGGCCCCAGGCTGGGCTTGTAATTGGCACTGGTGGAGTGCTCTACGGCACAACGTTTTTCGGCGGATCGGGCGGCGCGCCATGTGAATTCGAGAATGGTCCTGGGTGTGGGGCAGTCTTTCAGTTGACACCGCCTGCAGAGGCCGGCGGGCCCTGGACTGAGACCGTAATTTATGGCTTCACTGGAACGAACGGCGACGGAGCCTTCCCTGCGGGAGGCGTCGTCTTGGGTCCGAATGGTGTACTGTATGGCACGACGCAGTACGGCGGTAGTGTGATCGCAGGTTCGCCCTGCAACAATTACGGCGTTTCCGGCTGCGGTACTGTTTCTCAGCTAACACCGCCCATCGTGCCTGGCGGCGCTTGGACGGAAACGGTTCTGCATAGCTTTTCAGGTCTCGACGGCGACGGGGCAATACCATGGGCCGGTTTAACTTTGAGCTCGGATGGCGTACTCTTCGGTACGACCTCGGCAGGCGGAACCGCTGGGTATGGCACAGTCCTTGCCATCAAGCCGTGATTGCGCGCCAGTCGCATCGCATCCAAAAATAAACAGTGAGGATTGCCCCGCGGCCACACTATTCATTAGCTTTCCGTGAAAGGTGACAGGACAGGTTCTTGCGCGAGGCAACCGGAGCTTCAAGCGAGAAAGCCCGGGTATGGCCCGGGCTTTCAGTTGGAGCGGAAAGGAGGATCTGCTTAGGATTCTTATGTTGGTGATCCGGCTTGCTTTTGTGGGCCGAATCTCGGCTTTGATCGTTTGGACCCGTAAGGGCCGACGGTAAGGCTGCGGCTGGATCGGCGTCAACCCGGTCCCGCTACCAGCATCATAACGCAGTTTCGTCTTAATGGATAGAGCAAAATCCTCAATTCCGAAATAGTGAGGATTCCTCCGCCGCCCCGCTACGCATCTTTCAATTGACGCCACCGGCTTGGGCGGGGACAGTGCTCTACAGCTTCACCGGAAGGAGTGGTGGCTGCGCCTAATCCTCACGGAAGCGTCGTTTTGTCGGCGTTTGTTCCGGCTGTGGCACAACCTTCGAGTTAACCCCGCCTTCGGCGCCCGGCGGCGCGTGGACGGAAACGGTTCTTCGCAGCTTTTCCGCGATGGGGCAATACCCTGGGCCGGCTTGACCTTGAACTCGAATGGCGTGCTCTTCGGCACGACCTCCGTCGGGGGATCCGCAGGGTACGGCACAGTCTTTGCCATCAAGCCGT
>Ga0302325_10026075_pt1 | contig 12144 bp, 13 predicted proteins | sample Palsa_T0_2_FD_201948 | JGI IMG/M metagenome (GOLD analysis project Ga0302325, IMG submission 201948) | Peat permafrost microbial communities from Stordalen Mire near Abisko, Sweden - Palsa_T0_2 | ecosystem: Environmental > Terrestrial > Soil > Palsa > Peat permafrost | place: Sweden: Abisko...
AGCGATGTGAAGAATCGTTCTCCGTACTTCAGCATGTCCACTGGCTGGGTGCCCCGCCCCTGCAGGATCGCGGTCAGATCGTAGCCCTTGCCGGCGTCCTTGGGCGCCACCAGCGGATAGATGTTCTCCCATTCCTGCGCCCACATATTGCCCAGCAGATGCGCCGGTATCGGCCCGCTGGCCGGAACAATGTCCCCATATTTCTCCCGCAGCTTCCACCGCACATAAGCGTGCAGTGAGAGATACAGCGGCTTCACCTGCTCCCAAAGCCGGTCCATCTCAGCGGGAAACGCATCGGCCGGCATGTCGTATTTGGAACGCCACATCGCGCCCATGTCGCCGAACCCCAACTCGCGAGCGCCCTTGTTCCCCAGCTCGACGTATTTCTGAAACAGCGGCCGAATGGGAGGCGATACCGTCCTCCAGCCTCGCCACGCGTCCAGCAGCTTTTGAGGATCCGTGCTGGTGCGCAAAATGTCGCTGAGCTGATCCAGATCCAGGCATTCTTTGTCTGAGGCCCCGCTTGCCGAGCTACTACCCGAGGCTCCGCCCGCCGGACAATATTTCCCGCTGCCGTAGATGCCTTCCATGCGCGTGGCGATTTGCGTCAGCTCTTGCGCCTCCTTGGGATCGGAAGGCGCCGCCATCGTCAAACTCAGACGCAGTAACTTGAACTGGCGAGCCATATCCTCAGGCATTTTCAGATGACTGAAGCGCGTGGATTCCTTGGCCAGCTCCATGGTGGCCGCGATCTGGTTTTCGTCGGCCTTGGCGGATAGAATTTCCGAGTCGTATGTGATGAAGGTGGATTTGACCCAATCGGCGCGCTGTTGCTGCACTGTAAGTTCCAGCAGCTTAGACTGCGCGCGGTCGAGGAAAGCTCTGGCTTCCGCCAGCGTGGGGGATTTTGCGTTATCGGCCAGGCAGAAGCCGGACCCAAGACAAAAAACTACAATCAGTTTTCTCATCCAGGAAGGTTGTTCTCCTTCGAGCACTGCCAAGTTTTCGAACCCGGCTTACTTAGTGTACCCTCCTGTGCCGCTCCGGACACATTACCCGGTGATCGGACACGTTATGAAACTATTATTGGATCACCGGCGTGCCTTGATTTGCTTGGGTCCGAAACTCGTACTGATGGATTTCAATGGCGGCCCGGCCCTCTTCGGAGCGAACCACACGCCCGCGCGCCACCAGTTTCAAAGCAATCTTGCTGTTCAACTGTGCCGGCCAGCTGATGGATACCTCCAGGCGCCGTCCTGGCAGCAGATAGTGATCGGTTGTGAACAGAACCCCGTTGCTGCTCATGTTGACTGTCATGCCGCTACCGCTCTCGCCTTCGACGGCGCTTTTGCGGCTCAGCACTTTGTAACGAACTTCGCGTTCAATGGGAAAGCGATCCGCGCCGCGGCGGTCATCCTTCTCTTTATCTTTTTCCAAGCTCATTTTTGCCCCCGCAAGCATCTTTAATTCCTTTCCGTTCGACATCCATAGATTGCGGCATGAAGGCGAGTCGACAAATAGCAGAGTCTTCCCAATTTGGAGTGGTACCGAGCGCAGAAGGGATAGTACGTTGAGGCGGATTTAAGGGGTTACTTCAGAGGCGGATCACCAAGCGGATCGGCTCTTAGTTTCTTGCGGGAACGAATTTCCTCCAGTCTTTCCGAGATCCGCTGCTCTAAACCGCGCTTGGTGGGCTCGTAAAACGTTGTACCGACAAGAGATTCCGGTAGGCACTCCATATCCGGCAAAGCGTCTTCCAGGCTATGGGCATGCTGGTACCCCTGGCCGTAACCCCAGTGCTTCATTGCTCCCGTCGGCGCGTTTCGCAAGTGGAAGGGCACCGGCTCGGCGACACGCTGCTCCACTGCTTCCATCACCCGGTTCAGGGCTTGATAAGAAGCGTCTGACTTGGGGGCCACCGCAAGATAGATCGCAACTTGGGCCAGCGCCAGATCGCCTTCCGGGATCCCGAGAAAGTGAACCGCCTGCTGGGCGGCAATGGATTGCTCCAGCGCACGCGGATCGGCCAACCCGATGTCCTCGATAGCCATCCGCACCAGTCGCCGCGCGATGTACATCCGGTCTTCGCCCGATTCCAGCATTCGGCCCAGCCAATAGAGCGCCGCGTCGACGTCGCTCGATCGCACGGACTTGTGAAGCGCCGAAATCAGATTGAAATGCTCCTCGCCGGCCTTGTCGTAAAGCAGCGTCTTGCGCTGCAGCGTATCCTCGATAGCCTCGCGCGTAAGCTCGCCGTTCTGAGAAGCTGCCGCGGCCAGCTCCAGAACGTTGTATGCACTGCGCCCGTCTCCATTCGCGTAGGTCGCGATTTGCCGCAACAAATCCTCGGAAGCGCCTATTTTCAGCACCGGCAGCGCCCGCCGCAGTAAAGTCAAAAGCTCTTCTTCTGAGAGCGGCTTCAGCATGTAAACTTTGGTCCGCGAAAGCAGCGCCGAGATCACCTCGAACGATGGATTTTCAGTGGTGGCGCCAATCAGGCTGATATCCCCGCGCTCCACGTACGGCAAAAACGCATCCTGCTGCGCTTTGTTGAAGCGGTGTATCTCGTCGATAAAGATCAAGGTTCGGCGCCCAGAACGGCGGTTGCGCTCCGCGTCCGCCATCACGGCTTTGATTTCCTTGATTCCGCTGAGAACCGCGCTGAATGGGATGAAATCGCAATGCGTCATGCGCGCGATGATTCGCGCCAGCGTAGTTTTGCCGACACCCGGCGGACCCCACAGAATAATCGAACCGAGCTGATCGCGCTCGATTTGCACCCGCAGCGGCTTGCCCGCCCCTAAGATGTGTTGCTGCCCAGCAAAATCATCGAGCGTAGCCGGACGCATGCGCTCTGCGAGCGGGCGGTGTTCGTCATCCTTCAGATTGGCCAAAGGATCCGGATCGAATAAGCTCACGGCAGGTTCATCCTATAGCCATCCTTTGCGTCCTTGCCGCAAATAGCGCAATACCGGCGGCGAGCGCGGCGTTGAGCGATTCCACTCCCACCGTCGGAATGCGTACCCCGGTTGCTTTTGCGCTGAGACGTTCGCTGACGCCTTGTCCCTCACTGCCCACCACAATGGCGCATTTACGGCCGAAATCGGCCTTGGAAACCTCAATCGTACCTTTCGGCATGAGCGCGAACAGCTGGATCTTGCGTTGCTCGGCCGCGGCCAGGAAAACTTGCGGATCAAGTGCTGGAACCACAGGTATTCGGAAGATGGAACCCGCCGACGCGCGCAAGCACTTGGGATTGTATGGACTCGTAGTTCCCTTCAGAAAGGCCACGCCGGTGGCGCCAAAGGCCTCGGCAGCCCGAAGCACGGTTCCTGCGTTTCCGGGATCCTGTACGCCGTCTAAGACCACCGTCAGCGCATGTCCGCGGAACAGATGTTCCACGCTCCACTGCGGAGGCCGCACCAACGCTATGACACCTTGGCTGGCTTCGGTGGATGAAATGGTACGGAAGAGATCGTCCGGCAGGACGCCGACTCGGATCTTCTTCAATCCGCGGACGTGGCTTTCTACCGCTGCCTGAACCGATTCGGAAGCAAAGACCGCCGAAATCTCACAGTCACTGCGCAGTGCTTCCTCGAGCAAATGGAAGCTCTCGGCTACCGCAAAGCCTTGATCTGTAACGGTGCCCCGTGCTATCGCCTTGCGGAGATCTTTTAGCATCGGGTTTCTCGGACTGACCAGCGTTGGCATACAGTAGACTGTGTGGACGTTTTCTAGCCGCCCGCCAAATCTATCATGAACCCGCCTTTATCATGAAATGGATTGCCGGCATCGCGCTACTGGCAGCCCTGGTCTACGTGTCGCTGAAAGTGGTGCATGTCTCTAAGGAGATTCAGCAGGAATCCCTGGTCGATGAGGCGCAACCGGCTGATGCCATCATCGTTCTGGGCGCGGCGGAGTATCGCGGCCGGCCGTCTCCGGTGCTCGAAGCTCGCCTGAACCACGCGCTGCTTTTATATTTGAGGGGACTGGCACCGCGAATCATTACCACCGGCGGCGCGGGTGGAGACCCGGTCTTCACGGAAGGTTCGGTTGGCCGGACTTATCTCGCCGCGCACGGCGTCCCCCCCGAAGCCATCGTTGTCGAGCGCGAGGGCGAAAGCACGGCACAAAGCGTTGCTGCGGTCGTGGAAATCATGCGCCGGATGAATCTCAAAAGCGCCATCGTGGTCAGCGACGGTTACCACATCTTCCGTGTGAAGAAAATGCTCGAATCGAGCGGGGTAAAGGTCTATGGATCCCCGCGTCCGTCCATTCCCCCCGGCGAGTGGCGCGCTCGATGGCAGGATCTGCGGCAGGCTGTCGGCTATCTTCTGTGGCGTGCCGGAATCGCCATCTAACCGGTTTTAACCGAGCCGTACTAACCAAAAGACGACTGCAACTAAGCAAATGGTTCTCGCCTCTCTTGAAGGCCTAGAGGTTACTAACTAGGCTGGACCGATATCCTGTTCAGAACCGGGCCTATCAGCGCATCTAGAATTCGACGGCCTCACAACTTACGAGTGGTCCGTCACTTGCTTGCTCAGAGCTAAGTGAACAACCTGAGGCTCGATATGGACAAGGACCGGCGGGTAAAAGCGCGCTACCCGCTCCATCTAAATGTGCTCTATCAGACGCTGGGAACGGAAAACCGGATCGCCGATTCGGGACAAACAGTGGATCTTAGCAGTAGTGGTGTCCTAATAACCTGTCACAGCAATATTCGCGAGGGAGACAAGGTTAGGGCCGTTATTGAATGGCCTAGCCTCTTGAACGGTACCATTCCTTTGCAGCTTATAACAGTTGGAATCGTCGTGCGCCGCCAGGGATCCCGGCTTGCCATAGCCTTTGAGGGTTACCAGTTCCGCACAACGGCACGTCGCGCCAACGTTGCTACCATGCCGGAGCGTAGGCCTTCGCCGAACTACCACGGCCTGGAGGTGGGGAATTCACCAATTACAGCCAAATCTTTCCAGTAACTTGCAGCGCCTAGACTAGAGCAGTTCTGAGTCGTTCCGGCAATGGTGAGAGAGCGCCATCGCGCAACTCGTATTCTGTATCTGTTGCGGCGTGCACTACTTTGACGATGTAGCCCTCTTCGGCCAAGCTCCGGCAAAGAGCTTCAGCAGTTGAAAATCCGTTGGCAAGGTACAACGTTCCGGGAGACTCCGGGGAGCGCCAAAGATACAAAGCAAAACCTTCAGAAAAGGCAGACAGACCCATGGCGTACCAGATCGGCACACTGGCCTGATACTTTAGACCGAGGCCGAAAGTCATAAACGGGCGTCAGTTTAGAGGGTAGAGGCTAGCATGGAACACATGCGGCCCAACGAATCTGTGTTATGCGAAACGCGGATCCAAGCCACTCGCGCGTGTTCGCCCGGGCCGCAAAATAAGCCTACTCCGCCAGCTCTCAGACGATTGTCGGACCAGTAGTCCACCAGCTGGCCCTGGATGTAAAGCGAAAATTCATCGCCTTGCACCTGCAGGCGCACCCGATACATCGTATCAAGCTGAAAGCGTGAGGGATACCGAACCCGGACCGGCCGCGACGCCTGTCCGCCTATAACGCTATACCGTTGTACGACCAATCCGGGCAGCGGTCCCGAGCCTTCGATCAGAATTCGCACTGCCTGGTAGGTTTTCGGCCCTTCCGCGCGAATTACCAAACCGACACCTTTCGTTTCAATCTGAACCAATGCGTCCATGTTGTAGTCGGTCAAGTGCATGCTCGGTTCGAATAAAGACAAGGCTCCTGGGTTTACAAACCCGTTCTTGTCGTAGGACCAAGTGCTGGCAAGATCGTTACCGTTCTGCCAGCCGTCTAGGCCCGCGCTGAAATCGTCGAACAGATCTACCTGTGCCCGATTGGCCACTTTTTCCTTTAATTTGGCCCAGGAATCTGGCTTGCTATGACGCGACGGCGTTAGAACCACCGCGCCAGCGATAGCTGCCACCGCCAGCAAAACGGTAATAACCGCGATTTGTTTCCGCGCGATCTTCCCTGCCCTGATTGGATAGGCACCGTAGCGACCGGGTGCCAGGTACGCCAGCAGATTCCGGCAATGCGCCCACAGGTCCATATCTGGTTTGAGTATGAGGCCGCCCGGCAGGAAAAGTAATGCAGCGTTCGGCGTGATCTTAGAAAGAATGGACCTGAGTACCGCCCATAGGTGCGGGCCTACCACTCTTAAGTCGAAAAGTACCGGCGACCTCAGTGCTTAGAAATTTTAGGATGCGTTTCATGAGCAGCGACGGTGTGCTTAGGCGGCTTCTGAGGCTTGGCATGCTTTCCGGCAGCATGGGGCTGGCGCTTCTCGGCAGCGTGGGGAGACCGGGATGGCGCCGCATGCGGCTGATGCCTGGGGACGTCCGGATGAGTGACCTCGCCTCGGCCTATTGAAGCCCCGAAAAGCAGCGTAACGCAAGCAATCAAGTTTCGCCGGGTCATGACTATCTCTACGACTATGTTTCGGCAGAGAAGCCTCGATGCTTTAATGCGCCCTTCGGTTTTGTCAACGTTCCGCCGATAGTCCTTTGTAACGTACCGATGACCTTCCCGCCCAATCTCGACGCCGATTCGGAAGCAGGTGACGTCGGCTCGGAAGACGAAGGCAAAAAACGAATGCCGCTGGTCTGGATTCCAGCGACCTTGAGCGTTGGCCTATTGATCGCAGCCATATACCTGGGAGGCAGAATCCTGACGGCGCATTCGCCCGTTCCGGCACCGGTCGAGATCCCGCCCCCTGCCCCGGTCGTCGCGGCGCCGATCGCCATCGCGCCCGCCCCGCTGCCGCCAAAGGCTGAGGTGCCAAAGTTAGCCGAGGCCCCGCAGGATCCGCCGCGGCTTCCCTTGATGATCGCGCCCCGGCCCGGCGAACAATATATTCAAATCAGCGCCTTGACCCAGGAAGCAGCCGATCGCTACGTCCAGCAATTGCGGCGAGCCAAACTGGAGCCGCACCTGGCTCCCGGACCAAGGCCGCAACTGGTGCGCGTCCTGATTGGACCATTTTCCGACCAGGACGCACTGGCACACGCCAAAACCGAGCTTGAGGCGGACGGGATCGAAACCTTCGTCCGCAAATACTAGCGGTGCCCGCCACCGCCAAAGCCGCCGTGCATTCCGCCTGCAAATCCACGGCTAGCAAAACCACCGCCACCGATACGTGCACTCTCGGAACCACCGCGCGCAGCTAAGGCACTGCCCGTAATGTGCCGGGCGCCCGCCACAAAACCTTGTCCGTGGAAACCGTATCCATAACCCCGGTAGGAGTAGGCCAGCCAGGGCGAATAAAATGGCCATCCAAAGGCGCTGTACCAGATGCCGTCGCCGGGAATGAAGCCGTACATGTCCCAATATGGGTTCCAATACCATCCTGGACCGTCCCAATATGAACCGCCGCCAACGAACACGGTCCGGGCTGATTGCATGCTTGCCTCGGCTTCGTACTCAGAACGCAGATTGCTCCAGCCGTACAGCGGATCTAGCGACGCCTGTGCCTTGGCGTCGAAACGCGTGGCTTTGAAGGGCGGCATCAGCGCCAATTGCCGGTCTTGATCCAGATTCACGTTGCGATTGTCGGCCTGGACGCTGGCTTTACCGTCGAATACACGCACTTGACGTCCATCGGCATCGAAACTATACAGTCCTGGCTTATCCAATCGAGCGGAAGCGCCGTCCAAGAGCACGGCAAGGTTGCTGTCCTTGAAGATCTCGGTCACTTCCACGATCGCCCGTCCCTGCAGCAGCTCCACGCGAGTATCCCCCAGATTCGGCGAAATCAAACGAACCGAACTGTTGTCGCCCAGCCTGAGGAATACGCCGGGAGTGAGCAGCATTTCCGCCCGGCCCTGGCCGGTTTGCAGCACCTGATTGGTCTGCAGCTGAGCGGAACCAATGGCCTGCGGGGTCACTGGCTGTCCTGCAATACTAACCTGCCCTTCTACGTAATTCACTGTACCGGGAATGGCGCTTCCGGCCGCCAATGCTAAGCCGAAGGGGGCCAGCAGGAGACTTGAGAGCACCAGAAATCCTTTTAGTTGCTTAAACATATCTTTTTCCTTGTACTGTCCTACTGGTTGGATGTGCGTTGTTGCAAACCGGTTGCAACAGCCTGAGTCCACTAACGCCAGTACCAGGAGCTAAGGTGATTAAGGCCCGAACCTTAAGGCAAATCTCGATACTGCACGCATGCAATCCGGCCGTTCTATTAGTTGGAGCCACAGGTGCCCGGTGGCCCAGGGGAGAACACTATCGCAATGAAGAGAAACATGGTTCCGCTGCTAGGGATCGCGTTTGTGGCGGCCATCATTTGCACTGGCATCTATTACGGACTATTCGCCGGCAAACTACGGTCCTCAAGCGAAATTCCCGGTCATTCCGTGGTGGTAGCGGCTCGCAATCTGGACCGTGGAACGGTGGTCCAGGCCAGCGATCTGCGGGTTTCAGAGGCGCCCGGAGTACTGACCGGCTCATTTTCGAAGCCTGAGGATGCAGTGGGGGCCACGCTCCTAACGCCCCTCAAAACCAACGAGCCGTTGCTGACTGAGCGCGTGGTGTCGCGCATTTCTCCGGGTGGCGAGTCTGCCAGTGGGATGGTGCCAGCGGGAATGCGAGCGATTTCCATACGCGTATCGGAATCCGATGGGTTGCTGAATGCTTTGCGTCCGGGAGCGCGCGTGGATCTGCAGGCGGTTTCAGAGCGGGAAAACAACCAGGTACTGCTTCGCAATATCCTGCAAAACGTCGAAGTGCTGGCGGTGACCCCGCAGGACCCGAATGGCAACCACACGGCCGGCGCCATCGTTACAGTGTTGGCCGAGTCGCCGAACGCCGATCTGGTTGCGCTGTCCGACGCGGGCGGAAAGATCCGCGTAACGCTTCGAAACCCCTTCGACGATGGAACTACCTTACCTCACGCCCTGGCGTTGACTGCGGTGTATTCGAATCAAACCAATCCAGCCGCACTGGCCGCGCAAGTTTCGCCTGGGCAAAAATCGTCCGCGCAGGCTATCCCGGCAGTACCGGCGCCGGTTGCAGAAGTGGCCCCTCGGGCAGCCGCGCAAGCTGCGGCGGCCGCGGCAATCAATACTGTCGCCTGGGATCATCCCGTCCAACTGCACGTCGAAGTGTTGAATGCGAGTGATGCCGCTTTGGACGAATTGAGTTCCAAATTGGAATCTGGCGAAAACTCCGGGAGCGCGGATACCGCTTGGCACGTGGGCTCGTTCCGCTCTGGCGAAAACGCCAAGAGATTGATTCAGAGCTTGCAACAAAAGCACGAGTTGGAAGTGGTGTCGGGCGAGCGATTGATGGCCGGCGTGGGCCGTCCCATCAGCTATCGGGCGGGCGCCTCGCCGTATCAACTTCGCGTGGAGTTCTTACCCGAATTCGCGACCAGCGGCACAGTGCGTTTGCGGGTGAAACCCGAAATTAGCGCGCCGAGTGGCTCGGGCGTTGCCACCAGCAAATACGACGCCGGCGTACCCCCGAATTCAAGTTTCCTGGTAGAAAGCGGTTCCAAGGATCATGCAGCGGAACGATTGTTTCCAGGCCGGCCTTGGGAGCAGCGCCATCTGGTGATCTTCGTCACAGCCTATTCCCTCCAACAAAACGCTGCGGTAGCAGTAGCGCGGACGGGCAAGGGGCGCTAAGTTGCTCGCGCTATCATCGATTCTCGTTTTCTTTACAACCTTCCTGGCGGCCGGATTGGCGGTTTTGATTGGATGGTTCGCCATCGAGCGCATGGGCGCCGAAGCGATGGCCGAAGACTTGTCGGATCACCTCCTCGACGAGAGTCCGGCGCTGCTGAGAGACGACTCTTACAGCAGCATATCGCCGTGGGCGCGCCTGCTCGAAAAATCGGATTTTATACGGATTATGCACCGCCATCTACAGCAGGCGGGGCTCTCGTGGTCGGTGGGACGCGTCACGCTGCTCATGCTTCTGGCAAGCAGCGTGGCGCTGGGGATTGCAATGCAGTTCGAGTGGATTCCTGGCTGGGCGAATCTGCTCATCGCAGCGGCGGTGGCAGCGCTGCCTTATCTATATATCCTGCGGTGCCGCGCCAAACGCTTCCGCAAGTTTGAAGAAAACTTTCCCGATGCGTTGGATTCGCTGGCTCGTTCGCTGCGCGCCGGGCACCCTTTTCCGGCGGCGATGGACATTGTGTCCGAAGAATGCGAACAGCCGGTTGCGGGCGAATTGCACCAGACCGCCATGGAAGGCAACTTAGGAACATCTTGGGAGGCCGCGCTCAACAATTTGGTCGAACGCATGCCGCTGCTCGAAGTGAGCATGTTCGCATCGGCGGTGCAGCTGCAAAACCGCACCGGCGGAAGGTTGAACGAAGTTCTGGGAACGCTGGCCGAAAATATGCGGGAGTCGGTGTCACTGAAGGGTGAAGTCCGGGCGCTAGCTGCTCACGGCAAGCTTACCGGGGCAGTGCTTACGGTGCTTCCGCTGGTGATTTGCGCCGTTATGGCCATGGTGAATCCATCGTACCTCACCATTTTGATTTACTATCCCACCGGCAAGTATCTAATTGCCGCCGCGATAGTTTGCCTGGTGCTGGCGCATTTTGTGATCCGCCGGATCGTGGACATCGAGATATGAACGCGATCTGGGACGGAGCCGGACTGTTCGCCTTCGTTCTGACCGGAGTTGTGGTCGCCGGCTACGTTTACCAACGGCTCACCGAGCATCGTAGCGCGGCAGGCTCTGTAGAACCAGCCGGCAGTGGGATTGGCAATACACCTTCCGCGGTGGCGAACCTCTTCCAGTCCATTGGCGAGAATTTTCCGGCTTCTAAGAACGAGCAAAATCCATATCGTAAGCGGCTATCCGCGGCCGGATACCGTTGGCCCGCGGCATTGCCGATTTTCTACGGCATTAAGTGCGGCAGTGCGTTGTTTTTCGCGGGGCTAGCTGGAATCGTGGCCCTGTTGTATCGGGGTGAACCATCGCTTACTCCCATTCCGATGGTTTGCGGGTTGGGACTCGGATTTCTAATACCGGACCGAGTACTCGATTCGCGGGTGCGCGCTCGTGCACAACGGTTGCGTAGCGCCATTCCTCCGGCGCTCGATCTGATGGTGCTGGTGATGGAAGCAGGACAATCGCTGGATCAGGCCATTGCTGATACCAGCCGCGGCATGAAGCGGAACTATCCGGATTTAAGCGCCGAACTCGCGCAGTTATATTTAGACCTGAGAACGGGCGGTACCCGCGCCGACTCTTTCCGCGCCCTGGCGGCGCGCAATAACGAACCCGAATTGCGTAAGCTAACCAATCTATTGATCGACAGCGATCGCTACGGCGTCAGCATCGGGCCTGCGCTGCGTTCGCACGCCAAGTATCTGCGTACACGCTTTCGCCAACAAGCCCAGGAAAAGGCCCGGAAAGTCGGCGTGAAGCTGATCTTTCCGGTCTTCTTCCTGATTTTCCCGTCGGTCCTGCTTGTGACACTGGGGCCTGCCTGCATCATGATGTATACGCAGTTGAACAGCCTGCTGAAATAATTCGGGCGGCGACTTTACTTCTCGTCCTTCTTATCTTTCTCGTCCTTTTTCTCTTTGTCGCTCTTTTTGTCCTTGTCGTCCTTCTTGGGAGCCGGCTTTGCGGCGGGTTTCGGCGCGGGCGCCGCTTCTCTCGGCTTCTCCGGCGCGGGGCGAGCCGCAGGCGCTGCTTCTTTCGGCGCTTCTGGTGCGGGACGTGGCTCGGGCCGCGCGGCGGGCGCAGCTTCCTTCGGCGCTTCTGGTGTGGGACGGGCCGCAGGGGCGGGCACAGGAGTAGGCCGTACCGAAGCACCTGGCGCAGGAGTTGGCGCTATCGGAGAGGGCCTTGCGGCGCCACCCGGCGCAGGCTTGGCCACGGCAGAGGCTGGGGTTGGCGCTCGCGCTTGCACTTGCCGCACCCTGGGAGCGGGGGCCGGCTGCTTCTGCCGTAATTGCTGAATCTGGCTGGTATCCAGCGGACGCCCCGCATTGGCTGCCAGCGCCTGCTGTTTTTGAGCGAACGGCACGGGCGGCGGCGGCGGGGTTTTCTTCGCGACTACCGGCTTAGCTAGTAAAGCAGCCGGAGGTTGAGCGACTCTGGCGCCCGAGGGAGCAGCCACGGTCACGCTAGCGCGGGTGGGCGCG
>Ga0302325_10026077_pt1 | contig 12143 bp, 10 predicted proteins | sample Palsa_T0_2_FD_201948 | JGI IMG/M metagenome (GOLD analysis project Ga0302325, IMG submission 201948) | Peat permafrost microbial communities from Stordalen Mire near Abisko, Sweden - Palsa_T0_2 | ecosystem: Environmental > Terrestrial > Soil > Palsa > Peat permafrost | place: Sweden: Abisko...
CCGGCACCTCCCCGGCCGTGGTGCTGGCGCTGACCGCCGCCGCGACGTCCACCATCCGGCTCGGCTCCGGGGCGGTGCAGATGGGGCACCGCACCGCCCTGTCCACCGTCGAGGAGTTCGGCCTGCTCGACGCCCTGCACCCAGGGCGCTTCGACCTCGGTCTGGGCCGCTCCGGCGGCCGGCCGCGTGAACCCAAGGCTCCCGCGCTGGCCGGCGGCGGCGCCGCGGCCACCGTGGCCAACGGCCGGACCCCGAACGGGCTGCTCATCCCGCCGCCGTTCTCCTTCCAGCGCCTGCTCGGCTCGCCCCGGTTCGCGATGCAGAAGACGCTGCTGCAGCTCCCGCACGCGGAGCCGCAGAATTACACCGAGCAGGTCACCGACGTCCTCGCCTTGATCGCCGGGACCTACCGCTCCCCGGAGGGGGCGGAGGCCCACGTGGTGCCCGGCGAGGGCGCGGCGCTGCAGATCTGGATCCTCGGCAGCAGCGGCGGTGAAAGCGCCGAGGTGGCCGGTGATAAGGGTCTGCGCTTCGCCGCGAACTACCACGTCAACCCGGCCACCGTGCTCGAGGCGGTGGACGGCTACCGGGCCGCGTTCCGGCCTTCCGCGGTCCTGCCCAAGCCCTACGTGAGCGTGTCAGCCGACGTCGTCGTGGCCGGCACCGGGGCCGCGGCCCGTGAGCTGGCCACCGGCTACGGCCTGTGGGTCCGCAGCATCCGCACCGCCGAAGGCGCCATCCAGTTCCCCACCCCCGAACAGGCCCGCCGCCACGTCTGGAGCGACCCCGACCGCGAACTGGTCGCCGACCGTATCGACACTCAGTTCGTCGGCACCCCGGGCCAGGTCGCGGACCAGCTGGAACGACTCCGCGACGCCACCGAGGCCGACGAACTGATCATCACGACCATCACCCATGACCACGCCGACCGGGTCCGTTCCTACCAGCTACTCGCCCAGGAATGGGCCCGACGATGACCCGCGCGCTAGCACGTCAGCTCGGGTCACGTGTCAGCCCTGACCCGTCGATACGAACGAGTTCCCTAGTACGGCAGCCGCACTTGGGGGCCTGACCTGCGGTGCTGCTGGTTGGGCATAAAGGGCAGCCGCCTGTCGATCCATGTGTTTGTGATGACAACTGAATCGAAGGCGGCTGCTGCCGTCAGGATAGGCGCGGGGACCGCGCTTCGGGAACGGGCGGGGCTGCTGGAGTCGCTGCGGCCGTGCTTCGCGCGGACGCTGGTGTGGCTGCAGGCGGGGAAGTACGTGGCGGCGGTGATGAGCGACCTGCCGGAGCGCAACGGGTGGGCGATTGCCCGCCATGCTGGCGACGCGACGCCGGACAAGACGCAGCGGCTGCTGAATCATGCCAGCTGGGACACGCTGGGAGCGATGAGCACGGTGCGGCGGTTCGCGGTGGCCGGGCTGGACGGGGCCGCGCGGCGCGGCCGGCGGGCGGGCGGGATGCGGGCCGGGGTGCTGGACGAGACCGGGCAGGAAAAGCACGGCACCGCCACGGCCGGGGTGAAGAGGCAGTACCTGGGGTGCGCGGGCCGGGTCGCCAACGGGATCAACACCGTGCACCTGTCCTACGTGCGGCAGGGAACCGGGCACGCGCTGATCGGCGCGCGGCAGTGGATCCCCCGCGAGCAGGTCAGCGATCCGGTGACGTCCCTGGTCACGGGACTACCGCCGGGCCTGGCGTTCCGGACCAAGGGGCAGCTGGCGATCGATATCTGCGCGGACGCGTACGCCGACGGGGTCAGGTTCGATGTCATCTGCGGGGACGAGGTCTACGGCGCGAGCACCGAGCTGCGGGGATACCTGGAGTCCCGCGGCCAGGCGTACGTGCTGCGGGTCGCCTCGAACTTCACCCTCACGCTCCCCGGCGGGACGGCCGTCACCTGCGCGCAGGCCGTCAAGACGCTGCTGACGGACAAGCGGTCCTGGGAGGTCCGCTCCGCCGGCCAGGGATCGAAGGGCCAGCGGTGGTACGCCTGGGCCTGGATCGGCGCCGCCTCGCCCCGGCACTGCCTGCTCATCCGCCGCCACCTGAAGACGGGCGAGCTCGCCTTCCATTACTGCCACCTGCCCGAAGGGCAGCCGACGGCCAAGACCAGGCTGATCAGGGCCGCAGGGCTGAGATGGCCAGTCGAAGAAGATTTCGAGCTCGGGAAGGACTGCTTCGGCCTTGACCAGTGCCAGGCCAGGCTCTACACCGCGATCCTGCGCCACGTCGTGCTGGTCATGGCCGCCCTCGCGGTCTGCGCCGTGACCGCCGCCCTGCTCCGCGGCCGCACCGGCACCCAGGCGCCACCCCCAAGCGCCCCCGGCCAGGCACCGCCAGCAGACCCCGGAATGATCCCGCTGACGGTCCCGGAGATCAAGCGGATCCTCGCCGCCCTCACCGCCAGGCCGCTCCCGCCCCCGCACGTCATCCACTGGGACGCCTGGACCCGCCGCCACCAGGCACGAGCACGCTGGCACCACCAGCACGCACGCCTAAAACGGGACTACGCCCTGGCCAGCTAGCAAAGTGCGGCTGCCGTACTAGGTGACAGCTGCGACAATTGCATAGAAATTGCTGGCTGCCTGGTAAGAGTCGTCTCGAATAGTGAAACCTGCCGCGTGAATAGCATCAGTTAGGTCGTCATGACGGAAAGGAACGAAGTCGATTACATGCCGATGATAACTGGTTCGCCCCTCGGCGTCTTCGAAGAGGAGCACGATCTCCGCAGTGCATGGCGATTCAAAATCATCAGGGATCGTCCAAATGTAAAGAGAGCTGCAGCGCAGTCCTTTTCGCTCAATCACCTGCTGGGCAGGAACTATCCGTGGCCGGGATTCATACAACAGCTCCCAGTTCCTGGAGTCTACGACCAGCGTACCTGCCGGGGAAAGCACCTTCTTCATGCCCTCAAGAGCTGTGACCATATTAGTTCTGGTTTCCGTGTGCACGATGGAATTGCCAAGGCAGAGTACTAGTTCGAAAGGACCGGGGACCCGATTCGGCAGCTCTTGCCACTTCGACTGAGATACTGTCATCGCAATGCCGTACTGCTCCGATCGCCGGCGGGTTTCGGCGACCATGGCTTGGCTTCCGTCAGAGGCAGTGATCACCAAGCCGCTACGGGCAAGAGCCATCGCGTCTGCGCCGATGCCGCAGGCGCAATCGAGCACTGGACTTCCCGGGCCGAGGGTCTTGACCACTGCCTCGAGGAGGGCCTGACTCCCCGGCGAAGTAGCGCCGAATCGGCCTAGCCTGCCGACAGTTTCATCCGGGAAGAGCCACTCATAGTCATGCGCCAGGTCACCGTAGAAGTCGTCCATGCCGGTAGCTTGGCACGCGAGTTCTTGACCGCCAGCACGGCCTCGCCCAGCGCTCGAGCGGAAACGGTGCGTGATGAACGCCGTCCGGTCCAGGCCGCGGGAGACGAAGTCGAAGTAGTGCTCGATGGCGTGCTTGACCGCCTCGCGGGCCAGGTCGTGCCGGAAGGCCAGCGCCATCACGTCTACCGTCCGCGCACCCTGGAAGCCTAAAATCCACATTGTCCGATATACTGTGACCTGGCTATCTTCTGACTTTCGGGGTGGAAATGGGGCTCGTCGCGGGACTTCAGCCGGAGGACCCTCGCGAGATCGGGCCCTACCGGCTCCTGGGGAAGCTGGGCTCGGGTGGCATGGGGCACGTGTTCCTGGGCATGTCCGCGGGCGGCCGGCCGATCGCGGTCAAGGTAATCCGCGAAGAACTCGCTGACGATCCCCAGTTCCGGACCCGGTTCCGGGGAGAGGTCGCCGCCGCCCGGAAGGTGAGCGGCCTGTTCACCGCGTACGTGGTCGACGCCGACCTAGACGGCACGGTCCCGTGGCTCGCCACCTCCTACGTCGCCGGGCCTTCGCTGACCGATGCGGTGCGTCAGCACGGGCCGTTGCCGACACCTACCTTGCTGGCCCTGGCGGCGGGTCTGGCGGAGGGCTTGAGCGCTATTCACGCCGCGGGGGTCGTACACCGTGACTTGAAGCCCTCGAACGTGCTGCTGGCCGAAGACGGGCCGCGGATCATCGACTTCGGGATTTCCGAGGCGGCGGAGGCGAGCGCGCTCACCGGTGCCAACGTGGTGATCGGCTCACCGGGTTTCTTGTCCCCTGAGCAGATTCTTGGTCAGGACGTCGGACCGCCGAGCGACATCTTCAGCCTGGGTGCGGTCCTCACCTTCGCCGGCACGGGCCAGGGCCCGTTCGGTTCGGGGCCGAACGACGCGCTGCTTTACCGGCTGGTCCGCAGCCCGGCCAGCCTCGATCTGCTGCCGGAGGAGATCCGGCCGCTGGTCGCCAGCTGCCTGGCCAAGCTCCCGGGCGACCGGCCCACCGCACTCGAGCTGCTGGCCGACGTGGGTGCCATTGAGCCCGCAAGGGGCTGGCTATCCGAATCGATCATCTACGGGTCCGCGGGCGATCAGCCGGCCGGCCAGCTCGATTCCCCGACAGGGAAACTCTTCCGGTTCGCCGGCTCTGTCGCCGGGCCGTCGGCCGCGGTAGGCGGCGTGGCGGCGGCAGCCGGCGTGGCGGCGGCAGGCAGCCCGGCCCGGCATGTCCGTCGTCATCTCTCCCGGCCGCTGGCATCGGCATGTATCACCGGCGGGCTTGTCGCGGCCTTTGTCGCGGCCGTCTTCGCCCTGACCGGCGCCGGCCCCAAGCCGCTGGCTCCGCAGGCTCAGCCGCAGGCCAGAGCGGTGTTGAGCACGCCGTCGTCGGCATCGCACGTATCGGTAACCCCGCGGGCGCTGCCATCAAGGACCCCGACCATACCAGCCCCCAATGCCTACCTAACCCCCTCGCTGTCGGAGTTCCTGACGACGCCCCCAGCTAGGACCGTGATGCCGGGCAAGTCTCCTTCGGCGGGCAAGTCTCCTTCCCCGAGCAAGGCCCCCAGCGCGTCAGCATCCCCGTCACCGTCAGGCTCCTCATCCGCATCGCCGTCCCCGTCCTCCTCAGCGAGTCCGTCCCCGTCGCAGAGTGCCCCGCCGTCCCCGTCGCCGTCCCCGAGCGCCCCGCCGCCGTCCCCGAGCCCGTCCCCGTCCCCGAGCCCGTCCCCGTCGCCGAGCGCCCCACCGTCGCCGGCCCCCTCAGACTCCGGGAGCGCGTCCCCGTCTGCATCGGCGTCGCCGAGCGCGTCAGCGTCCTGACCGCTGGACCGGGGCGAACGCGTTAAGCCGTGGCTGAGCTCATCTTTCTGTCAGGTTCGTTCCGCGCGGACCAGCGTATCGATGGCGGTCGCCGGGCTGCCGTCATGTTCGACGGCGCGCCGCACCCGGCCAGCCCGCACGATACGCAGTCCGGGTAGTTCGGCCGTGATCCCTTCCGGGGTGTACAGCACCTCCGGGTACCGCGGGCCGCCGACGCCCTCGGCGAGGTTGGTCAGGTCGTGGCCGACGACAAGCAGCGTCCCGCCCGGGGCCAGCGCGGTGGCCGCCCCGGCCAGCACCTTGGCCCGCAGCACCACGCCCACCTGGAAGTACGCCGTCAGCACGAGATCGAAGGCCTCGCGGGCCGGGCGGTAATCGTCCAGGTCAGCGACCACCCAGTCCACCTGGCCGTCATCGACGCCGCGGGCGGCGCTCAGCTTGCGCGCCTTGTCCCGGCCAACCCGGGAGAAATCAACGGCGGTCACCTGCCAGCCGTGTTCGGCGAGCCAGACCGTGTGTCGCCCATGACCCGCCGCCAGGTCCAGGGCCCGGCCGGGCCGTAGCCCGGTCAGCTCCGCCGCCACGAACTGGCTGGGCGGCAGCGTGGGCTGGAATTCGATGCCCGCGTACTTCTCATCCCACCGCCGACAGTCCACCCGGTCACTCTTCCCGATGGCGCGCGCCGTCGGCAACCCCAAGGTCAGGAAACGGCCCGTGCCCCCCAGTTGAAAAATAGATATCACTATGATAAGAATGTGTTATCAGGGTCAGTCACCGAAGGAGAGACCGTGAAAACACAGGCGGCGGTGCAGATATCGCACCTCAGCAAGGCTTACGGCAACGTCGCCGCAATCGACGACGTGTCACTCTCGGTCGCCGAGGGTGAGATCTTCGGCATCCTAGGGCCGAACGGCGCGGGTAAGACGACCACGGTTGAGTGCGTGCTGGGACTCCGGACACCGGACACGGGATCGATCAGCGTCCTGGGTCTGGATCCGGTCCGGGACGCCGGCCAGCTGCACACGATCGTGGGTGCGCAGCTCCAGGAGAGCGCGCTGCCGGCCAAGCTCAGGGTCGGGGAGATCCTGGCGGAGTACCGGTCCTTCTACCGGGAGCCGGCCGACGTCGGGGAGTTGATCGACGGCCTGGGTCTGGCGGGCAAGGTCAAGGACTACTACCGGTCCCTGTCCGGCGGCCAGCGCCAGCGGCTGTCGATCGCGCTGGCCCTGATCGGGCGGCCCAAGGTCGCCGTGCTCGACGAGATGACGTCGGGACTCGACCCGCAGGCCCGGCGCGACACCTGGGACCTGATCGAGAGCGTGCGGGATCGCGGAGTCACGATCCTCCTGGTGACGCACTTCATGGACGAAGCCGAGCGGCTCTGCGACCGAGTGGCCCTGATCGACGCCGGGCGGGTCGTCGCCATCGACAGCCCGGTCGGCCTGGCCGCACGGGCCAGCGGCGGGAAGAGCATGCGGTTCGTGCCCTCGGCCCCCTTCGACGACCGCCTCCTGACCGAGCTGCCCGAGGTCGGCACGGTCACCCGCAACGGCTCGCACGTCGTCGTCGTCGGAACCGGAGAGCTCGTCAACGCGGTGATCCTCACCTTGGCGACGACGGGCGTGACCGCCCGCGACGTGCAGCTCGATACCTCGTCCCTGGAGGACGCATTCGTGAAGCTCACCGGACGGCATCTGCACGAGGAAGGAATCCCGGCATGAACGCGCACACGTTGCCACGGCCGAAGGCCCCGCACTCCAAAACACTCCCGAAGGCCCCGCTCGAGAAGACACCGCTCGAGAAGACACCGCTCTCGAAGGCCCGGCTTACCAAGGCGCTGCTGCCGGAAACGGCACCGCGCGCCGCGTTCGGCCAGATCGTCCGCAACGAGGCCAGGCTCGCCTGGCGGCTGCCGGCCGGCCTGATCTTCGGCGTCGGGCTTCCGGTGCTGCTCCTGATCGTCTTCAACGAGATACCCAGCTTCCATCAGGTTCAGGCCAGCCTCGGGGGGTTGACCGCGTTCGACGTCTACGTCCCGATCCTCATTGCCATGGTGATCGCGATAATCGCGCTCATCAGCCTGCCGGGTCCGCTGGTCACCTATCGCGACCAGGGGATCCTGCGCCGGCTCTCGACCACGCCTGTGCCGCCGTCCTGGGTGCTGGCCGCCCAGCTCGTCGTCACCTTCTGTACCACCATCATCTCGCTGCTCATCCTCATCGTCGTGAGCATCACGGCCTTCGGGTTCGACGTCCCGAAAAACCCCGCCGCACTGGTGCTGGCGATCATGCTGTCTATCGCCGCGCTGTTCGCCATCGGGCTGTGCATCGCGGCGGCGGCCCGGAGCGGAACTGCCGCCCGCGCCATCGGTGCCGCGGCGTTCTACCCCATGCTGTTCTTCTCCGGCATGTGGTTTCCGCGGGAGCTCATGCCTGCCGTGCTCCAGGACATCAGCAACGTCACCCCGCTCGGGGCGGCGGTGGAAGCGATCCAGGACTCGATGCAGGGCCAGTTCCCGCCCGCGCAGCCACTGCTGGTGCTGGCCGGCTACGCGCTGGTCTTTGCCCTGATCGCGAGGCGCTTCTTCCGGTGGGAATGAAAAGATCAGATCCGCTAACGCAGGAGGAATCGATGAGTACACAGGTGTCATCCGTTGCAGTCCCGAAGTTCCCGGCCCAGCCGGTGAGCGAGTACCAGGCACGGTCCGCGCCCGGCTTGCCGGCCCTGGGACTGGGTATCGTAGGCGTGATCCTCGGCATCATATTGGTGGTCCTACACGGCCATGGCACCCGCGAGATAGTCCTGGTCGTGGTGGCCATCCTGGTGTTCCTCGCGTCGGAACTCTGCTTCCACGGCTTGACGCCGGTGATGACCGGCGAGGCCCGCGTCGTTCAGCTGTTCGGCCGTTACCGGGGCACCATCCGCTCGCCGGGGCTGCAATGGGTGAACCCGTTCGCTCGCCGGCGCCGGGTGTCGACCCGGATCCGGAACCTCGAGACAGCGATGGTCAAGGTGAACGACGCCGACGGCAACCCGATAGAGATCGCTGCGGTGGTGGTCTGGCTGGTCGAGGACACGGGCAAGGCCATCTACGCGGTCAACGACTTCGAGAAGTTCGTCGCCATCCAGGCCGAGACCGCCGTCCGGCACATTGCCTCCAGTTACGCTTACGAGGTCGGGGACGGCGACCGGCTGTCGCTGCGCGCCAACGCGGACGAGATCACGGCGCGCCTGTCGGACGAGATCGCGGCCCGGGTGGCGTCGGCCGGCGTGCAGATCGTCGAGTCACGGCTCACCCGGCTGTCCTACGCGGCCGAGATCGCGCAGGCGATGTTGCGGCGGCAGGCGGCGTCGGCCGTGGTCGGAGCCAGGCAGGTGATCGTCCAGGGGGCGGTAGGCATGGTCAAGCTGGCCCTGACCCAGCTCGAGCAGGAGGGGGTCGTCGAGCTCGACGAGGAGCGCAAGGCGGCGATGGTGTCGAATCTGCTCGTCGTGCTGTGCAGCGAGCAGGCCACCCAGCAGGTTGTCAACACCGGCTCGCTCTACCAGTGACAGCCGGCCTGGAGGCCTGGAATGGCTGAGCGCAAGGGCGTCCTGCTGCGGCTCGATCCCGCGGTCCACGACGCCCTCGCCCGGTGGGCCGCTGACGAGCTGCGCAGCACAAACGCCCAGATCGAGTTCCTGCTCCGCCGGGCGCTCGCGGAGACCGGCCGGCTGCCAGGCAACGCGGGCAAGATGCGCGGGCGTGGGCGGCCGCCGATCAACGAGAGCCAAGGGGGCCAAAGGGGACAAGGGGTCCAAGCCGACGAGGATGTAACTGACTGAGTACTCGAAAAGCGTTACCCGTCACAGCTCCGGTCCCGAGGGTGACGCCGATCTCCGCCGAACCGCGTAGCCGCTGTTCGGCCAGGTCCGCGAACCCCTGATCGATCTCCGCGGCGAACGCCTGTCGGCCCAGCGCGACGGCCGCCACCGACGCGGAACACAGGCCGCCGAACGGCTCCCACACCACGTCACCGGGCTCAGTCACCGCCGCGATCAGGCGGGCCATGAACTCCAGCGGCTTCTGGTTCAGGTGCGCCGAACTGGCGGCCGTCGGGTTGTGCACCCGCGGCGCGGCCCGGCGCAGGGTCCCCTTGAGCCGCTCCTCGTCGTGCAGCGGCCGCCGCGACCAGACGTTGCTCACTCCGTGGGCGTGCCGCCACCGGTACCGCAGCGCGTCCCATTCCTTGGCGGTGACCGGCCGCTCGCCGTCGAGTGAGTAATACGGCCAGCCAGACGGCCGGCCGTGGGCGTTGGCGTAAGCGGCCAGGCGCTCGGTCATCTCCCCCGGCGGCCAGTACCAGAGCCAGTCCCTGGTGAGGTACTTGCGGGTCGCGGCGTTCTTCACCCCGCAGGCCTCGTTGGCCCGCTGCAGCGTAAGCCCGGACCTGGCCCATTCGTGCCGGATCCACTGCTTCACCGGCATCGGGCCGTCCGGCCCGGTCACGGTGAACGTCCGCTGGTAGAACGCGCACACTTCGGTCACGACCGGGAACTGCCTGATGGTCCGGCTGTTCACGTTGCCCGCGATGTGGCCCAGGCCCTTATCCCAGACGATCAGCTGAACGTAGTCCCAGCCGTGTTCGGCGAGCATCGGATGCACGCTGGCCCAGCCGATCTCGGTGTTCCAGAACCACAGCGTGCTGGCCGGCCCCGCCGCCGCCGACCAGGACTCGATGTGCGGGCGGTACCAGTGCGGGAGAGCGACCGACCCGACGGTGTCGCCGTGGAATCCGCGCACGCCGTAGGCGCCGTCGCTGATGATCGTGGCGGGCGCAGGCCAGTTCCGGTAGGCGTCGAGCACATCCCCGCGAAATAGCTCAAACCCTCCCATGGCCTAGCACTCTATGACGTCGACGGCGAGGCCGCCACGGTCTCGTGCCGTATCGAGTCGGTGGCCCACCGGGCTTGCTCTTACACGTACCGGCCTTTACGATCACATCGTAGAACTTAGTCCCACAAAGTGGGATCTCAGCAGGCGGGAACGGAACGGGAAACAGAACCTGGGGATGAGCAAGCGCGGATGAGCAACCAGAACGGCACCCAGGCCGTGGACCGGGCTGCCCGGCTGCTCGCCGAGGTCGTGCACTCGGCCGACCCGATGACGTTCACCGAGCTGAGCGCGATCACCGGGCTGGCCAAATCGACCACCTCCCGGCTGCTGCTCGCGCTCGAGCGCAACGGGCTGGTCCGGCGCGATGACCACGGCCGGTTCCTGCCCGGCGAGATGTTCGTCAGCTTCGCCTGGCGGGGCGGCGCCGAAGCCGGCCTGATCGCGGTGGCCCAGCCCTTCCTCGAGCGCCTCGGCAAGGCGACCGGAGAGACGATCAACCTCGGCGTGTCGAGCAACGGGATGGTCGAGCAGATCGCCCAGGTCGACAGCAAGTACCTGATCGGCGGCACCAACTGGGTCGGCATGTCCGTGCCGCTGCACTGCTCCGCGCTGGGCAAGGTGCTGCTGGCCTACGGGGCGGCCCAATTGCCGCCGGAGCAGCCGGGCCAGCCGGATAAGCCGGACAAGCTGGAACGGCGCACCGGCAAGACGATCACGACCGAGGCGGCGCTGCGGGCCGACCTGGTCGGCGTGCGCGCTCGCGGCTACGCGGTGACCGACGAGGAACTCGAACCGGGCCTGATCGCGGTGGCGGCGCCCATCTACGGCTACGACGGCAGAGTGGTCGCGGCGCTGTCGGTGTCGGGCCCGGCCAGCAGGCTGGCCAGAGACGGCCTGGCCGCGGCGGTCGGCCAGTGCGCCGAGGAGGCCGCGGGCCTGTCCGCGGTGCTCGGTTACCGGCAGCGAGCAGCCAGGCAGAACCGGAAGGCAGGCTGACCCTGTCTACCGAGGAGCTGCCCGGGCAGCTTCCTGATTCGGCACCCGACTAATGACAGGTTGAGCATGACTGAAATTCCAGGCCGGGCCAGCGCTGTCATCATCGGCGCGGGCATCGTCGGCAACAGCCTCGGGCACCATCTGGCGCAGCTCGGCTGGCGGGACCTGGTCCTGGTGGACAAGGGGCCGATGCCGAACCCGGGCGGCTCCACCGGCCACGCCTCCAACTTCATCTTCCCGATCGAGTACTCCAAGATGATGTTCGAGCTGACCGCGGACAGTACCGCGCAGTACAAAGACCTCGGGGTGTTCACCGAGAGCGGCGGGATCGAGGTGGCCCGCACCTCGATCCGGATGATCGAGCTGCGCAGGCGGTGCACCCAGGCCAAGGCGTGGGGCATCCCGGCCGAGCTGATCACGCCCGGCGAGGTGAACAAGCTGGTGCCCTACCTGGACGAATCGGTCATCCTCGGCGGCGCCCACTTCCCCACCGTGGGCGTGGTCGACTCGCTCCGGGCCGGCACGCTGATGCGGGAACGGGCTCAGCAGTCCGGCGCGCTCACCGTGCTGGCGGGCACCGAGGTGTACGGCATCACCGTGTCCGGCGGGCGAGTGGGTGCGGTGACGACCAGCGCGGGCGAGATCGAGACGGAGCACGTGGTGATCTGCTGCGGGGTCTGGTCGCCGCGGATCGCCCGGATGGCTGGCGCTCGGCTGGCGCTCACCCCGACCGTGCACCAGATGATCAGCGTGGGCCCGATCGCGCTGTTCGCCGACACGCCGGGGGAGATCTCGTACCCGATCGTCCGCGACGTGGACACCAACATGTACGAGCGCCAGCACGGCGGTGACATGGAGGTCGGCTCGTACGCGCACCGTCCGATCATCGTCCCGCCGGACGAGATCCCCTCCATCGAGGAGTCGGCGCTCTCGCCGACCGAGATGCCGTTCACCTCCTGCGACTTCGACCCCCAGCTGGAGCAGGCGCTCGAGCTGATGCCCGAGCTGCTCGGCGACGAACGGGCCGGCATCAGGTACGCGATCAACGGCCTGATCTCGATGACCCCCGACGGGCACCCGATCCTC
>Ga0302325_10026078_pt1 | contig 12143 bp, 12 predicted proteins | sample Palsa_T0_2_FD_201948 | JGI IMG/M metagenome (GOLD analysis project Ga0302325, IMG submission 201948) | Peat permafrost microbial communities from Stordalen Mire near Abisko, Sweden - Palsa_T0_2 | ecosystem: Environmental > Terrestrial > Soil > Palsa > Peat permafrost | place: Sweden: Abisko...
AGGTTCTCGATACGCGAGCACCAGAGTATATAGGCAGTGAGCAAGGCAGCCAAAGAGTACTCTTGTTACGGGTTCTCGATACGCGAGCACCAGAGTACATAGGCAGCGAGCAAGTCAGCCAAAGAGTACTCTCCAATGAAGGTTCTCGATACGCGAGTACCAGAGTACATAGGCAGCAAGCAAGCCGGCCAAAGAGTACTCTCCAATCAAGGTTCTCGATACGCGAGTACCAGAGTACATAGGCAGCAAGCAAGCCAGCCAAAGAGTACTCTCCAATCAAGGTTCTCGATATGCGAGCACCAGAGTACATAGGCAGCGGCACACACAACGAGGTGCCATGGCATGACCTTCGGAGGAGGAAGGGAGATCAATCCCATACCATCCAACGGAGAGAGGGAGGGGGGGACTACGGTCAGTGACGATGTGACGGAGAGATGAGTACGGTGCTTGGAGGATAAGACCCGAGACGCGAGACCAGAGGAGCCAGAGTGTCAGTGGTACGGTGGTCGATGGGTAGGTGACTTGTGGAGCGCGGTCAGTCGATTATGACCGCACCAGGCACACGTAGAGGCCCCATGGCATCGACAGAGGAGGAGGCGGAGTTGTTTTGTAGGAGGTAGCTGGCCATCGTCCGGCCGGCCGGTCAATCAATCACTCAACAACAGGTGTGTGTGTGTGTGTGTGTGTGTGATGAGACCGTGATCCTGATGGGAGGGAACTACTGTTAGACGTGTGCGGCAGGGGGGCTACCATCATTGCTGCTACGAAACCGTTATTCTTCCATTGTCCTACGCATACGAACTCTCGAGTCTCGGGTCGAATCCAGATCGAGAACTGGTTGATAAATCACATATCCTGAAACGATTCGGACATCCGGCGCTGTTTATAGACGCGTTGGTGTTGGATTCTCCGTAGCGTATATAACTTGGCGACGGATCAAGACTATCATCGATCGCGCGCCATTCGGAAGGCCGATTGTTTCTTGTTGGACCTGTCCTTCTAAAGGAGAAGGCGGAAGGGGCAAAGGCGGTGGATTGTAGCGAAGATGGCGGTGGTGGATAATCCGGGAGAAATCGCTCTTTCCTGGCGTATGAAAATAGGAAGATGGAATCGAGACGCAAGTCCTGGCGATATCGACGATAATAAAGCACTTATGAGATTTTTGAGGCGCTAACTAACTACATACTTTAACTGTTCGCTTAAGGTCCCGCCCGTACCTTTCTTTCATTTGCCACGGGGGAACGCACCTGCCAAATATTCACAACAAATTTGATTGGCAGGATGACATAACGCCACGAATTTCCGTTAAATTTGGGTCTGTGCCGAGCTGCAGATTCAACACGCGTCAAGATGCACCGCCGCGGCCGAATGAGGCATATCTACGGCAGTCTTTACACACCCCATCCGTGCAGAACGTTGGCCAGAAAGTCTCTGCGATGACAGCTCGGCCATTTCCAAACTTTGCTGGAAAGCCTTTGATGACCGGCTGTAGACAATGGATCTTGTTTCAAAGTTAAAGACTTGTCCCCATGTGAAACGGCGCTCATTTCTCATTTATCGGCCTATGCTCGGACCGCGTGCAACGCTTTGGCCTCGACGCTGCCCGCTAATTAAGGAAGGAGGTCCAATCAAAGGTGTTGCGGCAGATTCAGGCGTTTGTTATTCAATGCAATTTACTGCAATGTTGTGTGTAAAGTTAAAAAGGGGAGTTGGTCAGGGCTCTTCAACAAAGGTTTTCTTAAGGAGAAGACGGGTCGATAGGCATTGTTTTGGACATCATCGGCTGTCCGGATCTTAGGACTATTGGTATATCAATCGTCAGGACATCGTCAAGACACTCCAACGCTGTTAAACTCATCGGTCATTCGAAAAACAAATCGAGGCAGCTCCTGAGATTAGGTCACAGTTCGGAAAGTGCGGAAGTTAGCTTAATTTTCGGTGCCGGCTCCTGGGCAACCAGCTTGCTAATTTCGATTTCCCAAGTTAGCAACAGTGAAGCCCCTTAGTATTACCCAGATCGCCTTGCTCATTTCTTTTGGGCCATATCCAAGATTCACTCGTTTGACACCCTTGGCGCGAGAGGTAAGAAATTCACTTCCCACACCTTTATCAGCAGCAGAAGAGACGCTAATGTTTTTCGTTATCTAGGCTTTTCCCCTTGTCTTCCCAACTATCGTCTTTCATTAGTCCGTCTCTCCTTTTCGGCCACGATTTCCAGGCCACACGCCTGCTTCCGCGTCACAACACTGGCTTCACGCCAATAACTCTCATTCACTTAACGTCGACTTTTGGTTTTCAATCTCTTGACTCGTCTACGAGTCGATCCCGGTCCCGTTGCTCGACGAGGGAGCAATGAGGTGGTCCGGTGTGGGGGCTAGTCATGTCTGTTCAACGTTGTTATTTGGATTCTTGATCCTTCTTCGACTAGTGGATTTCGTTGCAGCACAAACAGCCAACGCAACATGTATATCGTTGAAGAACAGCCAAATGTGTCAGAACTTTTCCAGTGCGTCGATATCAACGGGTTTGACGACCGACTTCCCCTTTCTACAGTTTGTTTCGACGGTGGAACAATTCGATGCCCAGTTCGCTACATATATCACTCAGGACTATGCAAAGTACATACCTTGGAGGTCTGTTTTCTAACCGCATAGGAAAAAGTACCAGGACGTATTGCAGTGTGGTAACATCAATCTTTCGAATACAACATATCTCTATGCTCGATTTTCGCGGACTGTGTTGTGTGCTCAAATAATACAAGAGTCCATTACCCCTTGTGGATTGACCTCGGCTAACTCGTACTCCCCATGTCGAGGATCTACTGACTTAGTCCTCCTGTGTGTGCGAGTACCTGTGCCGACTTCGCTACAAGTGAAGAGCAAATCGTCATGACCCCTGAGTTCTGTGGTGGAACTTCAGCAGCCCTCACAGATAGTCGAATTAGTTTGATCCGCGCTGACTTCACCGTTTGTGCTCTCCCTGCTAATTCACTGAGGTATGCCACTCCCCGAGTATTCTAAATCTGTAGTTCATCATGTGTCCAAGGTCTAGAAAATGAACCTCAAAATTGTGGTTACGGTACAAATTTGGTACAGTTATGCACATACTGTGGCCGAACCTCGCCCAATGCAACATCATTCTGTTGTCTATCATCAGATTTATCTGCTTGCTCCAGTATAGATATACCCCCAACACGTACTTTGCCCGCTATTTTCACATCGACTGTCATAGCCTCGGCAACAGGCACAAGTACATCGACGTCTTCCTCTATTCCAGCAGCGAAAGGGTCCTCTAACGGCCTTTCAACAGGCACGATTATCGGAATCGCCATTGCCGCAGCTGCCGTCGGTCTCATTGCTGCGGCATTAGGTATATTTCTATATTTCCGGCGTAGAAGACCAGATCAACCAGAACGCCAACTTCGACCGAAAACTTCAACGGTTCCAATGTCGTGTAGTCCCTTCCCAGAACGGAATGGGTATGAACATATCGAAGATGATTCCCGAGTACGACGGATGGCGGCCTTGCATGGGCCTGGAGAAGTGGTATCTTCTCCGGAAGTTACTCCTCCACGAATCAGTGAGCGGGGTCGACGGATTGATAATTCCTCGTCCTCTGATAATAATGCACTGTCGTCACCGGAAGGAGGTTCGCCAGTGATGACTGGGATGTTGCCTCCACCGCCGCCCAGGGGTGGCGGATCCTATGGCAGTGGGCCTGTTACGCCGACACGCGGTGAATCAGCATTAATGGGGGCAGCAGCGATAGCTGCAATGGGTAGTCGTGGCGGGAATGGAAACGGCGGGAAACGTGGTTCTCGCACTTCGACGACGTTATCAACACTTTCACCGGGAACGGAAGCTGGTTCGGAGGCAGCGTCCGTAAGTGTTGTCGCAGATCACTACTCCACGAACGCCATCGTTGCGCAATCTGAAGTCGTAGCATTGTGGAGCTACACACCTCGATTACAGGATGAGATGGCATTGGAGCGTGGCGATGTTGTGCGAATCGAGAATTTATACGATGATGGGTGGGCATTAGGACGGAAGCTGAAGACCAAAGTATGGGACTTGCCTGATGATCGCTCTACAATGCGGGATAGTGGCATTGGCACCTCGAAGAGGGAAAGTTCCAGCACTGCTCAACGACGGAGCACAGATTCACCTCCAGGTGACCCCCCATCGACATCCCGCAGCGACAAAGGAAAAGACAAGGAGCTTTCTGACGCGGGGTCAATCAAGGCATTCCCAATGGTCTGCGTATGTCATCGTGATGCATGGGCAGAGGTATCTCCCCTACGCACTTGAACTGACAATCAGGTTGTTGCGAGGGAGGAGGAAGAAAGTACAAGTCCAACACCAGAATTAGGAGGACGAAGAATAAGTCCCACACGATATGACCTGGGTATTCACGGCCAAGAATCAAGTTCACGAAAACAGACACACTACGGAGATGAACCGCTCTCAAGCAGTGGTGAGTCTCCTGAGTCACGAGGCCGGGGCAGAGCACCGGGCGGCATACAAAGTCGTTCCAGTAGTCAAGGTTCGCGGTTCCAAGAACACGGTATTTGAGAAGCAGCACAACAGTCATTTTCTAGAATCATATCTCGCTCGATGCATGGACATGTCGCCATATTTTTATTTTGTATTATTGATGTATATGAGTTTTTCGGAGTTAAAAGGGCGGATTTATTTGGGGTATTACGAGACAGATAATGGGTTTGAACCCGTGGAAGGTAATTTTTGAGATTTAAAGAGTGGAAGAGCGGGAGAGTTGCTGGACTAGTCGTTCTGGCTGTATTTAGGGATAGGAGACAATCTTTTTGAGGGATTTGCAATCTTGGAGCTCAGGATTCCACGTAGCTAGTTTAATCAGAAGTGAATGAAACCTGTGCTTCAGCTCGTTCTCCAATTTGACGATCTTATAGCGATCTAACGGAATGTAATGTTGAACAAGATCTGTATCACCTAGTAACAGTTTAACGTCTCAGCACTGGCTTTTGATTCAATTGGATATCTTACGGAAAAAGATCAGAAGTGATCGTACCGGATCTGAGTTATTTCGATGCTCCTAAATCCCAATAGAAAGTCAGGGAAATCAGTTAGCGGCCGATTGTGGCACAGCCATAATCCGAACCCCGTGACTGCCACACAAAACCTGCATATCCCCAAAGTGATCTTCCCAATTTAAAACAAATTTTCGTTTCCTTCAACAAAACGAACAACACAACGCCTAGCAGCATTCGAGAGAGAAGCACCGCTCCTTCTGTCCATCTCCTCGGCTCACAGACAAGCATCGAAGAGAACACACCTCGTCCCCTTCTGTGCAAAATGACGAGTCCCATAGAAACAACTGTTAACGGAACAGACAACAACCACGCCGATCCGGCAAAGACATCCTCGCCTCCCTTGCAAGAGACAGAACAACGGCCGAAAACCAACGGCATCAACGGGTCTGCAAAGACAGATGGATATCCGACTACGGATAGCGATCCCAGTTCGAACGGAGAGGGATCGGCTGCCTCCACAGAAAATCATCTGAGTATAACCACCCCGGCAACATCACAAGGAGATATCATGGAACAGATACCGTCTGGCGATTCGCAGCAAGGTCAAAGCGACCAGGAGGACCAAAGTGAGGGAGATAGCCATGAACCTAAGAGGGATCTATATGTCGGCAATCTGTATGCCTAATCCTTCACGTGTGCTAACGTCAGACATCCTCGTGTTCAGTTAGAGATGTTGAAGAATCTGTTTGGTGGCGATACCTGGGTTGAAAACGTCAAAATTGTTCCTGATCGGAATGTAATGCTCTTTGCTTATAATGTACTGATGATAGTTGAGTCATGGTGGTCTTGCATATGGTTTTGTTACCATGCGTACACGAGAACTTGCCGAATCAGTCCTCGATTCCCTACAAAACAAAACCTTTTTTGGATTAGAAATGCGAATCAACTGGGCAACCCCTACAAAGTCTGCTGAACGTAACATCTATTCTTCGCGACTGCTAACATTCTTAGATGGACTTTCAGTTTTCGTCGGAGATATCAGTCCCGAAGTCACTGTCGAAGACCTCCAGAACGCATTCCGTGATGAGAGAAATTCTGTTGTTGATGCTCGAATTGTCATGGATCCAAATAGTGGGCGGACCAAAGGCTATGGGTTCGTCACTTTCAAAGACCAAGATTCCGCACGTCTCGCACTTTCAAAAAATGGCGAAATTCTGAAAGGACGACGAATGCGAGTTAATTGGGCCAGTACTACTAAAGACCAAAAGCCAACCCCGCAACAGTTACTCGCTCCGCCGGAAATGTACGTACAACCTTTGATGCCGGGAATGGTGAGAGGAAACGAATTTCAAGTGATTTTGGTGGGGATGGCTCAGTATGATGGACTAGATGTCGGATGGTATTCACGATTACCATTGGATGTTCAGGCTGGCATTGTCCGAGTTTCTCAGGAAGCGCCTACTGCGAAGGTCATGTGGGTCGGAAATCTCGACAAAAGCTCTACTCGTACAGTTTTCCCTCGGGGCTTCACTGACGGTTAGAACATGATCTGATGCCTTTGTTTGCTTCATACGGACTTATCGAAGAGATTACTATGGTCGGCGGGAGCGGCTATGCATTTGTCTCGTATTCCCCAACATGTAAATTTTTTCTCATAATAGCCTGGCCTCTCATCTGGTGGCGGCAACTTTGATTGTCATTTTCAAGGACTACTTGTGCAAGGGACGCAAAATCAGAACGGGTTGGAGCCACAGCACACAGAGACAACTCCAACAAGCCGCCGTACCTACCTTCCCTCAACCTCAGGCACCATCAATGGTTCCTCAACTTCCGATTCAACGCCCTCAACCCTACCAAATGCCCCCTCAGATGGCACCAATGCCTCCAATGGCGCCCGCAGGGTATATGTACCCTCAACAACCCATGATTTACAGCCCGTACATGCAACCTATGCACCCTTACCCACAAGTCATTCACCCTATTACCCCTGTCAACGGAGCATCCACGCCTCATAGTGCCAACAGTGGATCTGCCACCCCATCAAATCAAGAATCGAAGGCGAAGGAAACGCCGTCACCACGGTAGCATCTTGGTAGCGATACTGGTTTCAGGAATCGCTGGCGCCATTGTTGAACTAGACACTTTGTTTTCGCTGGGAGGATTGTAATATTAGTATGGTCAGGGTTGTGCTTGTGGTTTTTTGGGAGGAAAATCGGGGTAATTATTTGGCAAGTGTCTTTCGTTCCTGGCATGTCTTGGTTCGGGGGGGGCGCATGGGATGGTCGGTCTCTTCTTTCGTGGTGTTACCATGGTTGTTAGGCATTTACAAATCACCGCTCCATATGAGTACTGGTAATATATGTATATGTATTCATATGGACTCCCTCTATGGATCCGCAGTCTACTTTCCAGTCCCCGACAACTTTACTTTTCAGAAGGAAGAATAGCCTACACATGAGCTTGTTTTCTTCTAGGGCGTACAGATTTGGGCGGATGGAAATCATGGTTTCCACTTCTCTTGAGCATGACAATATCTCCAGGATAAAAGCCACCTTGTTCACCACCTCCCAAGAAATTGTGAGGGAACCCGGCCTTGAACGGCTCGCCAGCTTCCTCGATTTGTTTAATTTCCTCATCAGTGAGGCGGATCTTCAGAGCGGCGATATTCTCCTTGAGATGTTCGATCTTACGACCACCAACGATAGGACACACATCGGGCGTCTTGTGCATGACATACGCCAAGGCAATGCCAGTAACACCAATACCCGTGCCCTTGGACTTTGCGATCTTGTCGAGGACACTGGTGATTCGGCGATCTGCATCAGTGGGAGGGGAGAAAGGAACACGGCCTTGCTCATTTCGCTTTTTCATATCTGCGATCTGTTCTTCCGTCTTGAAGCGCCCTCCGCCAAGTGCTCCCCAGGGGCAAAGTGCAAGGCCAAGTGTGCGCGTCATTGGAAGGATCTCTCGTTCAAAATCACGATCGGCGGCACTCCAGCGACCTTGATAGACCGAGAAAGGAGTGAGAGCCTAGACGTCAGATTGGTAAGAAGAAGTTTGTACATGATCTTTGGCATATTGATTGAATTGTGAGACGACCCACGCGGGGGTATCCGACACGCCAAGATATAGAACTTTGCTTTGCTTTACGAGGGCGTCGAGTGCGTGGGCCAGTTCCTCAATTGAGGTGGTATAATCCCTAGAGTCACAAAAGTACAATGCAGCACGTACCACCAATGGACATATAACAAATCGATGTAATCTGTTTGCAATTTCTTCAAACTGTCCTTGACAGATATATGAAGACTCTTGGCTGAATTGCCGGCATGATTGACATGGATAGGATGGTCCTCCCAGCTGTCTTTATATCCCGTGGTGAACTTTGTGGCCAAAACGATCTCATCTCGGTTTCCTCTCTTTGCCATCCATTCGCCGAGCCACATCTCGCTCTGCTCACTCTGATAAGCATTGGCGGTCTAACGTCAATTACGTTCCAAAGAGCCAATTACGTCAATGAAATTTCCTCCTTGCTCATAAAAGTAGTCGAGAAGCTTGAAAGATTCTTCTTTATCGACGGCGCCCATCATCTTTGCCCACGCAGTACCAATGTTCATTGCCCCAAGGCAGAGCGGAGAGACCCGCACGGCGGCATTAGGCGACAGCAGCCTGTACCTGGCGAGAGGCGAGACTGGAGCTGGGGCAGGAGCGAAAGCCATAAGTCAATTGCTTCTGGGAATAGAGTATACTGGGTGTCGAATTCTTTGGCCCCGTAATGCAGCTATTTATACGTGTAATGGGTGACCGCGCGGCGGATTTTGGCTAACACCGAGAGGTGGGCGCACGGATCGGCACTCAAAAGCGGGGTCTCCTCACCAACCCGTTGCCAGGGAGCGTTCATTAATATTAATCTCTCGCTAATAGAGTCCTCGGTCACCGCCGGCCATGATTTCTAACATTGATTCCCGTTGCTCAGTTTCCAATGTGAATCGTGCAATTGCATCCCCAGTTTGGATCGCCGCATTTCGGAATGCTGTATCTGGAGTAACTTCCGGTGCAAGTAGGAATTAATTATGGATGCTATTCAGTCGATCTCGGTGTCTCCGGATTCTTCCCATGATGAGATACGATGGCGGGGGCGCGGATCTTGCAAAATCGGGTAGTCTAATCGTTGTGATGGAAGCGCCAATGTCCACTCTGATGAATGAACAAAGTTGACGTCCCCTTGGCCTGGCGCCGGCAGCGCTCAGATTCTACCCGTGGCCCAGTCCGCGCTGGGTTAGAATGCAGGTGTACACACCTTGCTACTGCTAATGGCACAGTTGTTGTCTGAGATATGTGCGGTTATGGACGCAATAATCAAGATAGGAAGCGTGATTAATTACTATATTGCTTCCGAAAGAGTGTCATCTTCCGCGGACTATTAATACCCTAACACTGCCACTGCACATCGACGGTCAAGAGCCGGTAGTTGGCCCAATGAGAAGAAATGTAACCCAGAGCTCGGAAGTAGAATCGTTGAAGACCATAAAAGGATCAGGGCTGAATCCATAGACTCCAAGCCCCGGACTCTTGCCTTTGACCAAACTCATCTCAGCTCCCCAGGTGACACCATCCGCCGAAGTCTTTGCGTAAATCATATCGGTATCGCGCTTCGTATAGACCACGACGACTTGGTTGTCGGGGGGACAAACAACGCAAGGATTTCCTGGATTGGCGTCGATAGGAATACGCGGTCCGAAGGTCCATTTGGTGCCATCGTATTGCGCCCAATACAAGTCTGTTGGGGCTGGAGAGTCAGGTTGAGGGGACTGCCCGACACCGCCGTATTCCTGGTAAATGAGATAGATGTTGCCGTGGAAGTTGGCAATGGTAGGAGGACAACCGACTGTACCTGCGGCGTAATAGATCAACTGAGAGGGCGGTGTCCATTTCGTGTCACCGCTAATCCCGCCGATAGAATGAATCATCCACATCGTCCAGGAAGACTGATTGACCCAGACGATATAGACTTCGTCGGTCGCGGCCATGGTAATCCCGCCCTTGGTGTTGAGATTGCTCCCCTGGACGACCTGGTGGATTTCCCACTTCCATCCATCCTCCGTCCCCATAACGATAAAGCTTCCATTGCTGGCATAGGCAAGGAGAAGAATCCCGTCGCTAGTCGCCAATGCGGGCACGGTATAGGGGTCCATACTTTCGATTCCAACAGCGCGGGTGTCTTGCCAATGTTCTCCATCGGGGGAGCGACTGAGCCAACAAACCCCGTCCTTCTCGTAGGCAATGTAAAGGTAGTCGGCGAAGAAACACATCTTTGCGCCGGCGGAGCTGGTCTGGTTGATATTTACAGGAAAGGGAGCCGGGTCGCCGCTCGTGGTTGTTGCGCTCGCAGCAGTGTTAGTCGTTCCGGAGGCCATGATTGATCGATCTCGGAGTGTCTGTCTGTCAGCGCAATTGCCACGGGACTCACGGATCAGGATTGAACCGCTGTCGTTCTCTGTGGGCGGATGGGTGCGCTGTGTGATTCTGTCTGCCGTGTTCGTAAATTTAGAGACTCAGACTTCTGACGACGGAGGCGGGGCATGCCAGGCGGCGACAATATATATTCGCCGCAGCCGATACCGGAGTCCGGGGTCTTCCCATAGCAGAGGGTAAAATCAGAAAGTTCCAGCCTGTAGCGATTTATCGGGGAGGTTACCCGGAAATTCCGTGTGTGTAGTTTCAAGATCTATCTCCTTGACCGTAACGGAGGGGATTGAGAACCATCAATTAACTTTAATTTGTAACTGTCCGACCTGTCCGTCACCGTGATTTTGATGACTTGATCGGCCAATCAGGTCAAAGAGACCGGCTTCGTTTCATTTAAGAATCCACAGAGTGGTGGCGGCAATTTCGGTGTGTCACTACGCGTCAAGTCGCTTCCTCCACCGTGGGTAATTCTTCGCACGATTGAGTGAGATGGCGAGATGCACAAACCCATGACGGTACGTAGACGACCGGAGATGTCTAGTTATCACAGCTTTGGGCTTGGAAAATCTAGCTCAAGCTTCTCAACTCATACGACAGTGTGTTTCCCCGCGGCCGACTGAGTTTCCAATTCGAGATTTAACAGTCACCAGATAGCAGAACGAAACGGGCATCTTTCCTCATTTCGGACTCCTTGCAGATGTGCACGGCATTTGGGTATTCTGCCAAGTTCCTCGGTTTGATCTCAGATGAACGGTTGGGAACTTCTGCGTGCCTGCCAAAATTCCGTGCTTATCTGCGAAGCAATCGGTTCGTCAGATGCCTTGTGACTTTCGATTACTTTCGTAGAGTTCTCATCTTTAGTTTTGGGCAGTTTCGATTATTCAAGCTCTAAATTTTACTTCCATCTCAGCTCCTTTCCGGCAGAGAATCCAACGAGAAATGAGAGAGGGAAAATGAAGAATGAGGGAAGGTCAAGGGGGTAAAGCTGGCAAAGGAAGAGAGCAAAGCGTCAGGTAGACCATTTATTCCATGGAGGCGAGGCTGCAAGAGACGTCAATTTGGTCATGGAGATATCGATATAGGGGAAGTATCACTGCAGACCACTGTCCCGGAACGCTGTATCCATCCAGAAGTATGTCAATTTCTATTTTTTTTCTATCTCTCGTAATACTATTCTTGAAAGGAAAAATCGCGATGTTCAACGTCACCAAGAGAAGTACAGCTGTCCCGGGGTGCTTTCCGTGTCCGGGCCCATCTTATTCAGAATGTTCCTCCACATTTTCCCTCCTCCTTTGCCCCCTTAAATTAAATACTATTGGGGATTTATCTCAATTGACGCAAAGCCTCTTGTTGCAGACTTATCACCGCTCTCGTCTTGTTCCTCAGAGTCTTCCCTCCGGCCCTTCAGGAGTCTGCTCGGAAGGATGGTATGGAAAAGATTGGGAAAGCTTCAAGAGAAATGTCAAGCTGAGCAAGCCGACAAAGATGCACAGTATGATGAGTTGATGGTCCTCCAGCTGACTTGTTTTAATGATCAAAGACTTCAATATCTCGCGTGCGCCGGTGAACTCCTCCATCTGTTGTATATGGGGTTTTGCTGCAGACGCTCTTGCAGAGCCCTTAATAAACTCAAAGACAGCGCTCGCGGCGTTCTTGGAAGACTCATAGT
>Ga0302325_10026080_pt1 | contig 12142 bp, 11 predicted proteins | sample Palsa_T0_2_FD_201948 | JGI IMG/M metagenome (GOLD analysis project Ga0302325, IMG submission 201948) | Peat permafrost microbial communities from Stordalen Mire near Abisko, Sweden - Palsa_T0_2 | ecosystem: Environmental > Terrestrial > Soil > Palsa > Peat permafrost | place: Sweden: Abisko...
TAGTAGGCGTAGTAGGCGTGGTCACAGCGGCCTTCGCGGCAACGACTACCGCCAGCGCCGCCGTGCGGGGCGTCGCCAGTGCACATGCGGCGTCGGCATCGGCCGGCATCAGCTGGGGCCAGTGCTCGGAGTCCGATCTCCAGGCAGCCGGGGCGCAATGCGGCTATCTGTCGGTGCCGCTCAATTACAGTGATCCCGACGGGCCGCAGATCAAGCTCGCGGTCTCTCGTATCGAGCACACCTCGAGCCTGCGCGATTACCAGGGCGTGATCCTGACCAACCCAGGAGGTCCGGGCGGGGAGGGGCTTGATCTCAACACGTTCCTGATCCCGGTGCTCCAGCAGGAAGGCTTCAACGCGGCCGCGGACGACTACGACTGGATCGGCTTTGACCCTCGCGGAGTGGGCTCGAGCATTCCGGCGATCAGCTGCGACCCCTACTATCTCGGCCCGGACCGGCCCAATTACGTTGCGAGCACCCCGGGGCTATTCAACATCTGGCTGTCGCGCTCGAAGACGTACGCCCAGGACTGCGCCTCGGCCGGCCCATTGCAGGACGAGCTGCTGCAGAACATGACGACCCGAGACAACGCGCTGGACATGGACAGCATCCGCAAGGCGCTCGGTCAGAAGCAGATCACCTACTACGGCTTCTCCTGGGGCACCGACCTCGGGCAGGTGTACGCCACCATGTTCCCCACCCATGTCCGGCGCCTGATCCTCGACAGCAACGTCAACCCGCTCAAAGATGGCTACCAGGACTTCAACCTCGACCAGGACATCCCGTTCAATCGCAACGACGACATCTGGTTCGCGTGGCTGGCGAAGTACAACGACGTCTATCACCTCGGCGCGACCGAGCAGGCGGTGCAGAATCAGTTCTACGAGACCGAAAGTCAGCTGGCGGCGAAACCGGTCGGCGGAATCGTCGGGCCCGACGAATGGACGGATATGTTCCTCGAGCCCGGCTACTACGAGGAAACCTGGGTGGAGTATGCCCAGGTCTTCTCCGACTGGGTCAACGAGCACAACGCGGCTGCCGCGGCTCAGCTGATCCAGACCTACCGGGCAGTCGACGCGCCCGGAAACGACAACGAGTTCGCCGTCTACCTATCGGTTCTGTGCACCGATTCGAAGTGGCCGACTAACCCGAGCGTCTGGGACCAGGATACGTCGGCGATCTACGACGTGGCGCCGCTCGAGGCCTGGGGCAACACCTGGTTCAACGCTCCCTGCATCTACTGGCCCGCGCCGCCGCAACCGCACTTCACGGTCAACGGTGACAAGGTGCGCAGCGCTTTGTTGATCGACGAGACGCTGGACGCGGCGACACCGTTCGAAGGCAGCCTGACGGTGCGCCGTCTGTTCCCGCATTCGGTCCTGCTGGCGGAGCCGGGCGGCACCAGCCATGCCGACTCGCTGTTCGGGGATCTGTGCGTGGACGGGACGATCGCCAGGTACTTGGAGACGGGCGCACTGCCGGCCCGCAAACCGGACGCGCCGTGGGACAAGACATGTGCTCCGCTACCGAAGCCGGTTCCGCCGTCCAGCACGGCCTCGGCCCAGGCGGCGCAGACGTCCGCCGCCGAGGCCCTGGTCCGGCTCGGTCGACCGGCCAGCAGCGTCAGGCTGCCGGCGGTGAAGGTGGGCTAGTGCGCCGTCCGCGCACTAGACAAAAAAACGGGGGCCCCGGATTCCGATCCAGGGCCCCCGCGAAGTCAGGGAAGTGGGGGCGCAGTTCCCTGACGTACGCACACAATTAGCAGGATTCCCTGAGAATCGGTTCTGAAACCTCGAATCCAAAAAATATTTTCGAGGTTCGTCACGAGCCTGCGACTTTCAGGACTGAGCCTCCACGTCGAGTCGCGTTCAGAACGCGAAGCGGTCGAGGCGGTGGATGACCCGGTGGATGAGCGGAGCGACGGTGGCTTCGCCGCGATGGATCGCATGCGCGATCGCCAGGCCGACGATCGCGTCGATGACGTAATGCTCGCCGAGGTAGACGACGGAGAAGGTAGCCACGGCGACGTAGCTCCATCCGAGGGCGCCGTAGACCGGTCCGAGCTCGGCCAGCCCCATGGCGGTGATCGCGGCCGAGGCGACGTGGTCGGAGGGCATCGACGCCCATGGATTGCCAGGCTCTTCGCTGGTTTCCCGCTGGCTGCCCAGAAGCTCGCCGAGTACGAGCCGTCGGACACGCTCGACCTCGCCGCCCATCAGCCCCTCCTCCTCGGATGCCCACCACGGCGGCGCGGTCGGAATCAGGTAGTAGAACGGCGTCGTCAGGTGGTATGCCGCCGCGAGCCGGCCCGCCGCTCTGGGCACGAACGCCGGGTGGCGGAACAGCAGCCAGGCGAGCAAGAGGTGCGGGAGGAACCACGAGCCGTAGGCCAGCGTCATCGCCCGGTCGCAAGCGTTGACCCGCGGTGGGTCGCGCAGCGCCCGCTGCAGGCGTAGGGTCGGCGGGACTCCGAGTCCGATCAGGCTGTCGACGCGAATCGGATAACGAATCCGCAGGCGCTTGCGGAGCTTTTCCGGCTGTTCGTAGGGCAGCGTCCAGGTGAGGGCGAAGCTCCACATGTAGACGGCGCCGACCGCGGCGTAGCGCAGTCCACGCCGCGGCGTCGCCGCGGCCACGGCCACCGGGGCCACGGAAACCAGGCCGAGCGTCACAGGCATCGGGACATGCAGCTTCCGGCGCGCGGTGACCAGGCCCATGGCCGCCGCTACGCCCGCAAGCAAGGCCCATTGCGAAGCCGTCGGCGCATTGCGGCTGTGGGCTTCCCGCCGGCGGCGAGCGAACGACCAGGCGAGCGCGGTCAGGGGCCGCCTTCTGGGACCCCGCCGCCGATGCCGTGCTGGGCGCCGCGAGAAGCGGTCCCCCCGTCGCCTGAGCACTACGACGAGCCTCCTTGATGCGCCTCCGCTGACACGGGTGCGCTGATACCCACAATCCTGTGGTCCTAGTCGCTGTGGTCCTAGTCGGAGACCAGTGGCGGCACGCTCGCGGCCCACGGCGCGAGCCGCTCCCAGGCGGCGGCGGCCGCGAGCAGCGTGACCTCGTCGAACCGGCGCGCCATGATCTGCAGCCCGACCGGCAGGCCGTCATCGCCGAAGCCGTTGGGCAGCGAGATCGCCGGCTGCCCGGTCAGGTTCGCCGGATAGGCAAGATGGCACCAGTCGTCGAAGAACGGGTCTACGGGAACACCGTCGATCTCGCCGGGACCCGCAATCCCCACCGGGAACGCGGTCAGCTGCATCATCGGCGTGAGCAGCAGGTCGAACTCCTCGAAGAACTCGAGCCAGTCTCGCGTGTAGGCCGAGCGCGTGTCCAACGCGTCCAGGTAATCGCGGGCGCTGAAGCCCTCGCCGGCGCGGATGAGCTCCGCCGTACCCGGTTCGATCAACGACGGCGAGCGCTCGAGCAGCGGGCCCTCGGATGCGTACCCTTCGATCGTCGCCAGCTTGTTCCACAGCGCGACCGGATCGTGCGTGACCGGGGGGTGGCTCTCGACGAGCTCGGCGCCGGTCGCGGCGAAGCGCGCCACGGCCTCGTGAAAGCGCGCGCGGACATCCTGGGCGACGGGCGCGAAGCCTAGGTCTGCCGACCACGCGACGCGGAGATGGGAGAGGTCTCGCTCCTGCAGCGCCGCCTCGAGGTATGCCGGACCGGGGGAGGGGTAGGAGAGATCATCGGCCGGGTGCGGGCCGGCCATCACGCCCAGCAGGAGCGCGATGTCGCGGACGCTTCTCGCGAGCGGCCCGTCGATCGACAGGGTCGGCCAGCCGCGGAACCCGGGCAGCTTCGGGACCAGCCCGAACGTGCCCTTGAGTCCTGCAACGCCGCAGAACGCAGCGGGGATCCTGACCGAGCCGCCGCCATCGGTGCCGATCGCCAGGGGCACCATCTCGGCCGCCACGCACGCGCCCGCGCCGCCGCTGGAACCGCCGGGGGTCCGGTCCAGATTCCAGGGATTCCGGGTGACTCCGAACAGCTCGTTGGCGGTGTAACCGCGATAGCAGAACTCCGGATTGTTGGTCTTCCCGACGATGATCGCGTCGCTGGCTTTGATCCGCGCCACCGGTACGGCATCGCGGTCCGGACGGAATTCCGCGAGCGCGCGCGACCCGTTGGTCGCCAGTTCGCCTGCGAGCCAGATGTGGTCCTTGATCGCCACCGGAATGCCGGCCAGCTCGCCGACGGGCGCGCCGGCGGCGAGATCGCGCTCGACCCGGTGCGCTGCTTCCCGCGCCTGCTGGGCGAAGACCACGGTGAACGCGTTCACGTCGCCGTCGAGCGCCTCGATTCGGGAAAGCGCATGCTCGACCAGCTCGACGGGGGAGACGTGACGCTGCCGAACCGCTATCGCCGTCGCGTACGCGTCCAAGGCCGGCATCCGGGGCGCAGCGTATCGCCGCTGGCGCTACCCGGCTTCGGCGAGCTCGGCCGCGGTCAACGTGCCCTCCTCGCGCTCGATGCGCTTCTCGCGGTCGAGGTCGAGCGAGCGCGCCAGGATGGTGTAGATGATGGCCGATACCGTGAGGCCGATGAAGAAGGAGATGTCATCCTTTCCGAGCGCCTTGGCGGCCGGCCCCGTGTACCAGGTCCCGACCACCCAGAACGGAACGCTGGCGCCGAATCCGATCAGATACGCGGTGATTCCTCGCCAGCCCCAGCGTCCGTACATGCCATCGGGCTTGAAGATCTCCTTGATCGCGTAGTGGCCGCGCCGGATCAGGTAGTAGTCGACGAGATTGATCGCCGTCCACGGCGAGAACAAGTACAGGAGGATGACCAGCAGGTTCCCGTAGTACTCGAGGAACTTGGCATTGGAGTCGGAGTAGATCGAGCCTACGAGGCCGACGGCCGCCACGATCAGGATGGTGGAGGCCCGGTGGCGGATATTCGGCGTGATCTTCTTGAACGAGTCGATGATCGTGATCAGCACGAGCGAGCCGCCGTACATGTTCATCGCCAGGATCAGGATCAGCGCCGGGACCGAGCAGAGGAGGACGATGTTGCCCCAGCCGCTGAACAGAGCATCGCCGGTGGAGTGAATCGCGGCCACCGTCCCTGGCGCCTGGGAGGCGATCGGCGCGGCGATGATCGCGCCCATCCAGAACATCCAGATGCCACTGAGCGCCGATCCCCAGTAGGTCCAATTGAATGTCGACTTCACCCCCACCGATGAGGGCAGATAGCGAGAGTAGTCAGACACGTATGGCGCCCAGCTGATCTGGTAGCTGACCACGAGCGCGAAGGCGCCGAGGAACGGCGTCGCCTTGAAGCCCGAGAGGGCGAAGGCACCGTGCGGAAGGCCGATGGTGGCCAGCACGCCGATCGTGAAGATCCCGAAGAAGAGGATGAACGCGGCGCTCAGATAGCGCTGGGAACGGTGGATCAGGTCATAGCCCCAGAGGGCGAACCCGAAGCCGACGACGGCGGTGACGACCAGCCAGAAGGTGGTGCCGACGTGAATCACGCTCTGCAGCGACTGCGCCGCGAGGAGCCCGTTGAACACGTTGTATCCGGCGTACATGAGGAAGCACGCCGGGAGCACGAAGATGGCGACGCCGAGGTAGCCGAACTGAGCCCGCGACTGCACCATCTGGGGCAGGCCGAGCTGAGGGCCCTGGGCGGAGTGGAAGGCGACGAAGAAGGTTGCGAAGAGCGTCCCGACCGCCATCGCGATCAGAGTCCAGAGGAGGTTGCCGCCGAGCGATATCGCCACCACGCCCGTGGCCAGGGTGGTGAGCTCGGCATTCCCCGAGAACCAGACCGGGCCTACGTGCCAGACCTTGCCGTGGCGCTCCTCGTGCGGCACCCAGTCGATCGAGTGCAGCTCGATCCCTTGCGCGTTCGTGGAGGTCTCGCCCTCGGGCTTTAGATCTGGCTCGGCCTCCGGTGCGTAAACGCCTGCCATCTCAGCTCCACCTCCTAGAGGTGTTCGGTGCCGCGGTGTGCGCTACGGTGCCGCGGCATCATCCAGGCGTGAGCCGAGGCGTGCATTGGCCCTCCGTACAACTTTCCTGACCATCGATTGGCCAGTGGGTACCGCGCTAGTGTTCCCAGGCATGCCGCTGGATGAGCTCGATGGGTTGCTGGCCGAACAGCGCGCGTACTACCGTGCCCGGGCGAGCGAATACGACGAGACCAGCCCGGTCGACGAGGGCGTCGATTCCAGCTCGCGCGCCCCACTGGTGGCGGCGCTCGAGTCATTCGCGCCGCGAGGGCGGGTGCTCGAGCTCGCGTGCGGGACGGGCCAGTGGACGGTCGAGCTGGCCAAGCACGCATCGCAGCTGACCGCGGTCGACGCGTCGCCGGAGATGATCGCGCTCAACCGGGCTCGCGTCGCCCGGCCCGATGTCCGCTACCTGGAGGCCGATCTGTTCGCGTGGACTCCCGTTGAGCGCTACGACGTCGTCTTCTTCGCGGCCTGGCTGTCCCATGTCCCGCCGCAGCGCTTCGAGGACTTCTGGGCACTTGTGGCGTCCTGTCTGAATCCGGACGGGCGCGTGTTCTTCATCGACGAGCTCCCGGCCGTCGCCGCCCACGAGCAGCTGCTGGTGAACGATGCGGCGCCCGCCGTGGAGCGGCGCCTGACCACGGGAGAGCGCTACCGGGCGGTGAAGGTCTTCTACGACCCGGCCGAGCTCAGCCTGAGGCTGGCCGAGCTTGGCTGGCAGGTCGAGCTCGAGACCGTCGGCTGGCGCTTCTATTGCGGCTCGGCGAGCGCTTCGGCTAGGAGTACTTCGACGGCGATGCCGTAGTCGAGTCGATCGCCGGCTGAGCGCGGCATGCACGTGTACTCGTCGATGGGGAGTTCTTGAGCCTCGAGCACGGGACCGGTCGCGGGTGTTCGCGGTCCGGCCGCGGGGATCGGGCTTCCGTCGGGTCGGCGGAATCGGATCGAGTGCGGACCCGCGCGCTCGACGCAGAATCCCCCTTCGTGCACGAGCCGGTGGTGGTGGGAGCACAGGTGCACGAGGTTTTCGAGCACGGTCGGTCCGCCGCGCGCCCAGTGGTGAATGTGGTGTGCGTGTAAGAATCGCTGATGGGTACATCCCGGGAAGCGACACCCCTGGTCACGGGCTGCGAGCGCGCGGCGCAGCGCGGGAGGGATGGTTCGCTTACGCCGCCCGACGGACAGCGGGCGTCCGTCGCGCTCGATGATTCTGATCTCGGGTGTGGCGACGCGAGCGATCGCCCGTACCTTGGAATAGGAGAGCTCTCCGGTCGCGAATGAGGCGCGAACGAGGGGCAGCTCTCGCAGCCGGCGCGCGACGCGTACATGGTCGCGAGCGGTGCCCAGTCCAATCGAGCACCGCCGCGAGAGCCAGTGCGCGCACGAGTTCACGCCCCACTCGGCCCAGCCTCCTCGCTGGTCGAACTCTGCCACCAGCACCATGCGCACCGATCACGTGACGCGCGAGTGACGCCGCGCAGCGAAACACCTCATCTGGCAAGCCAGACCCGCCGCCGGGGCGGGGGAGGGAAGCGGATAGCCAGCTCCGCGGAAACGCGCCGGCTGTGCGGGCAGGTCTGAGGGGGCGACCTGGCCGGCAACGCCGGATTCGGAGGGACAATAATTCGCAACTACACTGAGCGGCGGCGTGGCAGCTCCCCTGTACGATCGGATCGGTTGGGGCTATGGGCGGGTTCGACGGACGGAGCCGCGGATCGCCGCCGCGATCGAGCAGGCGCTGGGGGATGCCAGGACGGTGCTGAACGTGGGTGCCGGCACGGGCTCCTATGAGCCCGCGGGCCGGGAGGTGCTCGCGATAGAGCCCTCGGCGGCGATGCGGGCCGGGAGGCCGCCGTCGGCCGCGCCGTGCCTGGCGGCTGAGGCGGAGGAGCTACCGCTGGCGGACGCGAGCGTGGACGTGGCGATGGCGATCTACTCCGATATGCACTGGCGGCACCGCGACAAAGGCATCGCGGAGATGGTGAGGGTGAGCAGGCGTGGGGTGGTGCTGCTCACCGTCGACCGAGACGTGGCCAGGCGCTACTGGCTGACGCGAGACTACGTCCCTGGCGCGGACGATCTGTTCGCCCCGCTGTCGAGCGTGACCTCATTGCTTCCCGGTGCCCGGGTGACCGAGGTTCCGATCCCGGCTGACTGCGTCGATGGATTCGCCCATGCGTTCTGGAAGCGCCCGCACGCGCTACTCGACCCGCGCGCGCGAGCGACGATGTCGATGTTCGCTCGGCTCCCGTCGCTCGTCGTCGAGAGCGGGCTGGCGCGGCTCCGGAGCGATCTCGGCAGCGGCGAGTGGCAGCGGCGGAACCGAGCGATCCTCGAGGTCGATTCGCTGGACCTCGGCCACAGGCTCGTAGCCTGGGAGCACGGGGACCGCTGAGGCTGGCTATGCCCGCGGCTCGCGCTGCGCGAGCCAGTCGTCGAACTCCGTGGCGACGATGCGCTCGCTGTGGACGCCCTCCGCCTCGGGCGAGGCGAGCCAGACGATCGGAGGTCCCATGATCGCCGGGTCGAGGAGGTTCGAACGCACCTCGGTCGAGACGTCGTCAGGGACCATGCCGGTTTCGGTCGCGCCGCCGGGGAGCAGGATGTTGGCGGTCACCGAAGTGTCCGCGAGGTCGGCGGCGATCACGCGCGCGAGCGCCTCGACCCCGGCCCCCGAGGGACCGTAGGGCACGAACCCGCCGCGGACCATCGTCTGGTAGTTCATCGAGACGGTGACGATGCGGCCGCCGTCGTCGGCGAGCATGCGGGGAACAACCGCGCGGGAGACGAGAAATGAACCGGTGATCTTCGTCTCGGTGACGTCGCGGAAGCCGCTCGGAGAGACCTTCCAGAAGGGTTGCGGGTGGGTGAGGAATCGGGGATTCACGGTCCGCATGCCGATCCCGGCATTGTTGACGAGGAGATCCACGCCTCCGAGGCGCTCGTATGCGCGATCGACGGTCGACTGCACCGACGTCTCATCACGGACGTCGAGGTCGAGCCCGTGCGCGTCGGGCCCGAGCTCCGCGGCGACGGCTTGCGCCCGGGAGCGCTCGCGGCTCGTGAGCACGACTGCGGCGCCGGCCTCGGCGAGCGCCTGCGCCATCGCGCGACCGAGCCCGCTGCTCGCTCCGGTGACCAAGGCCCGGGTGCCACTGAGGTCTGTCATGCAGCAAGCCTAGAGGGCAGCGCGCGCCCCGAGCGTCTCTTCACGCTCTCTTCAATCCTGCTGAGGCTGGGGTGCGGCCCGGCTGCTGTAGTGAGTGCATGAGAGAAAACCTCACACCCAGCTCCACCGGACCCAGATCCGCGGCGGCCTACGGGCCGATGATCGGTACACGGCTGACCGCGGAGGACGCGCGCGCGCGCCGAGCGGCCCGCGCCTTCGACGGCTGGCTCTCGGGCAGGATGCGCGTGGCTGCTGCCGCCCGGCGTCGCTCGGCAGCCGACGGCGACGATGTAAGTAGGAGTTGATGCACGGATAAGAGACGGTGACAATCTCTAGCCAGCGGGCTAACGTCAATCGGCACGCCAACATCGATCATGGGAAAAACCGTTTGGTCGACTGGTAGGACTGCGACCTGAGCCGGGTCCTATGTTTGCTCTAACCCGATGATCTTGGCGGTTCAACCGAAACGGAGTCCGTTATGAGCTACAAGATCAACCCGGGGAACTACTGCAGCAAGGACGGTTGCACGCGCCCGAAAGCCACCGGTGAGCTGGTCTGCTCGCAGTGCCTGCGCCTTGCCCGTGCCACATCCCGCGAGCTCGCGCCCGAGGTCGAACAGCTCCTCGCCGACGAACCGAAACCGCCGCGGTGCATCGCTTACCTCTCGACCGCCGGGGACGTGATCACGCTCGAGCTGACAGGCGAGCCGAAGTTCACCGAGGCCGATGTGGCCGCGGTCGCGGCGGTGCTGTCGAACCTGAGGAAAGCGGCTTGAGCCGCTGGCCCAGCTGAGCAGCGCGCCCGGGCGCCGTCACCGCGGGCCACCGGCCACCGCGGTAGCGTGTAGCCGTGTCCATCGGTGAGTGCCCGATGCCCGGCTACGAAGAGTGGAGCGCAACCTGCGACACGCTGCACGCGCACACGCAGGTCCTGGGCAAACTGGCAGTGGCGCTGGCTCCGCCCGAGCCGCAGCTCCAGCACGCAGCGCTGCGTCTGACCGCGCGCGGCTGGGAGACCTACCCGCTACCGGCGCCCGACGGCTCCGGGGCGTTCGTGGCGGCGCTCGATCTGCGAGCGCATCATGCGGTTGTCGAGCACAGCGGCGGGACGGAGCGCCGTGTCGCGCTGGCTCCCGACCGGCCGGTCGGCGAGGTCACCCGCGAGCTGCTCGACGCGGTCCGCGGCGTCGCCGGCGAAGTCGAGATCGACCCGACGCCGCAGGAGGTGGCGTGGGGCGTCCCGCTCGACGAGGACGACGAGCACGCCCAATATGACCCCGCGCTCGTCGCCCCTTACTTCGCCGCCGCGACGCGTGCCGCGCTCGTCCTCGCCGCGTTCCGCGCGCCGTATCGGGGGCGCTCGACGCCGGTCAACGCGTGGTGGGGCTCCTTCGACCTCGCGGTGAGTCTGTTCTCCGGGCTTCCGGCCGAGCCGCCGTCGGACGACTTCATCATGCGCAACGCGATGGACGCGCAGGAGGTGGCGATCGGCTGGTGGCCCGGCGATTCGCGGTACGGCAAGGCGGCGTTCTATGCCTACGCGCACCCCGCGCCGGAGGGCTTCGCGGGCGCCGAGCTCGAGCCCGCGGCGGCGCGCTGGGGCGGGGAGCTCGGGGAGTACATCCTTGACTGGGACGACGTCTGTTCGAGCCCCGATCCGCACGCGGCCGGGCTCGAGTTCGCCCACTCGGCGTTCCGCCATGCCTGTGCGGTATGCGATTGGGACCCGGCGCTATCCGCGAGCGCGGAAGGCAGGCCGCCGCCGGTCGCGTGACGTCGACGGATCTTCATAGCTTCTTCGCGGCATCGGCCAGCGTCGCCGGCGCGCTCATCGGGCTGTTGTTCGTGGCGATCTCGGTCGCTCAGGACCGGCTCACGGCGGAGAACGCGGCCCAGGCTCACCGCGTCCGCGCTGCGGCGGCGCTGACCGCGTTCATCAACGCGCTGACGGTGTCGCTGTTCGCGCTCGTGCCTGGCGACAACGTCGGCTGGCCGGGATTCATCATGGCCGTCCTCGGAGTGGTGTTCCTCGTGGCGTCGCTGCTGTCCCTGCTGCGCGTTCGCAAGGCACAGCCGGGCGAGCTGCGTGACGCCGCGTTCCTCGTCGGATTGGCGGGCACGTTCGGGACCCAGGGGACATTTGGGTTGATGGCGATCCTACACCCCCACGACGCCGGCGATGCGCAGGCCATCGCGACGATCGTGATCGTCTGCTTCCTGCTCGGCATTGCGCGCTCGTGGGAGTTGATCGGTGGGCCGTCGATCGGGCTGCGCCGCGAGCTCCGCGCGATCGTTCACGAGCACGGCCAGGAAGGAAGCGAGGGGTCGGCTGACGCTCCCGTGTGAGGCCTTGTGTGGCGGGCGCAAGCCCAGCTTTGACCGGCCCGCCCGGAAGCTTTGACCAAGTTTGAGAGGTGAGTGGCTACTACCCCGTATCCATCACCCGTCTAGCGCCAAGATCCTCCCAAGGGGGGGACGTCGCCCCAGTGCCGATAGTCCATACTGCTGGACGTCAGCACACACGTGAGCGCAGGTCGGCTAGGAAGGCCGCTCCGGCCACGTGGGGCACAGCCGGCTCGAGCGCCGGCCCTGAGAACTGGATACTTCGGAATTGAGGAGAAGCGCGCATGCGCAAGGACGCCGTCATCGCTTATGTCCGCAAACGAATGCACATGACCACTAGTACGGCAAGGTTTGCCGAGGGGGCGAATGACAGATGAAGCGGCTCGTCGTAGTAGCTGATAACTCATTGATCGTCGAGGCCATCCGGATCGGATTGCGGACGGGCGGGGAGTTCAACCTGGTGGGTCACGCGAACGGCCGCAGGACGTCTGCGCGGACGATCGTGGACGCGACTCCGGACGTCGTGCTGATCGACGACATGGATCACTCGGAGCTGGCGGTGTCCTTGATCAAGGCGATCAAGGAGGAGAACGACGAGATTACGGTGCTCATGCTGACCGTGCGGATGGACGCTGAATGGCTCGATCAGGTGTTCGACGCCGGCGC
>Ga0302325_10026086_pt1 | contig 12141 bp, 10 predicted proteins | sample Palsa_T0_2_FD_201948 | JGI IMG/M metagenome (GOLD analysis project Ga0302325, IMG submission 201948) | Peat permafrost microbial communities from Stordalen Mire near Abisko, Sweden - Palsa_T0_2 | ecosystem: Environmental > Terrestrial > Soil > Palsa > Peat permafrost | place: Sweden: Abisko...
CGTGCTGCCGCTCGACGGCGCGCTGCGACCCGGCGTGCACCGCCTCGCGCCGGCGCCGGTCCAGGTCGGCGATCTTTCCCGCGGTGGTGTGCAGGTCAGGCTGGCCGGCCTGCCCGGCCGCGACCCGGTCATCGATGGCCATGCCGGACAGGCTAGGCCAGCAGCCGGGGGCGTGCCGCCGTGAGGGTGGTTCTCCCGGTGGCTGGGCTTGCCGCTGTCCTCGTAGAGTCTGAGGCCAGGCACGATCCCGGTAGCAAGATCGTTATGGACGGCTACAACCAGTGAGACTGCGACGAGACCCCGTGACTGCCGCCAGTACGCCCGTTCCTGCCGAAGATCGTGCGCCGCTCAGTGCGCCGGCCCTGCGCGGCGAGCTGGCCAGGCAGCGAGCCCGCTGGCGCGACGTGCGGGTGGTCAGCGAGACCGGCTCCACCAACGCGGACCTGCTCGCCGACGCCAGGAACGGTGCCCCGGAAGGCACCGTGCTCGCCGCCGAGTACCAGAGCGCCGGCCGGGGCCGGCTGGGGCGGCGGTGGGCCAGCCCGCCGCGGGCCGCCCTGACGTTCTCCGTGCTGTTGCGTCCCCGCGGCGTGCCGGCCGGCCGCAAGGGCTGGGTACCGCTGCTCGCCGGGGTCGCCGTCGCCTCGGCGCTCCGCGCCGGGGCCGGCCTGGACGCCCGCCTGAAGTGGCCCAACGACGTGCTCGTGCAGGGCGCGAAGGTGGCGGGCATCCTCGCCGAGCGACACGGCGACGCGATCGTGGTGGGTATCGGGATCAACGTGTCCACCCGCCAGGACGAGCTGCCAGCGGGCCGGGCGACCTCGCTCGCGCTGGCCGGTGCCGCCCGCACGGACCGGGAGTACCTGCTGGCCTGCGTCCTCGCCGAGCTGGCGCGCTGGTACCTGACCTGGATCGGCGCGGCGGGCGCCGGCGGCCTCCGCGCCGAGTACCTTCGCCTGAGCGGAACCGTCGGCCGGCCGGTCCGCGTGTCGCTGCCGGGCGGGCACGTGCTGACCGGCACGGCGCAGGACGTGGACGAGGCGGGCAGGCTGGTGGTCCTGACCGGATCTGGCCTTGTCCCGGTGACCGCCGGCGACGTCGTGCACCTGCGGTGACGCCTCGGCTGCGCGCGACGCCGTGATACGTGCCACGATGTGGCCTATGGCCAGCGACGGCTCCCTGACCGAGGGCGAGCACCTTGTGCTGCAGCTGCATCCGCACTGGAAGACGCTGCTGCGGCCGGTGCTGGTCCTGGTCGTGGTCGTCGCCGCGGCCCTGGCGCTGCTGATACTGCTCTCGTCGCACCGCGACACCGGGATAGCCAGGCTGGCGATCGGCGTGGCCGCCGTCGTGGCGATCGTGGCCTGGTTCGTGGTCCCGCTGCTGCGGTGGCGGACGACGACCTACGAGCTGACCAGCCGCCGGCTGCGGCTGCGCCGCGGCATCCTGGCCAGGTCCGGCCGTGACTTCCCGCTGATCAGGATCAGCGACGTCTCCTTCTCGCACGGCCTGATCGACCGGCTGCTCGGCTGCGGGCGGCTGGTCGTGGAGTCCGCGGGGGAGCGTGGCCAGCTCGTGCTCGACGCGATCCCCACGGTAGAGCAGGTGCAGGCCACGCTGTTCCAGCTGGTCGAGGACGAGCAGGCCCGGCTGGCGCGCGAGGAACGCCAGTAGCGCCCGGAACGTCAGGAGCGCGGGAACGCCAGCAGCGCGGGAACGCCAGCAGCGCGGGAACGCCAGCAGCGCGGGAACGCCAGCAGCGTCCCGGGCCGGTCCGGGGACGCTTTGTCCTGCTGGGAGATCTTTGTCCTGCCGGGAGATAGAGTCAGGCCGTAGCGGGAGGCGCCCGGCCAGCCGAAACACCGCGGCCGGCCGGCTGGCACGACGGCGAAAGCAGGTCGTCAAGGAGGGCAATGGGTTCGACGATGCGCAAGCTCTGGATAGTTCCGGTGCTCGTGGTGGCTAGCTGGCTGGCCGCCGTCGCGCCAGCGCAGGCCAAGACGCCAGCGCAGCCGGCGGCGCCGGCCTACGGCACGGTGACCGGCACGGTGAAGACCGAGGCGAAGGTGCTGCTGAACGGGATGTGCGTCAACCTCTACAAGGGAAGCTACGCCGAGGGTGATCCGATCACGACGGCGCCGACCGGCACGGGCGGTCTGCGGGGGTTCTTCAGCCAGCCGAACGTGCCTGTCGGCAGCTACGTGGCCCTGTTCTACAACTGCGGCGCCAACATCGGCGGTGCGGTCAACCCGAACTACGTCGACATCTTCCACGGCAACACCTACGTCCCCGCCGATGCCACGAAGTTCACCGTCGCCAAGAACGCGACGACCGCGCTCGGGGTCAACCTGATCCCCCTCGGCGGGACGATCTCCGGCACCGTCACCGACTCGACCCTCGGCGGCCCGGCGGTCTACTCGCCTCCCGTCGGCATCCTCATTCCTGGCGCCTACAACCTCAACCTGGGCTCGACCGAAGGATGGTACATCGCCTGCGCGAACAGCAAAGGCAAGTACGCCATTCACGGGGTACCGACCGGCGGCGTGAACGTGGTGTTCGCCCCCACGTCGTGGGGCTGCGTCTACAACAGCAAGGGTGACTACAACTTTGGTTTCTACGACCAGTCGGAGTCGGTAAAGATCGACGTCACCGCGGATGGCACGAAGACCGTGAACGGGTCTGTGACCGAGGGTCCGGACTACCCGTCGTCCGGCTCCCGCTAGCCTGCAGAGGTGGAGCCAGCAAGCGGCGTTCGGGCGCACCGGCACGACGCCGCGGGGTGCAGCGGCGCGATCTGCGAGGTCGTGCTCGATCGGCCGGCCGCCATGAACGCGCTGAACACGGACATGGCAGCGCGCCTGGCGCAGGTCTGCGCCGAGGTCGCGGCCGACCGTGGCGTCCGAGCGGTGGTGCTGGCCGCGGCGGGGCAGCGCGCCTTCTGCGTCGGCGCCGACCTGAAGGAGCGGGCAGCGATGAGCGACGCCGAGCTGCTGGCGCAGCGGCCGGTGTTCCGCGCCGCGTTCGGCGCGGTGCTGAACCTCCCGCAGCCGGTGATCGCCGCGGTGCACGGATACGCCCTCGGCGGCGGCTGCGAGCTCGCGCTGTGCTGCGACCTGATCGTGGCCGACGAGACGGCCACGTTCGGGCTGCCGGAGACGACCGTCGGCCTGGTGCCCGGCGGCGGCGGCACCCAGCTCGCGCTGCGGCGCCTCGGGCCAGGCCGGGCCGGCGACCTGGTCCTGACCGGCCGCCAGGTCGATGCGGCGGAGGCGGAGCGGCTCGGCCTTGCGGACAGGCGGGTGCCGGCCGGCACCGCGGGCGAGCACGCGCTGGCGCTGGCCGGACAGATCGCGGCCAACTCGCCCGTTGCCGTGCTGGCCGCCAAGCGAGCCATCCGGCAGGGCTCGGGCGCGAGCCTCGCGGTTGGGCTCGAGGTCGAGGACGCCGCCTGGCGGGCCGCCGCGTTCTCCGGGGACAGAAGGGAAGGGATCGCGGCGTTCACGGAGAAGCGGCAGCCGAAGTGGCCGGGACGCTAGCCGGGGGTCGCCGCCGGGCGCACCGGGGCGTGCGCGGCGAGTCGGCGGAGGCCGGGCGTGAGTGATCTTCCCGGGCGGATCTCGGTGCGCGAGGTCGGCCCTCGGGACGGGCTGCAGAACGAGGACCCGGTGCCGACCGACGCCAAGATCGAGCTGATCGACCGGCTTTCGGCCACTGGCGTGGGCCGGATCGAGGCGGTGTCCTTCGTCCGGCCGGAGGCGATACCGCAGATGGCCGACGCCGCGCAGGTGTGGCAGCGGATCAGGAAGGCGCCGTCGGTGCGCTACTCCGCGCTGGTGCCGAACCTCCGTGGCGCCGGCCGCGCGCTGGACAGCGGGCTCACCGAGCTCGAGGCCGTGGTGTCGGCCTCTGACACGCACAACCGCAAGAACGTCAACCGGGGCACCGAGGAGTCGCTGGACGACATCGCGGTGATCATCGACCAGGCGCACCAGCGCGGCGCCACCTGCCAGGTGATCGTGTCGACGGCCTGGGGCTGCCCGTACGAGGGCGACGTGCCGGTCGGCCGGGTGGTGCGGGTGGCCGGCCGGGCGGTGGCCGACGGCGCGGACAGCATCTCCTTCGGCGACACGACGGGCATGGCCACGCCGCGCCGGGTCCGCGAGCTGGTCGGCGAGTTCCGTCTCGCGTACCCCGGCGTTCCGCTGAACCTGCATTTCCACAACACTCGCGGCACCGGGCTGGCAAACGTGGTGACCGCCCTGGAGCTCGGCGTCGCCGATTTCGACGCGTCGGTAGGCGGGCTCGGCGGCTGCCCTTACGCGCCGGGTGCCACCGGCAACATCGCCACCGAGGAACTCGTGCACATGGTCGAGGACATGGGCGTGGCGACCGGGATCGACCTCGCCGCGATGATCGACGCCGCCGCCGACGCGGAACAGATCATCGGCCGTCGGCTGCCATCCCAGATACTAAGGGCCGGACCGCGGACCCGGACGATTCCGGCGTGACGGCCTGGCCGCCGCCGGCCTCGTCGTCGCCGGCCGCGGCGCTGACGGTACCGGCGGCAGCGGCGGGGCTGGCGGGTGAGCGGTCACGGAAGGCGAGCGCGGCCGCCATGCAGGCCAGCGGGATGGCCGGCACGACGTAGCGGTAGGTGTACTCGTGCTCGGCGACCGGCAGCACGATGCTGACCACGGCCGAGAACCACAGCAGCGCGGCGGCGCCGAGCCGCCGGCGCGGAAGGACGATCCCGGCGAGCCCGACCACCAGGATCAGGGCGAACAGCGCGCCGGGGAACACGACCAGCCGCTGATAGGCGTTCATCAGGCGGGCAAATGGCTGCCGCAGCTGGTAGCTGTAGTGCTCGCCCAGGTAGGGGCCGACCCCCGCGGTGCTGCCGGTGTAGGCCCGCACCGCGGCCAGGGCATAGGCGTCGTTGGCCGTGCTGAGGCCGGCCAGCGGCCGGCCGGCCGGGAAGTTGAACTGGCTGTCGCCGGCGAAGGCGCCCAGCGTGTCACTGGCGACGACATGCAGGTAGGCAAGCGGCTGGGCGGTGATCGCCCGGATCGCAAAGCGCAGCGCCCGGTCGTTGTTGGCCTTGGTGAAGGCCGCGGCGTCGGGTACCAGCCCTGTCGACGGGGGCTGCCACTGCCAGGCCTGGTGGTCCCACAGGTAGCGTTTCGGCAGCGGGCGCCGGGAGGTCGCCTGCTGGTCCAGGTAGCCGGGCTGCCGGTCGGGGCACAGCGCCTGCAGGTCGGCGGGGGGCTTGATGACGGCGCAGTTGGCGAACGACATCGTGCGCGTCCACAGGAAAAGCCCGTTACTGTTCGTCAGGTTGAACGAGCCGTACGCGCTAGCGAACCAGGCCAGGTACACCACCACCGGGACCGCGCCGCCGGCCAGCATCGCGCCGACCCGGAGCCAGGACGCCCGCCGGGCCAGCAGGTAGACGGCCATCGCCGGGATCAGCACCAGGCCGGTGGGGCGGACCAGCACCGAGGCGCCCATCAGCAGCCCGGCCACCGCCGTCCGCCGGGCCGAGGGCATGTCCCGCCGCAGCAGCACGGCGAAGGCCGCCACCATCAGTAGCAGGGCCAGCAGGTCGGCCATGATCAGCTGCTCAAGCAGCAGCTGGGCCGGACTGAACAGCACGGGCGCGGCCGCGAGCGTGGCGATCCAGCTGCGGACGCCCCAGTGCCGCAGCACCGCGTAGACGGCTGCCGCGATTCCCAGCCCGGCCAGCTGCTGCAGCCCGGCGACCAGGGCTAGCGAGTGCAGCGGCCTGAGCAACCACAAGATCAGCGAGTACCCGCTGGGGTTGACCGGGTTGGGCCTGACGTGGACGGCGCCCCAGAGGTAGTCGAAGGTGTCCAGCCGGAACAGGATCGCCGGGGTGTATCCGAGCATGGCGACTACCCGGGGCACGACGCCAAGCGCGAGCGCCACGCTGAACAGCCGGTGCCGTCGGACCAGGCCGGCCAGCGCGGCCGGCAGGCGCATCGCCCGGCGGCCGCCCGAGTGGGCCGGCCGGTCACTGCCCGCCTGGCCCCCGCCGCGGCGGGGAACTTCCCTGAGCATCCACAACCCAATCTCTTCGCCGCGACCGTGCCCGGTCTTGGCACGATCGTGCGTGGTCCGTATCAACTGGGCCTCTTGGCGGTTACCAAGATTCAAGCCCGTGCCCTGCCCGGTGACCGCCCGCGCCCTGCTCGGTGACCGCCCGGCGCCGCTGCCCGGCAACGCTGCCCGGCGCCGGCCCGTGCCCTTGCCCGGTGACCGCCCGGCGGCGCGGCGGGGCCAGATTCCGGCATGCGTAGTCCCGCCGTTAGCCTCGCCCAGGGTACTTTTTCAGATTGCCCGCTCGCCTGTCTGTCCATCTAGTGGATGAGTTCGTGAACTCGCCGTCACCGGCTGGGCAGGGATGGTGCCGGCGGTCGCCCTGGCGGTGACCCCGGACTCCCCAGCCGCGATCCCGTCGCCCGCTGCCGGGCCGTCGCCCCGTCCGCCGTCGCCCCGTCCGCCGTCGCCCCGTCCGCCGTCGCCCCGTCCGCCGTCGCCCCGTCCGCCGTCGCCGGCCCGGCGGCTCCGCGCTTCAGGCTGACGAAGGCGAACGCGGCGGCAAGGCAGACCACGGGCATCGCCGGCACGGCGTAGCGCTCGGAGAAGTCCGCGGTCACGTCGGGCAGCAGCAGCATGGCGAAGGCGGTGACCCACGGGAACAGCGCGGGCCCGCCCCAGTCCCGCCGCCGGCGCAGTCCGCCGCCGGTCCACGAGCGGGCGATGGCCGCGAGGCCGATCAGCAGCAGCACCGCCAGCATCGTGCCGCGGACGTAGACCACTCGCTGGTATCCGCGCATGAACGAGGCGAACGGCGCTGCCGCCCTTGTCGACGCGAGGCTGCCGCCGGTGTAGGCGCGCTGCTCCGCGGCGAGGACTCGCGCGCCTGCCGAGCCGGCCGCTTCCCAGGAGTTCGTCGCGAAAGCGAAATCGGATCGCTCGGCCATCAGCGCGCTCGGGTGCGCCGGCCGGTTCCAGGTAAAGCTGAGCGCGAAGTCGTCCAGCACGTCCTTGACGTAGTCACCTGGCTGGGCGGCGATCGCGCGGAGCGCGAAATGCAGCGCCAGCGCGTTGTTGCGGGGCGAGAACTTCGGCCCCGGCAGCGCGTTCAGCGGCGAGTTGGGTTCCCAGATGAAGATGGACGCCGATGGCCGCTGCGCCACCGGCTGGCGCGGGCAGAGGACGTCGTCGTATGCGGGCGGCTTGATGACGGCGCAGTCGGCGAACGTCATGGTCCGTGACCACAGGAAGATGCCGTCCGAGTAGTTGAACGCCACCCGGTGGTAACGCGCGTCGAACCAGGAGACGTAGATCGCGAGCGGCAGCGCGCCGGCCACCAGCGCGCCGGTCAGCGCCCGCCAGCCGGCCTTCCTGATGATCAGGTACGCCAGGTAAAGGACGAGCAGCGGCAGCCCCACTGGCCACATGGTCGCGCCGACGCCGAGCAGCACGGCCGCGGCCGCGCTTGCCCAGGCGGGCGTCTTGTCCCGCCACCAGAGGACGAGCGTGAGCGCGGCCATCACCAGGAAGCCGAACGTCGCGCTGGCCAGCATCTCCTGCTCGAGCTGTAGCTGGTAGACGTCGAGCAAAACGGGCAGCGCGGCCAGCGTCGCGCCCCAGCCGGGCAGGCCGTACCTGCGCAGCAGGGCATAGATCATCACGCCGATCGCGAGGCCCATCAAGTGCTGGACGCCGGTTACTACCGCGAAGCTGTGGAAAGGGCGCAGCAGGTAAAGCAGAACCCCGTATCCCGATTCCCGGGACGTCCCCGGGTACAGGTGCAGGGCCGTGGACAGGTACGAAATCGAGTCCCCGCCGTACCAGATCGCGGGCGGGAATCCGAGCATGGTGACCACGCGCAAGGCGAGGCCGGCCAAAAAGGCGACGCCAAAAAACCCGTGTCTAGATAGGAAAAGCATGCCAGGCCGCATTAGCCTTCTTTCGCGCCGCCGCATTAGCCTTCCTTCACGCCACGGTAACCTGCCACGCCGAGATTATTCCGGTAGATCAAAGCTACCGTCCGGCGGATGCGCGAAATCCGGCGGTGGGCGGTGACCGCGGGCTGGTAGCGGCCTGGCCGGCGCGGCCGGCCGCGGTCGGTACGCTCACGATCGTGACTGAAGAACCGAGCGCGGCCGGCCGCGGCCCAGGCGGTCCCGGCCCAGGCGGTCCCGGCCACGGCGGCGATCCCGGCCACGGCGGGCTCCCCGGAATCCGCGCCAGGATCGAGCGGGGCGGCGCGGCCAGGTATCACCAGGCGGCTGCCGCCGCCGGCAAGCTGTTCGCCAGGGACAGGATCGCGCTGCTCGCCGACAAGGGCAGCTTCACCGAGGACGGCCGGTACGCGAACGTGCTCGCGGCCGACCTGCCGGCCGATGGCGTGATCACCGGGACTGCCACCGTCGACGGCCGGCCGGTGGCGCTGATGGCGAACGACTCCACGGTCAAGGCGGGCTCCTGGGGAGCACGCACGGTCGAGAAGATCATCCGGATCATCGAGAAGGCCTACGCGTCCGGCGTCCCGATGATCTACCTGGTCGATTCGGCCGGGGCCCGGATCACCGACCAGGTCGAGATGTTCCCCGGGCGCCGCGGCGCGGGCCGGATCTTCCACACCCAGGTGCGCGCGTCGGGCTCGATCCCGCAGGCCTGCGCGCTCTTCGGCCCGTCCGCGGCGGGCGGCGCGTACATCCCGGCATTCTGCGACTACGTCGCGATGGTGGACGGGAACGCCTCGATGTACCTGGGCAGCCCGCGCATGGTGGAGATGGTGGTCAGGGAGAAGACCACGCTGGAGGAGATGGGCGGTGCCCGGATGCACTGCACCGTCTCCGGCTGCGGCCATCACCTGGCCGCGTCCGAGCACGACGCGCTGGCAGCGGTCCGCGGCTACTTGTCCTACCTGCCCGGCAACTGGCAGCAGGCCCCGCCCGCCGGGCCGGCCCGCGAGCCAGATCCGGCCGACCTGCGCGCGATGATCCCGGCCAGCGAGCGCCAGGCCTACGACATGCGCAGGTACCTGCGCGGGCTGCTGGATTCCGGGTCCCTGTTCGAGATCCACGAGCTGTGGGCCAGGGAGCTCGTGGTCGGATTCGGCCGGCTGGCTGGCGAGGTCGTCGGCGTCGTAGCCAGCAACCCGATGTTCAAGGGCGGCGTGCTGTTCGTCGACTCGGCAGACAAGGCCACCCGGTTCATCCAGCTCTGCGACGCGTTCAACGTGCCGCTGCTGTTCCTGGCTGACGTGCCGGGCTTCATGGTCGGCACGGCGGTCGAGCGGCAGGGCATCATCCGGCATGGCGCCAAGATGATCAGTGCCGTCGCGGAGGCGACTGTGCCGAAGGTCTGCGTTATCGTCCGCAAGGCTTATGGCGCGGGCCTGTACGCGATGGCCGGACCCGGTTTCGAGCCGGACGCGACGCTGGCACTGCCGACCGCCAAGATCGCGGTGATGGGAGCGGAAGCCGCGATCAACGCGGTCTACTACAACAAGCTGGCCGCGGTCAGCGACCCGGCCGCGCGGGAGCTTGAGACCAGCAGGCTCCGCGCCGACTATGAGCGCGACATCGACGTGCTCAGGCTGGCCGGGGAACTTGTCGTCGACGATGTCGTCGAGCCGGAGGATCTGCGTGCGGAACTCGTCCGGCGGTTCGCCGCGGCCCGCGGCAAGGACCGGTTCTTCTCCCGCAGGCGGCACGGCGTCACCCCGGTCTGATCTGGCGGGTCGGCTCTTCTCGCCCGGCCGGCTCTTCTCGCCCGGCGCCAGCCCGGTCTGACTCGCCGAACCGCCTGCTCGTTACGCAGGCCGGCCAGGGGCCGGCGGGCGACGGCGTCCAGGCGGGTTCTGCGGGTAGCGTTCGGCAATACCGCCTGCTCGCCTTACCATCTGAGCATGACCAGCGTTCTGCTCGCCGAGGATGACCCGTCGATCTGCGAGCCGCTGGCGCGCGCGCTGCGGCGTGAGGGCTACGATGTCGGCGTCTCCGCCGACGGGCCTGCCGCGCTCGAGGTGGCTCGCGGCGGCGGTATCGACCTCATCGTGCTCGACATCGGCCTGCCCGAGCTCGACGGGCTCGAGGTCTGCCGCCTGATCCGGTCCGAGGGCCAGGCGGTCCCCGTCCTGATCCTGACCGCGCGCGCGGACGAGGTGGACACGGTGATCGGCCTGGACGCGGGGGCGGACGACTACGTCACGAAGCCCTTCCGGCTCGCCGAGCTGCTCGCCAGGGTCCGCGCGCTGCTCCGCCGGGGCGCTTCGGAGACGCACGCGGCACAGGGCGTGCGCGTCGACACCGATGCCCGCCGGGCCTGGCTCGACGACGCCGAGATCGACCTGACCTCCAAGGAGTTCGACCTGCTTTCGCTGCTGGTGGCCGAGGCGGGCAAGGTGGTCACCCGCGAGCAGATCATGCGGCAGGTCTGGGACAGCAAGTGGTGGGGATCGACGAAGACACTCGACATGCACGTTTCCTGGCTCCGGCGCAAGCTCGGTGACGACGCGCACAACCCGCGTTTCATCACTACCGTCAGGGGCGTTGGGTTCCGGTTCGAGCGCGGCGACTGATGGCGGGTGCCCGGATTGAGCACGCGGTGGCAGGTGGCGGGAACGATCGCTGATGGCGGGCTCGGGCGCTGAGCCGTGCGGCGCCGCCTGCTCGTCTCGACGCTCGCCGTGGCCGTGTCCGCGGTCCTGCTGCTTGGCGTGCCGCTGGCGTTCGTCATTAGCCGCCTGCAGGTCAGCGAGGCTACCCAGCAGGTGCGGCGGGACGCGTCGACGCTCGCCAGGGACCTGCAGGCGCGGGTCGACGCCCGGCTGCCGCCGAACGCGGCGCAAGTGGGCAGTTCGCTGCCCGACCGGTATGTGATCATCAAGCAGTACTCGGCCGGCCTGATCACGGTCGGCAAGCGGCCCCCGCACGGGGACACGATCACTGCCCAGGCTGTCACCAGGGATTTCTCGGTCACCGTGGTGGCCGACGACTCGACCCTCGACTCCCGGCAGACCCAGGCGCTGCTGCAGATCGGCGCCCTCGCGCTGCTCGCGATCGGCGTGGCGGTGGCGCTGGCGATCTTGCAGGCACGCCGGCTCACCCGGCCGCTTGAGGAACTCGCCGATGCCGCCGACCGGCTCGGCTCCGGCGATGCCCGCCCGCTCGGGCGCCGCTACGGGGTGCCGGAACTCGACCAGGTCGCCGAGGGCCTCGACGGCTCCGCGCAGCGCATCACTGACCTGCTGTCGGCCGGCCGCGACTTTGCCGCTGACGCCTCCCACCAGCTGCGCACGCCGCTGACCGCGCTGTCGATGCGGCTCGAGGAGATGGTCGCGGCCGCTCAGCACCCTGACGTCGTCCGTGAGGAGGGCGCAGCAGCCCTCGCCCAGACGGAGCGGCTCGCCGAGGTCGTCGGGCAGTTGCTCGGCAGGGTGACGCGCCGGCCGGTGGCCGGCACTCCGGTGCTCGCCTCGGTCGACGACGTCGTCGCGCAGCAGGTCGTCGAGTGGGACCCCGCGTTCCGGCGGCTGAGCAGGAAGCTGGAGGTGGTGGGGGAGAAGGACCTGCACGCTTACGTCACGCCGGGCAGCGTCGCCCAGGTGATCGCTACCCTGCTCGACAACGCGCTGGTGCACGGCGACGGGGTGGTGACCATCAGGACGTCGCAGACGCCGCGGTCGGTGGTCGTGGAGGTCAGGGACGAGGGCAGGGGCGTGCCGCAGGAGCTGGTGCCGAGAATCTTCGAGCGAAGCGTCAGTGGCCGGCCGGGGGGCACCGGGCTCGGGCTGGCGCTTGCCCGCTCGGTCGCGGCGGCGGACGGCGGGCAGGTCGTCCTGGTCAGGCCGCGGCCAGCGGTGTTCGCCGTGTTCCTGCCGAACGGCGACCCAGGCGCGGGCGACGAGCCCGTGGTCAGCGGCCCGGCCTGAGAACGCCGCGCGTCGCTACCCCGGCCTGAGCCGCCGCGCGTCGCCAGATGTATCTGGCGCGCCACTCGTGCCTCTGTATCTGTGGCGCGGGACAACTCGCGCACAGACTCAGGGGGGAATTACAGTGCTACGCAACGTAATCAATTCGCGGCGCGCCGGTGTCCGCCGCG
>Ga0302325_10026087_pt1 | contig 12141 bp, 11 predicted proteins | sample Palsa_T0_2_FD_201948 | JGI IMG/M metagenome (GOLD analysis project Ga0302325, IMG submission 201948) | Peat permafrost microbial communities from Stordalen Mire near Abisko, Sweden - Palsa_T0_2 | ecosystem: Environmental > Terrestrial > Soil > Palsa > Peat permafrost | place: Sweden: Abisko...
TACCCGACGATCTCGACCACTCCATCGGCGATCACGTAGAACTCGGTTCCGGGCTCTCCAGCGGTGATCACCGCCGCTCCGGCTGGCACAGTCACCGGTTCGGCTCGGCGCACAAGCCGCTCCAGACGGGGGAGCGGCAGCGGTGCCAGGAAGCTGATACCGCGCAACAGCTCGCGCACGCGTGAGGCCTCCTCTTGGCCCACGTCGAGTCGTGTCAGAGCGCGGCTTACGATGATCGCCAGCGCGCCGAAGCCTGCGCCGACCGCCGCCAGGCTTGCGGACGCGCCGAGCGCGCGGATCAGCACGGGCGCGATCAGAGCGCCTACGCCGGCGCCGCCTGCGTACAGAACCTCGGCAAGACCGTAGACGCGCCCGGCGACTACATCGTCAGCCAGCCGCGGAACAAGTGCTATCACGGCTGTCTCGACCAACGCGAACCCGATTCCGGCCGGCAGCATCGCGACCAACGCGATTGGAATGCCGCCGGCACCGGCGACGCCGACCCCGACCGCAAAGACGAGCGCGCCCGACAGCAGCGCGAGTCCGTAGCCGCGCCAGCGAACCAGGGCGAGGAGCGCGCCACTGCCAACCACGCCTCCAACGCCCCAGACGGCATACAGCTGACCCGGCCCGCCGTTACCCATCCGCAAGTGGCTGATCGACAGCACGACGAGCTGGACAGAGGTCGTCCCCTCGATCAGCGTCAGCGCGGCCAGCAACACGAACGCCGTACGCAGCAGCGGCTCATGGCCGAGCGCCCGGAGTCCAGCCAGAGCGTCACCGAGCCCACCCTCTTCCTCCTCGGGCTCGTCGGCCTCGATGGCCTTCACCCACGGCAGTCGACGCGCGAACATCGCAGCGACGCCAAACAGCGCCGCGGCCACCGCCGTGACTGCGCCCGCGCCGAGGAGAGCAATCGCGATTCCACCCCCCCCGCCGCCGATCATGAAGCCGGCGCTGTCGATCGCGCTCCACGCTGCCGTCGCTCGCACCAGCTCGTCCGGAGTTGACGCCAGTGCAGGCATCAGAGCCTCCAGGGCGGGACGCGGCGCGGTGGCCGCTGCGCTCCTGGCAGCGGCGAACAGGATGACCGGCCACAGCGCACCATGGATGCTCATCAGGGTGGCGGCAGCTCCTATGCACAGCGCTTCCACCACCCATGCCCCGGCCACTACCCCGGCTCTGCCGAGCCGGTCGATCAGCGTTCCCGTCAGCGGTGCGGTCAGGACCGCAGGGAGGAGCTGCGCCGCCGTCACCAGCCCCACTGCGCCTGCGCCGGAGCGATCGAATGCGTAGACGGCGGCGACGATCGTGAACGCCCATCCGCCGGCGCTCGCGAGCAGCCAAGCCGTCAGCAGCTTTGCCAGCGGACCACTCGGTGGCCGGAAGCGGGATGCGTTCACCCACTCAGCATCACTCGCGTCACCTCATACTGCAAGCAGTGGCGTGGCGCGCTCGGATACCACGACGGCCGACTGATGGTGGACGGAACGGACTGCGTAGAGCAGTGCTAGCTGTGTCGACACTTGTTCCGCCAAGACCCGTCTCGCCCGGCGCGTAGCTGCTCCAAGGAGGCAGCGGTGGACGACCGGTCGGTGCTGACTGCTTCGCAGAACGTTGGGATGTGAGACGGTGCACGACGCCGGCGCCGGGCCGCCCAGTATCGAGCCTCCGCAGCGTCCGGTCGTCCATGGGCTTTTGCGACGCAGACGCGCCTTCCGCGCATAGCGCGTTTCTGGTCGCAGGAACTGCTCGATCATGCGGCAGGTCGAAAGCAGGTCAGTCCTATCCGGTCGTATGACGGGTCTTTTCGGGTGCGTGGTGCGGCTTTCTCGCTCGTTCAGGCACGGTTTACGAGCGTCTCGATGAAGGTTTCGGATCGCTCGCGGTGGCGCTGGAGGAGCGTTAGGGCCTGTTCTCCGTCGTCTCGTTGGAGCGCGTTGAGGATGCGTTCGTGTTCGTTCAGGATTTCTGCGGGGACGTGGCGGTCGGGGTCGTGGAGCCACATGCGTCGGTAGGAGAGCACTCGGTAGGGGTCGAGTGTGTCCCATAGTTGGGCGACGAATCGGTTGAGCCAGATGTTCTCGCAGTGGTCGAAGATGACGAAGTGGAACCGGCGGTTGGTGGCGATCATCTCGACCGCGTCCTGCTCGTCGACTGCGCGTGCCTGGTCGCGGAGGTGTCTGCTCATATCGGCGAGGTTCTGTTCGGTGAGGCGGGGGAGCGCCAGCTCCTCGGTTTGGCTCTCGATTAGCTCTCTCACGACGTAGATGTCGGCGACGGCAGTGGCGGGTAGCTCGGTAACGAAGTAGCCCCGCTGGGGGTGGTAGGTCACGATGCCCTCGGCGGCCAGCGTCTTGAGCGCTTCCCGGACTGGGATCAGGCTGATTCCGAGCTGCGCGGCGGTTGCCTCCTGCCGGATCTTGGTCCCGGGTGCGAGATCGCCTCTGAGGATCGCGTCGCGCAGCTCAACCGCCGCGATCGCCTCTGATGTGCGCGGATGAGTGCGTTGCTCGAGGGCCATCGGAGGGAGCATACAGGCGTTCAACGAATCCCTTGACATTATAATATTCTTGGTTATTCTGTCTTCTCGTGAACACGGAAGCTGTCGATCTCGCGTCTGGCTCCTCTGGGATGACCGCGGCCGGTACCCGCGTCACGGCGTCGCTGGCGGCGTGGGTCGCAACCGTCGCTGTGCAGGACGTCCCGGCTTCGGTTCGGGAGCGGGCGAGGCATCTGCTCTTGGACGGGGTCGGGTGTGCGTTGCTCGGGGCCGGGCTCGCCTGGTCGCGTTCGGCGACCGACGCGGTGTGCTCGCTTGAGGGATCGCGTCCTGTACCGCGATTGGGTCGGGAGCGCGGGGCTGACGGCCTGGCCGTGCTGGTGGGTACGGGAAGGGTGACGTCCCCGTCGGCAGCGGCGCTCCTGAACAGCTCCTACGTGCAGGGGTTCGAGCTCGACGACTATCACCCGGTGGCGCCGGTGCATAGCGTGGCGCTGGTGTTGCCGGCGATGCTGGCGGCGCTGCCAGGCGCCCCGCGGCGAACCGGAAACGATCTACTCTTGGGGGCGATTCGGGGTTTCGAGGTCGGGCCGCGCGTGGGTCTGGCGCTGGGTGGCGCCGAGATGCTGACGCGTGGTTGGCATTCGGGGCCCGTGTTCGGCGGCCCGGCGGCGGCCGCCGCGGCGGGAACGTTGTTCGGGCTGGATGCTGACGGTTTCGAGGACGCGTTCGGGATCGCGGCGACGCAGGCGGGCGGGCTGATGGCGGCTCAGTTCGGCGCGATGGTCAAGCGGATGCAGCACGGCTTCGCGGCCCGAAACGGGCTGTTGGCGGCCGCCTTGGCCGCCGGCGGCTACAGCGGCATCAAGGGCGTGTTCGAGATGCCCTACGGCGGGTTTCTGGCCACGTTCGGGGAGGGGCACGATCCTCGCCCGGAGGAGATCACGGCGGAGCTCGGAGAGCGCTGGGAGACGATGCGGATCGCGGTCAAGCCATATGCGGCGATGGCCGGCCTGCACGCGGCGATCGACGCGGCGCGCGCGATGCGAGCTGAGGCTCCCGTCGATCCTGCCGCGATCGAGGCGATCGAGATCTTCATGTCAGAGCCGGCGTTCAACCACGGTGGCTGGCGAGCGGAGCGTCCCTTGAGCGCGGTCGGAGCGCAGATGAACGTCGCCTACGCGGTCGCGGTCACGCTGCTCGACGGGACGGCGCTCGCGGCGCAGTTCGCAGCCGAGCGAATCGATGCCGACGACGTGTGGGAGCTGATCGCGCTCACGACCGTCCGGCACGAGCCGGCGTTCGACCAGCGGCTCGAGGACGGCTACAACACACGGCTGCGCGTCACGCTCGCAGACGGGAGCGTGCGCGAGGCGTTCGTCGAGCATCCCCGCGGGGGAATCCTCCAGCCGCTGCGCAACGACGAAGTGGTCGAGAAGTTCCGGGCGCTCACCTCCGAGATCGTCGCCGAAGAACATGCCCGCCGGATCGAGCACATGGTCCTGCACCTGGACGAGCTCGATGACGCCCGGGAGCTCGCCGCGCTGCTCGCAATTCCGATCGCAGTCCTCGCCGAATCGCGGGGGGCCAAACCGTGAGCCGGGCCGCTCAACTGCGTGAGCTTCTGGCGGGCGAGGAGTTGATCGTCGCGCCCGGTGTCTTCGACGGGATCTCGGCGGCGCTGGTCGGGAAGCTCGGCTTCGCTGCCGCCTACATGACGGGCGCGGGCGTGTGCGCGTCCTCGCAGGGCCTTCCCGACATCGGCCTGCTGACCCTGACCGAGATGGCCGAGCGCGCATCGGTGCTGGCCGGCCTGCTGGAGATCCCGCTGATCGCCGACGCCGACACCGGGTACGGGTCGCCGATCAACGTGGTGCGAACTGTCCGAGAGTACGAACGCGCCGGCGTGGCCGCGATCCAGCTCGAGGATCAGGTGTTCCCGAAGCGCTGCGGCCATCTTGTCGGCAAGGACGTGATCGACATCGAGCAGTTTGCGCTCGCGCTGCAGGCTGCGATCGAGGCGCGCCAGGACCCCGACACCGTGATCATCGCGCGCACCGACGCACGGGCGCCGCTCGGGATCGAGGAGGCGATCCGCCGGGCTAACTGTTGCGCGCAAGTAGGCGCGGACGTGATCTTCGTCGAAGCGCCGCAGAGCGTCGAGGAGATCGAGCAGATCGCCGCCGAGGTCGACGCGCCGCTGCTGCTCAACGTCGTGCCCGGCGGCCGCACCCCGGAGATCGCTCAGACGCGCCTGGCCGAGCTCGGCTACCGGATCGCGATCCATCCGGGTGTCGCGCTCGCAGCTGTGGTCCCGGCGGCGATCGAGGCGCTCGGCGAGCTGCGCGAAACGACCCCGTCGCTGAGCGACGCTGTCACCCCGGAGAGCTTTTTTGACCTGTTCGGCCTGAGCGCATGGATGGAGCTGGGCCAACGCTATGACGGTCCGAAGCAGTAAGGAGCAAACCGATGGGAATGACCATGATCGAGAAGATCCTCGCCCGGGCGGCGGGGCGCGACCACGTGGACGTTGGGGAGTTCGTTGTCTGCGAGGTCGACATGACGGTGCTGATCGACCTGCAATTCGCGACACTGTGGGCCTCCCCGACCCGGATCGCTGACCCCGACCGCCTCGCGGTGATCATGGACCACGCCGTGCCGGCGCCCTCGATCGCCGACGCCGACGGCGGCGTCCGTGCGCGCGCCTTCGTCACGCAGCACGGCATCGAGCGGTTCTTCGATGTCGGGCGACACGGCATCTGCCATCAGGTGATCGCGGAGAACGGCCTCGCCCGACCCGGGGAGATCCTCACCTGCACCGACTCGCACACCTGCGCCGGCGGCGCATACAACAACGCCGCCCGCGGTCTCGGGCCGATCGAGGTGTACTCGATCATGTGCACCGGCAAAACCTGGTTTCAGGTCGCCCCGACACTCCGCTACGAACTCGTCGGCGAGAAGCCGACCGTCGTCACCGGCAAGGACATCTTTCTGCACATCGCCGGCACGTACGGCGACGCCACCAACCACAACCTCGAGCTCGGAGGGCTGGGCCTCGCGTCGGTGCCGATGAACGACCGCCGCACGATCGCCACGCAGGGGGCCGAGATCTCCGCGGACTTCACGACCTTCCCCGTCGACGATCTCTGCCGGGAGTTCCTCGAGGCGCGCTCTGACCGTCCGCTCGAGCCGGTTGATCCCGATCCGGACGCCGGCTACGCCGCAGTTCGCGAAGTCGACCTCTCGACGCTCGAGCCCTATGTCGCGCGGCCGGGCGGCGTGGCCAACAACGCGATCCCGATCTCCGAGGTCGAGCAGCGGCCGGTCAACCAGTGCTTCATCGGCTCGTGCGCCAACGGCCAGATCGAGGATCTCAGGATCGCGGCCGACATGCTTCGCGGACAGAAGGTCGCTCCCGGCGTGCGGCTGATCGTCACCCCCGCCTCCCAAGCCGTCTACACCGAGGCGGTGCGCGCTGGCTACGTGGAGGCGATAGCCGAGTCCGGCGCGATCGTCACCAACTCCACCTGCGGAGCCTGCTTCGGCTACCACATGGGCGTGCTCGGCGCCGGCGAGGTCTGCCTGACCGCCTCAACGCGCAACTTCAGGGGGCGCATGGGCAGCCCGGACGCCGAGATCTACATGGCCTCGCCGTACACGGTCGCCGCCGCGGCGATCGCCGGCCACATCGTCGACCCGCGGAAGGTAGCCATCTCATGAACGACATCATCGAAGGCCGCGCCTGGGTGTTCGGCGATTCCGTCGACACCGACAACATGTACCCGGGGTTCGCGATGAAGCTCCCGGTCGGGGAAGCCGCGAAGCACGTCTTCTACGACCTCCGGCCCGGCTGGACCGACGAGGTGCAAGCGGGCGACATCGTGATCGCGGGCAAGAACTTCGGGATCGGCTCAAGCCGCCCAGTCGCCCAGCTGTTCAAGCACCTCGGCGTGGCCGCGCTGGTTGCCGACGAGTTCAACTCGCTGTTCCTACGCAACAGCATCAACTTCGGGCTCCCCGCGCTCACCATCCCCGGCGTCACCGCAGCCATCAACGACCAGGACCATGTCCGTCTCGATGTGCGCGCCGCGACGATCGAGCGACCGAGCGACGGGGTACGGCTCACCGGCAGCCCGCTGCCCGAGTTCGTGCTCGAGATCATCGAGCAGGGCGGCCTGCTGCCTAAGCTCGTCGCCGACGGCTACATCCCCACCGACCCCGCTCAGATCCACGGCTCCGGCCAAGAGCTGAGCGCATGAGCACGCGCCGCGACTCGTCGACCGGTGACCTGGACTCGAAAGGCTTCGCCCTGATGCTCCGCAAGGCCCTCCTGCTCACCATGTCCGTGCTGCTCGTCACCGCCGTCGCTGCCGCGGCGGCGACGGACGGGACGATCCCCGGTGCGGCTGGCTTTCCGCAAGGCCTCGCCGTGCAGCCCGGGACCACGACGTTCTTCGTCAGCAGCTTCACCACCGGCGCTGTCTTCCGCGGCACCATAGGACACCAGGCGCGGCTGTTCCTGTCGGCCGGCGCAAACGGCCGCAGATCGGCGACCGGAGTGGAATTCGATCCATCGGGTCGGCTGCTGGTCCTCACGGGCAGGTCGCTTGAGCTGGAGGTCTTCTCGCCCCGGACCGGCCGCCTCCAGGGAACGTTCGCCGCGGCTCCCATAACCGGGTCTCACATCCTCAACGGCCTTGCCCTCACCAACGACGGAAACGTGTACATCACCGACTTCGGGACACCCGCGATCTACCGGGTCACCGCTCGGGAGCTCAAGCACGGCAGCGGGCCGATCACGCGCTGGCTGTCCCCCTCGGCGCGGATCGTTCCTGTCTCGGGCGGGGGCTTCAACGGGATCGCCGCGACCGCGGACGGCCGCTACTTGATCGTCGGGGAGACCGCCAGCGGCGCGCTATGGCGGATCAACATCGCCAAACGGACGATCACGTCCATCAAGGTTCGCGGCGGGTCGCTGTTGGGCAGCGACGGCGTCCTGCTGCTCGGCCACACGCTCTACGTCGCCACCCACCAGAACGCGGTCTACGAGCTTGTCCTCGGCCAGACGTACGCCAGTGCTCGGGTCGTGCGCAAGCTCACCAACCCTACGCTGGACTTCCCTACGTCCATGACCGTCTACCGCAACAGGCTGCTCGTCGCGAACGCTCTCAAGCCCGCCGGCGCCACCGAGTATCAGGTCACCAGCTTCCCCCTCACCGCACGATGAGCGCGACCGATTACGCAGCGCACCTCACGCAGATCACCCATCTGCGCGTGTTCAACTGCTATCTCGTCCGCGAGGACGACGGTCTGACGCTGGTCGACACCGGTCCCGCCCGGGCCGCGGCGCAGATCCTCCAGCAGATCGACCGGATCGGGCTGCCACTACGGCGGATCGTCCTCACCCACGCGCACAGCGACCACGTTGCTGGTCTCGATCAAATCGCCTGCGCGACCGGGGACGGTGTTGAGATCGTCGTCGGGCGACGCGAGTCGGCGATCCTAGCCGGCGACCTCGCGCCGCGGGCGAGCGAGCCCGCAACGACGTCGAGATCTCGAAGCTACGGCTCGCCGCGCACGAAACCAACGAGGCTGGTCGACGATCAGCAGCAGGTCGGCTCGCTCGCGAGCGCGAAGCGACTGCTCGGCGAACAACCGGCTCGGCTAGCCACAGGTCACGGGCCAGTGCTCGACAACCCGGTCCCCGCGTTGCTTCGCGCGATCGCGCGGATCGCGACATCCGACCCGCCGTACCCCCGATCGGCGACCGCCCCTGTTGGCGTTGCCGGCATGACATCCGAATCGAACCCACCGCAGGAGTAGAGATGCCCCGTAAATCAGTCCGCATGTCCCTTTCCGTCGCGGTGGTGTCAGCCCTGGCGCTAGCCCCGGCGGCGTTCGCATCGCATCTCGCCGCCGGCGGCTGCCAGATCAAAGCCAACGCGACGCTCACGCCAGGATTGACCGTCGCGGTGGAGACGTTCTCCTACCACTACACCGGGAAGCTCTACGGCTGCGCTTACACAGGTAAGCACGCGGGAACCAGCGGCGTGATCAGCGCCGGTGAGCCGATCCGGATCGGCGGCCACCTCTATGAGGAGCCGACTCCTTCAGGCACCGGCGGCTGCCTCAAGGACGAGACGACCGGCTATGACTTCGCCCGCTGGTCAAACAGCACGCAGACGATCGTCAGCTTCACAACCAACGGCGGAGCCGGCGGCACACACCTGTTCGGAACGATCGTCCCGAAGCTGACGCTGCCGGCGATCAACCCCGCCCCCGGAGCGCCAAAGTCGACGACCTTCAAGACAACCCAGTTCCTCGGCCAAACCGCGGTCGGCAACCTGACATTCGCGGCCGTCGATCCCGCCCTCTGCGGCAGCACCGGCGTCACCCACGCGGCGATCACCGGCCTGCTCGGACACGTCGGCATGGTCCCGTGACAATGCTCCCGTTCGCCACAACGCGCCGAGCCGTCGCTAAAGCCCAGTCCTGGGTCTCGAGGTTGGTGGCAGCCACGCTCCTCACGGGTGCCATCTCGGCGGCGTGAACCAGAGGTGGCCGTCGGGGCCCGGCGCGATCAGCGATCATCGGCAGCACCCCTCCAACCCGGATCCGCCCCGGCATCCCAATATGGTTCACAAACCTGCGGAGCGATCACACCGCCGAACCTCTTCGTCTCGTTGCAGTGAGAGTTCGGTTCGTGAGACGCCGACGCTCCGAGCCGCAGAGCGCTCGGTCCCTCGGCCGTTTCGCGAGTCGGTTGTCGTGAGATTCCGACGGGCCACACCCGGTGGGTGGCTGCAGGAACACGCGGCGGAACGCCGCCGTGTCGTTGCCAGGCGACGATAGCCCGTCGTCCGCGGCTGTGATCATCAGCGCTCTGCATCAACGGGAATTGGAGGAGCTATGTCGACCGGAGATCGGATGTGTGCACGCTCGACGTGCGAGCGAGTCGGCCTGCAGACGACGGAGAAACGCTGTCAGCTGTGCGGGTTCGTAACCGAGCCGTGGAATGCGGATAGGTCCGAGCAGCTCCGAATCCGCCCGACTTCTCGCAGCCGCGTGAGGGCTCATTCAGGCGTGGGATGCCCGTGGCAACGTCTAACGACCTGCCCGGCTGGCAGATCACCATGTACCTCGGCGAGGTGTTCGGGCTGATCGTTCGGTCCCGCGGCGCCTTTCCACAGCTTGGAGCGAAGCTCGGGTCGATGTTCGGTGGCGAGCTCGGCACGATGACGAATCTCCTACGTGAGACCCGCCAGCAGGCCATTGCGTGATTGGTCGAGGAGGCTGAGGATCGAGGTACTGACGCGGTCATTGCGATGCGATTCGACGTGACATCGATGGGCGACAGCGCTGGCTGGACCGAGGTCTGCGCATACGGCACGGCAGTTGCGGCGACACCGATCGGCGCCACCGACAGCGGGTAGCCGGCTGTTCCGGATGGGCGCGCGCAACGTGCTTTAGATCGTGCGCGGCTGGCTCGATGAAGCGGACGCCGGCCGTCTGCGTGGTGGGGCTGGTTCGCGGCTGACCGCCGCCCCGCTCGCGGGCCTCAGACGACGTTGTCGGAGGGGATCCAAGCTGGATGGCAACGACCCGAAACCACGTCCGTTTACGGTTCGGGTTGTGAGACGGTCAGAGCCGCCGCCAGCGGGAGGACTTGCCAGCCGGATCGGACATCACCGGCCGGCCAATCGCGCACGCTGACAGTGACGATCGTCCGGAGAGGCGTGGTTTCGGGGCCAGTAGGGTGTTGGGTGTGTGGAGAGCGTCTGGACTAGCTTCGCTTCTCAGCGCCGTCGCCTTGGCTGCGAGCGCGTCTGCCACGGCGGCGCCCCGGGCTGTGAGTGTCGCCTCGGTTACGAGCGCGCCGATCCACGCCCTGCGGGTGCCGTGGGGCCGGATCGGCTACCGGTCGGTCGGTCATGGCTCACCGCTGGTGCTGATCATGGGCCTGGCGGGCAACATCGATGACTGGCCGCCAAGCCTGATCGCGGCGTTGGCGCAGCGCCACCGCGTGATCGTGTTCGACAACGAAGGGATCGGGCTGTCCACGCTTCGACCGGGAGCGTTCACGATCACGCGTATGGCCGATGACACGGCCTCGCTGATCGCCACCCTGCACCTCCCCCGCCCCGCGGTCATGGGCTGGTCGATGGGCGGGTTCATCGCTCAGGCACTCGCCGTCCGCCACCCGGGCGCTATCGGCCGGCTCGTGCTGAGCGCGACGGCGCCCGGCACGGGCAATGCTGCGCTGCCGTCGGGCCCGGTGCTCGCGGCGCTCGGCAACGGTGCCCAGGGTGCGCTGAAGTACCTGTTCCCGCCCGACCAGGCGAAGTTCGCAGCCGCCTACATACAGGAGATCACGTCCTACCCACACTTCTATGTGACCCCGGCGAACATCGTCACGCTCCAGCTTCGGGCATCGAGCCGCTGGCTGGCCGGGCGCGAAGCCGCAGGTCGACGCGTCGGCCGGCTGCGCCTACCGACTCTGATTGGCGACGGTCGCGACGATGTCATCCTCCCTACCGCCAACAGCGTCAAGCTGGCGCACCTGATCCGCGGCTCGCGCCTGAAGCTGTATCCCGACGCCGGTCACGGGTTCGTGTTCCAGGACGAGCGCCAGTGGGTAGCCACGATCGACCGCTTCCTGGCCGCCACGTCGTAGCCCGCACTTGCGGTACGGTCGCGGGCCGTCCGGGGGTCGGGGGATGAATCCGATCGCCCCCAGGCGTCGCGGATCACCCTTGGGATGTGCGACGCAGGTCGGCGGCGCCAAGCGGCGTTACCGACACGCTTCGACCGCGCGGTTGTCGATGGACTACCGGACGCTACTTCCGCAGGTGGCCGGTCCCGGGCGGAGTGTGCGTCGTGCTAGCGGGCTACCTGGAGCTATGTCCGGGCCCTGGGTTAGGTTGCGGCGATATGGATCGGGAGAAGGCAGTCGCCTTTGTCGAGGGTTACGGTCGGACTTGGCAGGCCTGGGACTACGAGGGCTTCGCCGACCTGTTCACCGACGACGCGATCTACGTCGAGCACCCCACGGACGAGACGGTCGTCGGCCGCGATCAACTGCTCGACTACATCCGTCGCGAGCACGAAGCCGAGGGCGTAGCCAGCGTTCGCATGGGCACCCCCGTCGTTGAGGGCGACCATGTGGTTGGCGAGTTCTGGACGACGATGAGCAAGCCCGGCGAGATCGCCACGCTGATCGGATGCTTCATCGCAAAGCTCGACGAGCCAACCGGCCGCTGCCATCACTTCCGCCAGTATTGGCACGAGGTGGACGAGCGCGTCACACCCTACGAGGGCTGGGGCGAGTAGGCGCGGCGATCGCCCGCCTGGCGGCGCTGATCGTCAAGCATCCGGTCGGGGCATGCGCGCTTAGCGTTCGATTCTGCGACAGCGATAACGACGGTGCTGGGCGCCCATCGTTGGCGCACGAGTGTGCGCTGGTCGATCGTTGGTGAGATCCGCGCTGCCGCGGTTTGATCGATGCAGCCGAGCCACGCGGGCCGAGTTTGGTTCCTGAGCAGGGAGGCCAGCTTGCGGCTCGATGAGTCACTGAGTAGCTTTGGCCGGGTGGGTGCGCGGAAGCTCCTGGTGGGGCTGCTAGCCGTAGGGTGTTTGGC
>Ga0302325_10026088_pt1 | contig 12141 bp, 14 predicted proteins | sample Palsa_T0_2_FD_201948 | JGI IMG/M metagenome (GOLD analysis project Ga0302325, IMG submission 201948) | Peat permafrost microbial communities from Stordalen Mire near Abisko, Sweden - Palsa_T0_2 | ecosystem: Environmental > Terrestrial > Soil > Palsa > Peat permafrost | place: Sweden: Abisko...
CCTTCCGCTCAAGCAATCAATCAGTGGAGAAGGCGACACAACAACACGGCACGGGGCGGTACGGTTGGGTTCTCGGGCCAGCTCTCCTTCCTCTTTAACTTGGGAGAGGATTAAACAAAGGGGGTTGGGAAACGTTTATGGATGAAAGCATATCTTATGCAAGATAACCTTTCCTGCATTTCACAGTTTAGAGGGGGAGGAGTGGGGATTGGAGGGCGCAAGCGCGGTCGTGCCGCGTGGCGTTGATGGGGGCAGCTGAGGCCCTGTGCAGGGCCGCTGATGATGCCGATCTTTGATGGCACGGAGATTTCTCCTCACCAGCCACATCCATTCATCCATACATATGACAAGGAAGACGCGAGGACGCGTTTGAACGTGTTGTGGAAAGAAAGTGGGTGAAACGAAGGGAAAAGGAAAAGAAAAGGCCGACTGGTTGTTTGTTACTTGGGGATTGTTTGGATGGGAATTGATCAGAAATTGGGATACGGTTGGGAAATGATAGATTCGGTGTCGGATATTAAAGCTGAAAGATAGGAGGTTTATTCCACTTCCATTGTTGAATTGTTCCAAGCCAACCAAAGCCACGCCATTCAAGTTCTTCTCGTCTAGATATAGAAGGTGGATTGTTCTCCATCTCGGGTGGGAACTTGGAAGGCCGGCCGTGCCTTTAGGATTGCGGGGAAGTGAGATATGGACTATCTTATGGACTATGGAAGACCCACCAGCGCGTCTTCTGTTTCGAGGTAGTCTGCGCCGAAGTGGAGGTGGGGATGCTCACTCAGCTTGGCTCGTAGGGCTATGCTGCAGATGTGATGTCTCGTGCTTCTACTTCCGCTGCACCTCACACTACTTCCTCAAGCCAATTGCGATCTGGATGAGGACAATACAATACAGTACTTAATCTTGCAACGCTGCGGCGTCCATCTCCTTGTACCTTCCTCGTACTTCCTACCCCTTCCCTTTCTCAGATCCAGCCAGTTTCGCGAACGATGAAAGAAACGAGCGAAGAATCACCTACCTCATCTTAACTTCCCTTCTTCCAGTGTTTTGAACCCTTCAAGCACAGAAACAGGACAGGGCACAAACCCTGAGGGCGGGGAAGCAGGTCTGGTCTCAGATGACAAACTATCTTACACCTTCCCTTCTCATCACCGCAGAGCCAAGCTATTCCTAGCCCATTTCCACACGCCGAGTGTGCCACAGCAGCACAGCACAGCACTCAAACCTTGTATGTGTATTTTGAGCCGCTTTGACGGTTACGTTTTGTCAGATCGACGTGACGTGATTTTTCCGCGCTGCAGGTAATTGGATGGTTGGATGCGAGGTGGAAGATCGCGATTCGCTTGCTGTTTTGGGGGAGCTGAGCGAGTGGGGGAGGGAAGTGAGAGCGGCTCAGGCCCACCCCGCTGCCTGGTTTGTTTCAGACAGCCTGTCAATTGTGCTTCCCCCACTTGAAATTGTTCGGCTCCTGATCTACTCATGGGATATAAAAATATGCATACCTGCATGTTTGTATGCACAATTCAGTGTATTGTATCTATCTATCTTCAATTGAGAGGATATAATAAGGTTAAGCCTATGAAAGCATAGAATGCATTGAAGAGTCAATGAGTAGGTAAGTACGAGTAAACGCGGAACGTCCGTACTGTAGGTAGCTCCCACTTTACCCCAGAGGCTAAACAAACCCCTCCAGTGCCTCCACACTAATCTCCAAGACCCCACCCCAGACAGAAACAGAGACAAGAATACTTGGTACCGACACTTCGGACAACTTTTTTCCCGAGCCCTGCTACTCCTGTATCTTATAAGTTATATCCCATCCAATGACTGACTCGCGTTGCTTGATAAATTGACTACAGGGCAGCTTACCCAGCGGCGTGGGTTTGGCTCCACTTCCACTTCCACTTCTGTGCCTATGCCAAGAACTTCAAACCCGAGTTCAAAAAAGCATGCATCTATCTGTCTGTGCGTACTCGGCACTTGTATTTGCAGTACACGGACACGAAATGTTTCCTTTGCATGAGGGAAGGAGTGGAGTGGGAGACGCGACGACGCGTTGAAACTCCCCCACCTTCTTCCTCTCTAATTCTGAAATCTGAAATCTGAAATCTGAAATCTGACTAATTGAGTGAGTTTGACGGTGACAAGATAAACCCTAGCTTCGGGTTTTGACTGGAAACAACCTTGAAGAAGTGCAAAGACAAGGACAAGGACAAGGACAAGCTGCCTGTCACAATACAATGCAAATGCAATCGGGGAATTCTCCATCCTCCGTCCTCCATCTCATCTCACAACTCATTTGCTCGATAAACGCCGTGTTTAATCCTGAAGCGAAAAGCTGTCACTTTGTTGGTGATTGTTGATCCCGTTGCAGCTCTCGCGTTTATTCGCCGTTAAGACGTCATATGTCTCGATGTTCCTTTCCCTTGTTCGGAGATTATTTTCCTTTTTTTTCTTTTGTTCTTTTGGTAAAGGTGGAGGTTAGTTACGCGAAAAGAGGTCTGTTCTCAACGGCCTGGTCCTGTTCCCATGCTAGATGGAGTCTCGGAGGATATTCATTCTTGTTCGTCTTAATGGGGGTAATTTAGTATCGAGTCTGTGCGAGACTACGGTATGGTATGTGCTGATCGTGATTCTTGAAATTGTATAATTGTATTGTATTGTGCAGGAGGGGTTGGAATGTTCGTTTGGTTTACTTTTGAGGTAGTTGAGGGCGTTTGACGAAGAATACCAAGAAAAATTGGGTTTAAACGAAATAAAAACGTTTGTAAAATCAAGAGGCTCGATATTTAAGCCCAGTCCATTAATGATGTTGTTTGGAGACGACAGAAGCCGGATCTTGAGTGGTCAGGTCGGCAAATAACTTCAGCCATCTGCAAACCCATGTGTGATATTACTATACCAGATAAGAATAGAACATGGATTGTTTCCTCCCCCCTATGGTGAATAGGATGGATGCGGCTGCAGTGCTGCATCGTTTCTTCCCGTGCAAGCCAAGCTTGACCTCCACGGCATTTATAAATTTACCTTGAGATTGAGAACCATACAGGATGGAAAGCTCGTGTGGAAAAGATGCATACCCAGTCAGCCTCAACACCACTGCATCAACTGTCCGTGATGCAGCCATAGCTTGAAAGTTGAAGCTCAGCGCACTCACGGACTCATCACAACGGCAAAGGCACGGGTACAGCACGGTCTCCGCCTTCGCGCGTACGGAAGTACATACCATAATTCTTCCCGAAGCTCTCTTTTCTTCCTCGGTTACAACAGAGCACTGTTCACAAGAAGGTATTCGCACCATTCCATCACATACAATGGTGACTTGAGTGCATATTTGTCGCACCACCACAACCTACCTTGATCCTCCTCCATCCTCATCCTCACTATCGTTAGATGATTTCCCCCGTCCCAATAACCTGACTTCGTAGGATTCCAACCCTCACCTCAAACATGTTTCGAATATCCATTGCAAAAGTGGAGGCGAAATAGATATCGACGTGGCGTTCCGTCGCGTGCGGATTTTTGATTAGAGATGGTTGGGGAAGGTGATTGGATGCAAAGGACGCGAGATTAGAGTTTGAGGCTGAAGGTTCGTGTGTGCAGGGATGCGATGACGGAAACGGATGTGGGGATCTATTTGTGGCTGTGCGAGAGGTTGGGATGGTGATGGTGTTAGGTGGGGTAGAGTTTGGTTCTAGATTTGATGTCATGAAAAAGAAATGTGAGGGGCAAGAGTTTGAGTTTGAGGCTGGGATTGAGTGCTGCGGATGAGAGAAGGTTGGTACGAGTAGGAGGTGTGAGGTAACGGATTGACGTTGTGGGGTTTTCGCAGAGAATTTACAGCTTTTTGCTTGGTCATTGAGGAGTATTCGCGTGACTTAACGAGAAAAACACGAAACTGGGATTTCCCCGTTGAGCAAAATGGAGAATGTCCACTCTGCTCTAGTGGAGTGAAGATAATTTTTTCTGGACAGAAGAGTGGAGTGGTTGTTCTTAATAAGTAAAGAGGGAGGGCGACGAGAAAATGGATACTGAAGTGTGAAAAAGCTCGGTATGAGGTAACAACCCCTCACGATGTGGGGTCCAAAACCTTCCAAAAAATCCCAGCTCCTTTTTCGTTTTTTCTCGCGCAGAAACGAAGAAGAAAAACTCCACTCCGCTCCGTTCCGCCACGGCAGTTGATGATTAGCGCCCTTCTAGAAGAAAAGAATATGGATCTTTTTTGCTTGCAGGAAAATTGAGATGCTTGCAATTGAAGGGTACTGTATGGTTGAAGAGAGCTCAGCGCGGGCCGACACGACACGGTGCTGGTTGAATCTGAATTTGAACCCCACCTCGGGTTACACGTCGCGGTTGTCAGGGAGTGAGATATAGGTACACACTCCACTTCCATCTGCACTGCATTGCATCTGCAAGCCATGATATGAGATGGCTTGTTAAATTTCATTCATGATCATGATTCAAGAAAAAGAGAATAATAATCAATTGTTCCATCCAGTGGAGCCTCTTGACGCGCATCAGATGAGATCTGATCCCTCCCTTCGGATATATCTGAACCGACCCCACGCAGTGGTACGCAGTGGAAATTTCCAGCTGTACGTACGCGCGCGTATTCCCAGTTCTCAATTCAATTCAATTCAATCCAGGGTCCATCCAGGATTCAAGATTCGGGGACCCGAATCTTGCTTCTCATGTCTTCGTCTTCGTCTTCGTCTTCGTGAAGGTTTCCGAGTTCCAGGCTTAAACATGCCATTTCAGAAGATGGATGAAACGGGATGGCAATCTGCAATGCCACCTCTCTTCCCAGCATCACGAATCAACCTCTCAATTCACTCCCGATCGAGCCGCGTTCCGTCCAGTTCCTTGGAAACGCACTGTAAACTCCCCTTTCCGTACCCCGCCCCTCTCGATTCATTGAGTGCGTGCATGCAGTAGTCCCTTATTTAGTCTCCTAACGCAACGCGATTCGTGGACGCGTCGACGCGTCTCTTGATCTCCTCCATCTTAAAAGGTAATCTTGCTTGAAAATTGAGAATCGGAATCAACCAAGCGACAATCTCCACAAACTACCCACTACTTAGAACTTAGAAGCGGACCATTATCTAGGTATCTTCGGGTAGAAGGCTGGAAGCAAGCGAGCGAGACCTAAGGTTTTATGCCACCCACTACCTGGAATTATGATATGATATTATATAGATGATATTGAATGGATGGGATGGGTGTTTGGGAGAGATAGGATGAACTGCCCCGAACTGCAGAAACTCTTCTGCGTTTTCGCGTTGCGTTCGAATCGGAAGAAAGTTCGCATCCGCATCGCATCAGAAGGGGGCTCAAATCGGAGAATATTCGTAAGGAGTTGGGAGGGGGACGGGTATGGATCCCGTGCTATCATGTTGCTATATTTCATGCTCGCGATTCAATTATCGTTTGTTCGTTGCGCGGCTATACTAACGCCCAGCACCTTTCATCTAAATATCCACAGCAGACATATAGTTGTAGAATTTATTGTAATCGTGAGTGAAGACTGAACCTTAATTCCTAATTACTCAAAGAAGCTGGCAGTGACGTACTGTCAAGAGTAAAAGGGCAGCCTTATGCAGCTCTATTTTAGGCATCATGCACGTGTGTGGGTCGAAATCAGCTGAAAGTGTGGGGATTAAGATTAAGCATATCTAGATGGAATTTATACATTTATGCATGTTTTGCCGTTTGAGATTCGCATCCCTTTCTCCTTGCAATTGTAATTGTATCAATTTTCCTCACCGTTCTTTTACAATTTGGAGTGGAATGCGGTATTTGACGAGGTTAGTGGCGGTGTGTATTCGAGATCAGATTTTCGTGTTTTGAGTCTTGATGGACCGGACCCATTGTTCGTGGATTCGGCTTGTGGGGGATAGATGGATGGTGTTTCGGGAGTCGGGAGGAAAGCAAGCTTATGGAACGGTGCAAACGGATTGTTTTGCTATTCTCAGTTTGACTGGATTGGACTGGATGATCTTACTGTAGCTGCGAGGTTGGAAAATCACGGGGTAACGAAAAATAGGTACAGTAAGGTAAGGAGGTCTCAATGTCGATATCCGCGTTACTGTACCTTACGACTTATGTTCAGATCCACCAGTTAGAGGCTGTAGATCTGAGGAGTTGAGATTGAGATGAGATGAGATTGAGTCGTACTGTTGCGTGGTACCAATCACTGAGAATTCCGAGGCCTCCCCGCCGTTGATTTCTCCAGCCTCCTTTTCATCGGAATCGGTCTAAGAAAGACCCGTAGAAAGAAGGGCCGCAGATGAGGCCACGGCCACCCTGCTTCGCTGTTCAAAGACACAAATCTTGATGCTTGAGCCTTGAAATGATTTTATGATTTGCACAGGGTTTTGAGCGCGAGGTAAAATGCTACTTGAGTAAGGTAGAGTGCTGTACTGTAACAGGCCAGGGCCCACTCCGCGCGCAAACTCCAATCGCATGGCTGGGTTCCCCAGCCTGTGAAACTTCCTTGTTCGGGCAGGCCTCCAGGCCTCGTTTAGGGACACCGCGGCGGGGGACTGACAGGATGAGGTGAGAAGGATTGAGGAGGACCGAGCAATTGAATTTGGGATAAACGGCAGATTTTCTGACAGGCTGGGGATACGGGTACGATCTCTTACCGGTGAATGGTTTTCCTTTTGGTTTTTTGGGGGATTTTGATATTGCGGAGAAGTAGAATAGGAATGAAAAAGGGACATGCGTTGAAATTCCATAAGGGGCGATTGACGTCCAAAAGGGGAAAGCCGATCTTATGACGGTCATTTATTTAAGAAATGGATCGAGAGGCGGATATGACAGCGGACTGATTTCGGGTGGATCAGCACGTCTAGGTTCTGAAAACGTAAGGCGCGTGCTGGAAGGGGATGCTTTGCTCTACTTTGGATGGAAGAATTGTGCATGAAGCTATCCATATCCATACTAAAGATCGAACAAGAACATGAAGAAGTGCAGGTCCCGTGAGGCCGCATGACCCAAACACGAAAATGCACAAAATCGCATCATCAGGATCGATAAACATGGCCTAACACAGCCGACCTGACATATCCAGAACTCATGTTGATTCTTCTGGGACGAATGGGCTGTGGCGAGGATGTTTCTGGAGCTGCGATTTGCTGCACATCTGCACACAATCAAGGCCGCGGCTGGCTACGCGTGAAGCGTGATCTCATTATGCACGCACTCTGTCTGCTGTGCAGATGCAAGAAACGAGAGTACAGTAGCATCAAGAGGAGCAGCTGCTGGTGTTACTTAGGGCCGATTTTGGCCTTTGGCCCACAGATGGCACAGAGCTGATAGAGAAGACAATTCCCGGCGCGATGTTCATTCGCTCTAAGAGATGCCGGCCGTGTATCAAAAGACGAGAGTTCCTTGAATACTTGGATCCTGGGTTTGCGTAAGATAGGTAGGTTAGTTATGATTTGGCTGGTGATACTGAATCTGCAGTGCTGGCTGCGAGCAAGGGGGCTGCATGCTCGCTGCTGCTGTTTCCCCCGACAAGAGAATCCTTGAGGAGCTCTCGGGAACCAATAACCACCATGTCGAGATCCAGGAAAAGCAGCGTGGAACCTTGTTCCTGGGCGTGCCAGATCCTGACCTGTCGCTCAAAGTGCGTGCAGCAAGCCCAAGCAGCCATGGAGCCGGCCGTGATCCAGTGAGCGTGCAGAGGATCCATCAACACAATGGATCCTCAGAGTCGCGTCAGGACGGGCGTGGAGCGTGTTCGTCTGGTTCGGTCAGCAGCGTCTTGGAAGCTGGCCAGTCGCTGGGCCGGACGCGCTCAAGATGAGGGTTGATCAGGGTTGGTGTCGTCCCGCAGCTGAGGCAGCAGACGCTGTGGTTGGCAGAGGCTTGCTGGGCGGGCTGGAGAAGGGTGAAGCTTACTCCGTACGCTTGCTAGCAGCTCGCCCTGAGCTGCGGTGGTGGTGTTGTTGGTGGAGTTGCGACTTGCTGCTTGCTGCGTGCATTTGCCCCTTCACGGGCCTACCTTAACTTGGCTGCTTGCTGGTGCACTCTCTTCCTTGGCTCGGTTTGGTCGGTTTGAAGCTGTCCCTGTCGCTCATTGATGCTGGCTGCAGTGCTAGCGAATCTCGCGCCTCCTCTCGTCAGACTCGTCCCCACTGTGGCCCGCCTACCAGCCCAGCAGCCAACAGGCCCAGCTGCCCAGCTTCCACCACCAAAAAGCTGCGCTCTGCCTCCTTGCCCCTTTCGGCCTAGTCCGCTTCATCACCGAATCTGTCCATTCTCTCTACGACACGGCTCTCTTCCTTTAACCTTCACTCTCCATCCTCCTCCTCCTCCTCCCTTCTTCTCCTCCCCATACCCTCGAGATACTCACCCCATCTCAATCCGAGGGAAGGAGGACCACCCAGACAATTGACAGCCTGTTACGTTGACGACAGTTTTGTAGAGATTCCGATGCCAGCGTGCAGCAGATCTCTCGTCTCGTCGGTCCGTACCTGTCAATTCAGATAGCAACGAGGGAAGAAATAATTCACCCCACCGCCCGACCGAAGCTTCACTCCCCACATCTACAAAACCTCTCTCCGAGTCCGGAATTGAATCTTGACCCCTCGTCATTTTCTTCTTCCAACTCTCCACCGTCTCTCGATTCAATCGACTGTCTCTACGTGTTTTGCCGACTCCCCTTTTCAGACCAGCCTCGAAATCTTCGAACGCTCTGAAAACTCTCCACAACGATCATTGAGTGACATCTGAGTCGTGGTCATCTAATTGAATCTGCCAGCTTGTTCGGATTTTCCAGGACTTGATTGGCACCTTCAATTGAAATTACGCTCCACCAAGTCAAAGTAGAGATACTTGACCCGAAGGTGAGCTTCAACTTCAGCTTCCATCCTCGACTCGCCCTTCCCATCTTATCTCTGGCACGATCTAGGCTGACCTTTCCTCCCCTTACCTAGCATTTGCATGCCAACGGTCGCGTATCTGGTGGCATTCTCCCCATCTCCTCCCCTGACACTCGGCACGCACTACCCCACCAATAAACCCACAAGCAGGCTGGAGACGTTTACTCGTTCATCCGCCTCGCAGATTACTACACAATCCAGAAGACTCGGACAATTGTCAGGCACTCGCGTTCAAGTCAGCAAGGGATCTACCTCCTGCACCAAGAACGGGAGCTTCCAGTCCCCGTAAACTCCTGTCGGTACGTTCCCCATCGTGACGGAGCATTCTTCCGTCCACATATTCTTCTTTCTCCAATCTCTTCTATCACATCTGGCTCTCTGGACCTCCACCAGACATGCACCCCTTCGCTCCACATCTTGAAAATTTTCGCTGACTTTCAGCCTTGCAACAGACCATACCCATATAAGTGATCTTGGACCTGCCACCTCGGTCTCATCACCTTGGATCACGGTCTCAAGCATCGGCAGTATTGAACTAGCCACTTCATTCATTCCCATATAATTCTGACCAAACACGCTCACTAATCTAATTCCGCGACTGTACTGGTTTTTTAAGCAATACAGTACATTCTTTCACCATTGAGCACTTGTCGGTCGAAGCTCCTGGAGAACTTGACATCCACTCTTTCTAGTGCTCGATTCTACAACCTCGAAAAATCCTTCACCATCCAACATGGCGTACCACCGTCAACCTTGTGACAGCTACTTTGTGGAGGAGGCTTACCCACAACGTGCAACACAAGAATACCTCAAGATGATGGGCCGTCGGAAGCAAGAAGCAATGGCGAACGAATTGTCGAGGCAGGCGAGTGAGGCCTATATGGAGGACATCATCCAGCACATGCACCAGATGGAGGTCAATTGCCTTGACTTCACCTTTCGTCCACCGCATGCTAACCTTCTTTCAGGACGAGACACTGCCTGACGTTGCTTCGATAGACATCCAACAAGAGATCCAATGGTTCATGAGACCTTACCTGATTGACTTCCTTATCGAAGCCCATGCTGCATTCCAACTTCTCCCTGAAACCCTCTTCCTCGCCGTCAACCTTCTCGACAGATACTGCTCAAGACGTGTTGTCTACAAGAGACACTACCAATTGGTCGGATGTGCTGCACTTCTCATCGCTGCCAAGTATGGTGATCGCAAGGAGAGAGTTCCCATGATTCGGGAGTTGAAGTCAATGTGCTGCTCACTCTACGACGAGGACATGTTCACGCAAATGGAATGGCACGTCTTGAATACGTTGGAGTGGGTGGTTGGACATCCTACCGTCGACACCTGGCTGCAGCTCTCCGTGAATGATGGATCGGCGTATGAGGATATCGAGGTCGAGCACATGGCATGGTACATTTGCGAAATCGCCCTTTACCACAAAGACTTTGTATCGAGAAAGCCTTCCATTATGGCTCGTGCATCGTTGGCCTTGGCACAGGGTATCTTGGGTCGGGCAGAGCTCACTTCTGACACTGATGTTGAAGGAGTGAGTGAGACTATCGTCGACCTTTCGCACAAGCTCGATCGTCCTTCGCAGGTCCTCTTCCGAAAATATGCCTCTCCTCATATGACCCGGGTCTCCAGCACACTCGACCATTTCCTCCAACAACAAGAACTCATGAACCGACAAGCCAGCCCTCCGACACCTCCCAGCGAGCAGACGATCCAGAAGCCCGCAATGTCAATCAATGCCTACCCTGGCACACCACAAAAGCCTTATGGCAACATGGTCAATGGTTACATGACTCCTCCCATTACTCCAGAAGGCGAGTACTTCATGAATGGAAACGAGATGAAGGGATATCACCAAGCACCCCGATGTCCCGTCACCCCTACTCCATCAGGCAACCCTTACATTCCGCAACAGCAGTACCAACCATATCAACAAGATATGACCATGCATTGATGCTGCATATCCGGACTGCTCTTCACTTTCTCTGCAGCACCCTATATCGGAGCTGCCTCTACCTCTCTCATATGTACCACAATTTGTATCGACTTCAGCGGCAAATTCACGAAGCGGAAAAGAACCTGGATCCTTTCACCAAAAGAATTCCTTCATCTGTGTGGCATAAGCGATTTCCTTGACGGTCAACCTCATCATACTCGGCATTAGCGCGTGATTTTCTCCGTTCTTGCACATCTGCGAATTGTTTGTCGTTTTGTTAGCGAAAATTTCCTTTCCAACTCTTCTTCTCTTTCTTCTCCACGGTCCAAAACGATGACTGGGGAGAGGAGCTTATTTGCGTGGTTTTCAACTGAATTGCGAGATACCACCATTTTTCCTGCACAGCACATTGAAACCTTTGATTTCAGCGAGCGCGCGAATCGAGTTGATCGAGAAGAGAAAATACATCAAGGTGGATGGATGTCTGGCTGGATGGTAAAATGGGTGGAAACATGGAAGAATGGATGGAGGATGGGATAGATTGCTAAACTACATGGTCGATCGACTGCCTTCCTTTGGGAGTGGCTTGGGATGGATGGCATGGATATTGATGGCTCACAGACGCGTGGGTCTCTTGCTGAGGAGTGGAAGCATACGCAAAGGGCGGTGATGGATGATACCCGTGCTTGCTGCGAGGATAATATGTGGCACACAAACAATGGACTGTGCGAACAAAGACATGGTTTGCTAGATAGTTAATTGAGGCATGCAAGCACACACTGTCTGGTTCCTTCCTCCGTTCCTTATTGTCTCACTCGTGCTCCTGCTCCTATTCTTTGGTGTGATGTGATGTGAGTTGTAGTCCACTTAAGGTTCTCCTACGTCGTTGTGAAATAACGGGTAAGGCTGACGTAGTCCCTTCAAGCTTATTCTCCCCTCTATGCTTATTCTGCCCTTCAATCTTCTCTGCCCTTCCCTTCCTTTCCCTCCGCTCCCCTCACGCTACTCAGCTCCTCCATGTCTAACAACGCCTAACAACCGAGAAACGTCCTCGTCAAGCTTGCAGATAAGACAAAGATGCAAGATCAATCTCAACAGTTGTGTGTTCTTATTTGACAGAGAGGTAGCGGTGAGGAGGGGGAGGGGGGATGTGTGTATAGAGCTAAGATCCTGTTCGCGGTTTTTGGTCTTACAATGAATGGGGTCTATTGGGAAGATGGAGGAAAGATGGAAGGGGAAGGGAAGGAGAGGAATCTGGATTTCTCGTTAGGAAGTTGCTGAGTTGTGGTCTTGGGTTTTGATGAGAG
>Ga0302325_10026090_pt1 | contig 12140 bp, 12 predicted proteins | sample Palsa_T0_2_FD_201948 | JGI IMG/M metagenome (GOLD analysis project Ga0302325, IMG submission 201948) | Peat permafrost microbial communities from Stordalen Mire near Abisko, Sweden - Palsa_T0_2 | ecosystem: Environmental > Terrestrial > Soil > Palsa > Peat permafrost | place: Sweden: Abisko...
TTGCCGGTCTCGAACGAGATCTCTTTGCCCTCGATCTCGACGGACACGCGCGTAACGGCGTCAGACATATATTCAATTCCCTTCGTGCTCCGCCCTTCGGTCGGCGGAGTGCATCGTTATCTCTCGTTGGTTCCGAACCGTCGTGAGTATAGGACCCATCCCCCCGACCGCCGGGGCCACGCGCGGCTGAGCGACCAGCCGCGCGCCAAGGCCACGAGCGGCTGAGCGACCAGCCGGCGATCGCACCCACGTCGGGGCCGGCAAACCGCACCTTGTCGAGAAACGTGCCGTATAGGCGCGTTTCTCGCCCCGGTACGGTCGCGTACCCGAATCCTTGGGCGCCCGCAGCCCGCTCCCGCGGCTGCCGCACCCGCCCTCAGCTCAACCCCGGAGCGCGGGTGCCGCGAGAGGCGGCCTGAGCCGCCTCCGCCAACCAACCCCGCCGGACGCCTTCGCCAACCAACCCCGCCGGACGCCTTCGCCAACCAACCCGGCCGGACAGGGTGATCGTCCAGGCCCCCGGCTGCCCCGGCGCGCGGCACGCGCCAAGACGGTGTGACCGATGAGTTGCGCGATCCCGCCCGGTCGATGGATACGACGCGTTCACACAAAAGCGGACCTACCGGTCCGTTTATTTGATACCTTAACCGGACCCGATGGTCCAGTTTAGCTCGAAATCCACCCAGCCAGGAGGCAGGCGATGAGCGCCACTTCGATCGAGACCCCACCGACGGCCGCGGCGGCATCCGAGGGACGCCACGTCAACAAATGGCTGATCCTCGTGATCGCCTGCATGGCGCAGTTCATGGTCGTGCTCGACATCACCGTCGTCAACATCGCACTGCCGTCGATCCAGACGGGTCTGAAGTTCTCGTCGGCGAATCTGCAGTGGGTCGTCAACGGCTACACGCTGATCTTCGGCGGCTTCCTGCTGCTCGGCGGTCGCGCCGCCGACCTGATGGGGCGCAAGCGCCTGTTCGTCGCCGGCGTGATCCTGTTCTCGGCCGCGTCACTGCTGAACGGCCTGGCACAGAGCTCCGGAATGCTGATCGTCGGTCGCGGGCTGCAGGGGCTCGGCGGCGCGCTGGTCTCCCCCGCCGCGCTGGCGATCATCACGACCACCTTCACCGAGTCCGGCGAGCGGACCAAGGCGCTGGGGATCTGGTCGGCGATCGCGGCGTCGGGGTCAGCCGTCGGACTGCTGATGGGCGGCGTCCTGACCGACGTCGCGTCGTGGCGGTGGGTGTTCTTCGTCAACGTCCCGATCGGGGTCATGACGGTCGTGCTGGCCGTGCGCTACATCATCGAATCACGGGTGGAGGGCGCGCGACGCTCATATGACCTGGCCGGCGCCGCGACCGTCACCGGTGGACTGGTCGTGATCGTGTTCGCGATCGTCAAAGCGCAGTCGTTCGGCTGGGGCTCGGCGCGCACGCTCGGGCTGTTCGCCGCCGGGATCGTGCTGCTGGCCGCGTTCCTCGCGATCGAGTCCCGCTCGGAGTCGCCGCTGATGCGGCTCTCGATCTTCCGGGTCAGGTCGCTGGCGGTCGGCGACGGGGCGCTGCTGCTCGTCGGCTCGGCGATGTTCGGGATGTTCTACTTCGCCTCGCTGTACGTGCAGCAGATCCTCGGCTACAGCCCGCTCAAGGCGGGCCTGGCCTTCCTGCCGGTGACCGCCGGAATCATGATCGGCGCCGGCCTCGCGCAGCAGCTGATCAAGCGTTTCGGGGTGCGCAACGTTGCGGCCGCCGGGACCGCATTGGCGGCGCTGGGGTTGCTGGTGCTGACCCAGCTCCCGGTGCACGGCAGCTACGCCGGCAATCTGCTGACCGGCCTGCTCCCGTTGTCGATCGGCATGGGTCTCGTGTTCGTCCCGATCACGCTGATGGCCACCAGCGGCGTGTCGGGCGATGACGCCGGTCTGGCATCAGGACTGTTCAACACCGCGCAGCAGGTCGGCGGTTCGCTCGGGCTGGCGATCCTGTCGACGCTGGCCGCGAGCCAGACCAGCCACCTGCTGTCGGGCCACTCGGCGACGCACGCGGCGGCGACGGTGTCCGGCTATCACCTCGCGTTCCTGGCGGCGGCGATCATGATGGCGGCAGCCTCGGGCCTGCTGGTCGTGCTGCTGCGCAAGCGCCACCTGGCCGAGGTCGAGCAGGCGATCGAGTCCGGCGAGGCGACCCTGGTCGCCGCCTGAGACGACGCGGTTGAGAGCGAACGCGGGCACGGCTGCCACAATGAGCGACATGGGAACGGTGGAGGTAGAGCCCCGGCGGCTGCGGGCCGATGCGCAGCGCAACCGCCGGCGGCTGATACAAGCCGCGACGGAGCTGTTCTCCGAGCGCGGCCTGGAGGTCGGGGTGGCGGACATCGCGGCGCACGCCGGGGTCGGTCGCGGCACGCTGTTTCGCAACTTCCCGTCCAAGGAGCACCTGATCGCGGCGATCGTCGTCGAGCGGATGCAGGAGTCGATCGAGCGCGCCCACGCGGCGCTGGACGCGGGCGACCCCGGGACCGCGCTGTTCGAGCTGATCGACTCTGCGGTCAACCGCTCGCAGTCCGACCGGGCGTTGTTCGATGCGCTGTCGGACACGTGGCTGGTCAACCCGGAGATCCGGGCCGCGCACACCGAGATGCTGACCGTGCTCGACCGGCTGCTGACCCGCGCGCAGGCCGCCGGCGCGGTCCGCGACGACATCTCGGCGATCGACGTCGTGATCATGATCAAGGGCGTCTGCGAGTCCGCTCGCCAGTTTCAGCACCTCGGCGAGGAGGTCGCCGCGCGCCAGCTCGACCTGGTGTGCTCGGCGATCAGCACCAGCGGCACCGGCCGGCCACTTCGCGGCCGCCCACCGACGGCCGAGGACTTCGAGCAGGCGATGACCTGCATGGCCGCGGCGGCCGCGCGCACCTCCTGACCCCGCTTGCGTCTGGCGTCCGGCCACAGCGGGGAGCGTTATGCACCGAGACGGTGCAAAAAGCTCCCCGCCGCCGACGAGCGGTCCCTCTAGGCCGGTTCCGAGCGAGGCCTGGGCCCGAACTCGTCGCGGCCGAGCCGGACGACGGCGCCGTCGTCGCCGAGCTCGAAGATCGTCGGCGTCGTCACGACCCCGCCGCGCACGCCGGCCCGGAAGTCCCGCTTGACGCGGTCGCGTACGGCGTCGCAGCGGCGATCGCGATCGAAGCGGTCAAGCTCCAGCCCGAGACCCCGCCCCCGCTCCCACAGGTGCGGGTCCTCGAGCCGAGCCGGGTCGGCGAACAGCGCGTCGTGCATCTCCCAGAAGCGACCCTGCAGGCCGGCGGCTTCGGCCGCGCACGCGGCCGGCCAGGCGCGCGGGTGGCTTGACCTGACCGGGAAGTGGCGGAACACGACCCGGTCAGCCGGGAGCGCCCGGAGGCGCGCGTCCAGCGCCGCGCAGAACGGGCACTCGAAGTCGGCGTAGACGATCAGAGTCCTGCCGCCGCCGGGACCGCGGACGTGGTCCTCGTCCAACAGCGCCGGGATCGGAGCCGAGCCGAGGTCGCTCGTCGCTGCCGCCGGGATCGGAGCCGAGCCGAGGTCGCTCGTCGCTGCCGCCGGGATCGGAGCCGAGCCGAGGTCGCTCGTCGCTGTCGCCGGGATCGGAGCCGAGCCGAGGTCGCTCATCGCCGCCCACCCTCAAGGCGGAAACCGCTAGGACGCCAGCGCGTCGAAGATCAGGTTGGCGCCGGGCAGGTCGGTGGGCGCGTCGGCCTGATAGCTCCAGCGCACGACCTTGTCGGGCCCGACGATCACCAGCGCCCGCTGCGGGAAGCCACCCGGGTGATAGACACCGAACGCGCGGCAGACCTCGCCCTTGGGCTCGAAGTCCGACAGCTGCTCGATCGAGACGCCGAGCTTGGCAGCGAACGCGGTCTGCGACCAGGTGGCGTCGCACGAGACGCCATACAACGTCGCACCCTGAGCCGCGAAGTCGTCCAACACTTCCTCGTAGAGGTTCAGCTGATCGGTGCAGACGGGGCTGAACGCAAACGGGTAGAAGACCAGCACCGTGGTCTTGTCCTCCAGGTCGGCCGCGCTGAAGTCCGAGTCATCGCCTCGCTTGAGCGTGAACTCGGGAACCGCCGTCCCGGCCGCGATCATCGGCGTAGGCGAAGCTCGCCGATCAGCGAGCGGTAGCGGTCCAGATCGGTGCGCTGCAGATAATCGAGAAAGCGACGGCGGCGGCCGACCAGCATCAGCAGACCACGACGGGAGTGGTGGTCCTTGCTGTGGGTCCGAAGGTGGTCGGTGAGCTCGTTGATGCGCTCGGTCAGCAGCGCGACCTGGACCTCGGTCCGGCCGGTGTCCTCGGTGCCTTTGCCGAACTGGGTGATCAGCTCCTGCTTGCGTTCCTGGGTCAGTGGCATGCGGCCGGTGAGGCTAGCAGCTTGCCGCCTGCTCACTGGTGGTCCCTCACGCCAATACGCCCGCATTCGAGGCGCGTCTGGCGGCGCCTGGCGGCGTCCTCGGAACCTTATGTGGCAGAGCCACACCGCGGTTCCTCCGTCCTGGGGTGGGCGGGTCCGATTCCCCGGCCACACCTCTCGGTGCGACCGTACCTACGTGAGCGACCACCTGGCGCAGATCGCCCGGGCGCGCTCGACGTCGAGCTGCATCTGGGCCACCAGCGCGTCCACGGAATCGAAGTGCCGCTCGCCGCGCAGCCGCGTGAGGAAGTCGAGTCGTAGCGTCCGGCCGTAGAGGTCGACGTCGGCGTCGATCAGATGAGCCTCGACGAGCACGCTGAGCCCCTCGCCAAAGGTTGGGCGCACGCCGATCGAGACGGCCGCAGGGGCGCCGTCGGCCAGCCCGGCGTAGATCCCGAACCCTGGGCAGACGAGCTGATCGCCGGGGACGATGTTGGCGGTCGGGAAGCCGAGCGTGCGACCGCGCTCGTCGCCGTGCACGACCGTGCCGCGCAGCTGGAACGGCGCGCCGAGGAAGCGCGCGGCATGCTGGACCTCCCCGGCGGCGACCAGCGCCCGGATGTGGGTCGAGGAGACGATCTCGCCGTCGGCTTCGACGAGCGTCACGACCCGGGTCTGAAACCGCGGGTCGCCGGCGAGCAGGTCCGCCCGGCCCTTGGCGCCGTGACCGAAGCGGAAGTTCTGGCCGACCGAGACGCGCTGGGCGTCAAGCGCCCCGACCAGCACGTGGTCGATGAAGTCGCGTGCGCTCTGCAGCGCGAAGGTGTCGTCGAACGGGATCACGACCAGCTCGGAGACCCCGAGACCGGCGACCAGCTCGGCCTTGACGTCGAGGCTGGTGAGCAACCTGGGCGCGCGCTCGGGATGGGTCACCGCGAGCGGGTGGGGCTCGAACGTGAGCACGGTGTCGGACCCCGCGATCACCGCCCGGTGGCCGAGGTGGACGCCGTCGAACTCGCCGACCGCGAGCGTGCGCGGGCGCGGGCGGGCGGCGGAGAGCAGGTTGATCTCCATCGGGCCGTAGGGTATTGGGGGGCCGGACGCGGGGCTGCCAGAGATAAGATCGTCGTCGTGCCCCTCGTCCGAATCGACGTCCCCGACACGACGGACCTGGCCAGACGCCAGAAGATCGCCGAGGTCGTCTACGACTGCATGATCGGTGTTCTCAACGTCCCGGCGGACGACAGGTTCATCGTGATCTCCGGCCACACGCCGCAGGAGCTGATCATCAGCGCCGACTACCTCGGGATCGAGCGGTCGGCCGGCGCGCTGATCATCCAGCTGACGCTCAACGCCGGCCGTGACCTTGAGACCAAGCGCGCGTTCTATCGGGCGGTCGCCGACGGCCTCGCGCAGCGGGCCGGGGTGCGCCCCGAGGACGTGACGATCAGCTTGGTCGAGGTGGCCAAGGAGAACTGGTCGTTCGGCAACGGCGTCGCCTCCTACGCCTGAGCGGCCCAGTCACCGACCCGCCAAGCCGGCTCAGCCGCGCAGCCCGACGACGATGCGCAGCGTGGCCCCCGTCGGGTCGTGGCGCGCCAGCCCAACCAGCCCGTCGGGATCGACCAGCCTGACCGTCTCGACGTGCCCCCGCGGCGCCGCCGCAAGCGCCAGCTCATCCAGCGCCAGCTCATCCAGCGCCAGCTCATCCAGCGCCAGCTCATCCAGCGCCAGCGCCTGCCCGTGGGCGGCCCGGCGGCCCTGGTCTGAGTCGAGCGTGACGACGGGCAGGAACGACAGCGCGCGCGTCAGCGGGATCGGTCGTTGCTCGTCGGCGTCCGATACGTCGAACCCACCGATCCGGGTGCGGCGCAGCGCCTCGCAGTAGGCGTCGCCGAGCTCTGCGATCAACGTCCGCACGTAGGTTCCCGACGAGCACTCGATCACGAACGTGCGCCGGTCACCGTCGCGAGCGACCTGCTCGAAGCGGGACACGTTGACCTGTCGGGGCTCGAGCTCGACCGTCCCCCCCGCCCGCGCGATCTCGTACGCGCGCCGGCCGCCGACCTTGACCGCCGAGTACTGCGGCGGGCGCTGCATGATCGGGCCGGTCGGGAGCTCCAGCTCGCCATCGGGAACCCTGCCGGTGATGATGATCTCGCCGTCGGGATCGCCGGTGTCCGACACCGCGCCGAACCGCGCGACCGCCTCGTAGGTCTTGGGGAGCGCCATCAGGAAGCGCTGCACGCGCGTGGCTCGACCGACCAGCACGAGCAGCAGCCCGGTCGCGAATGGATCAAGCGTGCCGGCATGGCCGACCTTGGTCCGGCGCGGCAGCGAGCGGCGGATCGAGGCGACGACGTCATGCGAGGTGACGCCGGCGGGCTTGTCGCACGCCAGCACGTAGTCGCCGGCCGGCAGGATCGTGGTCGACTCGGCGGCCACGAACGCCGTGCTCAGGCTGGAGCCGTCGCGCGCTGCTGCGCCGCGAGCTGCTCACGCAGGAACGCGACCAGCTCGTCGTGCGACAGCGCCGTGGAGAAGCCGGCCGCCTGGCGGTGGCCGCCGCCGCCCTGTGCGCGGGCGATCGCCGACACGTCGATCCGGCCCGAGCCCGACCGCAACGAGACCTTTCGCTCCCCGCGTAAGCCATCGCCGATCCGGTCTCGCACGAGCGCCGCGACCTCGGTCCCCTCGACCGCGCGCAGGTGGTCGATCAGCCCCTCGGAGTAGCTCTCCTCGGCTTGGGAGGCGTCGAAGTCTGAGACCGTCAGCGCGCTCATCGTCAGCCGCCCGTCGTCGTAGCGCTCGACGTTGGACAGCCCGCGCGCCAGCAGCGCCAGCTTGCCGTAGGGCACGTCCTCATAGACGCGGCGGTAGAGCTCGTGGACGTCGATCCCGGCATCGATCAGGTCGGCCGCCATCAGGTGCGCGCGGCGGCCGGTGTTCTCGTACATGAACCGGCCGGTGTCTGTCATCAGCCCCACGTACAGCGCTTCGGCGATCGTCCGCGTCGGCGTCACGCCGAGCGCATGCATCAGCACCCAGATGATCTCGGCCGTGCAGGAGGCGCCGTCATCGACGAGGTTGACGGTCCCGAACCGGGTGTTGTCGTGATGGTGGTCGATGTTGAGGATCCGGACGCCCGGGGCGCCGAACTCGTGAGCGGGGTTGCGGGCGAGGTTGCCGCAGTCCAGAAACACGATCGTGCGCTCGCGGAAGTCGGCAGGCGGCTCGCAGATCAGGTGCGCAAGCGCGAAGAACTCATACTCCTGCGGCAACGGCAGATCACGGCTGTCGATGTACATGTCGCAGTGCTTGCCGATCGCCGTCAGGATCCCCTGCATCGCGATCAGCGAGCCGAGCGCGTCGCCGTCGGGGTTCTCGTGGGTGACGACGATCGGGCGCTGCGCCGAGCGCAGCTCGACCAGCGCCTGCTCGAAGCCGGGCGCGACCGCTTCGTCGATCTGCACGACGGGCACGCCGTTATCGCTCATCGCCATCGTCTCGTCGCTGGTTTCCAGGTCGATCATCGGCTGCGTCGTTCGCCGCGGCCGGTCCGTCCCCTTGTGCGCTGGACGGATCATCGGCGCTGCCAAGCTCGTTCACCAGCGAGCTGATCCGCATCCCGTGATCGACTGAGTCGTCGTAATGGATGCTCAGCGAGGGCGTGTGCTTGAGCGTCAGCTCAGTCGCCAACCGCCATTGCAGGTAGCCGTGCGCGGACTGAAGTCCCTGCATCGAGTCCGCTCGCTCGGACTCTGAGCCGAGCACGCTGACATACACCCGGGCATGTCGAAGGTCGGGGCTGGTCTTGACGCCGGTCACGGTCACGAAACCTACTCGAGGGTCCTTCAGGTCCTTGGCGATCGCGTCCGAGAGCACGGCTCGCATGGCCTCGTCGACGCGACGCATCCGGCCTGTGCGCATCCTACCTGCGCCCGGGGGCCGCGGCGACGAGCTCATCCGCGCAGATCCTCCACCGACGCCACCAGCCGCTGCACGCTGGCGCCGTCGGGGCATCGCGCCAGCACCCACCGCACGACCACGTCGGCGGCCGTGTCGAGCTGGTGGACGGTGCCCGCGGTCAGCGCCGCGGTCAGCGTCGCGCGCTGCCACAGGTCCTGGTGCGCGGTCTCAGAGACGGCGACATGCATCCGCGTCTGCAGCTGTGCCTTGATCGAGGACAGCTGCTTGCGCTTGTCCTTCAGCGACCCGGCGTCGGGGAAATGCAGATCGATCACGAGCACCGCGACGAAGCCGTCGCCGGACATCAGCTGTGGACGGATTCGATCAGGCGAGCTCGCGCTCGACCTGACGCGTGGTGTACGTCTCGAGCACGTCGCCTTCCTTGACGTCCGCGTAGTCACGCAGCACGATTCCGCACTCGAAGTTGGTCGCGACCTCGCGGACGTCTTCGTTGAAGCGACGGAGGCTGGCGATCTGGCCGTCCCAGACGACCGTGCCGTCGCGCACCAGGCGGACCTTGGAGCCGCGCGTGATCGTTCCGTCGGTCACGTAGGAGCCGGCGATCGTGCCGACCTTTGACGCGCGGAAGATCTGGCGCACCTCGGCTGAGCCGAGCGCCTCTTCGATCTCCTCGGGCGCGAGCATGCCCTGCATCGCCAGCCGCAGCTCGTCGATCGCGCGGTAGATCACCGAGTAGCCGCGGATCTCGACGCCCTCGCGGACGGCGACCGCGCGCGCGTCCCCGACCGGACGGACGTTGAACGCCAGGATGATCGCCTGCGAGGCGGCCGCCAACATCACGTCGGACTCGGTCACGCCGCCGACCGCGCGGCGGATCACGTTGACCGACACCTCGTCCTGCGGGAGCTTGGCGATCTCGTCCTCGATCGCCTCCAGCGAACCGGCGACGTCGGCCTTGACCAGCAGGTTGAGCTCCTGCAGGTCCGAGCCGAAGATGTTGTCGAGCGTCACGGTCGCCTTGCCGCTGCGCACGCGCGCCAGCGACTCGGCCTTCAGGCGGGTTGACCGCTCTGCCGCCAGTTGACGTGCACGGCGCTCGTGCTCGACCGCGCGGACGTGCTCGCCGGCTTCCGGGACGCCGTCGAAGCCGAGCACCTCGACCGGCTGTCCCGGCAGCGCCGCCGAGACACGATTGCCGAGGTGGTCGTGCATCGCGCGCACGCGGCCCCACGCCGCACCCGCGACGAGCGCGTCGCCGACCTCGAGCGTGCCGCGGCTGACGAGGATCGTGACGACCGGCCCGCGGCCCGGATCGAGCTTTGACTCGATCACCGTGCCCGACGCCGGGGCGTCGGGGTTCGCCTTGAGGTCCTCGACCTCGGACATCAGGATGATCGTCTCCAGCAGGTCGTCGAGGCCCTCACGGGTCTTCGCCGAGACGTTGACGAACTCGGTGTCGCCGCCCCACTCGACCGGCTGCAGCCCGAGCTGGGTCATCTCGGTGCGCACGCGGTCGGGCTGTGCACCCTCCTTGTCGATCTTGTTGACGGCGACCAGCACCGCCACGCCGGCTTCCTTGGCGTGGTCGACCGCCTCCTGGGTCTGCGGCTTGACGCCGTCGTCGGCCGCGACCACGATCACCGCCAGATCGGTCACCTTCGCGCCACGGGCGCGCATCGCCGTGAACGCCTCGTGACCCGGGGTGTCCAGGAACGTGACCGTGTGGCCGTCGTGGGCGACCTGGTAGGCGCCGATGTGCTGGGTGATCCCGCCGGCCTCGCCGGCCGCCACCTGCGTCTCGCGGATCGCGTCCAGCAGCGACGTCTTGCCGTGGTCGACGTGGCCCATGATCGTGACCACCGGCGCGCGCAGGACGAGATCCTCGTCGGCGTCGTCGAACACGGGCTCGGAGATCTCCTCGTCCTCGGCATGGACGATCTCGACCTCCTTGCCGAGCTCGACCGCCAGCAGCTCGATCGTGTCGTCGGTCAGCGTCTGGGTGAGCGTGCGCATCTCGCCAAGCGCCATCAGCTTCTTGATGATCTCCGAGGTCGAGACGTTCAGGTACTCGGCGACGTCCTTGACGGTCGAGCCCGAGTTGATCTGCGTCGACGCCGGGTTCTCGTTCAGCGGACGCGAGGGGCGCGATTCAGCTTCTTCGTCGTAGACGCCACGACGTCGGCGACCGCGGCGCTGGCGGCGCGGCGGCTGGTTGGAGGGGCCGCCGCCACCGCCGGGCCCACCGGCGCGGCGCGAAGCCTGGGAGTCGATCACGACCCGACGACGACCGCCGGCGTTGCCGGGGGCGCGCTCGCCCTGGAGCGAGTCGCGGGTCGGACGGCGGGAACCCTGGTCGCCCTCGGTACGCGCGGAACCGTCCTCGGATGCCGCGGCGCCGCCCGGCGCGGCGTCGTCGCCGCCCTGGTTGGACGCGTCGCCCGCCGCGGCCGCGCTTTCGGCAGCCGCGTTGGCCGCGCTCTGGCGCCGGGCCGCTTCCTCCTTGGCCGCGCGCTCGGCGGCCGCGCGGTCGGCGGCGGCACGCTCTGCCGCGGCGCGCTCCTCGGCGGCCTTCTGGGCCTCGGCGCGCTCGGCGGCGGCGGCGCGCGCCTGGGCCGCGGCCTGCTGCTTCTGTGCCTGGACCGACAGCCTGCCGCCGCCCGCCTTGCCGGCGGCCTGCTCGGCGGCGCGGCGCGGATCGACGGGCACCGAACGGCGCTCGGACGCCGGCGGACGGCTGGCGGCGGGTGCAGTGGGCTGTGAGCGCTGCGGCTCCGAACGCTTCGGCGGGGCCGACTGAGTGCGCGCCGACGGCGGCTGCGCGCGTGATGGCGATCCCGCGGATCCGCCGGGCTCGGAGTCGATCCGGACGCGACGCAGCGTGGTCGGAGCCGCCTTGCGGGTCGGCTGACCGGTCGCGGTGCCGTTGCCGTCGCCATTTGACAGCACCCGGCCCGCCAGCTGCTCGTCCACCGAGGACGAGGCAGCGGTGACCTCAACGCCGGCGGCCTTGAGCTTGGCGAGGACCTCCTTGGTGGGGATCCCGCGCTCCTTGGCGATCTCATGCACTCGCTTGTTCACAGGCAATCCAGTCTAGGAGGCGTGCTACGCGGCCTGGTCGGTGTCTTGATGGGCGAGCGCCTGGTGGGCGTCAATGCCGCAGTAGCGGGAGCCCGGCAGCGCCGCATTGGGGCAGCGGCGGCCGTTTGAGAGGATTGCGGCGCAACGGCCACCGGTGTCGGTCTCGTCGACCCCGCTCTCCTCTTCCTCGCGCGCGAACTCGGTCTCGGAGCGGATGTCGATCCGCCAGCCGGTCAGCCTCGCGGCCAGCCGCGCGTTCTGGCCCTCGCGGCCGATCGCCAGCGAGAGCTGGTCGTCGGGCACGATCACGGTCGCCTGCTTACCGGCGTCGTCGACCAGCACCTCGCGCACGCGGGCCGGAGACAGCGCCTTGGCCACGAACCGGGCGGGCTCGTCGTTGTAGGGAATGATGTCGATCTTCTCGCCGCGCAGCTCGGAGACGACCATCCGCACCCGGGAGCCGCGCGGGCCGACGCAGGCGCCGACCGGGTCGACCCCGTCGACATGCGAGACGACGGCGATCTTGGACCGGTAGCCGGGCTCACGCGCCACGCCCGTGATCTCGACCAGGCCGTCGGCGATCTCCGGGACCTCCAGCTCGAACAGGGACTTGATCAGCTCCGGGTCACGGCGACTGACGATGATGCTCGGCCCCTTGGTCGAGTTCGACACGTCCTTGATCACTGCCTTGATCCGCTGCGAGTGGTCGTAGCGCTCGCCGTCGACCTGCTCTGACTTGG
>Ga0302325_10026091_pt1 | contig 12140 bp, 10 predicted proteins | sample Palsa_T0_2_FD_201948 | JGI IMG/M metagenome (GOLD analysis project Ga0302325, IMG submission 201948) | Peat permafrost microbial communities from Stordalen Mire near Abisko, Sweden - Palsa_T0_2 | ecosystem: Environmental > Terrestrial > Soil > Palsa > Peat permafrost | place: Sweden: Abisko...
CCCCGAAGCTGAAAACGCCACCATCGGAGGCGGCGAGCCAGTAGCCGCCGTGGTCGGTCGCGGCCGCTGCGACGACGGGGGCATTGAGGTGCTGGCCGCCCATAGAACCGTGAAAGCCGGCATCGCCGAACGCAAACACCCCGCCGTCACTGGCCACGAGCCAGTAGCCCTCACCGGTGCGGGTGGGCGCAATGCCGACGATGGGCGCGTTGAGGTGCTGGCCTCCCATGGAGCCCTCGAAGGGCGCGGTGCCGAAAGCGAAGACCCCGCCGTCGCTGGCTACCAGCCAGTAGCCCTGGCCGTCGGGCGTCGTTGCGACGCCGACGATGGGCGCGTTGAGGTGCTGGCCTCCCATGGAGCCCTCGAAGGGCGCGGTGCCGTAGGCGAACACGCCGCCGTCGCGTGCAGCGAGCACGGTGCCCTGGCTCGATGCGGGGGGGAAATTCACCTGTTCGACGTAAGCCCGCAATCCCGGGTCGTTGCCGTCGGGGGTTGTCAAGGTGCTGCCGTCAGCCAGGCAACCGACGCTCGGCACGCAGCTCACGGAATTGAGAAAGCTGAGGAAGGTGACGTTCGGGCTGGGCTGCACCGACCACGACGATCCGTTCCAGTACTCAACCAAGCTCTGCGGTCTTGGGCCCGAGCCGCCGTTGTTGAATGAGCCAGTGGAACCAACGGCCCAGCACTGCTGCGCGCTCAGACAGGAGATCCCCGCCAACATGCCCGGCGCCGCGGAGTCAGGCACCGATTCCGATGCGTCGCTCCACGTGGTTCCATCCCAGTGCTCCATAAGGATCCCAGAGGCGTTCCCAGTGTCGTCGGTCGTTGCGCCAGAGGCCCAACAGTCGCTGTCGCCGACGCACTCAAGACCGCTCAGATAGCCCCCGCTCGGCAGCGGCTCAGTGATGCTAGGCACGATCGACCAGACCGATCCGTCCCAGTGCTCGATGAGACCCTGGTCGCCGACGGCGCCAGGAAAGATCGGGAGGAAGCCTGACATCTGTGATGCCGGACCGGCGTTGCCGACAGCCCAACAGTCGGCGTCCGATGAGCACTGGACGCTCATCAGTTGATCGAAGGCCTGGCCCGTCGCCGGACCGGGAACGATGGTCCAGCTGAATCCGTTCCACTGCTCAATGACGTCAGTGAGATTGTTCCCGTTAAGGTCCGTCGCGTAGCCAACTGCCATGCAGCTCGACGCCGACGCGCAACTCACACTCGACAGAAGAGCGCCCACTACGCCCGGGCCGCTGGGGGTGGGGCTCGGCACCACGGACCACGAGGTGCCGTTCCACTGCTCAATTAGAGTGCCGGTCGGATTCCCGCTGCCGGCCGCAACCGCGGCTCCTACGGCCCAGCAGTCAGAGCCGTTGACGCAGGTGGTGTCGAAGAGTCCTCCGCCCTCCCCGTCTGGCAACGGCATCGGGACGAGCGTCCACGTCGTGCCGTTCCAGGCTTCCATAAGCGGGTTAGGGAACGACTGGCTGCCACCGATATTCAGCAAGGTGACGCCCACAGCCCAACACTGGCGCGCGTTGGCGCACGTCGAACCGATCAGGACGTCATCCGCGCCCGTTCCAGGCACCGCCGCGATGTACCAACCTGACGTCGCAGCCCCCGACGTCTGCGTCGATACGATCCCAGTCGCGCCGAACAACACGGTCACGAAGAGGACGAAGCTGAACAGCGGGGCTGCACGAGGTTGAATGCGCTTGATACGCGTGGAAGGATTCGGACTCGCCGGTATGACACCATAGTTGCACGCGGCCCAGCAGCCCTAACGCATGGTCGACTGCATCGCTGATCGGCGCTGATCGCTGCGCTGAGGGCGCAAACCGATTCGCCGCTCGCCCGACTCCTCGCTCCGGCGCCTCGAACTGTAGTGGCTAGTATACGAACATATGTTCGATACCCAGTTGGCGTGGGACGAGGGACTCGACGAAGCCCAACTGGCGGTCGCAACCCATGGTGAGGCGCCGCTGGTGGTCGTGGCAGGGGCAGGTACGGGCAAGACCCGGGCACTGACTTCGCGTGTGGCGTGCCTCCTCGACCGAGGAGTAGCGCCGGATCGGATACTGCTCCTCACATTCACCCGGCGGGCGGCGGACGAGATGTTGGCCCGGGCTCGTGATCTGGTAGGTCTACGCGGAAGCGAACGGCCCCAGGGCGGCACCTTCCATGCCGTCGCCCATCGACATGTGGCCAGCTACGCCGAGGTGCTCAATCTGCCCACGGGATTCGGCGTCCTGGACCCGGCGGGGGCTTGCGATCTGATGGACCTGCTCCGAAGCGATCACTCCTTGACGGGGACCTCGACCAGATTCCCGCGCGCGTCCACCCTCGTCGACATCTACTCCCGATGCATCAATACGGAGCGCCCTTTGCGCGACCTCGTGCCGTTGGAGTACCCGTGGTGTGAACCCCACCTCGATGTCATCAGCGAGCTCTTCCGGGACTTCACCGCCCGCAAACGTCGCTCCGGCCTCCTCGATTTCGATGATCTCCTTCTCTATTGGCGTGCCTTGATGAGCCACGAGGACCTCGGGCCGCAGCTGGCTGAGCGCTTTCGCCACGTACTGGTCGACGAATACCAGGACGTAAACAGCCTCCAGGTCGATATCGTCAGGTTGCTGGCCCCGGACGGAAGAGGACTCACGGTCGTCGGCGACGAGGCCCAAGCCATCTACGGCTTCCGGGGGTCTGATCCTCGTCGCCTGCGCCAACTCGTCAGTTGCTATCCCGACGCCGTAACGATTCAGCTCGAGCGCAATTTCCGATCGAGGCAGAGCGTCCTCGACGTGGCCAATGCGATCCGACCTGGATCCGAAGGAGCATCGGCATTCCGCCTACATAGCGACCGGGGTGCAGGGTCAAAGCCGATCCTAAACCGCTGCTATGACGCCTCTTCGGAAGCTCGGGCGATCGTCGAGCGCATTCTTCAGGCCTACGAGACCGGGGTCCAGCTTCGCCAACAAGCCGTGCTCGTTCGGGCAGGTCATCACAGTGACCTTGTCGAAATTGAACTCGCTGTCCGAAAGGTCCCCTATCGGAAATATGGCGGCCTCCGATTCCTCGAAACTGCGCACGTGAAGGACTTCGTGTCTGCCGCTCGCCTGCTCGAGAACTCCCATGACGAGGTCGCGTGGTATCGGATCCTGCGCCTGCACCGCAACATCGGACCGACGCGGGCGAAAGCACTGCTTGATGCAGTCCGGCCGTCTGAGACTGACGCACTGTCACGTTGGGCCGAGCTCGTCGCCGCGGCACCAGCCAACACCCGTACCGAGCTCACGACTTCGCTCTCGGGCCTCCTCGAGGCGAGGGGCGAGGAGGCTCCTGGTCCTAGGGCGGGATCGGTGCTCCGGACCATCAGGCCGTTGCTCGAAAATCGATACGACGATGCTGGTGCGCGACTGAGGGACCTTGACCGGCTCGTCGATACTGCCTCGATGGTCGACGACCTGTCGGCGTGGTTGGCTGATCTGACTTTGGACCCGCCCGTCTCGGGTGGCGATCTGGCTGGGCCGCCTCACCTCGATGAGGACTATCTCGTGATCTCGACTATCCACTCTGCGAAGGGCCTCGAGTGGCCCGTTGTCCACATCCCCCATGTCGTCGACGGCGCCATACCGATTGACATGGCATTGAGCACTCCGGAAGGACTCGACGAGGAACAGCGGCTGTTCTACGTCGCCGTCACAAGAGCTCGTGACGAACTCCACCTCTACGCGCCGCTGCGTATGCCACAACACCGATTCGCTCAGGACGATCGACACAGCTTCACCCCGCTGAGCCGATTCATGACCGATGAGGTGCAAGCGCTCCTCGAGATCACCGACGAGAAGCCCCGTCGGGTGGATGTCCAAGCCCTTGCGGCTCAGCCGCTGATCGTCGACCTCGATCCGCTTTGGAGGTAGTGCGGCTTGACTCCTGTAGAGGTCCCTTTGATGGGTCGCGGGAATCGACACGGATCTCTTGACGGGGAACCCCACCGAGCCGAGTTCGTTCGGGGCCTGAGCCCGAGCGAGTCGGCTGGCTTGACCACCAGTTCTCTCTGCATGCGTTCTCCTACGCGAAACCCGCGCTGATGCGCGTATGAGCGCCGGGGGCGTGAAACGTGCGTTGACCTGCGAGGTGGCTACCTACGCAAGTGATCAAATGGGGGTTTCCGATTGAGGCAACGGGCGCATATGACGCTGGCGCAATATGACACTGATTGCATCAAATCGGACTTTGCTCGTGCCTAGCCGTCTACGGTTGTTGCGAGGAGGACGCCTACGGCGCGCAACGTTCCACGAAAGCCGCGCACGGATCGGCGCAATAGCTCATTGGACGTTGTCTATGGGTTGTTAGTACCGGATGAAGTTGGGCAAGTCTTATTGCATGACCGCAACCGCGCAGCAGATCCGTCTGTTCAACGACGATGCCTATGCGCCGACGCCGCCGCCGCCGTCTTTCGGACTGGGCAGAGTGCTTGGCCTCTTTGTGATCTTGGCTCCGTGGGCACTGATTGCTTGGCTGATCTGGACGGTGACATAGGGGCGTTGAACGCTCTTATGGTCAAGCCGCACTGAGACGACAAGTCCTTACGCGTTCGGCTCTATCGGCTGAGCGCCACAGTCAGCCTTCTGTCCCAAACCGGGCCGAACTGCCCTCCGTCTCGGCGTTCGAGGACACGCTTGGCGATGGCCCGCATGCTTACGCAGGTCCAGTTCGGCCACGGATCGTCGAGGACTCCGAGCTGAATGAACAAGCCGAGCTTGTCGGCTCCGATCCATTCCCTGACGACCTTGCCGCCCTCGAAGTGCATGATGGTGACCGCCCACTCCTCCACTGCTCGTCCCGTCGGGACCCGACCCACGTATCCGCCGGTGTCGGTGCCGCGGAATGCGACCCTCAAGACAACCGAGTCGTCCGCCACGATCAACTCCTTGATGTCCAGGTGGAGGTCAGGAAACGCCTCACGGTAGCGGCGAATCGGCTCGATTCTGGCCTCAGGACCTGTCCCGACCGGATTTCTATATTTCTCGCTGTAGAGATGGGCGGCCGCTTCGTAGCGTCCGCCATTCCAGACCTCGTCAACGAACCTTCGCACTTGCAATTCGCGTTCGACAACTTCCATCGGTCTTTGGGTCTCCTCATGTGCTGCACCTAGCCGAGTACACCTAATGGCCCCGGGATTCAATCGTTCCGAAATCCATTGTCGGTGAACCCTGTTACAGGAGGGCGTCACCGAGAGGGGCTGCTCAGAACCTTTCACCGGATTGCAAAGACGAATTGGACAACTCAGACGGGCCTACGGTGCCCGTGTCCGCGGTGCCCGGGCTCACGATGGTGGCCCTGGCGGTAAGCGTGCTCGTGGTCGCCAATGCCCTGGCGGTCATTCCGGCCGTGACCTCGGCGCGCCGACGGTCGGTAGGACAGCTCTTGCGGGCTCGGTGAAGGCAGCCCGAATCAGACCGCCGCACCAATCTCACGACAGCTCATGCGCAGGCCACCCAAACCGGTTGCTTCCTTGGCAACACAAATCGGGAATCAACTTGGAGAAGAGAACTGGCTCGCACGCTCCAGCATTCAGGGCTGGCAGGGAGGCACGGGAAAGACGGATTGAATCACCCGAATGGACCTCCGGAGCCGGCAGTGCAAACTTTGAGTATCGGCCGTTCTGTGGCGAACCCCCGAGTGCAACTTGGTCGGGTCAACGTGCCATTCGCAGCGTACCGTCTGGGTTCGGAGAGCAGTTGAGTCGACGCGGGACACGTACGCTAGGAAATGAGGAACTGTGGACCAACCAATCATCGACCAGATCACGATCGACCCCGCCGCGACGAGAGGGTACACACGCAGCCCAGAGCTTCAGAGCCAGTTCGATGCCGCTGCCAAGCGTTTGCTCGACCTCGATGCTTGGAGGTCCGAAGACGGAGAACCTCCTCCCGGTGCGCCGGAGCTGCGGTGCGATCTCGCGCTGGAAGGCGGTGGCGTCAAAGGGATCGCGCTCGTCGGAGCTGTGTTGGCACTCGATGAGGCCGGCTACAAGATTCAGCGGGTGGCCGGAACGAGTGCTGGCGCCATTGCCGCCACTTTGATAGCTGCAATCGTCCAGTGTGGGAAGCCGATGATCGACCTCAAGCGCTACCTGGACTCGATGGAGTTCGCCAAGTTCATGCCCGAGGGCAAGATTCACGGATTCTTGGATCGCATCGGACACCGAATCGGTGAACTGACGGCCGACTTCTCGATCCTGCTCACCCGAATGGGACTGTATCCGGGAACCTATCTCTACGAGTGGCTCGGACCGATTCTGAAAGAGCTCGACGCCGAGAACTTCGGCAAGCTCCGAGTCACTCAGACGGACGATCCGGGTATGAGTCTTCCGATTGAGCGCCAGTATCGTCTGCTCGTACATACATCGGACGTCACTCGACGGGTCCTCGTGCGACTCCCCTGGGATTGCGACCGCTACGGCAAGGAGCCTGACTCTATGGCCGTCGTGGACGCCGTCCGGGCTTCGATGTCCATCCCGTTCTTCTTTGAGCCCTTCAAGTTCGACGCCACCGAGGCGACCGTGAACATTCCGATGCCCGGCGGCAAAACGGCGGCACAGCGCTATGCGGGCGGCACAGTCACCTGGGTCGACGGCGGAATGCTCCGCAACTTTCCCATCGCTGCCTTCGACCGTATTGACGGTAAGCCGCCTCGCTGGCCGACCATCGGCATCAAACTCAATAGTTTCGATGCCGATTCCGGACTTACGACTGCATGTGCACACACGCTGGGACTGGCTACCGACTGCGTGCAGACCATGATGAACGAATGGGACGTCTACGCCATCGAGTCAGCGACGGCAGCTCGGACGATCTTTATCAACAACGATGGAATTACGGCTACGCAGTTCGATCTCGACAAGGCACAACAGGACAGCCTCTTCAAAAACGGGGTAGCCGCTGCCACGGAATTCATCATCGATATGGGCAGGCTCGGCTACGTACCAAGGGATGACGCCCAAGGACTTCAGCTCGCCCAGCTGCGCGTGGCCCTAACGGCTGCGGCACCACCTCCGTCTCCATGATGCGATTTTGGGGGGCGCGGACTCGAGGGGCCGCGCGATCTGACCCCAATCGATCTCACCCAACGAGCCATGGAGTCGGACCTCACCTCACGACGTTGCTGGCAAGAGGACATTGGGGTTCAAGATGCCCGCTGGATCAAGAGCCGTCTTGACCCGTCGAAATATCGAGAGCTCCGCACCGCTCCGATTGAGGTGGAGCCAGGCTCGCTTCGCCGTCCCGATGCCGTGTTCGGAGCTGATGCTGCCACCGCGTTCAGCGACGTAGTGCATGACACAATCGTCAACGGCCGAGTCGTCAGGCTCGAGTCCGGTGACGTTGACGTGGACGTTACCATCGCCGACATGGCCGAAGAGCCACGTCGCCGCCCTTGGGTCGGCAGCCCTGACGACGTCGGGCACCTGGTCGATGAAGTCAGCCAACATGGGTGCGGGCAGTGTCACGTCGAGCTTGTGCGGTGCTCCAAGCGTGTTGATGGCCTCGGTGTGCCCCTCGCGATAGCGCCACAGATGTGCCCTCCTCGCGGGATCGGTGGCCACGGCAACGTCTTCCACGGCGGCCACCGAATCGAGCACCGCCGCCATGTTGGGCATCGGATCGTGCTGCGCTGCCGCCTCGGCCAAGAGGTAGACACGGTGCTCGACAGGGAATGGTGCTGCAATGCCGCTCGTGCGACAGACCAGGTCCAACCCTGGCTGGAGGAAGAACTCAAGCGACTGGAGCTCAGGCAGGGACCGGCGCAGGAGTGAGGCCGCCCCGACCGCGTCCGCAGTGGAGGAGAAGGCCACGATGGTGGTCACACACTCGGGGCTCTGAGGAACCAGACGCACCCGGGCGGCCGTCACCACGCCCAGCGTTCCCTCGCTGCCACAGAGCAGCCCGCCAAGGTCGTAGCCGGTGTTGTCCTTGATCAGTCCGCCCATGTGGGAGACGGTTTCGCCCGTCCCGAGCACGGCTTCGAAACCCACGAGCTGTGCCCTCGTGGAACCATGACGGAGCACCTGCAGTCCCCCCGCATTGGTGGCGATGGTGCCACCGATCGTCGCACTGTCACGGCTGGCGAGGTCGACTCCGTAGGCCCATCCGGCAGACGCCGCGGCCGCCTGGACGTCGGCGATCGTTGTCCCGGCACCAACGGAGAGCTGGCCGCCCAGCGGGTCGACGTCGGTGACCCTGGCCATTCGGCGCAAGCTGAGCACGACCTCGCCGGCGAGGGGGACTCCTCCGCCGACGAGCCCCGTGTTGCCCCCTTGGGGTACGAGGGCGACTCCGGCCTCCTTGCACACGGCGACCACCGCTCCCACCTCGGCGACATCACCAGGCCGGACGACGGCGCTCGGCTGACCTCGAAAGCGCCCGGTCCAGTCGATGCCGTACGAGGCCGTCACATCGGGTTCGACAGCGACGTGCGCAGGGCCAACAGCCGAGCCAAGCTCGTCGAGCAGGCCTGGGGACATACCTTCATCCTTGCACCCGCTCCCATGAAGCTGAGCCTGGGCGCGACTGGCAGTTAGAAGTACAAGCGCCAACTCAATCTGACTTCGGTATCGCTCATCGATACCTACGCCCCCTCGGGGTCAGCTGGGCTCTTGACCCAGCTTCCGGAATGCGGATCCCATTGACCGGATTGCACAGCTCCGTCCAGGAGCGGATCGATAGACGTCGCACCAGATTGATGGCATCGGGGTAACTGCTCGGTACGATCCCCTTCAGGCCGGCGCTGGCGATGAACGTAGACCACGCCTGCTGGCGCTCGTCCCCAGACTACCGAGGAGAGCAGCCAGTGGACGCAGAGCAGCCTGTCGGTGCTCGGCCGTTGCGTTCATAGCCGCCAGACGCTCGGATGCCGCAATCTGATAGCGCCGAGAGAGGACTACGACATCTGCAAAATCTCGCTCACGTGTCGTCGCAACCCCTCGCTCGATCATCGTGACGACCTTTTCCGCCAGAACGGTGGCCAGGGGATACCCGAGCAAATGGAACGGGCGGTCGAGAAGGGCCGGGTACTGGACGTCAACCGGATGGGGCGTCACAGGATCTCCGACATTGACATCGAGACGGAGAACCACCTTCGCCCGTTCGATACGGGAAGGGACGCTGAGCCGAACCCCGGAATAGAGCGCAGCGTCACGAATGACCTGCGTGGCCATCTCGTCCACTTGATAGGTGACGCCGTCGTCAACCGTTACTGACAACACCGTGCGAACGACGTCGGCAATCGCCGCCACATCATTGTCGATGGCACGGGCCAAGAGGTCGACGTCACCTGTGGGCCGGCGGCTGCCCAGGACTGCGAGCAGCATTCCACCCTTGAGAACCAACCCGTCCCGATAGGCGGACCTCGACAGCCGAAAGAGGAACCGCTCGAGAACGTAGGTCAGCAGCAATTCTTGGGTCGGTCGACCGCTGCGACGTGCCATCTGCTGGAGGTCGAGATAGGCGCGCCCCGCAGTCGAGTCTCGTTGGACCGGACTCATTCCTGCAGCACCCGCATCGCTTCGAGGATCGGCGTGCGAACTCGCAACTCCTGAGCCAGTTCGAGGACGCGGCCTGGTTGGGACCGCGGACGGCGAAGGTAGCGGCGCAAACCGGCGACGGCGAGGTCGACCCCAAGACGATGTCGCTGACGGAAACAGTCGACGACAGTCCTTTCGGGATCAGTGATGCGAAAACCGAGGTCCTGGCCCACCGCCACCTCGATGCGGCCAAGTCCGAAGTTGCTCGCTCCAAAGACGTGGACGCGGGTGGGTGGATAGTCGATCTGCGGGCGGTGGCTCCCTGCTGGAACAGCCAGTTCCACCCGGGTCGGGATTTCGTCGCTCAAATCCCAATGAGCGAGAGCGGAGCCCAGGCAGATCATGCCCCGGGGGGCGCGAGCGCAGACCACCACGAAGTCGATCTGGTCGATCCCGGCCGCCTCTCGCAGCTGGAAGAGCCCGCGGGACACCTCAATGAGGAGACCCGAGTCGCGGACTTGATAAAGGTCACGCCAAGAGATCCCGTGCTCAACGGCGTCTCGGGCGCGAAAGATGGCCCCCAGGGGCCGTATCTTGTCGATGACCGCCGAATCGGTGGGCATGCGTATGAAACCCTACTACAACAGGATGGAGCTATGTAGATATTCATACACACCTCGGCTTGCACCGGACAGGCCCCGGGGGTCAATTGCTGGCGTCGGAAGCCATGAAAAGCGGAGCGCGAACATGCCGCCACTCTTTTGCGGCGGAGACACCAAGATCCGCACGGCCCGTGTCATCAGGACACTCCGCGCGCACTCTGCCCATCAACTCCCCTGCACGATGGGCAACTGGATGGACAGAGTGGAATCGAACGACAAGATGGAACTCTCTGACCAGGAAGAGTGAAGCAGCCCCAACGGGATTCGAACCCGTGTCGCCACCTTGAGAGGGTGGTGTCCTAGGCCTCTAGACGATGGGGCCGGGCGGTGGTCTCCATGACACGTAGGAGGCCGCCGGTGCTCGGGGGGAAGGACTCGAACCCTCAATAACTGGACCAGAACCAGTCGTGTTGCCGATTACACCACCCCCGAATGGGTGGGCGTTTAGATTACCCGAGCAGCCCATGGCGGGAGTTCGCCCTGCTGAAGGGCCCGGGGCCGCGGCCCATCGGGAAGGGCTCGGTGGAAAGATGCGTCACCCCGGGGTATCCCGGGAGTCGACCGGGTTCGGAGGTCCTCGGCATGCGCGGGTGGTCGCGAGCGGGAGTCGCCCTGGCAGTGGCTGTCGGTTCTGCCGTCTTGGCCTTTCCGGCGCAGGCCGGCGCCGCTGGCCTCGTCGTCAAGGTCACACCCAGCCAGGGGCTTGCGCCCGGCCAGACGGTGACCGTCAGCGGCCACGGCCTCCCGAAGTCCCCCAAGGGCAACCCCCGGACCTGGTTCGTCACCGAGTGCACCGCCGCCGTCCGGGGTCGGATGAACCCGGCCACGGACACCCCGCATTGCGACATCTCGAATGCCCGTGCCCTCCGGGTCAGTCCCAGCGGCTCGTTCAGCTCCCGGTACCACCTCACGACGGGCATCACCGGGGACGGCTATTGCGGTACGGACGGCCACAACACGTGCGTGATCGGCGTCGGGGACGTCCAGGGAGAGGGCACGGTCGTGCGCATCACCTTCAAGGCGGCGCCGGCCCCGCCGCCCACCACGACGACCACGGGCTGAGCGCCAACAGCCGTTCAGGCCTCGTGCAGCCACTCCAGGTGGTTGTACCCGATGATCCTTCCCAGCCCGACCCCGAGCGCCTCCTTCAGGAAGTACGGCACCGTCGACCAGCCTCTGATGGGCGAGGTCTGGGTCGGCGTGGGCGACGGCGTGAGCGAAAGATCGCTCGCGATGGCCATGGAACGGTCCTCGTGGAAGGGGTCGGTGGTGACCAGGATCACCCTCGCACCGTGGGCGAACAGCGCCGGCTGCGCGTCGGCGATGTTCTCGTAGCTGTCGTTCCCGCCGGCCTCCAGGATCGCTGCGCGCGGGACGCCCTTCATCTCCTCGAGATACGTTGCGCCCGACTCCGCCTCGGTGCACTTGTCTCCGGGCTGTTTGCCGCCCGTGAGCATGATCAGCTTGGCGTAGCCCCGGCGGTAGAGGATCGCCGCCTGGTCGAGGCGCGCTGCCAGATCCAACGTGGGGACGCAGTCATCCTGCGCCGCCCCCATGACGAGGATGGCGCCCGCCGGGTGGGGGTCGTACTGGCGTGAGGTCAGCCACACCTGCACCAGGGTGACTCCGAAGTAGAGGACGATCACCGTCACGACGAGGATCGCGAAGCGCAGCGCCCAACGGAGCGGTGCGAAGAGCATCAGGGGGCGGGCGTCGCGCGGTCGCGCGCGGCCGCCAAGCGGCGGCAGGTCTCGCTGCGGCCGAGCACCGCCAGCGAGTCGAACAGCGGCAAGCCGCGCGTGCGGCCCATGACGCCCACCCGGATCGGCGCCTGCGCCTTGCCCAGCTTGCGCCCCACCGCCTCGGCGATGGCCAGCGTGACCTCGTGCAGTGAGTCCTTGTCCCATGACGACAAGGCCTCGTACGCGTGCAGCGCGTCGTCCAGAATTCGCCAT
>Ga0302325_10026092_pt1 | contig 12140 bp, 8 predicted proteins | sample Palsa_T0_2_FD_201948 | JGI IMG/M metagenome (GOLD analysis project Ga0302325, IMG submission 201948) | Peat permafrost microbial communities from Stordalen Mire near Abisko, Sweden - Palsa_T0_2 | ecosystem: Environmental > Terrestrial > Soil > Palsa > Peat permafrost | place: Sweden: Abisko...
GGCCAGCGGGGCGTCGTCGATCACCGGTGGCTCTTCCATCGCGTCGACCTCCTTCTCAGTCCGCTGGCCGGATCGTCAGGCCCGCGCCGAGCACCCGGATGATCTCCGGGAGGAAGTCGCGGGCGATTACGTCGATCTCCGCCTGGGTCCGGCTCGCGATCGGGTGCGGCACGGCCACGTACTGGTAGCCGGGGAACCCGAGCGAGCGCGCCATCGCTTCGGCGGTGATCCTGAAGGCATCGGTGCACAGGCTCACAGCGGGGATGCCAGCCCGCTCAAGCAAGATCCCGTCGGCCAAACTGGCCGCGCTGCACGAGCCTCAATCGCCGATCCCGGCGACCGCGAAGTCGCAGTTATGCAGCATCTGGTTGATCACCGACTCCTCGACCGGGGTGCCGAAGTAGCTCTTGGCGAACATCCGGACCTCCCGGACGCCGTACTGCTGCGCCAGCTCGCGCCCGACTGCCGCCAGGATCGTGGCCCCGTTGGGCTTGGTGTTGTCGAGCAGCCCGACGGTCAGCCCGCGCAGCGACTGCGGCCGGGGCTGGGCCAGCGTGGTGTTGGCGTCGCGCTCGCTGTCGCCGGTGGGATCGAGCAGCCGTTCCCTGATGCTCATCGCGCCTTCCTTCCCCTCACGCCTTGGCCAGCTTGCGCGCCCGGTCGACGACGTTGCCGACCGTCAGCCCGTAGTACTCGTACAGCTCGGCGGGCACGCCGACCTCGAGGTCCTGGTCCGGCAGCGCGACCTGGCCCAGCCGGACCGACAGCCCGGCCCGCGCGATCGCCTCGGCCGCCAGCGAGCCGAGACCGCCGACGACGGTGTGCTCCTCCACGGTGAGCACCCGGCCGGTCTTGCGGGCGCTCTCCAGCAGCGCCGCCTCGTCGTACGGCCGCAGGTAGGCGGCGTCGAGCACGTCCGCCTCGATGCTGTCGTGCTCGAATAGCAGCTCGGCCGCGGCCGCCACCAGCCCGAGGCCCAGGCCGTGGCCGATCAGCGTGATGTCGCCGCCGCCGCGCAGCCTCGGCCAGCGGCCGTAGGCGTACTCGGGCGCCTGGTCGTAGACCTTGCCGACGCCCTCGGCGATCCGGATGTAGACCGGGCCTTCGAGGTTGGCGGTCGAGCGCATGAGGCTGACGGTCGAGGCCGGGTCGCCGGGCGAGAGCACGGTCGTGTTGTTCATCGTGCGCGCGATCGCGATGTCCTCGACCGCGTAGTGGGAGGTGCCGAAGTAGCCCATCGCCAGGCCGGACAGCCGCCCGACGAGGCGGACCGGCAGGTGGTTGTAGTCCACGTCGGTGCGCCACTGCTCGGCCGTCTTGAGCATGCCGAACGGCGACATCGAGTAGATGTAGGGCCGCAGGCCGGCCGTCGCCAGCCCGGCCGCGACCGAGACCGAGTTGGTCTCGGCGATGCCGAGCTCGATGTACCGGTCGGGGAACTTGGCGATGAAGTCGGCCACCGTGTTCGACATGTCGGCCGCCATCGTGACGATCCGCTCGTCCTCGGCGCCCAGCTCGGCCACCGCGTAGCCGGCCGGGTTGACGGTCATCGCGGTCTCGCGGTCGACGTCGCTGAAGACGTCGACCATCTTCTTCTCGGTCGTCTCGCGCTCTTCTCGGGGGGCTCGGGGGGTCGTCCCCCCGGAGCGGTACGGCTCGGTCATCGAGCGCTCCCTTCAAGCAGGTCGATCCGGGCCGAGATCTCGGCTACCACGTCGGCGTACTGCTCGGCGTTGAGCAGGCCCAGGTGCCAGGCCTGCGGCTGCTTCTCCATGAACTCGACCCCGTGCCCCTTCCGGGTGCGGGCGATGATCACGACCGGCGCCTCGCTCGACGGGTCAGGCAGCTCGTCGAGGGTGGACCTGACCGCGGGGATGTCGTTCCCGTCGATCTCCCTGACCGTCCAGCCGAACGCCTCGAACCGCTTTCCCAGCGGCTCGATGTTGATCGCCTGCGAGGTCGGGCCGGCCCCGGAGAAGCCGTTCGCGTCCACGATCGCGACCAGGTTGCCCAGCTTGTAGTGGGACGCGGCCATCGCCGCCTCCCAGACCTGGCCCTCCTGCAGCTCGCCGTCGCCGGTGAGCACGAAGGTCCGGTAGTCCCGGCCGGTCAGCCGGGCCCCGAGGGCCATCCCGGTGCCGACCGACAGGTTGTGCCCGAGCGACCCGGACGAGAAGTCGATGCCGTGCGCGAGCTTCATGTTCGGGTGGTCGTTCAGCGGCGAGCCGACCTTGCCGAACTGCCTGAGCCAGTCCTGCGGGTAGAACCCGAGATCGGCCAGGACCGGCCACAGCCCGGTCGCCACGTGGCCCTTGCCGAGCAGGAACCGGTCCCGGTCCTCCCACCGCGGCTCCTGCGGGCGCAGTCGCAGCGTCCGGTAGTAGAGCGTGGCGACGAGCTCGGCGCAGGAGAAGGTGGACGAGTAATGGCCGAGCCCGGCCTGCCTGATCAGGTCGATGGTCTGCAGCCGAATCCAGTCCGCCCGGCGGAGGAGCTCGTTGTCGGTGACCGGTCGCCCCCGATCCAGCTGGGTGACGATGTCGTCGGGCATGGGCAGCTGCCTCTCGAGGGGTTCACGGTCACCGCGGCTCGGCGACGTCGCCTCAGCCTAAATTCGCCCCAACTTGTTGACAATATGCGCGCCGATCAGCATCGCGGCTGGCCGGCTGTGCCGGCCCACAACCTCCAGGGTCGTAATCGCGGCCATTTATGGTGCCCATCAGGGGCATGAATATTGTTATTCTTTGAATACTCGTTCGGTTTGCCGCGTGACAATGTGCCGTGGCGACAACATTCCGCGACGGCGAATGAGGGTCTGGCGATAGTCACCAGAACGAGACGCGATCACGACAGGGCGGCTGTTGACAATCTTGCCGGCCGGATCAAACCTGACACCAGACGTGGTCCGGTCAAATCCTGTGTGATATATGCGAGGGCGCATGAAACGCTTCAGGCCAGCTGACAGACATGACAGACCCCATCCCCGGGCGCTTCGGGTCGCGTTCGGGATAACGGCGGTCGGGGCGGCGCTGCTGCTGGCCGCCTGTTCGTCAAGCTCCAGTTCGAGCAGCCCGGCGGCGGCCAGTCCGGCCGCCTCCACCAGCGCCGGCGTGGGCGCAAGCTCCAGCGCGAGCTCGTCCGGCAGCGGCGGCGCGAACGTCGCCGCGCTCGCCAGCGACGTGAGCGCGGGCGCGGCGATTCCCAGCTTCAGCACCTACGCGGCCGGCTACCTGGGCAAGATCCCCAGCATCGCCAACCTGAGCGGCAAGAAGATCATGATCCTGCCGGGCGACAGCGAGCTGGCCGCCTGCACCGAGATCGCGCAGGCGGACGCGGCCATCGCCACCGCCGCGGGCATGGTGCCGACGATCTTCGCCAACCAGGGCACGGAAGCGCAGTACGACTCGGCCTTCGAGGACGCCATTCACGGCGGCTACGCGGCGATCGACGCGGGCTGCGACTTCGACCCGACCCTCGTCGCGCCGCAGATCGCGCAGGCCCAGAAGGCCGGCATCGTCGTCGCCGTCTACGGCGCGACCCCGCAGGAGGCGGCGCAGGCCAAGGTCACCTACAACACCGACGACCCCTACGCGCTGGACGGCAAGTACGCGGCCGAGCAGGCCGTCGCCCAGCACAACGGGCAGCCGTTCCAGGCCATCGCGATCACCTCGAACGCGGCCCCGGCCACCGCGATCATGCAGGCCGCGCTGAAGAGCGAGCTCGCCACCGCCTGCCCGTCGTGCACGGTGACGGACTACGACGTCGAGGTGCCGAACTGGACCACCGACATCGCCAGCACCGTGACCAGCGCGCTGCTCCAGCATCCGGGCGTGACCGTCCTGTTCCCCGACTACGCCGGGATGCTGACCTACATGATGACGGGCATCGAGGCCGCGCATAAGACCGCCGACGTGAAGGCCTACCTCGCGTTCGGCGGCGGCACCCCGTTCATCCAGCTGCAGACCGCCCAGCCGGGCGAGAGCGTGATCCAGAGCGACATCGGCGGCTACCCGCCGTGGACCGGCTACCTGCTGTTCCTGCAGACCGTCCGCGGGCTGGAGAAGCTGCCGCCGATCTCGTACACCGCCGCGATCGGCCCGGACCGGATCGCCACCCCGGGCAACGCCGTCAACGTCCTCGAGACCGGCGGCTGGGGAACGAGCTGGGTCAACGGCTTCCGCAACCTGCTCGGGCTGCCGTCGCTGTCGGGCAGCGCCCTGACCGCCGCGTCCACCCTCAGCGGGGCGATGACCGCCAAGCCCTGACCGACCGGTTCGCAAGGGCGGGCAGCGGCCCGGCGCGGATAGCTCCGCGCCGGGCTGCTGCCCCGCCCCATGGACATCCCCTGAGCAGGAAGGAGGCGCGGGTTGTCGGTCACGGGCGACGGAACGCCGAGCGCATCAGACGGGCTTAGCAGTTCGCGGGAAACTCCGGCGTCGGCGGTGCGGACGTCAGATCCGCCGGCGATCGAGTTGCGCAATATCTCCAAGGACTTCGGCAGCAACCAGGCGCTGGACGACGTGGACCTGCGGATCGGTCACGGCGAGGTGGTCGGGCTGGTCGGGCAGAACGGCTCGGGCAAGTCGACGCTGGTGAAGGTGCTGGCCGGAGTGCACGCGCCAGAACCCGGCGGTCGCATGTTCGTCAGCGGCGAGGAGGTGACGCTGCCGCTCGCGCCCGGCCAGGCGAGCGAGATCGGGCTCAGCTTCGTGTACCAGAACCTGGCCCTGGCGGCGGGGCTGACGGTGCTGGAGAACCTGACCCTCGGCCAGCGCGTGCACGGCGGCGGGTGGTCGCCCATCAACTGGATGTCGGAGCACCGCAGCGCCGCCGCCGTTCTCGGCCGCTACGGTGTCAGCCTCAACCTCGACCAGCTGGCGGGCGAACTGCAGCCGGTCGACCAGGCGCGGCTGGCGATCGTCCGGGCGGCCGAGGACCTCCGCCGGTACCGCACCCGCAGCGGCTACAAGCACTCGGTGCTCGTCCTCGATGAGCCGACCGTGTTCCTTCCGGCCGAGGAGGTCGATCACCTCTTCGACCTGATCAGGACCGTCGTCGCCGAGGGGGCGGCGGTGCTGTTCATCTCGCACGACCTGGCCGCGGTGCGCTCGATCACCGATCGGGTGGTCGTGCTCAGGGACGGCCGGGTCGTCGCCAACCTGCTTCCGGGCGAGATCGCGGACGAGGTCGCGCTGGTCGACCTCATCGTCGGGACGTCGGCCCGGTCGACCGGGCCGGCCGGCCCCCCGGCCGGGGAAACGCTGGTGGGCGTGGCCGCGCCCGCCTCGGGCGATCTCGACGAGGCCGGCCCCGGGGCGGGCCCGGGCGAGGACGTCGTGGTCGAGCACCTGGCCGGCGGCCGGCTGGCGGACCTGTCGTTCGCGATCGGCGCCGGGGAGATAGTCGGCGTGGCCGGCCTGATCGGCTCCGGGGCCGAGGACCTGCCGTACCAGCTGTTCGGCGCGCGCCCCGGCACCAGCGGGGCGCTGCGCCTCGGCGGCCGGACGATGGACGTCGGCGGGCTCAGCCCGCAGCGCAGCGTGCGGGCGCGGATCGCCCTCGTCCCGGCCGACCGGCAGGTGCTGGGCCTGAGCGAAGGGCTCACGCTCTGGGAGAACATCGTCATGCTGGTCGAGGACGAGCATTACCGGGGCGGTGTCTTCCGCCGCGGCGAGCTCGTCGCGATCGCGCGCGAGGCGATCGAGCGCTTCGCGATCAGGCCGCCGCTTGCGCACGCGGTGACCGCGACGTTCTCCGGCGGCAACCAGCAGAAGGCGCTGCTCGCGAAGTGGCTGCTGGCTCAGCCGAGGCTGCTGCTGCTGCACGAGCCGACCCAGGGGGTCGACGTCGGCGCCCGGCAGGACATCTACCGGTTCGTCAAGTCGGCCGCCACCCTGACCCAGATGGCGGTGCTGTGGGTGACGACGGACTTCGGCGAGCTGGCGGAGGTATGCGACCGGGTGATCGTCCTCTCGCAGGGACGGTCGATTAGCACGCTCGCCGGTGACGAGCTCAGCGACGAGGCAATTAGCGCCGCAGCGCTGCGGCAGGCCCAGAAGGGGGAGGTCAGATGAGCGTCCCGTCCGCTCCGGTCGAGACCGAGAGCGACCGCCAGCAGGAGCAGGCAGCCCGGCCCCGGCCCTCGGCCGTCCAGCGCCTGGGGCTCCAGCGCTACGGCATCCTGATCGTGTTCGCGTTCATGGTCCTCGCGTTCGGGCTGGACATACCGTCGACGTTCCTGTCGATCGGCGACCTGTCCAACATCCTCGGCTCCCAGGCGGTGCTGTTCATCCTGGTGATGGCGGTGCTGCTGCCGACGATCATGGGCGACTTCGTCGACCTGTCGCTCGGCTCCTCGCTCGGCCTGTCCGCGATGACCACGGCCGTGCTCAACGTTCAGCACGGCTGGCCGGTGGGACTCGCCTGCCTGGCCGGGATCGGCGCGGCGCTCGTGGTCGGCCTGGTCAACGTCTTCTTCGTCGTGTACTTCGACAACGACCCGTTCATCGTCACGCTCGGCACGATGACGATCGTGTCCGGCGTCATCTACATCATCTCCGGCGACAACACGGTCGGGATCGTCTCGACCAGCCTGTCGAACTGGGTCTTCGGGAACGACTTCCTGTCGATCCCGCTCGAGTTCTACTACGGCCTGGCCATCTTCCTCGTCGTCTGGTACGTGCTCAGCTTCACCCCGCTGGGCCAGCGGGCGCTCGTGATCGGGCAGTCGCGCGAGGTCGCCCGGCTGACCGGCGTGCGCGTCAACCGCCAGCGATCCTGGGCCTTCATCCTGGCGGCGGGCATCGCCGGGCTCGCGGGCATCGCCTACGCCGCCACCAACGGGTCGGTCGACCCGACGGCCGGCAGCTCCCTGATCCTCCCGGCCTTCGCGGCCGTCTTCCTCGGCGCGACCGCGATCAGGCCGGGCCGCATCAACGCCCTCGGCGCCCTGATCGCGGTCTACTTCCTGGCCACCGGCACGGCCGGCCTCGAGTTGCTCGGCGAGCAGAGCTACATCCAGCAGATCTTCTACGGCGCCGCCCTGGTCGTGGCGATCACCATGCCGAAGGTAACCCGCGACCGCATCTTCAAGCGCCGACGTGCCGCCTAAGCCACCCCACGACCTCACCACCCACTCACGCGCGACCCACTCCTCGCACGAGCGAAAGGCTGACCGGATGACCGTGGTAGACGACCTGTTCGACGTACGAGGGCAGGTGGCGCTGGTCACCGGGGGAGCATCCGGCCTCGGCTACGCGTTCGCGTCGATCCTGGCCGAGGCGGGCGCGACCGTGGTCGTGGCCGACTGGAACGGCGACGCGCTCGAGAAGGCGGTCCTGTCACTGAACGACGCGGCCGCCGCCGGCGGGATCCAGACGCCGCCCCTGATCAGCGGCCGCACGCTCGACGTCAGCGACGCCGCCGCGGTGCGCGCCTTCGTCGACCGGGTGGTCGACACCCACGGGACGCTCGACATCGTCTTCGCCAACGCGGGGGTGGCCCGCGGCCGCCCGCCGCTGCTGGCCGAGGGCTGGCTGGACGACATGTCGATGACCGACTACAACGCGCTCATCGACGTGAACCTGCACGGCGTCGTCTACACCGTGCAGGCCGCCGCCCGGCACATGAAGCGCCAGCGGTCCGGCTCGATCGTGACCACGGCCTCGACGGCCGGCCTCCGCAACGACCCCTACACCCCGTACTCGTACGCGATCGCCAAGGCCGGCGTGGTCAACTTCACCAAGCAGGCCGCCCACGACCTGGCCCGCTGGAACGTCCGGGTCAACGCGATCGCACCCGGCCCGTTCAAGACCAACCTCGGCGGCGGCGCCCCCACCTCGGCCGCGGCCGAGGAAATGTGGAAGGCCGTCGTCCCCCTCGGCCGAATGGGCAACCCAGCCGAGATCAGAGGCCTGGCCCTCCTCCTCGCCAGCAACGCCTCCAGCTTCATGACCGGCGGCATCTACCCCATAGACGGCGGCGCCCTCCTCCAGGGCCCCGCCCTCCCCTCCATCGACTAACGCTCGTAACTGCGGTCGCCGAGTGTTGTTCCAGCGCGCTCGCGTGACCCCAGAACTCGGACGACGGGCCTCGCCCTCCCGATGATCACGAAGGGTTTTATCCTGGCGAAGGAAAATTCGCTTATAGGTGCGAAAATCCTTCGTGATCACGATCCCGCCTCAGATAACAGCAAGAAGCGCCGCCAGGCGCGGCCGAAGACGGCTTACGCCGCGTACTCGGTGTCGCCGATAAACGCCGCCCAGAGGCCAGCGTAGACGCCGCCCTCTTCCAGCAGTTCGTCATGCGACCCGATCTGGGCGATCTGCCCGTGGTCCATGACGATGATCCGGTCGGCCCGCGCCGCGGTCGTCAGCCGGTGCGCGACGACAATCGTCGTTCGCCGCAATGACAGCTCATCCGTGGCGGCGGTCACGGCCGCCTCGGACGCCAGGTCGAGCGCCGCCGTCGCCTCGTCGAGGAGCAGGATGTCGGGGTCGGCCAGCTCGGCCCGGGCCAGCGCGATCAGCTGCCGCTGCCCGGCCGACAGGCTCCGTCCCCGCTCGCCGACCTGGTGCGCGTACCCGTCGGGCAGATGCACGATCATCTCGTGCGCCCCCACCGCCCGCGCCGCCGCCTCGACCTCGGCATCGGACGCGGACGGCCGCGCGTAGGCGATCGCCTCGGCCACGGTCCCGCTGAACAGGTACGCCTCCTGCGGCACCACCCCCAGCCGCTGCCGGAACTCGGTGAGGTCGTAGCTCCGCACGTCCACCCCGTCCACCAGCACCGCGCCGCCGGTGACGTCGTAGAACCGCGCCATCAGCTTCACGATCGTGGACTTGCCCGCCCCGGTCTGCCCGACCAGCGCCACGGTCTCGCCCGGGGTCACCGTGAACGACACGCCGGAGATCGCCTCGCCCGCCTTACCCGAGGAGGCCGCGCCGCCAGCGAGCTCCGACCCGGTCGTGTAGGCGAAGTGCACGTCCCGCAGCTCGATCAGCCCGGTCAGCCCGTCGGCCGGAACCGGCACCGGCGAGACCGGCGGCGGCGTCGACGTCGACAGCCGCAGCAGGTCCTTGATCCGCTGCAGGCCGACCGCCGCCTGCTGGTACCCGTCAAACACCTGCGAGAGCGACTGGATCGGGGAGAACACCATGTCGATGTAGAGCAGGTACGCGATCAGCGCCCCGACCGAGAGCGCGCCCGACCGCACCTGGCCCACCGCGACCACCAGCACCAGGGCCGACGCGACGGTGGAGAGCGTCTGCACGAACGGGAAGTACAGCGAGATGTACCGCTGCGCCCGCAGCCGGGACTGCCGGTAGAGGTCGCTCCGCCCGGCGAACCGGTTCCGGTTCGTCCCCTCCCGGCGGAAGGCCTGGGTGACCCGGAGCCCGGCCACGTTCTCGGCCAGGTCGGCGTTGACGACGGAAATCCGCTCCCGGGCCTCGGTGTAGGCCTGCGACGACTTCCGCCGGAAGATCACGGTCGCCACCGCGAGGATCGGGGTGATCGCGACCACCAGCAGCCCCAGCCGCACGTTGATCACCAGCATCGCCGCGAGCACGCCGACGAAGGTGAGCAGCGAGCTCACCATCGTGACCAGCCCGGTCTGCAGGAACGACGAGAGCGCGTCCACGTCGCTCGTCATCCTGGTCATGATCCGGCCGTTGAGCTCGCGCTCGTAGAAGTCGAGGCCGAGCCGCTGCAGCTGGGCGAAGAGCTTGACCCGGAGGGTGTACAGCAGCCGCTCGCCGTTCCGGCCGACGACCATCGTCTCGACGATGTTCACGACCCAGTCCGCGAGCACGATCGCGAGCCCGATCAGCGACACCAGGATCACGTAGTGGAACGCCTTGGCCTGCACGCCGTTGTCGATCCCGCCGCGTACCAGGGCGGGCAGCGCCAGCCCGGCGGCGGCGTCGAGGCCGTCGAGGACGAGACCGAAGATCAGCGCCAGCGCGATCGGCTTGAGCAGCTTGCTGAGGGTGAAGCTATGGTCGGAGGCCCGCGCTGCCGCCAGCTCGACGTTGGGCTCGTCCTTGATCGGCGGCAGCGCCTCGACCTTGGCCAGCAGCTCGGGGCTGGGCGGGACCGACCCGATCATGCCGTCCATGGCGCCGCCCCCGCCGCGTCCGCGGCCAGCCCCTCGACCGCCGACCGCACCGCCCAGGCGACCGCCCGCGGTAGCCGCGGAGGCAGCCAGCGCTCGCGCCGTCGCCCGCTCGGAAACCCCTGATATCGAACGGACCCTGGACTTCGCGTTCTCCGTCCCATGACCGTTGCCGGCGGCGGTGGCCATTCCAGTGGTCCCCGCGCTGGCACCGTCAGAGCCGATCGCGGTGGCCAGGCCGGGCAGAACGCCCGCGTCGATCCCCTCGACGTCCTCGCCCGGACCGGTGATCAGCACCCGGTAGAGCTCGCAGCGCTCGGTCAGCTCGGCGTCGGTGCCGACATCGGCCAGCCGGCCGTCGGCGGTCATGACCGCGATCCGGTCGGCCAGGTTGAGGGTGGACTTGCGGTGCGCGATGAGCAGCGTGGTCCGGCCCGCCATCACCCGGTGCAGGGTGGCGTGGATCTCCGCCTCGATCCGGGGGTCGACGGCGGAGGTCGCGTCGTCCAGCAGCAGCAGCCGGGGGTCGGTGATCAGCGCCCGGGCGAGCGCGACCCGCTGCCGCTGGCCGCCGGAGAGGGTGAGCCCCTGCTCGCCGACCACGCTGTCGTAGCCATCGGGGAGCTCGCGGATGAACTCGTCGGCCTCGGCCGCCCTGGCGGCGGCGAGGATCTGCTCCTCGGTCGCGTCCGGCCGTCCGTAGGCGATATTGGCCTTGACCGAGTCGGAGAAGAGGAACGACTCCTCCATCACCATGCCGATCGACGCCCGAAGCGACTCCTCGGTGACATCGCGGACGTCGTGCCCGCCGATCCGCACCGCGCCGCCGCGCACGTCGTAGAAGCGGGGCAGCAGCAGGCTGAGGGTGGACTTGCCGGAGCCCGACGGCCCGATCACGGCGACGGTCTCGCCCGGCTTGACCTCGAGCGTCAGCCCGCGCAGGACCGGCTGGGAGGGGACGTAGCCGAACTGCACGTCGTCGAACATGATCCCGTTCGCGTCGGCCGGAAGGTCGATCGCGTCGGGCTTGTCGGTGATCGTCGGCTTGGAGTCGATGACCTCGAAGACCCGGATCACGCTCGCCCGCGCCTCCTGGCCGATCGTGACCAGGTTGGTGATCACGCGGACGGGGCCCGCCAGCTGCGCGAGGTAGCTGGAGAAGGCGAGGAAGGTGCCGAGGGTGATGTTGCCCCGGATGGCCAGCCAGCCGCCGAGGAGCAGCACCCCGACCAGGCCGAACGACGGGATCGCGGTCAGGGCGGGGTTGTACCGGGCGGTGAGCCTGACCATCCGGAGCCGGGAGCCGAACAGGAACCTGCTCGTCTCCTCCAGCCGCTCCATTTCCTGCTCTTCCTGGCCGAACCCCTTGACCACGCGGACGCCGCCGATGGACTCGTCGACGATCCCGGCCACGTCGCCGACGACCTGCTGGGCCTGCCAGCTGGCGGGGAAGAGCTTCCGCCGCGAGGCGACCGCGATCAGCCACAGCGCGGGGGCGACCGCGATCGCCACCAGCGAGAGCAGCGGCGACAAGATGATCATGATGACGATCGAGAAAATGAACAGGATGCCGCTGCCGAGGATCAGCGGCATCCACTGCAGCAGCTGCTGCACCATGTTGATGTCGGAGATCGACCGGCCGACGAGCTGGCCGGTGTGGATCTCGTCCTGGCGGGCGCCGTCCAGGTTGGAGAGCGACTCGAACAGCTCGGTCCGCATCGAGTGCTGGACGTCGAGCGCCATCTTGCCGCCGCGGTAGCGGCGCATGTAGACGCCGAAGAAGTTGGCCACGGCGGCGATCAGCAGGCCGATGGCGAGCGGCCAGACCGACTCGGTGTGCGTCACGATCACGTTGTCGATGACGGCCCGCTGCAGCAGCGGGATGGACAGCGTCGCCACCGTGTACAGCAGCGCCCCGATGAGCGCGATGGTCACATCGCGCTTGAACCGCCAGCAGTACCCGGCCAGCCGCCTGATCCAGCGAGCCTCGTTGCCCTGCTGGTAACCGTTTTCGCTCATGCCACCC